>OEQT01000480.1_pt1 | contig 9540 bp, 9 predicted proteins | sample 1539831 | NCBI WGS metagenome assembly OEQT01 (sample SAMEA3891243, study PRJEB23780) | metagenome | biome: terrestrial biome; feature: animal house; material: water of meat washing | place: Italy | collected 2015-05-12 | reverse complement strand
GGGCTCCGATATATTTCATACAATCTCCTCAATACGGCAAGCCGCCATTATGCCGCTCCCGCCCGGCCACGCCAAACCGGGATATCCGATAGCGGGTATCGACAAATAGTGCCGCCTATACAAGGCGCTGCGTTTCATGGCGCAATCGGCCTGCTCTGTAGCAACCTCTCCCCAGAAGGGATAGTTAGAGCCCGTCCACGCCAGCATGGCGCCCATAAAAAAACGCAGCGTATCGCCTGAGCAATAACGCTGCGTCTTTGGGTCTCTCGGCCGTCCCCCTTGCCGTGACCCGAATGGCCAGCGACAAGGGAGCAAGAATGCGCGGGGAGAGTCGCCTTAGAAGGGCATCTTGAAGCCTGGCGGCAGTTGCATGCCACCGGTCAGTTCGCCCATCTTGGCCTTGTTCTGCTCTTCCACACGACGCACGGCATCGTTGCAAGCGGCGGCAACCAGATCTTCCAGCAGCTCCTTGTCATCTTCCATCAGGGAGGGGTCGATCTCGATGCGACGGACGCTGTGGCTACCGGTCATGGTGACCTTGACCATGCCAGCACCGGCTTCACCGGTCACTTCCATCTGAGCCAGCTGCTCCTGCGCCTTCTGCATACGCTCTTGCATCTGTTGGGCCTGTTTCATCAGGTTCCCCATTCCACCTTTACCAAACATATGTCGTCTCTCGTCTTGAAATCCGGCATCCAGCGCCGGGCTGTGGGCTTGTCTGTCCTAGATGGGGACAGCCAAACTGCTTTTCAACCGGAAGCAAGCTCCCGGCCACGGAATTTAGCGGTTGAGGGGCTCGATGCTCTCGTGATGAAGCACGGCACCAAACCGCTGAACTAAAAACTGTACGTTGGGATCCTGCTCCAGATCCCGGGTCACCTGCTCGCGCACCCCGAGATAAAGGCGGTGTTCGATCTCGAGGGGGGTCTCCTGGTCAGGCACCACACCGAGCGTCACCTCGACCTGCACCGGTTGACCCAGCGCTGGCCCGATGATCTCGGCCAGATCGGCGCGCGCCTTGTCGCTCACCAGATGGCGCTGCTCGGGCTTGAGGGTTAGCAGTACCTTGTCCCCTTCCCGCGTCATCACCGAGTTGATGGCCAGCTGGCGCAGCCGCCCACCCACCTGAGTGTGGGCGATCAACTCGGCCCAAGGGTCGCCGCAACCATTGAGCAGCGAGGAGGGGATAAGGCGAGTCGCCTCTCCCTCTTGCGGCTCGCTGTCGCTCTCGAGCTCATCCCAGTCGATGGTCTCCATCACCGGCTGAGGGGGTTCATCCTGCGTCACAGGGGCAGCAGCCACCGCCGTGGTGGCAACGGGCGGCTGGGTCGCTGGGGCGGGCGTCACCGCAGGCGCCGCAGCGCTGCGCTCACCGGGTCGATAGCTCGGCTGCCCGTCGAGATCCCAGGGTGGCAGATCGGTTGGCTGGGCCGGTGCCGTGACGGGGGCGTGGCTCATCACCTGAGTCTGCTCGGCAAAGCCCTGATTGAGGTACTCTTCGTATTCCCCGTTGTCACCCTGCGGCTCGTAACCGTCGCCATAGAGATCCACTGGCGGCAGATCATCATAGTGACCCATCGCCGCCATCCCCTGCCCGGCCGGTTGGCTGACAGAGACTGGCTGTTGGGTGACGGCCGGAGCAGCAGCGGGCGCGACAGGACGAGCTGGCGCAACCGGCACCGCGCGCGGCGCGGGCGCCGCCGGGGCATCCTGACCACGCTGGCGGCTGCGCAGCATGTTTCGCTTGCCAAGCAGGCTCTGCATGCTCGATACCGCTGAAACAGCTTCAGGTGCGCTAACCGGCGTGGTTGTCGGTTCGAGCGCGGGCTCGATGCTGGCAGTCAGCGACTCGCCACGGGAATGGTCCGCGTAGGCTGCGGCAGAAGCTTGTTCATCAGCATCTGCGGGCTGTGCAGCTGAGTGCGCAGACACATCGGGCTGCGCATGTGGCAACGCGGGCTCGGGTTGATACCCCATGCCCGCAGCTTCGCGCAGCAGCTCATCCTGCTGGCTGAACAGCTCGGCGGCTTGCGCCTCCTCCTCGCTGTCGGCGGGGTTGCCGATGTCATCCACCATCGCAGGCAGGGAGACATCAACCGCGGGCACTGCACTGGTGGCAACAGGGCTGGCTAGCGGTGCAGGCACGGCGCCGCTGATCGGTGCCAGTGCGGCCGATTCAGCGGCCGGGCGCTTTCCCGGCAAGGAGGCTACCGGAGTGGCATTGCTCGTCATTGACGGGGGCAGCGCAGTGAGGCTGGCCGGATGCAGGGCATCGCGCCTTGGGGAGAAGGCGAGCATCCGCAGGCAGGTCATCTCCAGCGCGGTGCGGCCATCGGGGGCCCAGGGCAGATCTTTACGGCCACCCAGCACGATCTGGTAGCAGAGCTGCACCTCTTCCGGGCTCATCGCCTTGGCCAGTTGCAGCAGGGAATCGGCATCCGCCCCCTGCTCCTGCACACTGGCAGGCAGCAGCTGCGCCATGGCGATGCGATGGAGCAAGCCTTCCAGCTCGGCGTGGAGCTGATCAAAATCGGGGCCCAGGGTGGCGATCTCGGTGATCTTGGCCATGGTCGCGGGGGCATCTTGCCGCAAAATGGCTTCCAGCAGCTGGTGCAGATGGCGGTGATCGAGCGTGCCCAGCATCGCCAGCACGCTCTCGAGGCGCACGCTGCCATTGCCGTGGGCCAGCGCCTGATCGGTCAGGCTCAGGGCATCGCGCATACTGCCGTCAGCGGCTTTGGCCAGGGCCAGCAGGGCGCGCGGCTCGAAGGGCTGCCCCTCCTGATCCAGCACCCATTCGAGCTGCTTGGCGATCTGGGTCTGATCCAGACTCTTCAGATGAAACTGCAGGCAGCGCGAGAGAATGGTAATGGGCAGCTTCTGCGGATCCGTGGTGGCCAGCAGAAACTTCACATAGGGGGGCGGCTCTTCCAGGGTTTTCAGCAGCGCGTTGAAGCTGTGGCGCGACAACATGTGCACTTCATCGATGAGGTAGACCTTGAAGCGGCCGCGGGCCGGACGGTACTGCACGTTGTCGAGCAGCTCGCGGGTATCTTCCACCTTGGTGCGGGACGCCGCGTCAATCTCCAGCAGGTCGACAAAGTTGCCCTGATCGATCTCGCGGCAGGTATCACAGACGCCGCACGGGTGGCTGCTGATCCCCTGCTCGCAGTTGAGGCTCTTGGCCAGAATACGGGCGATGGTGGTCTTGCCGACCCCGCGGGTACCGCTCAGCAGATAGGCGTGATGCAGCCGTCCCTGATCCAGGGCGTTGGTCAAGGCGGTCAGCACATGTTGCTGGCCTACCACTTGTTCAAACGTATGGGGGCGCCATTTACGCGCCAGAACCTGATAGCTCATAAATCCATCATGCAGGGAAGACAGGGCATTGAGGCCGGATGCTAACACAAATGGCGGGCTGGCTGTATCGGCTATCGGTCAGAGCGGGAGGGATCGCTTGATTTTCAAACCGATGCCCGCAAGGGCACCGGTTCAATGCAGGCCCGATGCAGAGGATCGGGCCGAAGAGGCATTACTCGCCGGCCAGCTCGACCAGTGAGACCACCTTGATGCCAGCGGCAGTCAGGCGGGCATCGCCACCCAGAGACGGCAGGGAGATGATGAAGGCCGCATCGGCCACTTCACCACCGGCGCGGCGGATCAGCTTGACGGTCGCATCGACGGTACCGCCGGTCGCCAGCAGATCGTCCACGACCAGCACCTTGTCACCGGGCACGATGGCATCGGTGTGCAGTTGCAGGGTGTCGGTGCCGTACTCGAGGGCATAGGACTCCTCGATCACTTCGCGCGGCAGCTTGCCCGGCTTGCGGACCGGCACGAAGCCCAGCCCCATGGCATAGGCAACCGGCGCGCCAAAGATGAAGCCGCGAGCTTCGGTGCCAACAATCTTGGTGATCCCTTGATCACGATAATGATTGGCCAGCAGATCGATGGTGGCCTTGAAGGCCTCGGCGTTCTCGATCAGGCTGGTGATGTCACGAAACAGAATGCCCGGCTTCGGATAGTCGGGAATGGTCTTGATGCTTGCTTCGATAAATTTCAGGGTTTCCGGATTCATGTGTTGACCGCTTATTTTTTTGACCCAGGGGTGGCCATTTTTTCTCAATTCCCTTCTGCGGGAAATAAAAAAGCCTGTCACGCAAAAATGACAGGCCGACTCCATAGCATTATTGCTGCAATAGCTTAGGGACTTCACTTCACCATTGCAACTGGCTCCAGCACCGGCAGGCGCATTAACCAGGTGAGCAGGATCACCATTATGACAACCAGCAGCCCCTTGACCCACAGCAGTGGCACCACCGCCAGCGACACCGAAAAGGTGAGCAAAATGAAGATAATGGCGCGCCGTCTGGCCTGACGACGAATGCCGCGATACTGCTGCCAATCCACGATGGGCGGGCCAAACCAGGGATGGGTCAGCAACCAGCGATGAAAACGGGGCGACGAGCGGGCAAACAGGGCGGCAGCCAGCAACATGAAGGGGGTAGTCGGCAAGAGCGGCAGCACAATGCCCACGATACCGGTGGCAAATGCCAGCCACCCGAGCGCCATCAGACACCAACGCTTCATTCCTTCTCCTTGCGTGATTTATCTCCCTCTAGCCTAACAGAGTTTGAGCGGGTGCTGACAGCGGGCCGCAACCCCACTACAATCTGCGCTCTTTTTTCTTGCCACTCTCGTCGGAAAGCCGTTATGCGCGTTATTTTGGCCCCCATGCAGGGGGTACTGGATCACCTGATGCGGGAGGTACTCACCTCCGTCAATGATTACGATCTCTGCGTGAGCGAGTTTATCCGGGTCGTCGATCAGCTGCTGCCCGCCAAGGTGTTCTACCGCCTCTGCCCTGAACTGCTGCAAGATGGCAAAACCCGCGCAGGCACCCCGGTGCGGGTACAACTGCTGGGGCAACACCCCGAGTGGCTGGCCGAGAACGCCGTGCGCGCCATCGAGCTGGGCTCCCCCGGCGTCGATCTCAACTTCGGCTGTCCCGCCCCTACGGTCAACAAGAGCAAGGGCGGTGCGGTGCTGCTCAAAGAGCCCGAGACCATCTACCGCATCGTCAAGGCGGTGCGCGAGGCGGTGCCCGCCCATCTGCCGGTGAGCGCCAAAATTCGCCTCGGTTACGATGACAAGGATCTCTATCTGGAGAACGCCCAGGCGGTCTTCCAGGGGGGCGCCAACGAGCTGGCCGTTCATGCCCGCACCAAGCGCGAAGGGTACAAGGCCCCCGCCCACTGGGAGTATGTGGACGCCATTCGCCGCGCCCTGCCCATCCCCGTCACCGCCAACGGCGAGATTTGGGATCATAAAGATGCCCTCGCCTGCGCCAGGGTCTCGGGTTGCGATGCCCTGATGGTCGGGCGCGGCGCCATCTCCCTGCCCAATCTGGCCAACGTGATGAAAACCGGCTGCCCGCACATGAGCTGGGCCGAGGTGCTGCAGTTGATGGTGAGCTATACCGAGCAGGATCTGGCCAGCGAAAAAGCCGACTACTACCCCAGCCGCATCAAACAGTGGTTCAGCTATCTCAAGCGGGAATATCCCGAAGCGGACCTGCTGTTTCAGGAGATCCGGGTGCTCAAAGAGACGGCTCCCATCCGCGATGCCCTGCTGCAAGCAGCCAAAAGCCACGGCTAACCACGTTTAACTTGACGCATATCATCTTGATAGAGTTATCGGATCCCTATACTGCCCCGAATCTGTCGTCTGTCCTGTGGGGGATAATGTGTGTGAAATGACGCAAGCACAGTTGACTGTCTGGCGTAATCGCCTGCTGTCAGACTGGGCCCAAGTACGAGAAACGCTGATCGGTCAGCTTAAAGCCTGCCGCCGTGACGAGTGGGCCGAGCAGGTCGGTCACTGCGAGCAGGATCAACTGGTGGAACTGACCAGCCGGCTGGATCTGCCGAAGGTAGAGCAGAGCGTGGCCCGCCTCAAGCGGATCGATGCGGCACTCTGCCAGATGGATCTCGGCCTCTATGGCCTCTGCTCCGATTGTGAAGAGCCGCTTTCCATCGAACAGCTGGAACAGGATCCGACCCTGCAACGCTGCCCGCGCTGTGAAACCCGTTATCGCAAGGGATTCCACGCCCACGAACTGTGAGGGATGCACATCTGTGCATCCGCTCAACCCTCAGCACTGGTTACTCCGTCGTTCCTGTCCAATACTCACCGTATCAGCCTGTTCGAGGGTATGCGTTGTGTACAGACTCTTGTTGTTATGGTGTTTGTGTTGCCAGGCTACGGCACAGGAGTCATTGGTCGTGGGCTGGGTCGACTGGCAGCCCTTCAGTTATCGCAATGAACAGCAACAGCTCCGCGGACTGGATGTGGAGCTGCTCAACGCCATCTTCCTGCGGGCCGGTTATCAGGCCAAATTCAGTGAAATGCCCTGGGCTCGCGTGCTGCACGAGCTGAAATTCGGCACGGTTCAACTGGCCATGTCAGCCAATATCACCGCCGAGCGGCAGCAATATGCCCGCTTCAGCCACCCCTATCGGGAAGAGGAGACGGCCATCGTCATCCGTCGGCAAGATGCCGAGCGCTGGCGCGGGATCACCACCCTGGAGCAGTTGATCAACACCCCTGACTTTCATATCGGGGTGCTCAAGGGCTTTGATTACGGCAATACCTTCCGCCAGTTGATGGCAAGGCCCGAGCTGCAGCCCCGTTTGCAGATGCGCCTGCGGCTGGATCAGCTGCTGAAGATGTTGCAAGGGGGACGGATCCAGGGGTTTATTCTGGATCCCCACGGACTGCAGGAGTGGCAGGGTAAGGATGGCGTGCAGGACAAGCTGTATATTCTGCTGCATATCGAACAGACACCGGTTCACCTGATGCTGAGCAAAGAGAGCACCACTGAGGCGCAACTGCAGCGGATCAATCAGGCTATCGATCAATTGAAACAGAGTCCCGACTATCAGCAGATCCTCGATCGCTACCAGTTCAGATCCCTGCATTCACAGGAAAACACTCATAAGTAAGGGGAGCATCAGCTCCCCTTGCAGTCTCAAGCAAACCCAATCCTGTCTCAAACAACCCTGGTTGCAACTTGCCAGGACGTTTTGGTCACCGATAACGTGATGGTTAAACCTGGCTATCAGCGTCCCAGCACAATGTCGGCAAGGTGGGCGAAGTGGTGGATTTCGTGGGTGGCATCGCACTCGCCCGCTTGCCGCGCCGGGTTGTACCAGCAGGTTGCCAGCCCCTGCGCCGCCGCCCCGGCAATATCGGTTTTCGGATTATCCCCCACCATCAGCACCCGCGCAGGATCCGGCTGCCCCATCAGGGAGAGGGTGTGCTGGAAAATAGCTGGCGCCGGCTTGGTCACCCGGATCTCGTCGGAGATCACCAGCGGCTCGAACCACTCGCTCCAGCCCAGTTTGCCGAGCCGCCCCCGCTGAGGCACGCTGAAACCATTGGTGATGATCCCCATCCGCACCTTGCTGCGCAGCTGCTGCAGGGTCTCGACCACCCCTTCGAGAGGCATGCTAAGGGCAATGATTTGCTCCAGAAAGGTGTTGTTCATCGCCATGGGATCGGCGGCAACCTGCTGGGCAAAGAGGGAGAAGCGGGTCTGCTGCAACGCCGTTGCATCGATCTCGCCGTCGTTGTACTGCTGCCAGAGCCCGTGGTTGAGGGCGTGGTACTGCGCCATGCTGGCGTCATCAGCCTGTACGCCATAGATCTGCAGGGTGTGCGTCAGCGCAGAGGCGACCGGAAAATCGAGCAGGGTTTCATCCAAATCGAACAGCACCCAGTCATAGCTTGGTTGTTTCACAGAACTCCTTGTTATCATTCAGATTGTTCAGAGGCTTGGCGACCAACTCTGCCAAGCGGGCTGGCCAGCAGATCCAGCGTGAGACGCACGCCAAAGCCGGTCACTTCGCTGGAGACCACCCCATTGCCCCCCTTGTTGCGAAAACCGCTCAGGTCGAAGTGCAGCCAGGGGGTCTGCTCGGGCACGAAGTGGGCGAGGAAACGGGCCGCATCAATGTGATCCGGCGAACTGCCCGGCGCACATTGCAACAGATCGGCCCACTCGCTCTCGATGTTGTCGTCGTAATCGTCATCAAGCGGGAAGGGCCAGATCCGCTCACCGCTGCGCTGACCCAGATTGACCAGCGATGTCATCCATTCGCTGCGATTGGTAAAGACGCCGCTGTAGCGGCTACCCAGCGCCCGTTTGCAGGCCCCGGTCAGGGTCGCGTAATCGAGCAGCAGATCCGGGGTATCCTGCACCGCCATCGCCAGGGTGTCGGCCAATACCATTCGCCCTTCGGCATCGGTATCGACCACCTCGATGGAGGTGCCATTGATGGCAGTCACCACCTCGCCGGGGCGATAGGCGTGAGGGCCGATATGGTTCTCGGCAATGGCCAGCCAGCAGTGTACCTCGTAGGGTAGCTGAGCTCGGCTGATGGCGTAGAGGGCCCCCAGCGCCACCGCGCTGCCCCCCATGTCCAGATGCATGCCATACATGCTGCCGGAGACCTTGAGGTTATAGCCACCGGAGTCGTGGCAGATCCCCTTGCCCACCAGCGCAATGCGGCGCACCGGCTTGGGCGGGTAGTAGCTGAGCTTGACCATGGCCCCCTGATTGTCTTCCGAGCCACGAGCAACGGCCAGAAACGCCCCCGCCCCCAGCTCGGCCAGCTGCGCCTGATCATAGTGATGGCACTGCCACCCCTCATCTTGCGCCAGCTTGCTGACAAACTCGCGATAGCTGGCGGCCGTCAGCTCGGAGGCAGGCAACACCGCCAGATGGCGAGCCAGCCCGTTGCCCCCCGCTTCGCTGTAAAGGCGCGCCAAGTCCAGCACCACCGCGGGTGAAACCTTGATCTGCTGATAGCTCCAGCTGCTTTCACTGCGGCGCTTGCTGGTGGGCAACGAAATATTGGCGGCAAGCAGGGCCGACAACATCACTTCGGCCAGCATCACTCGCTCGGAGGGGGAAAAACCTTCCAGATGCAGCCCGAGCCGCTCCACATTGAGCCCAGAAAGAGGAGCAATCCAGCCTCTGATCTGTTTATAGAGGCGGTGATCCCGCGTCACACTGCCGGCCACAAACATCACCTGCAACAGGGTATTGCCATGCATCAGGGTAAAGGGCGCTTTTTTCCCCAGCGCAAGCTGGGTCTGGAGACCCGCAAGGGCGGGGAGCGAAAGCAAGGACTCCTTCTGCTCTTCGGCGATCAGCAGCAGTTGCAACGGCAGCCCTTGGGCAAGGGCTTCGGCCAGCGTGGCATCCCGGCTTTCAATAGCAGGAGGAAGATAGGTGAAGGGAGTGATCACAGGCGCGTGCCTCATCCATGAAGAGATACCTGATGATACCCAACAAATGGTTGATACGACCAGTTTTGGTCTTGAAAAAGCGTCAGAAATAGCAGCAATCACCAGATGGTGACGAGCATCAAGAAGGATTGTTCAATGATTGGCAATGCAGGAAGGGAACGTACAGAAAGTTGGTTGCGGGGGCCGGATTTGAACCGACGACCTTCGGGTTATGAGCCCGACGAG
>OEQT01000476.1_pt1 | contig 9588 bp, 17 predicted proteins | sample 1539831 | NCBI WGS metagenome assembly OEQT01 (sample SAMEA3891243, study PRJEB23780) | metagenome | biome: terrestrial biome; feature: animal house; material: water of meat washing | place: Italy | collected 2015-05-12 | reverse complement strand
CTTGGTGATAACAGAACGCACGCGGTATACCTTGCGATCGTCATCGACTGACAGAGTTACAGGTTTGCTGGCTTTGTCCAGATTGGTCAGGACGATGCTGGCAACAGTTTTGTCTTCAAACTGGACCTTGCCAAACTTCACGCCAGATTTGTAGCTCCATGTGATCATCTCGCCAATTTTGCCATGGTGTTTGGAACGCTGGGTGTTTACGCGAACGTATCCGGTGTAATTGTGATCTACCATAAAATCTCCTAGTGCAGAACTATCTGCGGTTTAGTATTCGGTTCATCGGATTCAGTCTTAGGACGATGAGGACAGTAGTATGCCGTAGTCGTCTCGCTGATTGGTACTGGAGTTCTCGGCAATGGAGTTGGGCGTTGTGTTGGTTGGTTCATACAGTCTCCGCTTCATCCGAAGATTCGTACATCGGGCAGTTGTGCTTGTAGTTCCACCCGCAGTTGTTGTGCCCACTAGTTCCAGCTTGAGGACAATTGCAACGCTCCAGATCATCTTGTTCGTGATCGCGGCCAGTAGCAGCTTTGAACATCTCAGCAGTGATTTCAGTCTTCGCTTTCATGATACACCCTCTTGATAATGGGGCGATCTCGCCCCAGTAGCATCTTAGATCAATCCACGTTCTTTGGCAAGGATTTCCAGCTCGCCATAGAACTCCATGTACCCAATGACGCGTTGGATATCACGAGCAGTTGGGATCTTGTTCTTCATACGACGAATGTCGCTGTTATTGCGCAGATCTGACATCTTGACTTTGATCCCGCGATCGTTGGCCTTGACCTTTGCCTTGTATTGTGCATCGGATTCGCCAGGAACCTTGCTAACGGATTCGATGATCTCGATAGCCTCCAGCGGCCATCCATTACACAGCAGGATGTCACGACCGCCCTCAATATCTTCGATCACATCGTGACCCAGAGCAGCCAGTCGTTCGATGAAGGTTGCATTGCAGCACAGTCCATTCATGACAGATAGACAGTGCTCGAAGTAAGGGTTGCCGCCCTTGTCAGTTTTATCAGCGAACAACTTCGAAACGAGTGCGTAGGCTTGGCCCATAGTAGTGGTAGTCATAGTAACCTCTTATTTAAACTGTTGATCGGCAAGTTTCACATTTTCAAATAGAAACGATACGATATCGAAGTTTTTGCCGCCGGTTGGGATAAGCAACATAACTTCCGGTTTGCCATCCCTCGATCTGCACGCACCGAGATTAATCCCAATGCAGTCATCATATCCGTAGTCCAAGTCAGATCTTGGGACGATCACTTGAAACAACCTATTCCGAACTGCACTTCGTTTGGCTGCATTGTCGGCCCGTTTACGGTTGCCTATATCGGAATAGCTCCCACTAGGGATGACACTTTGGTTGTGAGCCAGGATAGATTGGTACCGAGAAGTGGTGTGCATAGTTTTATACCTGTTGTGCGGATATGCTTAGTCTACGCGGACTCGGGATCGGTAGCAACAACCTCTTCAAAGAAACTTGCAAATTCGTAGAATGTGAGCAGAGCATCGCAACCGTGCGCGATCCCAACTACTACAGATCCGTCTTCTTGGTACACGCTGTCAATGACGCTTTTCTCCGGTCGGAGATCTTTGACTGTCAGGATACCATCACCCATCAATTGATAGTTCTCAGCATTGTCGGGATGGAGATTGATAAACATAGCCTTCCGTTCTGGACGGAGACGGAATTTAGTGCCTTGCTGGATCATAATGATCTCCTATCGATTGATAGGGGTATCGTCATCGGATACCCCGTTAGCGTCAACTGTTATTTGTCCTTGAAGTCGACAACCAGATTCAGTTCAGCCAAATGGACATTCAGTTGGGCCAGCAGATCCAGTCGCTCTTTGGTCAGAGTCTCGGCCTCGGCGAACAGCTTAGCGGATTGCTCCAACTTCTCATTAGCAGCTAGTTCCAGATTGCGAATGTGTTGCACGGTCGCGCTGATGGAGAACTCAGCATCACTTGCTTGCTTGCACGCTGGCGAGTTCCATGGCTCGTACGAAGACTCAGCGACAACAACACCACGAACGATAGGCACTGCTGGTTTTTTGACGTCTGATGACATATGATGCAGACGATAACGAACGATTGGGTTCGACGTACGAGATCCCCAGTAACCAGCTGACCGACAGCTTGGGCTGCCCGATGGAGTTACTCCAGCGACGTGATCTGATGCCAGGCCATCAGTACCAGCTGATACCCCAATGCTAATTTGACCGTCAGTAAACTCAACGTCGATGAGTGTACCACGAGGTACTGGCATAACGTCACGAGATCGATCATCCGGAGTCCACTCGATCCACTTGGGCTCGACCTTCGGCTTCGGCGCGATGCGATAACCCACGATGCGGAATGCGGCTGAATTTCCCCAGTAATGAGCCACACGGTTGCTTGGCTTGCCAGTAGCTGGATCGATGCCGATTACGTGCTCGACGTCAACTTTACGGGTACCTGCGGAACCGCCCAGGATCTGAACCCCATCGTTAAAGATGACATCCACGATAGTACCTTTGAATACCGGCAAGAGACCTTTACGACGATCCACTTCAGTCCATTCGATCCACTGATCTTTGGTCCATTGTTCAATTGTAACGATGTTGGTATACCAGCGAGAGCTGACCTTCAAAGTTGGGCTGGGATTGAACACCTCAGATGTTCGGGACCGACGATACCAAACGGACACTCCGACACTCCGGTACGGACGGTCTGTAAAGAACCGCACCCGACCGTTCTGATCTTGGGTAGCGAATTTAGCAGTAGCTGGCCAAACGATATTGGCTGCTTTCATGAGAGTGTGCAATTCGTTCATTTTATTCCCTTTGTGTTTGTGAAATGAAAGGCCCCGAAGGGCCTAAGTTCTTAGAATTCTGGGTTCCATTTGTTAACGTGACCAGAAACCATGGTCCACATACCATCACGCAGCCAAGCACCAGTCAGACGACGACGATTAAAGACATGACCTTCGGTACTAACGATACGTTTCATGGACTTACTGATCGTTGCGATGTGACCGCAAGGATAGTAGTCACCGTTGTACGCGTAGCTGATTGCGTCACCAACTTTAGGAGCTTCGATGATATCGAAACGCGGTGAACACCATTCGCCAGCATCGGTAGCCATCAGAACAACGCCAGTACCTTCAAACGCGATCACTACGTCCTGAGCATCCTGCAGACTGTTGAAATCGTGACGACATACAACTTGATCAGTAGAACCAGCCAGACGAGCAGCTTCGACTTCTTTGAAGGTCATTACAGTTTTGGTAGTCAGGTTGAAGTAGTTCATGGTCATTCCTCGGTGGTTGTTTGCGGTTCGGTGTTCCCCGTCCCAATGAAGATATAATCCCATGAACTACGTTTTGATGCAACCAGTTATTTCAGAGATTCTCGAAAAGATTGGTCTTTTTGATTGCGGAGAGTTTGATCGTAATGATCTCGTTCCCACCTCAGGTTAACCTCATCCATTTCACGTTTTGCAGCATCTGCGTGTGCACGGATTTCTTCTGGGGTCTCGTTCGAGAGTACGCAGGTGTCCCAATCCTCGCACAGATCAGTCACCCTGACGCTACTGCAGACAACGCCAGTCCACTCCATGGAGCCAGTATCCCACTTCGATCGGTGCAACTTGGGGCGTTCAAAAAAAGAAGTTGAGAATCCCAGTATTGTCTTGCGCTGCAAACTTCGCGTACTTGGGCCATTGAACCAATCCCGACTCAAACAGCTGGTTGATAGTTGTCATTATTTCCTACCCATGTTGATGTGCTCTTTGCACTGCCCAGTCCGATATCCTTTGAATATACTCTCAGCTCTGTAGAAGTCCCGAACTCCAAACCCATTCATCCCATCTACGTGGATGAAGTTCTCTTTCTGACTGGGCAGCATGTCGTCGTCGTCATCTACTATGACGTATTGTTCCACTTCCGGATGAGCATCCAGCCATTCTTGGATCAGTGAGCCGCGATGCTCGCCAATCAGATCTCGGGTCTTGTAGTCTTGGTGCAGAACACTAGGTGGGAATCCACACAGTTTCAGATAGTCCGATACCACATCACGATCTACACCAATTCTCCAAGTGGAACTGAATACTATCCCGAGATCTTGTTCTAGTATCAACTTCGAAAGGATCTTGACTCCTCCGATGTCGATCATCTGACCATACTTCATGTATGAGGCGTCATTGTGAATGACGCCATCCATATCTAGAAACAATACTTTCTTAAACGTTTTCATTATTCGCCCTCCGGAACTTCAACCCAATTGTTGAGATCTACGATACCGTTAGCCAAGATCTTCTGCATGAAGTGCGTAGCTACGGAGTAACCGTTGACGTAATATGAGTCGTCGTCGGTATATACAGTCTTGCCGTAAAATTTGTGCTTCAGTTGGAACTCGATGCCATCGAATGCATTCATCAACCGGATGTAACACACGAAGTCATCGCTACGGCCTTCTGGAGTTACCACATCAACGATGTCTCCACGTTCGACGCGCATATTCCAAATCTTTTCTACTGAACCATCCGCGAATGTGAAGGTGCTGTTGATGTCGATCATGATGTACTCCTTTGGTTTCGATAAGGACATCCTACGCCATTGCTGATTGCAGCACAACAGATAAAAGAAAACCCACCGAAGTGGGTTTCCGTTATTATGCGGTCAGATGTTGGGTGTCAGAGTAAGCACGAATCTGCAGGAACAGTTCCTCGTTGTACTCAAACATACCGTATCCAGATCTCAGATACTGCACATATTCATTGACGTGTTCGTACTCTGGGAACTCCAGGATGTCCACGGTGCGATACTCACCGTCGATCTTCACCAGACGGAGACGGCCAGCTTTGGAGGTCTTCCACTCAGCTCCTTTCGGAGTCTTGCGAACCTTGCGCCATACGCCATTAACTTTCAGGGCGCTCATTTTCATAGCGACTTTGTGAGTATCACGGTTGACTTGTTGCAGCAGACCGCCGCCCATACCAAACGCGATGTTCTCGACGCTGTATCCCAGATCTTCAACGCAGTCAGTCACTGCCACGATATCGTGGACCTTATTCAGACCATCGCCTTGGATGATGCGAACGCTCGGATGCAGAACCTTGAACCCTTTACTGTTCACGGTGTATCCAAACTCTTCGGACAGAGTCTCGAGTGCGTATTTGATGTTCGCGAACATGTCGCCAGAGTCTGGACGGAACACGAACACGCCACCCATATCCAGGATTTTGGCCTTGAACTTGCGAGATACGCGCAGAACTGCAGCTTCGAAGTCCTTGGAATCCATTACGCAAGCGTAAACGCCATCGCCATACTGATCGATACTGTTTTCAAACGCTTCATCTTCCTGATCCGGAGTCAGCTCACCGTCATCGCCGTAGCTGATGGTGGTGCTGTGTTCCCGAGCTGGGATACTGATACCAGCAGCGAAGTCTTCGGCCATGTTGTACAGATCTTGGGCCATGATCAGAGCTTCTACGGTATCGGTACCAATGAAGTTCATCAGGTGGGCCAGACCGCCAATGCGAGCAGATTCTTCTGAGCTAACCCCACGCAGACCGAAGTCGTGCAGACGAGTTTTCAGAACGAACTCCAGATCAGCGCCAGTCAGATCGGAGGTGCGTTCGAACGCACGACGCAGAGCTTCTTTGACGTGGAAGCTGATAGTGCCAACTGCAGTCGGATACCAGATACCGCGAATCAACAGCGGTTCGAAGTGACCAGGCAACCAGTAGTAGTCTTCGTGAGTGTTTTCCAACACCGCCATTGCATTCTTGACCGGAAGGACGGCACATTCCTTCACGCCAAACATGTTGACTGGGATCTTACCATCGAACTCGGTAGCGATTCGCAGCCACTGCTTGTATACGAAGATGTCGCGACCGAAGTGAGATTTGAACAAGTTGTTGGCACGCTCGACGTCTTCGACGGTCACACCCTGCTCCAGGATACGCGCAACACCATGCAAACCTTGTACCATGATCTCATCAAACTTGCCACCACGAGCTTCTACGTAGTAGCTAGTATGAGTAGTTCCACGAGGGAACTGCTTCGGATGACTAGCTTTGTAGGAATCGCTCGAAGTACACAGGTTCCGTTTGAATGGGTCAGTTTTGCCCAGCTGGAGTACAGCTCGGATGAAATTGTCCGAATTCTTATACTCAGCTTGCAGAGTTGCATCGCCGCGGAACAGTGCACGCAAGTGCTTGATCATTTGTGTTTTTTTCATGTTCATTTCAAAGACTCCCTTTGATGATTATCGAATTGTGACTTTAGCCACAAATATATCGTCTCGCCTTTATCAGTTCCAAAACAACATATTTGTGTGGGGTATTTCTACCCCAACACGTTTACATAACCAGAACCCAATCCTCAGAGAGGAGATCTGTCTGCGAAGCCAACCAAGGCACTCGGCCACTAGTTGGATAATTCAGATACAGATACGGCATGGTCATTTTGCTGTTAGCATCAGGACGTTGGATCTCAATCCACATACCTTGGCCATTCCAACCGAGGCGAGCAATCTTCTGGCCAGCCTTGACGAGTTCGAGAGCCTTGCTAAACGATACGCCTGCTTCTGGGATCATATTAGAACACCAGAGCCAGACCAGCAACAGCTGAGTTATCATAACCGATACCAGTGGTCACAGTGTGACGCATCTTGACATACGGTTCGATTGTATGACCAACCAGAGTCAGGACAACTTCATGCTCATTGGATGTTGGCAGGCCCAGATCGAAATCGTTGCGCGCGTTTTGCATCTGACGAGTGTAGTTGTAGCCGATGGTCATTTCCGGATGGATGTCGTAAGATACACCAGCTTTCAGTTTGCTGTAGTCTTGACCTTCATTCATGAAGCTGTAACCAGCACCACCGTACACATACAGCGCGGACACTGGCATGTACTCGAGAATGCCCTCGAAGTAGGTTTCATGATCAGTATTCGCTTCCTTGTTGACATTCAGTACGCCATACTTGACGGACGGAACGAAAGTGAAGCTGTCGGACAGTTGGACGGACTTGCCCAGAGTACCAGCAGTGTAGCCAGTGGTGTCGCGCTTAGCTTCCAGGAAGTAGTCAGCAGGCAGAGCCACGACCACACCAAACTCACTCACACCAGAGTCGACGTTGCGCTCTGCGTATACTTTGGACACGGACGTTGCTTGGTAGGCGCCAGTAACATCACTCATTACACCAGCGTTTGCTGGGGTGCAAGCGACAACAGAGGCCATAATAGCCATACCAACGATAATCCGATGAATCATAGACATAGACATTTAACTTCCTTTTGGATTGACGGTTAATGTGAACCGACACACATAATGACGACTACTAACCAGAACACGATCAGAAATACTGGATTTCGAATGGCATCCGTGTAGCCGTTAAACACTCCCTGGATTATCCTGCGCTCTATCAGCTTTGTAAACAACATCGCAATAATAGCAGTTGGGATCGGCCAGAGAGTCATAATAAGCCCAGCAGTTACTGGGCTCACCAGATCGATCAACTCATTCATTTGAGTAGATGAGCAACGCTCGCAAACCCATGACAGTGATCAGAAAATTGAATCTGCAGAGCTCGGAGGACTGACTTAACGTCATCGAGATCTTGGATTTTGTCAACATCCAGCTCATACATTTTCGGCACAATAAAAGCGTGTTCGTGGTTGATCGGAACTAGGTGCAGTTCCTTATCGGACCACGTCTTCCGTTCCATCGTCAGCTCACCAGTCACGGTTAGCCCGTCATCAGTCAAGTCAGTCATACAAACTCCTTAGTGGATTTGATCACATCGACATAAGTATCGTACAGAAACTTATTCCAGAAGTCTACATCAACTTTGTCGCGCATACCGTTCTTTCCAGCTATGACAGCAGCTTTCTCGACCTCATCAGTCAGGTACTCGAGGTACGGCTGAACATCATCCACGAGACTCCGCTTACCCAACTTGACGTCGAGGATATACTCGCGATGTTTCAGCGGGAAGTTGAGGTCGCCAGTCTGATAGATCTCTAGAAGCTGCTCGCCACCACGCACAGCGTGGGAGAGTGCCTTCCAGTCTACGCCCACCTGCTCTTTGGCCTTACGAGCTCGATCGCCATACTCGTCCCAGATCTTTTGGACTTGTTGGGCAAATTCGGAGAACTTGATCCCATACAGGTACTTGCGACCAAGCACTTCATAGAACGATACGCTCTCGCCAGTCCGAGATACCTCTGTACCGCAGAATGTGAACTCATCCTTCGGCAGGAACTCTACGCAGCTACGCAGCTTGTAACCATGTTGTTCGACTGGAACGCTTTTGATTGCAATCATCACGCGCTCGAGAGCAGCCAGACGTGTACCTTTGACGCCGTACTTTGTTGCCTGCTTACGCACATACCCCAAGAACGCGTCCATCTTGGTCGTGTAGAACATATCGCGATGATCGTGGATGAACTCCCACAATCCAGTAGTCTCTACCAGATGGTGACTCGGTGCATGAAGCATGTCGATGCACATAGTCTCGCCTTTGAAAGCCAGTTTCAAGAACTGACGGAGGCTCATCATTTCGGTGTCGGTATCTTCGGCAGTATTCTTGCCACTACCACCAGTTGATACGTTGTACACATCGCGACCGCCCAAGATGATTTCTCGAGCTGTCGGGACGAATACTCCTTTGAAATCCATATCAGATTCTGGAGTGCTCAGACCGTAAAGGTGCGATCCAAATACAGTCTTCATGATAACGTTCAGTTGTTGGGACATCAGTCCTCCTAGTATTCGACAGTAGTGACAGATCGCTCACAGTTCTTGCCACAGTGATAACGAGCTGTAGTTGAGCTATTTGGACAGCGGACTACGTATAGGTCCGTAGATATTCCAGATCCAACCAGCTTCACGATCTTGCAATCGCTCAGTTCGGATGGAAGTGTATAATCCGAATCCAAAGATTTGGAATAGCTGTCACACCCAAACAGAAGCAGTGCACCTAGTGCAATGATGAGAGTTTTCATTCGTTCACCATATTTTCGTTGAACAGCGCAACAAATCTCTCTTTGTACCGCGGAATACCGTTGCACAACAGAGCCCAGAACTCCCAGTATTCTTCTCGAGAGAACTCTTCATAAACGTCAGACAAAGATGTGCACTGCTTATCTTCGTCCAAACGTTGTTGGTAGATTGGAGCGTATTTGGCCAACGCGGGACATCCCCACATGAAGCCGCAGATGGTACTTACGTTGTACTGCAGGCCGATATCAGTCAGATCTTCGCCACAGCGGTATTCGATCTGTTGGATGTGTTCGGGCAATATTACTGCGTTGTGTTCTAAAATCATTGTCTTGGAGATCTCCAAAATGGGTTAGGTTCTACACGATCGGCAATAACAGTTTGGTTGCTAACCTGCGGTTGTGCTAGCTCAACCGTCCGAGGAGTACAGTACACAGGAATATACTTAACGTCAAACGATTTATTTCCGAGGAGGTATTGATTCCAGTTGTCCAATACCTCCTCCTTCGATTTCCCGCTGATATCAACGATCATTCCGGAACTTTAAACGGCTTCCGAGCATCAAGTTTGATGAGAAGCGT
>OEQT01000470.1_pt1 | contig 9716 bp, 12 predicted proteins | sample 1539831 | NCBI WGS metagenome assembly OEQT01 (sample SAMEA3891243, study PRJEB23780) | metagenome | biome: terrestrial biome; feature: animal house; material: water of meat washing | place: Italy | collected 2015-05-12 | reverse complement strand
ATATGACGTCATCGTTCCGAGCACCGCGATCGCCAATCTGATCGCCACCACTTACACTCATCGAGGTTGATATGTTTCAAAATTTAGATCGCCGCGCTCGCGCCATTTTCAGCCAGAAATCTGAAGTGTCCATCAATGGCGTCAATTTCGAGGGCTCGAATGTGGACATCGTTGGCAACCGAGTACTGATCGATGGTAAGCCTGTCGACTTTGGGCCTACCGAGGCTCTGTGCACGGATTGTCATTCACATCTCTGGCAACTGTGAAGTAGTCACAACTCAGTCTGGCGATGTGACTGTATCCGGAAACGTGTCCTGCGGAATTGGAACTCAATCTGGATCAGTCCGTGTTGATGGTGAGGCTCGTGGTAATATCAACACGATGTCTGGTGACGTTACTGTGCATGGATCCATCCAGCAAGTTAAGACCCTGTCGGGCAACATTACTACACGATAGCAGTTGACACCTCCTTCGGGAGGTGTTATTGTCTCTGCAACAAGGAGATTTTATGCGTATCGCTGTTTGGTGTATCAATGTCGTAGTTAGCCTAGGTCTGTTTGTAGCTCGATGGGCTGCTGGATTGGCCATAGGTTACTGGACTTGGCAGCTTCATACGATGCTGTACGTGCACTTCGTAGATGGCGGTCCGTTTCCGTGGTACCTGAACTACGTTCCGGAATACTTTACGACCGAGCCAGGAGTTCTATGGTTGGTTCCAGTATTCTTGATCGCTAACGTGGTTCTGCCGTTAATGTGTTTCTTCCCGACAGTTTGGCCGATCGTTTTGGCTGGACTGGGATTTGTTACTTATAAGGCCATCAAATGAAACTAAGATTCCAGAAGCGTATTCGGATTCTTCCGTGGCTGACTATCAACCTGAACAGCTCGGCTCTGGCTGGTAATGTATCTGGATCTAGTGTCACTGTAGGAGTTCCTGGATTGGGCGTCAACGTTAACAACGAGGGCGTCCAAGGTCACTTGGGAGCTCCAGGAACTGGATTGGGCTACCGATCCAAAAGAGTTGGCCCGAAGACTATCGGCGATGTGGTGGTTGGATGGTTCAAAAAGAAACCAGTTGATCCGAAGTCGAGTTAGACTGATAATATCTACACTGAAACCAAGAAGGAATACCAATGTCTGTTCTGTCCATCCTGAATATGATCGCATCCGAAGACAAAACTTCCGTCAAGGAAGCGATCACCAATAACCACTCTAATGTGGATGAACTGCGTCGCGCGTTTAAATTTTGTTATAACAAACAACTCAAATTCGGAGTTAAGGCCAAGACCTTCCCAGTTATCGGGGCTGCTGCGTTCAAGAACGTCACCAGTCTGAAGGACTCTCTGGACTTCCTGGAGCAGTATCTCATGACGCGGAAGCTGACTGGATCTGCAGCCATCGAAGAGCTGACCAAGGTTCTGATCAACGGCACTAGCGATGACTACGAAGTTGTTCGTCGCGTTATGTTCCGCGATCTGGAAATTGGGATTGGTCAGACCATCGCCAACAAAGTGTGGGACAAACTCTGTCCGAAACAACCTCAGATGTTAGCTTCTGCGGAAGACGATGAACTGGCGATGAAGATTCTGCGTCGTGGTCACGCGTTGGCAGAAATGAAGGCCGATGGTGCACGCTGCTTTACTGACATCAACGCTGAAGATGATATCATTTCCAAGAGCTCTCGTTCTGGTAATGAATATCAGAAGCTGGATCTGCTGGACGAAGCTATTCGATCCACTAATTTCGGCAACTGGGTTGTTGATGGTGAGCTGGTATATCGTGGCGACACGTCCGGCGAAGCGTACGTTCCGACTGAAGACGAGAATGGCGTCATTGTCGAAGAATCTGCTGACGTTCAACAGCGCAAGATCGGTAATGGCATCGTCAATAAGTCTCTGAAAGGCTCAATTACCAAAGAGCAAGCTGACAACATCGTATACCAAGTATGGGATATCGTTCCGCGTGATGTGTACTACGGGGATCGTGAGTGTCCGAAAGAACTGACCCAAGAAAAGCGTCGCGAATACCTGGAGATGTTCGTTAGTCAGGTCCAGGGTGCTGGTTTCACCAACATCGAGCTGATCGAACAGACTCCAGTCAAGACTCTGGCTGAAGCGAAGGCTGTGTACGCGAAGTATGTCCAGATGGGATACGAAGGGATCATCCTGAAATGTGGTCTGAATCTGTGGAAGAATACTCGTTCCAAAGATCTGGTCAAGTTCAAGGAAAAGATCCGCGTTGATCTGTACATCGTTGGTCACTATCCGCATAAGAAAGATCCGAACAAGCTGGGTGGCATCACCGTACGTAGTGCATGCGGTCGGATCCAAACCAACTGCGGTAGCGGCTTCTCGAACACCGACACCAAGAAGGTAAAGGGTTCCAAGGAGAAGGTTGCAATCCCAATGTCTGAGCGAGATGAGTTCGATCGTGGTCTGCTGTACACGCAGGAATGGAAAGACAAGCTGATCGGGATGGTGGTTGAGATCGAATGTAATGGTCTGATCGACTCCAAAGCTCGCAAAGAAGGCGAGGCTGAATTCAAGCTGTTCCTGCCAATCTTCAAGGGGTTCCGGATCGACAAACTAGAAGCTAACCGTCTGGAAGAGGCATTCAATCGTGACTGATACCATCAGCGTTTCGAATGCGGAAGAAGCACTCGAGTTGACCAAAGCTCATTTCACTGCTCGAGATACGGTCAAGGCAGCTCTCGAGTGCGTGACCAAAGAGACAAGAACTGGGCGCGGAGCTGCATACCATTTCCCGCCGGCGATCTCCGACGTAGCAATTCAACTGACTATCGCTGAGATGGAACGACGTGGATTTGGCGTTGAACTGATCCACCCACGAGATTCCGTTGGCGGTCAGTTCATTCGGATCAGCTGGTAAAAAGAAAGCCACCCTAGGGTGGCTTTTCTTATATCAATTGAGAGCAGAACTTAGCTTTCGACTCCTCGTATTCCATTCGTTCCACGACTCCCATTTCTGGGACTCTGGACGCTTCAGCTTGCCCGATCATTAACCAGGACTTCAGCTGTCCCAGCTCGTCGACCCCTTTAGATTCATTGACGAACGATCCAAACCCAACGCGAATTGGCTTCAACTTCCCAGTCGCTACAAACGCATCGCCATCGTATACCGCCTCATTCACAGCAATCTCGGATGCTGGGACCACCGACGTATCGAAGTGCACATTCTTGATAATGCGATTGTGGTCAGGTGAAGCTGCAAGTCGGTTGATGCGAACTGTAGTACCGCGCGGAAGGATGATCTCGCACTCTTTAGGATACTTGGCTGCGAACTTGCCTGGAACGACAACTGGGATCTTGTATACGTCACGAATTGTCATCGTCGTAGTCAGATTCTGATCGATTGGGTCATCGTCATTCAAACTAGTTACATTGTACGTGGACAATACTGTCATTCCAGGTCCGCAGAACGACATACCCAACGTTGGGGACGTCGATGTACTGACGAATGTCCGGAAATGGAACAGCTTGCCTTCAGCAATTTCCAGTGCCGTATAATCCCGCATAGACATACTTCTGAAAACTATGACATCGCTTGGCACGTACACAGAACTCTCCTGAACAGCTGCATCCATATTAGCTACCGCAGCTTGTCCAGCTTTTCCTCCAGATCCATCCAGCAAGAATCCGTTGATCTTCTTAAAGTGCATTCCACAATATCCACGGATGGTATCTCTGTGTTCCTTGGGCACAGACGTTCCTAGCTTGAGATACGCCGCTTCCGATGCAATTTTCACACCTTCCAATACATTGGATCTCAACAATGCTGATAGGACTGACTGAGGATTGAAACCTCGCTTCTTTGCTAGTTTAGTGACTTTGTCTATCACTGGCTGGATTTTCCCATCGATGGCGTCTTGGATAGTCAGATTTAATTGACCTATCTCGTGGATGATCTCAGCGTATACGTCCTCTTGATCGTATGACGACTTGGGCCAGATCATTCTCAATACACTCTTTGTTTTCTCTGGATTGGCCACGATATTCTGGTTGAATATCTCGGATTGCTTCTGATCTGGCGATCTGGTGCCGACTATCTTTGTAAAACTCTTGCCATCCCGCTCTAACTGTTGGATAGTCTTTGATACCGATAGATAATCCTGCACCTTCTCTGGAACCTCGGTGTTGCCAGCAATGGTGGTTATGTCGATATGCGGAGGGATAAACTTTTTGATCTGCGGTGCAACGACTGCATCAACCTGGACTGCTACTTCCTCTGGAGTTGCATCGGCAGAGACTTTGATCTTGAAGTGGGTCTCTACATCGAACTTGTGCGCGTTCTTGGACAACACGATATAGTCATACTTCCCATCCGGAGATCCGATGACTCGATCCAGTTCGAACTGCATCCCATGCTTTTTCAGATATCGAACGCAGATGGAACTGACAGTCTGTGTGATCCCAGAACTAGATGGCAGTCTGAACAGGATATGCTTGGACTGGTGGTTATTCTCAGTCTCAGTCGCAATGATATTCGCAATTGTGGCGATCGCGTTCAGTGGTTTCTGGATTGCTTTAATGACCCGAGATGTTTTGCCGTTTACTGACGTGAACATGTGATAGATAGTAGGTCTCGCGCCCTTGCGATATGCTAGCACGCGTCCAGACGTTAGATTGTTTGCTTTGATCGAAATTGTTTGGGATCCGGAATCGAACGTCCAAGTGTCGTTGCTAGATGCATCCTTGGTCGTCTGTGTAGAAATGTAGTCGAAAGATGAAGCTTCCGCTAGCAAAAACTCTTTAATTGACATATAATACCTCATGTAATTTACACTTATTTAGGAGCTATCATGAAATACACCATCCAATGTATGGGCAAAACTGGCGTCGTAGAAGAATCCACCATCTGTAGTCACAAGCATTTCAAGTGGGCTCTGGAGACTATCGTGGGTCGAGTAGTTCACGATATCAAGTCAGTTGAGAATATGTTTCAGCCGTTGACCTTCCAAGCTATCTTCGATCTCGGAGGCGAGGCAACAGTTTTTGTAATACCAAACGGAGAAACCAATGGAACCGATGGGAGCAGTAACCCTAACTAACTGTCAACAAAAGGCTTTGGATGCTGTTAAGGCATCGAGGAAGCATATCACGATCTCTGGGCCAGCTGGATCCGGCAAGTCGTTCCTGACTAAGCTGCTGATCCAGTCGCTCGGGGATCGTCTGGGGATTGCAATCTGCGCTCCGACTCACCAAGCTAAGATCGTTCTCGCTAAGATGGCAGGATTGAACGCAACGACTATTCACAGTCTGTTCATGATCCACCCAGAGACGTACGAGGACGTCAGATCCTTTGGTCAATCGAAGAAACCAGATCTGTCCAAGATCAGATATCTGATCATCGACGAAGCGAGTATGGTGGATGAAGATCTCTGCAAGATCATTCTAGCGTGTATCCCGAGCACCTGTCAGATCATTGCGATCGGTGATAAGTCTCAGGTGCAGCCAGTTCGTCACGAGCCAGGCGTTCTCAGTCCTTTCTTTACGGATATGGAAACGTTCCGGTTGGTGGAGCTGGAAGAGATTGTTCGTCAGCAAGCTGGGAATCCGATCATCGAAGTAGCCAACAAGATCCGTGTTGGTGGATGGTTTGAAACCAAGTGGGATCGCGAGAACAAACGTGGTGTACTGCAAGTCAGTGGCGCCAATAAGATGATCGAGACTATCCTCAAGAAGGTGAAGTGTCCAGAAGATCTGCTGAACTACCGACTGCTGGCTTATACCAACAACGTGGTAGATCGCATGAATGCTGTTGTTCGGCGTCACGTGTACAATACGTCAGAGCCATTCGTGGATAACGAATACTTGGTCATGCAACAACCGGTGACTAAGGAAGAAGAGATCGATGGGACCATGTGCACTGTGGTTGTACTGAATAACGGCGAGATCGTGAAGATCAAACCAGATTCCATTCAGCGTCGGACCATGACTATCAATCTGCCGTACGTCGATACGTTCGATGTCGAGGTTGCAGATATAGTTGTCTTCGATAGTGAGGAACAGGAGAAGGATATTCTCGTCATTTGGGACAATGATAGTCAGATCCAGTTGGATTCTGCATTGTCCAGAGCTGCTGCGCAGTACAAATCGATGGGAGCTCGGAAGACTCGCGGCGTGAAGGGTCCGTGGGACTACTTCTGGGAAGTGAAGGGTCAGTTCGCTGATACCAAATCTCTCGGGGCAAGTACAATCCACAAAAGTCAAGGGATCACACTGAAAGGATGTGGGATCTACACCGGCGATATGAATTTCGCTACATTTGAAATCCAAACGCAACTAGCGTACGTTGCTGTCACGCGCGCAACCGACTGGGTGCTTTACTGCTAATGATGGGCCTTCGGGCCCAATAAGGAACCGAAATGCTGTTAGACCAAATCAAACAAGACCAACTGACCCTCCGCAAGGGTGACCGTTCCGATCCGACTGTTCAGATGAAGATCAACGCCCTGACTACACTGATCGGCGAGGCATCTCCTGCGGGCAACCAAGTGGCTACGGACGAATCCGTCCAAGCTGTCGTTCGTAAGTTCATGAAGAACTTGGACGAATCTCTGGCAGTCATGGTACAGCGAACTAAGGATATCACGGAAACCAGTACCAATGCAGACGTAATGTCTATCCTGCAAGACGATATTCGCTACACTAACATGCTGATAGAACGCGCCATGTACGCAAGCTATCTGCCGGCAGTCTTCGATGTTGCTGACATAAATAAAATCCTGGATACTATGCCGAGCATCAACATTGGTGCTGCTATGGGCGCATGCAAGAAAGCTGCTTCTGCAAGTGGCAAAATGTTCGACGGTGCTCTGGTTCAAAAGGCTATCAAAGAGAGGGTTTAATGGAAAAGCAATGTGTAGTGTGTAAGCAGCCGATCCTCAGTCATGAGCGTTTCGATCTGACCGAGTCTGGAGCTGTCCACGAAGGTACCTGCAAGATGTATCTGAAAGAACATCAAGCCAAGCTGAACGAAGGGACCTCCAGTCAACATCTGGCTGATGTGGAACTCCTATGACTCTGGACGAACTGAAGTTAGAGTTCGAGAAAGACATGCCCATCGTCCTGACGCAGCTTCAATCCGAAGCTGCTAATACGCCAGTGTTGTATGGGAAGTATTGTCGGTACGTCAGCGACTTCAATCGAGAGCTGACGCAGCGCAAGAACCATCAGAAGACTATCCTGCGCGATCGTCTGAACTACTACCTCGGTCGTGGCGATGATGTTTGTTTGGATGTCTATAGTTCCACCGAACTGCGAACTGTGCTGCCTGGGGATGAAGAAGTCATCAAAGCTAACACTGCAGTTGATATCGTTGAAAACAAGATCGAGCTTTGTCGATCTGCTATGGAGGCTATTCGCCAACGCGGATTCTCTATCAGCAACGTTGTTAACTTGCGGAAGCTGGAAGCGGGAGAATAAAAAAGGCCACCCAATTTGGGTGGCCTTTTGTTTTTAGAACTCCTCGGGTTCTGCAACGTCGTCAGATGACAACTCCTGTTTACGACCTGCTAACGCATCGCGAATCTGGATGTCTTCTGCATCAGTAATGTCAACCTCTTTGACTCGAGTTTTGTAGAACTTCTCGAGCTCGGTGACACCCTCGGGGGTCTTGCATGCTTCGATTTTGGCGAGGAAGCCATCGATGGCTACCCTCGCTTTTTGTTCGGCTGCTTTGACCTTGTCTTCCGCTTCCGTTAGATATGTGTTGAACGTTTTCACAATATTACCTCTGCTGTTTTGTATGTAAACTGTTCAGCGTTGTATCTAGCTATACGCTCGAGACCATGTTTGAAAGCGTAGTTCTGGTGAGTGTATCGTTTCTTCGCGTTGGCTGACTTCGGTTTAACGCAGAGGTCATCGATGATGTCCCACAACTTAGCTTTGAGTTTGGATTGGTGCTTGCGCAATACGCGACCTAACGATTGTAATACGATGACCTTCGATTTTACCGGATGTGCAAAGATGATGTGGTGCAGTTTCTTGATACTGATACCGGTCGAGAATACGCCGTAGGACGCAACGATGATAATGCCATCTTCGTTCTCAGCATCTCCCTTCAACTTCACACGATCGTCAGTTTTGGTCTCGCCAGACACATAGTGAACCTTATCTCCGTATTTAGCGACTAGCGCCTCGTACAGCATTTTGCCATGCTTGACGTTCTTGAACATGACCAACACGTTTTCGTTTTTGTCGCGAGCGAGCTTCAACGCTAGTTTGCAAATCCAAGCGTTTCGTTTGGTGTGCTTGGTAATTACCTTGATCTCTTCGGCGTACGCAATCCCTTTGTACAGGATGGTCTCTTCATCTGGATACCGTAGAAACACGCTATTAATTTCAAGCTCGGTGACCTGACCTTCATCCATCAACGTCTTGGTGGATACTGGACGGAAGATATCACCGAACATGCCGATGTATTGCATGATGTTGGTGTTACCGTCTTTCAACGATCCGCTTAGACCGAATTTAAACCTACATTCTCCCATCACAGTAACTATCTTGTTGATTGATGGCCCAGTAGCTAAGTGACATTCGTCACAAATAAGCATGCCAAACTGTCTAAACCAACTGGACGGCTGTTTTATTGCTGATTGCCAAGTAGATACTACCACCAGGGCGTCACTATTTCTCGATTTGTTTCCTCCGCCTATCATCTCGATGGCTGCGCTTGGAATCAGACGGTAGTCTACAAAATCATCTCGCATTTGCTGGACTAGGGCCGTAGTCGGGACTAGCAACAGAATCTTCCCTGAATAGTTCTCCATGTACCATCTAGATAGTATGCATTGGATCAGACTGTTGTGGGTCACCACGTAATCATCAGTGACGTACAAGTGATCAACGCTATCAATTGTAATGCACTGGGCCTCTTGAGATTCGACCTTGGTGATTTTAGTCATCTGGACTCGTCCGTTGAACCTTCCAGTTTCTGGCAGTCTGGACCGCTTACGATCGCACGACAGCAGAGACTTTCTGTCGGCGTGGTTAATAGATACGGTGTAACAAATTCCGAAATCTGATGGGGTGTTGCGAGATGTAATCGATGCAACTCCACCGATACTTCTTACCACATCTACAACATCTTCTGCGAGTGCTTTAGACACAGAAGAGAAAGATAGATCTCCGTTCTTGCCCACAGTGCCATCCGTATCCAACAGGCCGCGTAGCAAATCTTTGCGCTGATCTATCGTTCCAGCCTTGTAATCGTCAGGAATGCGTTTGGCGTACGACTTACAATTTAGATCCAATCTTTCGAGTTCGCGCTTGAACATCTGAATGGGTTTAATTCCATCAGTTCCGCTCCGGATACTACAATGAATAGCTCTGGACGCTGTTGCGGATTCTCTAACAACGACTCCAGTCGGTAACTTTGCCGACACTTGGTCTATAATTTCGCGATCGATGGATACGAAAGATTTCTGGCATTGTGATAGACTCCCATCCCCGATCAGAACTCCTATTACGTACGGATCGATGTGGTGATAAGCGGATGGCATTTCGATTGCGGGGGTCTGAATGTATCGCGATCTCTTGCCAGGAAGTGACATGATCTGCTTCAGCGACATAGTTCTCCATTTTCCATCGGTCTCGCTGAAGTCGTGCGAAAAAATTCGCCACAGGTGATCTTCGCAGCATCGAGTTTTGCGGCCGTCTTTGAATGTGATCTCGTAGATGTCCTTCATTCCTTGG
>OEQT01000468.1_pt1 | contig 9771 bp, 8 predicted proteins | sample 1539831 | NCBI WGS metagenome assembly OEQT01 (sample SAMEA3891243, study PRJEB23780) | metagenome | biome: terrestrial biome; feature: animal house; material: water of meat washing | place: Italy | collected 2015-05-12 | reverse complement strand
GGGCAAAAACCAGCCGCAGTATGGAGGGAAGCGGATTAAACAACATGCTCACCCTCCCAACCCCGATTGATGCGCGCCAGCAGCAAACTGGCCACCGTATTGCCAATAAAGACCAGCAGGGTGCAGAAGAGCACTATGCCCATCAGCAAGGGGATATCGCCCCGCAGCCCCGCATCCACGGTGGCCTGGCCGAGCCCCGGGTAGGAGAAGACCTTCTCGGCCAAGAGCGATCCGCCAATCAGCTCGCCAAGGGAGGCAAACTGCAGGCAGAGCGCCGGGGTCAGGGCGTGGCGCAGCACATGAAAACGCAGCATGGGCCAGCCGCCATCCCCCTGAGCGCGGGCGTAGCGGATAAAGTCGCTCTCCAGCACCTCGGCCACCCGCGCCCGGGTATGCAGGGCAATGTTGCCCAGTCCGAGCAGGGCGAGCGTGGTGACCGGCAGCAGCAGATGACGCAACCGCATGACCCAATCCGCCTCATCGGCAGCGAGCCCCGGCGTCCAGGCGCAGCAGACCGGCAGTAGCGGCCAGTGCACCGCAAACAGGGCGAGCAGCAACAGGCCGACCCAGAAGGTGGGCAGGGAGGCGAGCAGGTAGGCAAAACGGCAAATCAGGCGATCGGGCCAGCGGTTGAGATAGCGACCGGCGCAGAGGCCCAGCAAAATCCCGAAAAAGCCGGAGAGCAGCCAGGCACCCGCCAGCAGCAGGAAGGAGGCAGCAAAGCGCTGGCCTATGACTTCACCCACAGGCGCGTTGTAGAGCATGGAGTAACCGAGATCCCCCTGCAGCACCTGGGTAAACCAGTGCCAGTAGCGCAGCCAGAGCGGCTGATCCAGCCCCCAGCGGGCGGCGATGCGGGCGTACTGCTCCGGCGGCACATGGAGCAGATCGTTGCCGATATAGGCCTTGATGGGGTCGATGGGGGAGTAACTCAGCAGCACAAAGGTGGCGACCGAGACCAGACATAACAGCCCTGCCAGACGCAGCAGGGCTTTTAGCAACAGATAACCTGAATGACTCAAGGGCGAACTTAACGGCACGTCCACCGCCAATCCTGCAGGTTGTTGAGCAGGGACCAGCTACCGTGGATTTCCGGCGCCCCCTTGCCAAGATCGATGCAACGGTTGGCGAGATAGGTGTGCTGCACATTGAGCAGCCAGGCCCAGGCGGCATCTCCCTGCACTCCGGCGCCAGTTTTGCCATCCCACTCCACCTGCTGCCAGAACGGCACGGCCGCCTGCCAGTTCGGGGCATCCAGCGCCTGCTTGAGGTGGCCATCCACCACAGGGTTGCTGTAGTAGCCCGGATTGTAGAACTCCACGCCACCGGAGCCGCTCTGGTAGTGGTGATAGAGCTCCATGGGATCCAGACTCCCCCACCCCATCAGCACCGGATTGGCGTGCATCTCCCGCTCCACCTGCTCCCAGCTGCCGGACTTGAGGCTCACCTCAAGGCCAATGGGTTTGAGCATGGCCCGCACCGCTTCCGCCAGATCCCGGCGGGTGCTGTCACCGCTGGTGTACCAGAGGGTAAAGGCGGCGCGCAGGTCGCCCTTGTGGCGAATGCCGTCACTGCCCATCTTCCAGCCCGCCTCGTCGAGCAGGGCGTTGGCGTGGGCGGCATCGCCATCCTTGAAGGCGGTGGCTTTGTTCAGCCAGGGCAAGCCTTCTACCGCGCTGTAAGCGGGGATGGCGTGCCCTTCCAGCAGCTGATCGGCCAGCAGCTTGCGGTCGATGGCGTAGTTGATGGCGCGGCGCACCGCCACATCCGAGGTCACGTCGTTGCCGATGGGATAACCCTTGGCATCTTTTTTACCAGCAGCAGGAATGGGGAAGACGATGCCGCGGTTCTCCACACTCGGCCGCACCCACAGCTTGAGGGTGTCGGGTACGGTAGGCGCCAGCGACGGGGCGATGCGCACCAGATCGAGTTGATTGCTCTGGGCGGCGGCATAGGCGCTCTCTTCATCGATAAAGACAAACACCAGCCGTTTGAAGTCATTGTTGCCACCGGCGTAATAGGGGTTCGCCTCCACCACCAACTGTTGACCGGGCAGGAAGCTCACCAACCGGTAAGGGCCGGCACCGACCGGCTTTTGGGCATACGCTTTTGCGTCGTAATCCCGCTTCGACACTATCCCCAAGGATCCCAGCACGTTGACGAAGGTGCTCTGGGGGGCGCTAAGAGTGATGGCAACCTCGGTGGGCGAGAGCACCTTGGCCGAGACAAAGTTGCCCATGTCGATCTTGCCGCCACCCTTGGCCGCGCTGTTGTAGGTAAAGGCCACATCCTCGGCGGTGAGCGGCGCGCCGTTGGAGAATTTCAGGTCAGGCTTGAGGGTAATGAGCCACCCCTTGCCATCCTTGTTCGGGGTCACCGATTGGGTGAGCACATTCTGCCAGCCGAGATCGGCGTTTTGTTTAAGCAGCGGGCTGTGCAGCAGCAGGTAGCTGCCGTGGCTCCAGCCGAGCAGAGGGTCAAACCCTTCGGTGGGTTCGGCTCCGATGGCGAGCTTGAGCTCGGCAGGCACAGGTTGGGCAGCGGCCAGCGCCGCGTGAGAGGCAGTGCCCAGCAGCAGAGTCAACAGGGCGGTAGCGCTGGATCTAGCGTAATGGCGAAGGGAATTGCGTGGAACAGTCATGGGGATCCTTCTTGTTTTGTACCACTCACGGATCATCACTCAAAAAAGAGGTGGAATGCGTGTCTGAACATGGGAGTGAGGGGCCAAAATGGCCCCCTATTCTAAACTTGATTTCGCGTGAAACCTAGCGACTATGCCGGTTGACCGCGCCGGGCACCGAATAGCCGTCTGCGACCCAGATCCACGCCGCCAGCCCCTTGCTGCACCGGCAAGGAGAGCAGCATCTTGAGGGTGCTGCTCACCAGTGAGCGCCCCTCCCCGGCCCCGAGATGGGGATCGAGCGGCGACATCAGGGAGCAGGCCAGCAACTGACCACTTTCGGGCAATTCACCCACCATAAAGGTCATGTTGCCGCAGGGGAGCTGCAGGGCGAGCCGATCGCTGCTGCTGCGCACCGGCCAAAGCTGATCCGGCCCCGGCAGCACCACCACGCTCAGCATCCAGGGGGTGAGCACGCAGCCGAGCCACTGACCTTCAAACAGCACGCACTCTGCCACGATGGGCATGGTGGCGTGATAGAAGGGCAACGCCTGCATCTCTTCGCGAGCGATCCGCTCGTACTGGGCTACCAGCAGAGGCGCAGGATTGCTGGCAAAACCGGCAAACTCCTGCGCCGTCTCCGGTACTCTCTCCAGCACTCTCTCAGCCTCGCTTAAATGGGACTGCGCCATAGGCCCTCCTGCTCTTGTTCAGCTTTCTCCTGCTCAGAGAGCGGGATGGCGGGGGCACCGACACTGGCCAGCAGGGTCAAAATCCGATCCGTCGCCTCCCCCATGGCAGCCGCCACCACAGGGGTGAGGCCGATGCGCGGTTCGAGGGATTCGGGCTCGACCCCGATCAGGGTGAGCCGCTTGGGCGACTCCCCCGTCATGTGCAGCGCCGAGAGCACATCCGCCAGCCCCAGCTGATGGGGGGAGATCTTGCGGCCAAACAGGGTCGGGATCTCCTCATCCTTCAGGGTCACCACTGTGCCCGGCGGATTACCGCTGCGCACCGCATCCACCAGAATGATGTGATCGCGACTGGCCATCGCTTCGAGCAATTCCATGCCGGCGGTACCGCCATCGAGCAGCTCGATGCCGGGGGCGAAACGGTATTCGCGCCCCAGCGCCTCGACGATGCGCACGCCGACGGCCTCATCGCTCAACAGCAGGTTGCCCACGCCCAGGATCAGGGTGTTCATCACAGCACCTTCACCTGAGTCGTTTCGCCATTTTGGGTATCCACCACGTGCACCGCGCAGGACATGCAGGGGTCGAACGAGTGGATGGTGCGCACCACCTCCAGCGGTTTGGCGGGATCCGCCACCGGGGTGCCCACCAGCGCCTGCTCGTAGGGGCCGGGCTCGTCATTGAAGTTGCGCGGGCCCGAGTTCCAGGTCGATGGCACCACCGCCTGATAGTTCTCGATCTTGCCGCCCTTGATGACGATCCAGTGGGAGAGCATGCCGCGCGGCGCCTCTTCAAAGCCCACTCCGCGAAACTCCTTGTCCGCCGGGATCTCGGCCTTGATATAGGCGGTGGTATCCCCCTTGCCGATGTTGTCCACCAGCGCCTTCCACTGGTGCGCCAGGGTATCTTTCAGCACGCAGCAGCGCACCGCGCGGCCGATGATGCGGCCCATGGTGGAGTGCAGCTGTTCGGTCTTGATGGCCGAGCCGGTGAGCGCCTTGTAGATGCCGTTCAGCTGATCGAAATGCGCCACCGTCTCCGGGTGTTTGGCGGCCAGCTTCACCAAGAGGTCTGCGAGCGGCCCCACCTCCACCACCTTGCCGTAGAAGGTGGGGGATTTGACCCAGGAGTATTTGCCGTCATCCTGCCAGCCGGTGTAGTTGGGCTCGGTCTTGCCCTCCCACGGCTTGAGGGGCTCGTCATCCTTGTACCAGGCGTGCTTGTTGCTCTCGGCGATGCCGTCCATCAGCCAGCCATCCTGATGGCTCTCGATGGGGCGATAACCCGCCAGATTGCCATTCTCGATATAGCCGCCCGGCATCAGGAAGCTGCCGCCGTTGGCGTCGGTGGGGAGCTCCGGCACGCTCAGGTAGTGCTTGGCCCCCTGCCCCAGACTCAGCCACTCGGGGTAGTGGGCGGCGATGATGGCGGCATCCACCTTGTAGACCTGCTCGATAAACTCGCCGAGCCGGTCGATAAAGCTCTTCACATAGAGCAGCCGCTCCAGGTTGAGCACGCTCGGTGCATCCAGATTGATGGGGTTGGCCACGCCGCCCACCGCCAGATTCTGGATGTGCGGGCTCTTGCCACCGAGGATGGCGACAATGCGGTTGGCATCGCGCTGGCACTCCAGCGCCTGCAGGTAGTGGGCCACGGCGATGAGGTTCACCTCCGGGCTCAGCTTCATCTCCTTGTGACCCCAGTAGCCGTTGGCAAAGATGCCGAGCTGGCCGCTCGCCACCAGCGCGCGGATCTTGTCCTGCACCTTGGTCAGTTCATCGGCACTGTTGAGGGACCAGGTTGATACCCCCTTGAGCATGTCCGCCGCTTTTTGCGGATTGGCCTCAAGGGCCGCGGTGATGTCCACCCAGTCCAGCGCGGAGAGCTGGTAGAAGTGGACGATGTGATCGTGGATGTTGTGGGCCGCGATGATGAGGTTGCGGATGTACTGGGCGTTGACCGGCACCTTGGCGCCGATGGCGTTCTCCACCGCCCGCACCGAGGCGATGGCGTGAATGGAGGTACATACCCCGCAGATGCGCTGCACTATCATCCAGGCATCGCGCGGGTCGTTGCCCTTGACGATCTCCTCCATCCCGCGCCACATGGTGCCGGACGACCAGGCTTTGGTCACTTTTCCGCCTTCGATTTCGCAGTCGATACGCAGGTGCCCCTCAATGCGGGTGATGGGGTCTATGGTGATACGTTGGCTCATACGTTGGCTTTCCCTCGGGCCTGATAATCTTGGTGAACACGTTCAAGTGATGGCAGTACCGGCAGCAGCCGGATCAACAGCAAATAGGCACACACCTCGATGGCAACAAAGCCCAGAGAGATCAGCACCTCCTCCGCAGAGGGGAAGTAGTGGTAGCCATTGCCGGGGTTGAAGGCGAGCAGGGAGTAATCCAGTCGCCAGAGGGCGGCGCCCAGCAGCATGCTGAGGGCCCCCAGGAACAACATGCGCGAATCCCGGCGGCTCTTGTCCCAGTGGAACACCAGCAGCGGGAAGATCATCAGCGCAATCTCGCTCCAGAACATGATGGAGAAGCGATTGAACTCGGAGAGATACTCCGACTTGTCGTGGATGACGATCTCGGCAAAGCGCAGCGCCACAAACAGGATCAGGAAGATGTCGATCACCTGGGTCAGCTTGTAGAAGAGCGACTTCTCGTTGGGGCCCCGCCCCGCCAGTCCCGCCTGCACCAAAGAGCCCTCAAATACCACGATGGAAAAACCCATGATGAAGGCGGTCAGCAGCGAAAAGACCGGCAGCAACTCGTAGCTTTGCCAGAGCGGATGGATCTTCTCCCCCGCCACTATCATCAACGAGCCCATGGAGGATTGGTGCATGGTGGGCAGCAGAGCCCCCAGCGCCAGCACGAAGAACATGATCTTGTTGAGGCGAATGAGTGACGCCTTCCAGCCGAACTTCTCCAGCAGCACGGGCGCAAACTCCAGCGCCATCACCCCGATATAGATGGTCATGCAGACCGCCGTCTCGAACAGCACCGAGGAGGTGTTGAAGTGACCGGGCAGGTAGAAGTACGGCAGGTTCCAGTAACGCCCCACGTCGATGGTGATGGAGAGACCACCGAGCGAGTAGCCGAACAGGCTCGCCAACAGGGCCGGTCGCACCAGCGGGTGATACTCGCCCCGGTTGAACACATAGACCGCCCAGGCCAGCGCCCAGCCGCCACAGGCGAAACCGGTACCGATCAAGAGATCGAACGAGATCCAGAGCCCCCAGGGGTAGCCGCCATTCAGATCGGTGACCGAGCCCAGCCCGAAGACGAGGCGTTTTAAAATCAACATGCCGCACAGCACGGCAAAGGGGGCCAGCACCAGCACAGGCCAGCTGACCAGCTTGCCGCCGAGGGGATACGCCTTGTGATTACTCATGATCCTTGCCTCCCTTTGTGGTGCCCTGATCCTTGATCTGCGCACTCCCCTGATCATGGCCATCATCGTGATGGTGATCGTGACCATTCTTGGTGTTGCGGCGAATGAGCACCGAGAGGCCGGTCAGCACCACCATGGGCAGCACCATCCCCTTGTAGAGGGTGTGCTGGATATGCTCGGAGCGGGCACCGGAGGAGAGCTCCGGCAAGTCGGGCATGTCGAGCTTGGTATAGGGCACCCCGGCCAGCACCAGCACCTGGGTGCCGCCCCCCTCCTTCTCGCCATAGACGTAAGGCTGGTAGTTGGGCACCTCGTGCAGGTAAGGGTCGTTGGCAGAGAGGGTCTGGCGCGGATAGGCATATTCGCTGCCCGGGGTCGCCAGCAGGCGGCGCTTGGCCTCGGCCATCAGCTCCTCGCGGGTGCCGAAAATCACGGCGCCGGTGGGGCACACCTCGACACAGCCGGGCAACTTGCCCTGATCGATCCGCTCAAGCCCCTTCTGGTTGCAGAGCTCGCACTTGTGGATCGCCCCCAGCGGATTGTCGTAGTCATATTTGGGCACATCGAACGGGCAACCCACCATGCAGTAGCGACAGCCGGTGCAGACGCTCGGGTCGTAGTGAACGATGCCGGTCTTGGGATCTTTTTTAAGAGCCTGCACCGGACAGACAGAGACGCAGTTGGGATCGACACAGTGCATGCACTGCTTCTTGATGTAGGCGTAGCCATCCACCAGCTGATCCTTGTGCTCGCCAGTGCCGCTCTTCCACACCTGAATGATGTTGTTGGTGTAGGGGGTCAGCTTGTCGTTGTTGGACCAGGTTTGCGCCCCGGCTGGATTGGCCGGGTTGCCGTTGAGGCGCTGACACTCCGCCACACAGGCCTGACAGCCGACGCAGAGGGTGGAGTCATACAACATGCCGAGCGCCCCGGGAATGGGCGGCTTGTTCTTGGCCGCCGCCAGTGCGGTGCCGGGTACGGCTGTGCCCGCCGCCAGCGCACCGACGGAGGCGAATTTGAGGAAGTTGCGTCTGTTCACGGTTACTCCTCCCGTGATGGGTGCTGCCCGGCTTCGTGGCGCTTCTGCTGGCGACCGAGTTCACGCACCGTCATCAGACTCACCCCCACCAGCACCCCGAGGGCGCCACCGATAAGGCCAGTCGCGGTGGGCGAGGTATAGCCCCCCTCCTGAATTTTCACATCGGGTTTATCCACCCGCGGGGTCGGGTTCTCGACCTTGGCGAGCTGGAAGATCCCCTTGCTAAAACCGACCCCCTGCTCGTTGCAGCCATAACAGGGGTGACCGATGCCGACCGGCCAGATGCCGCCGCCCACATCGCAGAACTCCAGGGTCGAGCAGTTGCCATAGGTCTCCGGCCCTTTGCAGCCCAGATGGTAGAGACACCAACCCTGACGGTGACCCTCATCGCCAAACTCCTTGGCAAAACGCCCTGCGTCGAAGTGCGGACGACGCTCGCAGTTCTCGTGGATCAGCCGCTCATAGGCAAACAGCGGACGCTTCTTGCTATCCAGCGCCGGCAGCTTGCCGTAGGTGATGTAGTAGGCAACCGTGGTGAGGAAGTTGTGGGGATTGGGCGGGCAACCCGGGATATTGATGATCGGGGTGCCGATATTGCCGAGGGCCTCTTCCAGGCTGACAGCGCCGGTCGGGTTGCCGCCGCTGGCAGGCACACCGCCCCAGGCGGCGCAGGAGCCGATGGCGATCACCGCAGCCGCGTCGGCGGCAGCACGGCGAATATGGTCGACGATAGGCTCACCGGCCACCATGCAGTAGACGCCACCATCTTTGAGCGGAATGGAGCCATCCACCACCAGCACATACTTGCCTTTATAGCGCTTGATGGCGTTGTGCTTGTTCTCTTCCGCCTGATGACCAAAGGCCGCCGAGAGTACCTCGTGGTACTCCAGCGAAATGGTATTGAGGATCAGGTTCTCGATGGTGGGGTGGGTGGCGCGCAGCAGCGATTCGGTACAGCCGGTGCACTCCTGCGCCCCAATCCAGATCACCGGCGGCCGCTCGGGGCTGGTGAGCGCAGTGGCCATCTTGGCCACGGCATTCTGGCTTAATCCCAGGGTTGCGGCCATCCCGGCGCACAATTTCATAAAGTCACGGCGATTAATTCCATGAGCCGATAAAAATGTATCCTCGACCATTCTTTTTATTCCCGTCAGTGAGCATTGTTTGACAAATGCTTAATGGCGGGAATGCTATTCCTACCCCTTACCCCCCATGTTGATCTTTATCAAACAGAAACACATTACTTGCCCATGATATCGACATTGCGAAATAAAAAGCTATATATAACATGTACTTATTAAGCTCAACACGCAACCTTGTATACCCATAAAGTAGTATTTATTGGCGCATCGTGATTTAAATAAATATAAATTACGCCCTATTCAGAACATACGTTATGAAAAATGAAAGCGTTGTCACAGTATTTTCTATTTGATGCTGTTAATCGACCATTTAACCCCATGATCTCACCTTGGGATAAATAGCACGCCCTTGTTCCAGACCACCAGACTGCAGGAGAATCAATCAACAGATCGCGATTGGCAGAGTCAAGACGCCGGTTGAATGACAGAAATTATCGATGCTGATCGACAGGGAGGTTTTCCTGCATTTCGCAATCAGACATAACCCTTTCCGGGACATTCAACCACCCGTTGTGTGCATCAGACGCTATGGTGCACTCCATCTGCAATGCCTGTGCAAAACGCAATAAACAAGGATGTCAAAATAGGCTGGTTATCACACCATGAGCATGGGCAAACGCTATACCTATAGCCATGGGGCTTGGCTCAGGGGCATTGCGGTGGAGCCCGCCGTCACGGCAGTCATTTTCCTCTGCCAATCCTGTTTTCATATGGGGTTTTCAGCCAACAGAGAGGCTGAGCTCAGAGGATCCGTCATGATGCCCTCATGACACCAAGCCCGAATCCCGGCACGCAGCAGCCTCCCCTTCCACCCTGGTGGCAAGGGGAGCCGGTGGCGGTCGGATAGCACATTTGTCGCACAGCAAGGTGGTCCCATCA
>OEQT01000459.1_pt1 | contig 9883 bp, 7 predicted proteins | sample 1539831 | NCBI WGS metagenome assembly OEQT01 (sample SAMEA3891243, study PRJEB23780) | metagenome | biome: terrestrial biome; feature: animal house; material: water of meat washing | place: Italy | collected 2015-05-12 | reverse complement strand
GATGAGAGCAACAGGTTCTTGCGTTTCTCTTTTTAATGCTGTTGCATTATTTATCAGAAGATCGAACCAATAATTTAAAAATAATAAAAGAGTGGTAAGACATGAGCACATTATTTAATAGAATAAAAAGCAAAGTGCAGAAAAAGGGGGTTTTTGGCTCACTTTTTACTGCCTTTATTGCTTCTTTTTTGTTCTATGCTGACGCTGCGATGGCAGATCAGGCATCTGATCAAGCAAGGGGTGTTATTGAATCAATAATTAGTATGCCAATTAACTATCAGGGAACAAACCAAGAGTTGGCGCACAAGTATTTTTCAGATATTTTTGGTTCCTTTATATTTCTGCCCTGGGGTACTGGTCAGGCGGATCAGATTACCTTGCTTGCAAGAGCTGTGGGCTTCACAAACATCCTTTCTCTTTTCCTTGGCCTGGTCATTATTTTTTACGTAATGATTGGTGGCGCTCTTCAAACCGCTCACCAGGGGGAGGTGCTTGGTAAAAGCTGGAGCTCAGTTTGGATTCCGATGCGAGCTGCGCTTGGATTTGGTCTTATTATGCCAGCAGCAGGTATTGGAGGAGGTGTAATCTCTGTTGCTCAGATTTTCATTATTTGGCTTATTGTAATGGGATCTAATGCCGCCACTGTGTTGTGGGGAAAGACCGTAGATAATATTGGGGCAGGGACACCAATTTCTGCGCCGATTTATAGCACAGGTGTTACTCCATCAAGAGAAATCCTGAAAATGCTTGCATGTACTGACTCTTACATTAGAGGAAGAACAACCAATAAGAAAAGAGCTAGCCCGTCAGATATAACTATACTAGAGATCACTAATGGCGCTGGTAATAAAATGATTTTAAACTCTGAAAAGTTTGACGAATCTGTATCAGCATTTAGGAGTAGATCCTCTGGTCTTGGAGGTTTTATTACAAGCAATGAGGCAAGGACTATCAAGTTTGCAAATGGAGGTGCCTGTGGACAAATTGACATAGAAAATGATGGAATGTACACCACATCTTACCTTAAATTTGGAGAGGATGAGGTTTTTCTGTCAAAACAGAGAAAAGAAGCTATAAAGGCTGCAAGACAGGTTATTGCGTCAACTATTGATTCACTTTCTCCCATTGCAATATCATTAAAAAGCAACACTGTAAATCCAATTGGTATTGAGCAGGCAATTGCAGATGGCGATACAGATAATGACATGTATAAAACCTACAATAACGCCATGTCTAGTTTTGGCCCTATAAGCAATACGTATGCAAACGATCTTGTGAGCAAGATACATGGTGCGCTATCAGGCGGTTCTGTTGCTCAGGAGTGGGCAAGCAAATTGAAAAGAGGTGGATGGATTAAGGCTGGCACCTGGTTTCATGAGATAGGTAATTACACTGGAGAATCATTAAAGGCAATCACAGCGATTAATGGATCAATTAACTCTGCTACTCCTACAGTTTGTGTTACGTCATATTTTGATCAAGAGGGGTGTAATTTAAAGAATGCTGATATGGCCGCATCTGTTCACATTGCTGACAGGGTTGCTGCTGGATATATAAATGCCATCTCAAATGGTGGGGCTAACAGTTCCATGATTACAATAGAAGATAAAACTGCCTCAATGTGTGTTGATGCATCTACATGTTCTATTGGAAAGGATACCTTTACATCAGCACACAGAGGTATTGCAACAACCTTGCTAAACCTTCTTGCTGATAGCTCCTACTCCAATGACCCTGTTACTGATACAAGTGGTTTGTCCAATCCATTTGAGACAGTGACCTCTATTGGTCATTCAATGAATAATTCGGCCATTGCACTCTGGTCAACTGGTGCTCTTGTTGCATCATTTACGGGAGCGGCTGATGCAGCAAAAGATGGTTGGGCGGCAAGAGTTGTCAGCACCTTAACCCTGGAAGGAACAAGCATGGCTGCTGGGGCGCTAATTGGTCTTGGAGGGTATCTCCTTACATCACTTCTTGGCCTGGTTGTTATGCTTGCCTCAACTGGATTTGTGTTGGCCTACATGCTTCCAATGCTTCCGGTTGTTACTTGGATTAATATGGTTGCAGGTTACTTGCTAACAGTTGTTGAGGCAACTATCGCGGCACCATTGGCAATCATTATGATGGTAACTCCAGAGGGAGAGGGTATTTCAGGTACAAGACTGGAGAGAGCCATGCAGCTTCTTGCAATGGCAATATTAAAGCCTAGCTTGATGATTATTGGTCTTGTTGCATCAATAACCCTAAGCTATGTTAGCTTTGGAATGCTAAACAACTTCTTCTTCGAGTCTGCTGGTGCATCGTTGACAGGAAGTATTCTGGACTTTGCGGCCATTATAATTATTTACACTACAACAGCACTTACTCTTTGCAAGCTCAACATTACAATAATGTACAAGCTGTCAGATCAGATTCTTGAATGGTTCTCATCAGGTGTTGGTCGTCAGTTTGGAGAGTCAGAGACTTCTGGTGGCGTAGAGCAATCAATCCAAAATATGAAATCTGGTGCTAGTTCTGTCGGTCAAAGCATTACAGCTAGAATCTCAGAAAAGAGAAGAATGGACATGCAAGATAAATTAAACAAAAGAAGGGCCGCAGAAAAAAGCGAACAATAAAGAAAGGAAATAAAGAAAAAGGACTGCTGTTGCAGTCCTTTTTTATTGTTCTGCTTGACTTATGTGATTTACTGTACTATAAAGACAAAAATGATTCATTAATAGTAATTGATTTTCGGAGCAAGTTATGATTAGACAACCTATGGGTGTTTTCTTGGTTTTGGCGATGGTTATGTGTTTTGTTGTAATGCCAGGACTTTCTGTGTTTTGTGAATACCTTGTTGGGCTAGATCAGTTGCCATACACTTTTCATGCGGTGGTTAAGTTTATCTATGACATCACCAATGAATCCGCAACTGTTCCTGGTCTCACTGTTTCATTCTTCATCTTTTTTATTTTGGGATTGAATGGTGCTTTCAACGAAAGATCTTAATAAAAAACCAAGCATTGCTTGGTTTTTTTATGAGGAATAAAACCAGGCTAACGCCTGGTTTTTTGTTTAGATTGAAAGGGAAGACTCCTGCTCTTTTCTGTTTCCTTTTTTGTTCTCTTCCTCTTCTTCTTTTTCTCTTTTTGCTTCCTCTTCTTTATCGGTCTTTATTTTAATGAATTTCGCAAAGCTGGGACTGCATTCGGATTCAATTTGAGCTACCTCCATCATTTCTTTTGATGATGCAAGATTAGCAATCATTTTTGCTTTCTTTTCCATGTCGTCAATGTAGTTTGTGACATGATCAAGCAGCTCACAATCTTCTTCTGATAGAATCTCTTGAATCTTGACCATCTCTAGCGCCCTTCTATATCCATCAATGGTTAGGCCACTGTTTCCATCCTCATTGTAAAGTCTATCCTGGATGTAGTCAGACCAAGTTTTCAATTCAAGAGCGCTAAATGAGCTTGATGACAAGATTTTATCGCTAAAGCTATTCCATTTAGCTCTTAGCATTAAATCAAACTGCCTTAATGTGTCATTCGTTTTGCAAGCAAACTCAAAGATGTCTGCATTCTCTATTTTGAAGTCTTTCAGTCCTGTTTCTGGGGTTTTAAGCGTAAGGGATGTTCTGACTGAATTGTCACCGCTACTTAAAAATCCACCAGTGTAAATCTGAGCATAAGGGTTGTGGTGAACAGGCATCTTGCCAATGAAGGCTTGCTGCACTCTGAGCACAAAGTCCCTGTTGTTTCTGATAATTTCTGCGTTTCTGTGGCACTGATCAACATCAAGATCGCATCTTGATGCTGCTTTATGATTTAGCATCTTTGTCGGATCAATAATGATTGGAAGCTTGTTTGACTCAATACCCAACAAAGGAACCTTCGGTGCCCCCTCATGAAGTTCCTCTCTCGATGTGAAAAGATATTTTCGAATCTCATTGCTGCTCATTGACAGTACATCGGTCGGGTCATGGCGGAGATCAACACAAAGAATTTTGTTCTTGTTTTCTGCGTCCATGATTAGCGGAAGAACCAGGCTTGTACACTTTACACCCTTACCATAAAAACCTGAAACATGGAGTAGCGGTTCTCTTTTAGAGAGAAGAGCCATTGCGTTCTCTTTTTTAGCCATATTCAAGAGATAGTCAAACGCTCTAGGGTTCCGCTCCTTGATTAGCCTGGCAACACTAATCGTTGCATAAACGTCACTTAACGCATCGTGAGCATTTTCATGAACAATCCCATTCGCCTCTGACAGGTCGGACAGTTTGAAGCTCTCAACACCATCGGCGTTGATTTTCCAATTTAGGGTTTCCGGCCTTAGGGCATACATCATTGTTACAAGCTTCATGATGTCGAATCGGTTGTTTTCCCCTTTCCACTCGTGATCATACGGACTTCGCATATTTCGATACATCATATTTCTGGTCATCATGTCATCGAATGCCATGGTGTTATACCCAGAGATCGTTGTCCCTTCTTGAAGCAACAGGGATTGCACAGCGCCAGCCAGCTCAAACTCTGACATACCATTAGCCTCAAGCTGTCGGATGTCAATGCGGTGGGTTAGAAACGCTTTAGGATGAGGTATAACATCCGGCCTCGGTCTGCAAAGAAGGTTAACCTCTGTTTTTGGAATAATGTTTAAATTTTCATCAGTTCTTACACCAGCAAATTGGTAGACCTGATCGAAGTTGTGGTGAACACCTGATGTTTCATCATCATAGAAGAAAAAGGTTCTTTTGGCACTCTCTGTTTTGCGCTGCATTTTAGGCCCCATTCGCTTATCAATTTAGGTTAATATACCAAAAAATAAACTTGGCATCAATATTTTTTCTTATATATATTATACCATAAATCTATTGGTTAATTGAAATATAAGTGAATATTAAGTTTTATGATTATTTTGTTGACTTATAATGCCACTGAGTGATATTTTAGCCATAAATAATAATAATAAGGAAAAGCCATGGACTTCTCTATTTTAAGTAAAAAATATGGCATTAATGATGATCAGATTGATATCGTAATGTCTTGCATGATGGAAGATGCAGATCTGACAGAGACAATCTCAAGAGCAGGTTTGACTCTTAGCAAGGAGCAGGTTTTTGCAGTTGCCAGCTTCATTAGCAAGAGCTTCTTCGGAGAACCAATTGATAACGTATCTCCAGCAATGCTGATTGAAAGAATTGCCATTTCAGAAGAAAACACCGAAATCACAAAAGAAAAAATTGAACAGACAAGAGAGATGAAAAGACTTAAGGCAATGGAAGAGGATTTGCTCTTGTTTTATGCGGAGAAAATTACAGTTAATGGATAACACCGCAAAAATAAAAAGACTCTTTTAAAGAGTCTTTTTTTAATCCTCTCTATCGAGAGAATATCATCCAGTTTTTAGTCTCTTGTGTCTATTCTTCCTTTTACTTTTATTAGGTTCTTTTGCTGAGTTAATTCATTACTCAATGATTCTAGCTGAGTCGCTTTGCTTCTAATCACACCTACCACACCTTGTGTATCAATAATAGATGAAACATCCAATCTTCCATTTTCGATTTTTTGGTGAATTATCATTCTTATGCCGCTTGCAAGAAGCTCTCTAGCCTCTTCTGTAGACATGGCACCAGAAGCAAGGGAAACAATGCGCTGAGTGGCCTGGATTACGTTGCCAGCATGAGTGGTTATAAACACAAGCCGTCCATCTACAGCAGATCTGAGGGCCAGGCTGGCGGTTTGAGCATCCCTGACCTCTCCTATGAGCATCATGGTGTTAACCCTGCTAGGATAGCCTCTCATCGCATCCCTAACGGCCACATGGAAGTCCTCACCTCCATTCACCTCTCTTTGGAAGCACAAACCATTTCCATGCTGCCCCTGCATCGGCATTTCAGGTGGATCCTCAACTGTGATACACAGTCCCCCGAACTCTTTTAGTCGCGCAATGATCATTGAGGCACAAGTGGTGCTTTTTCCATTTCCTGGCATTCCAGACACAACAATGAGTCCACCCTTGCACAGTCTTTCACTTAGTGAAAAGTCAACCACATGCTTTGGAAGCCCGCATTTGCTTAGCGGCCACACCTCGCTTGGCATCCTTCTAAAAATATAGAGATTTCCTGTGATTGTTGGCATCTTACTACAGCGAAAAAAGACATTATCGACATCAATAGCAAAATCCACCTTTTTTGATAGCTTCGCCTTTTCAACAAGTGCTGTAACGAAACTATTCATCTCTTCTGGAATTGCCTTAGGGCCAGGAAAGATATGTCCCAACATGGGATTATCTTCCGGCAAAAACAAATCACTATAGTCAATCATTTTGCTTTATCCTTCATGAATTTCACTTAACAAAAAAGGCGGATTTTACAATCCGCCTTTCCATTTCTTTCGTTTTTATCTTGCGGTAAATACGATGGTGTTTGCTCCAGCTTTACACAGGGTTGTTGCAGAAGCAGAGCCTGTGATTTGGGTTCCTGCTACAGCAACCTTGTCGTAGAAGCGGAAGGTTTTTGAGGTAATGTCAACACAAGCCCTTTCAGGAACACCCTTGTAGGTGATTGTGAAGCTGTCGTTTGCAGTACCAGCAGCGTTAACAGGAGCAACGTCAACACCGTCATTCAACCAGGAGTTCTTGATGAGGGTAGCGCTGCTTCCAACACGCATCCTGTCAGGGAATGCGCCAGACTTGATGATCACTGTGTTGGTGAGACCAGCATAGTCACCCTGGGAGTTGAACATGTTCCTGATTGCTGCTGACAGGGTGTTGATGTTTTTTACTTCATCGTTAACCTTGTTAGCATCGTTGGCGGTATTGAAGTAGGAGATTGCTGCAATAGCAATTACCGCAATAATACCGATAGACATTACAAGTTCAAGCAGTGTTGCACCGACTTGATTCTTGATATCCTTTGTAGTCATATACACCTCTATTATTATTATGTTTGTTTTTATTTTTCTGAATATTATCACAATGAAATCTCAATGCAAGCATAGTTCATATTTTTTTGTGATATTAATTCAGTGTTAATGCCAGATCAAAGATACCGCTTCGAGTCCCTTGTTCACAGCTATACTACTACCACAGCGGTAAAAGTAAATACTTTTTTTGATTAAAAATATCTCTCATGCTGAGTTAGTTAATCATCGTTGCATCAACGCCAATAGATTGAGTTAGAGTGAAGAATGCGTAGTAAACCCAGGCAATGTAAATGGCAACTCCAATCAGAACTACGTTTTTGGCAGCAGCAGATGAGAGCTTAATGGTCTCAATAGCATTCTCAATGGATTTTGAGCCGATTCGCTCCATTGATTTTTGCAGATCTGAAAGCTCCCCGTAAATCTCAATATCAATGCCTGTTTCCTTATCAAGAAAACCTGAGTTGATAGATTTTCCTATTGGAACACCAGCATTTAGATTCATTAGGATTACCCTGAGATGCTCGGAAACATATTTGTTTGACATCTCTCTCATTTCCTTGATTGAGTCTACAATTGGAGTTCCTGATTTCATCATCGCAGACACTGAAATCATAAAAACAGAGCTTTGAAATGTCCTATAAATAGACCAAGGAGGAATAAAATCAAGCTTGCTTCTTGCTTTTCCTACAATTCTTGGCATTGACCATGAAACAATGCCTGAGATGGTTCCAATAGCCAACAAGACAGCCCACCATCGATTCTGAACAAAAACAGACATGTTGTATAGCGACTTAGACATATCAGGCCACGTTTCAGGATCTTTAACTGCAACTAGCTGCGGCACGGCTTGCGTTGAAAACAGAAAAATCAAAGCAAAAAGCATAAACAACAATGCAACAGGGTAAGACATATTGCTAATAATTGCAGAGCGCATAGCGCGAGCAGACTCTGTGGCCGTAACTGCATTCTGGAATGCATTTGTTAAATCGCCAGACTTTTCTCCTGCTCTTATGATCATGGCCTCACTAGGAGGAACCCACTCCTGCAATGTAGAAGAAAATGACTGACCAGCCTCTAGAGAGTGAGCCCACTCATTCAAAAGCTTATATCTGCTGTCCTTTGATTTCTTGTACTGACTGCACAATTGAAGCAGAATGTCATGAAGTGGAATTCCCTCATCAAGAAATGATGCAATCTTTCTATAAATTGACATCCTAGTATTTGTCCCAAGAGTCAATTTCAGAATAAATTGCTCTGTTTTACTCATTGTGTAAATCACAAAACACCTCTTTAGGGGCCGTACTTCAATGGCCCACGTTGTTATTATTGTTCTTCATTGTTGCCTGTGCTTTCTTCTTGTTTGTTTTCTGTTTCTGCGCCTCTGTCTCTATCCTGGGTGGCACCAAAGTTTACCTTGTGAACAACCCCTTCACTGTCAGATGCTTTTTTTCCAGAAAGAAGTGATGACTCAAGTTCAAGAGAATCAAGATCTACAGGAATATTTACTGGCGTAGAACCACCTGCTTGACTCTCACCTCCTTTGTTTGTGTTATGTGTATACTCGCGCTCTTTGAGTATGTCGTCAAGCCTACCTAACTTATACTCAACTTCTCTTGGATCACAAAGGCCATTATTCATTTTGTCGATACCATGAGAAAGAATTGTTTTTCCTCCATTCTTAATGAAATACTCAAGGGCCAGTGTATCTTTACCTTCCGAGAAAAGCATTTTCATTTTTTTGTCTGGAACTACCACTTCCGCAACAACTGTTCTTCCTGTGATTCCACCAACGCAATGATCACAACCTTCATGCCTTATGAATCGGATTTTTTCTCTATCATAACTGGTTGCTACTCTATTAATTCGTTCGCATAGCTCTTGTGAGTCTGAATTATCCTCGTTTTTCTCTTTGAACTCATCCAGGGTCATTCCACATTCTTTGCATGTAACAGGAAGAAGTCCTTGATAGATCAATCCAGAAAAGAAGTCCGTACTACCAAGTACATCATTTTTAATTCCCATTCCTCTCAGCCTTGAAACGATACCTATCGCAGATGATGTATGAATAGTGGTGTATGCCTGGTGACCAGACTGAACAGTGTGAACAAGTAGCTCTGTTGAGTCTTCATCTCGAACCTCACCAACCATGATAATGTCTGGGTCGCTTCGCAGGGCCGCCTTCATTGCTTCTGCAAATGGATTCTTCCCGTTCTTGCCATTCCTTGTTCTGACAACCGGAACTTGAGTAGAATTCTTAATTTCGTTTTCTGGTGGATCTTCAACGGTAATCACCTTGATACGGCAACCTGATTCATCAGAGTGATGCTCAATTTTTCTTGAGATCATTGTGCTGAGCGAGGTTGACTTACCAGAACCAGTTGTTCCAGCGATTACGATTGCTCCTACAGGCTTACTCACAGCAGTATTGATATCTTTCAGTTGGGAATCATTATACCCAAGAGAATTAAGAGTGGCTTTTTTTGTGCTAACGCCCATTCTAAGTAGTCGCATAACCATATCAAAACCATCTGGATATGCAGGAAGAGTATTTAGACGTACTCGAACACGCTGCTTTTTGTTATCTACAATAAGCTCGCGATCAATAATCGCTGACTGCTGGTTTGATTCAATAAATGTAACTTCTTTTTCTTCTGCAATTACCTGATAAACAACCACAGCAAGATTTCGAGCATATGAAACAGGCCAGTCATTAATCACCCTAAGCGAGCCATTAATCCTGTACCTTACTACGGCATTGCTTCTTCTTACCTCGATGTGAATATCACTTACATTGTTTACAAGGGCGTCTGCAAGCAATCTATCAAAATCAGCCTGTAAACTCTCGGCATCTTTAATCTCTTGGTCATTACTTCCATTGGACACCAGGTTTTCATAAATTAGTGCAATAATCTGCCTTGGGGCATACATTTTCTCAACATCTTTGTATCCTTTAAGGCTGCATTTTTGCTTAATAT
>OEQT01000457.1_pt1 | contig 9907 bp, 7 predicted proteins | sample 1539831 | NCBI WGS metagenome assembly OEQT01 (sample SAMEA3891243, study PRJEB23780) | metagenome | biome: terrestrial biome; feature: animal house; material: water of meat washing | place: Italy | collected 2015-05-12 | reverse complement strand
TTGGCTATTGGCTATTGGCTATTGGCTATTGGCTATTGGCTATTGGCTATTGGCTATTGCTGACTGTGCAGGCCATGGCACTCGTCCGTACCTGCGAAGTCAGCATGTTCTGTCAGCGCTATCAGTCGCCATCGCTGCAAATGGGCTTTATTGCCTGATTCAGCGACGCAGCAGCTCGCGGGCGTTGGCCAGGGTGTTGTCGGTGATCTGGTCGCCACCGAGCAGGCGTGCCAGCTCATTGAGACGGGCATTCTGGTCGAGCGCATCCATCCGGGTTTCGGTGGTTTTGCCATCGGTATGCTTGCTCACCACCATATGCTGGTGGCCGTTGCCTGCCACCTGAGGCAAGTGAGTGACCACCATCACCTGAGTGGACTCGCCGAGCTGGCGCAGCAGGCGACCCACCACGGCGGCAGTCGGGCCGCTGATCCCCACATCCACTTCGTCGAAAATCAGGGTCGGGGTGGAGACCTTGCGGGCGCTGATCACCACGATGGCGAGACTGATGCGCGACAGTTCACCGCCTGAGGCCACCTTGCCAAGCGGCTGGATCGGTTGGCCCGGGTTGGTGGTGACCATAAATTCCACCCGATCTATACCCAGCGGAGAGAGGCTGCTCTGGGCATCGGGGCGCACCTCGATGGCAAAGCGGCCATCGGGCATCGCCAGTTCGTGCATGCTGCTGGTCACCTTGGCGCCCAGCTCCTGGGCGTAACGCTGACGGCTCTGGCTCAGGGCTTCGGCGGCCTGGACAAAAGCCTGACGGGCCTCGGCCAGCTCATCTTCCATCCCCTCTAACCGCTCTTCGTCAGAGTTGAGGCGGGCGAGATCCGAGGCCAGCTCCTGATGGTACTGAGCCAGATCTGCCGGTTTGACATGGTGCTTGCGGGCCAGATTGATCGCCTTGGAGAGGCGGGCCTCCAGCTCGTTGAAACGTTCGGGATCCAGCTCCAGCCGATCGAGGTAGCTGCGCAGTTCGCTGTGGCTCTCCTGCACCCCGATCAGCGCTTCGTTCAGCATCTCCAGTACCGGGGTGAGGCGGCTGTCCATGCTGACCAGCCCCTCGGCCCGATCGACGGCCGATTGCAGCAGCCCTGCGATAGTGGTCTCTTCGTTGTCATAGAGCAGATCGAGGCAAGCCCCGCACTCTTGCATCAGTTCTGTGCCGTTGGCGAGACGCTGGTGCTCCTCTTCTATCTCTTCGAACTCCCCCGGTTGCAGGGCAAATTCGTCCAGCTCCTGCACCTGATACTCGATCAGCTGGCGGCGGGCTTCCCGCTGCTGCTGCTCGGCCTTGAGCCGGTTCAGCTCGTTTTGCAGTTGGCGCCACTGCTGATAGTGCTGGCGCACCTCGTCGAGCAGCAGATGGTGACCGGCATAACCGTCGAGCAGGGCGAGCTGGTAGTCGGGTTTGAGCAGCATCTGGTGGGCATGCTGACCGTGTACGTTGACCAGCAGCTGGCCCAGATTCTTGAGCTGGGTGAGGGGGACGGGCACGCCGTTGATATAGCTGCGGGAGCGACCCTCGGCGGAGATGACTCGCCGCACGATACACTCACCTTCGTTTTCCAGCTCGTTGGTGGCGAGCCAGGCGCGGGCGGCCGGGTTGTTGTCCAGCAGGAAGCGGGCGCTGACCTCGCTTTTGTCGCTATCGGGTCGCACCATGCCGGCTTCGGCCCGCTCTCCGAGGCAGAGACCGAGAGCGTCGATGGCGATGGATTTACCGGCACCGGTCTCACCTGTGATGCAGGTCATGCCCGGTTGCAGATCGAGTTCGAGAAACTTGACGATGGCGAAGTTGTTGACGGTCAGCTGGGTCAGCATGGTCTCATCCTGTATAGGTCAACATTACTGTGTATGCATCCAGTATATACTGGTCTTATATACAGTAAAGAGGGCGCCGTCATTTTTAACAAAGGAAAGCCGCGCCAGTGCGGTATGGCTATGAAAATGCGGTACTGATATGAGAGTGCAGGGGACGTTGCCACGACAGAAAAGAGAAGGGCGCCAATTCAGGCGCCCTCTCTGGCAATGCCGTTGTCGGTCAGCGCCGATTAAAACAGCTTGCTGCCCCAGCCGAGCTTGTTGCGCAGCACGTGGAAGTAGCTGTAGTCGAGGGGATGCACCAGATGAAGCTGGTGGTGGCTCTTCTTGATGAGGATCTCGTCCCCCGGGTGGACCGCCAGCGTCACCTGGCCGTCACAGCTCACCTGCATGGCATCGTCCTGATTGTCCGGCGAGACCAGCAGCCGCACTTCGCTGTCGGCATCGAGCACGATGGGGCGACTGCTCAGGGTGTGCGGGAACATGGGCACCAGCGTGATGGCGTTGAGCTTGGGGGTGAGGATGGCGCCACCTGCCGACAGGGAGTAGGCGGTGGAGCCGGTCGGGGTGGCCACTATGATGCCGTCCGAGCGCTGGCTATACATAAAGCTGCCATCGATATAGACCTCGAACTCGATCATGTGGGCGATCTTGCCCGGGTGCAGCACCGCCTCGTTGACCGCCAGATTGCTCGACTTGCGCTCGCCGTGGCGATAGACCGAGGCCTCCAGCAGGAAGCGGTGTTCGCTCTTGTAGTGGCCGGAGAGCACCTGCTCCAGCGGCAGCAGATAATCCTGCGGCGAGAGATCGGTCAGAAAGCCGAGGTTGCCCCGGTTCACCCCGATCACCGCCACATCGAAGCGCGACAGCACTCGCGCCGCCCCCAGCATGTTGCCGTCACCGCCGACCACGATGGCGAGATCGGCCTGCTGGCCCAGTTGCACCAGATCCATCACGTTTTCATCGAGGATGCTCAGGGTCTGGGCGACCCGGCTCTCCACCAGTACCCGAAAGCCGCGGGCGGTCAGGTATTGATGCAGGCCGGTCAGCGTCTGGTTGGCCCCCTCATGGTGGGGTTTGCCAATCAGGGCGATGGTTTTGAACGGAGAATCCATAGTCAGTCAGATCTGGGATGGGTATTGCGGGCCAGTATACAGTGCTTTGCTCCGCTTGTGACGCTCTCCCGTGTGACGGGGCCGGCTATCCCCTTGAGGCTACTGGTTAAACGGTGAGCGGTAACCCGGATAAACCGACGGTTGCGGCTATTCAGCAACCCTGATTGCCCTTTACCCCTTGAAAGCCGGGGATGCATCCCCATAATAGCGCCAACATAGTCGGTCTGTTGTCGTCCGGTCGCTCAACCAGACGTCAGGGCCCTCATAAGTAACCCCGGAATTGGAGATGTCATGAACCACGAAGAGCAAAAGGTTGAAGCGATGGAGCAAGTGGAAGCCCAGCCAGTCGAGCCGACCGATGTAGACAGTGAAGTGACAGCCGAGCAGGCCCGCATTGCCGAACTGGAAGCGCAGCTGGAAACCGCCATCCAAAAAGCGGCGGAAGAGCGTGAACGCGCCCTGCGTACCGCCGCCGAGATGGAGAACCTGCGCCGTCGTACCGAGCTGGATGTGGAGAAGGCGCACAAATTCGCTCTGGAGAAGTTCGCCAATGAACTGCTGCCGGTGCTGGACAACCTTGAGCGTGCCATCGAACTGGCCGACAAGGAGAACGAAGCCCTCAAGCCGATGATCGAAGGTGTCGAGCTGACCCTGAAATCCATGCAGAGCGGCGTGGCCAAGTTTGGTCTGGTGGCGCTCGACCCGATCAACCAGCCGTTTGACCCCAACGCCCATCAGGCGATGAGCATGGTGCCGAGTGCCGATGTGGCCCCGAACACCGTCATTGCAGTGATGCAGAAGGGCTATGACCTCAACGGTCGGGTGATCCGTCCGGCCATGGTGATGATCGCCAAAGCGGTCGACTGATTGGCTGTGGGTGCCCGAGCCCGCCCTGTGGCGGGCTTTTTGTTTCGCAGTGCAGCACCTGTTCATCTTGCCCGGTTTACGGCTCAACGTGACCGCGCAACCATGACAAAGGGTGTGGTTTTTTAGGGTTGGGGCTTGAAGCTGCGTCTGGCGACCCCATATAGGTAGCAAGGCCGCGGCGGCACAAAAAATTTGATGCCGGGAGCTTGAAAGCCAGATTGGCAGCCCCCACCTAGCCGTTAACGCATTAAGGCGAGTTCCTCGCCAGTTTATTCAAAGTATTTGGAGATTCGTCAAATGGGTAAAATCATCGGTATTGACCTGGGTACTACCAACTCCTGCGTCGCTATTCTGGATGGCGACACTGCTCGCGTGATCGAGAACGCAGAAGGCGATCGTACTACTCCGTCCATCATTGCCTATGCCGATGATGGCGAGATCCTGGTTGGTCAGCCGGCCAAGCGTCAGGCCATCACCAACCCGAAAAACACCCTGTTCGCCATCAAGCGTCTGATCGGTCGTCGTTTTGAAGATGAAGAAGTGCAGCGTGACCTGAAAATCATGCCGTACGCCATCGCCAAAGCTGACAACGGCGACGCCTGGGTTGAAGTGAAGGGCAAGAAAATGGCACCGCCGCAGATCTCTGCCGAAGTGCTGAAAAAGATGAAGAAGACCGCCGAAGACTATCTGGGCGAGCCGGTAACCGAAGCCGTTATCACTGTTCCGGCCTACTTCAACGACGCCCAGCGTCAGGCTACCAAGGATGCCGGTCGCATCGCCGGTCTGGATGTAAAACGCATCATCAACGAACCGACTGCTGCTGCATTCGCTTACGGCGTGAACAAGGTCAAGGGCGAGCGCAAGGTTGCCGTATATGACCTGGGTGGCGGTACTTTCGATATCTCCATCATCGAGATCGACGAAGTGGAAGGCGAAACCACCTTCGAAGTACTGGCGACCAACGGTAACACCCACCTGGGTGGTGAAGACTTCGACAACCGCGTCATCAACTATCTGGTAGACGAGTTCAAGCGTGAGCAGGGCATCGACCTGCGCAACGACCAGCTGGCTCTGCAGCGTCTGAAAGATGCCGCCGAGAAAGCCAAGATCGAGCTCTCTTCTGCCCAGCAGACCGACGTCAACCTGCCGTACATCACTGCAGATGCCACCGGTCCGAAGCACATGAACATCAAGGTGACCCGCGCCAAGCTGGAATCCCTGGTAGAAGACATGGTGAAAGACTCTCTGGAGCCGGTTCGTGTCGCCCTGAAAGACTCCGGTCTGGCAGTTGGCGAGATCGACGACGTGATCCTGGTTGGTGGTCAGACCCGTATGCCGCTGGTTCAGAAGACCGTTGCCGAGTTCTTTGGCAAAGAGCCGCGTAAAGACGTCAACCCGGACGAAGCCGTGGCCATGGGTGCTGCCATCCAGGGTGCCGTACTGTCCGGTGACAAGACCGACGTACTGCTGCTGGACGTCACCCCGCTCTCCCTGGGTATCGAAACCATGGGTAGCGTGATGACTGCGCTGATCGAGAAGAACACCACCATCCCGACCAAGAAGTCCCAGGTGTTCTCCACTGCCGAAGACAACCAGTCTGCCGTGACCATTCACGTGCTGCAGGGTGAGCGCAAGCGCGCCAGCGACAACAAGTCTCTGGGCCAGTTCAACCTGGAAGGCATCCGTCCGGCACCGCGCGGTCTGCCGCAGATCGAAGTGACCTTCGACATCGATGCCAACGGTATCCTGCACGTCTCTGCGAAAGACAAAGAGACCAACAAAGAGCAGAAGATCACCATCCAGGCCTCCTCTGGTCTGTCTGATGACGAGATCGAGCGCATGGTACGCGAAGCCGAAGCCAACGCGGCCGAGGACAAGAAGTTTGAAGAGCTGGTACAGGCTCGCAACCAGGCTGATGGTCTGGTCCACTCCGTACGCAAGCAGATCACCGAAGCCGGTGAAGCCCTGCCTGCCGACGACAAGACCAAGATCGAAGCTGCTCTGAGCGAGCTGGAAGTTGCCATCAAGGGTGACGACAAGGCTGCTATCGAAGCCAAACAGCAGGCTCTGCTGGAAGCGTCCCAGAAGCTGATGGAAATTGCCCAGCAGCAGGCTCAGGCCCAGGGTGCAGCCGGTGCTGATGCCGGTCAGTCCTCCTCTTCTGCCAAGGCTGACGACGACGTAGTCGACGCCGAGTTCGAAGAAGTGAAAGACGACAAGAAGTAAGCCCTACCCAGATGGGCGAAGTCCGCTTCGCCCATCGGCTTGGTCAATGAATTCACGGGCGTTGGGTAACCAACGCCCGTCTGCGTAACCACAGGATGAGTATGTCGAAGCGCGATTTCTACGAAGTACTGGGTGTGGCGAAAGATGCCGACGATCGCGAGATCAAGAAGGCGTACAAGCGCCTGGCCATGAAGTATCACCCGGATCGTAACCAGGGTGATGCCGCATCCGAAGAGAAGTTCAAAGAGGTCAAGGAAGCCTACGAGGTCCTGACCGATGCCAACCTGCGTGCCCGTTACGACCAGTACGGCCATGCCGGTGTCGACCCGAGCCAGGGTGGCGGTGGCCACGGTGGCTTTGGCGGCGGTGCCGACTTCGCCGACATGTTTGGTGACGTATTCGGTGACATCTTCGGCGGTGGCCGTGGTGGTGCCCGTCGTGGCCCGGCCCGTGGCTCCGACCTGCGTTACACCATGGAGCTGACGCTGGAAGAGGCGGTACGCGGGGTCTCCAAGGAGATCAAGGTGCCGACCCTGGTTCACTGCGAAGTCTGTAACGGCTCCGGTGCCCACACCGGCAGCAGTGCCCAGACCTGCCCGACCTGCCACGGCTCCGGCCAGGTGCAGATGCGTCAGGGCTTCTTCGCGGTGCAGCAGGCATGTCCGCACTGTCACGGTCGCGGCAAGATCATCAAGGATCCGTGCCGCAAGTGCCACGGTGAAGGTCGCTACCAGCGCACCAAGACCCTGTCGGTGAAAATTCCGGCGGGCGTCGATACCGGCGATCGCATCCGTCTCTCCGGCGAAGGGGAAGCGGGGGAAGCAGGAGCTCCGGCAGGGGATCTCTACGTACAGGTGCACGTCAAAGAGCACGAGATCTTCGTGCGTGACGGCAACAACCTCTACTGCGAAGTGCCCATCAGCTTCACCGCAGCTGCGCTGGGTGGCGAGATTGAAGTGCCGACCCTGGATGGCCGCGTCAAGCTCAAGGTCACTCCGGAGACCCAGACCGGCAAGATGTTCCGCATGCGCGGCAAGGGCGTGAAGTCCGTGCGCTCCGGTCAGGTAGGGGATCTGATGTGCAAGGTGGTGATCGAGACTCCGGTCAACCTCACCGAGCAGCAGAAAGAGCTGCTGCGCCAGCTGGACGAGTCGTTCAGCGGTGCCGCTGCCAAGACCCACAAGCCGAAATCGGAAGGCTTCTTCGAAGGGGTGAAACGCTTCTTCGACGATCTGACCAGCTGATTTCAGCGACCCGAATAAACAGAGCCGGCCTTGTGCCGGCTCTTTTTTTGCCCGCCGTTTAGCCAGGATCCGCCCTATTGAGTGGATCCTGATGAGGGATCCTCCTCACAACTCCCGCCAATTCCTGCTGTACAAATGTTATCCCGCTCACACTGTTGCTGAAACGGTTTAGTTGTCATATTGAGTTAGCTAAAGCGGTTTAGCTATGCTCTGGCTGTCGATAACAACAGCGCCCGTCCGGGCCACAGATGACAGGTGAGGAAGATGATGATGTTCAAGAGCAAGTTGGCGCTGGCGGTAGCGCTGGGATTGGGGATGAGCAGCCCGCTGTGGGCGGCGGATGGCGGTATCGAGGCCCGTCTGGCGGCGCTGGAGGCGCGGGTACAGGCGGCTGAAGCGAGAGCCGAGGCGGCAGAGAGCCGTGCCAGTCAGGCGGAAGTGAAGGCGAGCGCGGCGAGCGAGCAGGCGCAGGTGGCCGACAACCGCAGCCAGAAGGTGGATGAGAAGACCGCCGGTGCCCAGGGCTTCGAGTTTCACGGCTATGCCCGCTCGGGCCTCCTGGTCAACGGCAATGGCAACGGTGGGCGGGCGGTCCCTACATCACGCCAGCCGGTTCGGTGGGCGGGGCTGTCGGTCGCCTTGGCAACGAGGATGACACCTACATGGAGGCCAACCTGCTGAAAACCCAGACCTTCGAGGATGGCAGCTGGGCCCGCTACAAGCTGATGCTGGCAGACGGGGTGGAGACCAGCAACGACTGGACCGCCAGCGATTCGAGCCTCAATACCCGTCAGGTGTTTGCCGAGATCGGCAATCTGGCGAGCTTCGACGGCCCCTTCAAGAATGCGGTGCTGTGGGCGGGCAAGCGCTTTGATCGGGACAACTTTGACATCCACTGGCTCGATTCCGACGTGGTGTTCCTGGCCGGTACCGGCGGCGGCGTCTACGACGTGCAGCTGGCCGACAGCTGGAAGGCCAACTTCTCTCTCTATGGCCGCGATTACGGCGACATCAGCGCCAGCGGTCTCTCCGATATCGAGAGCTACATCCTCACCATGAACAACCGCGTCGGCAACTGGCAGTGGATGGTGAACGGTCTCTCGGCCAAGGACAATGACGCCCGCATCAATGACAAGGGGGCGGGCAGCGAGGCGGCGGACAAGGGGGCACACACCCTGCTGGCCTACCACGGCGAGAGCTTCTTTGGCATCAACCCCGGTTTTGCCAAGGCGGCGGTGCTGTACGGTCATGGGCTGGGGGCCGAGGTCAAGGGGCTGGGCTCTGACAGCGAGCTGTTGCCGGACGCCGATGCGGTGCGGGTCGCCGTGTTTGGCGCCACCGATCTCAACTCGCGCTGGCGTTTTGCCCCGGCCCTGCTGGCCGAGCAGAGTCAGGATCGCTACGTGAAAGGGGACGAGTACCGCTGGCTTACCTTCAATACCCGGGTGGCGCAGGTGCTGAGCCAGAACGTCGAGCTGGTCTACGAGGCGGCCTGGCAGTACATGGATCTCGATCCCAAGGGTTACAAGGGACGCCAGGCGGTGAACGGCAACTTCACCAAGCTCACCTTCGCCCCCACCTTCAAGGCGCAGACCGCCGGTTTCTTCGAGCGGCCCGAACTGCGGGTGTTCGCCAGCTGGATGGACTGGTCCTCCGAGCTCGACAACTACGCCAGCGACGATGCCATGGGCCAGAGCAACTTCACCGCCGGTGGCGAGTGGAACTTTGGCGTACAGATGGAAACCTGGTTCTAGTTCGTTATCCCGATCACAAAAATGGCAGCCGGTGCCGAGATCTGTTGGTTGGCTAAAACGGTTTAGCTGATAATGCCAGCCAACAGAACAGAGTTCGGGTTTGACCGTGGATCCGATGCAGCAGTGGAGTAGCAAGGTGACGAATCGTGTGTGGGTAATGGGGGATGCGGTGGTGGACTTGATCCCGGAAGGGGCGTTGCACTACCTCAAGTGTCCGGGTGGCGCGCCCGCCAATGTGGCGGTTGGTGTGGCACGGCTGGGTGGCGATGCGGCCTTTATCGGCCGGGTCGGTGCCGATCCGTTCGGCCGCTTTATGGCCGACACCCTGAGCGGGGAGGGGGTGGATATCGGTGCGCTGCGGCTCGATCCTGACCATCGCACCTCTACCGTGCTGGTGGCACTGGATGATGAGGGGGAGCGCAGCTTCACCTTTATGGTGCGCCCCAGTGCCGACCAGTTCCTCACCCCGGATGAGTTGCCCCGCTTCGATGCCGGTCAGTGGCTGCTCACCTGCTCCATCGCGCTCGCCAACGAACCGGTGCGCACCAGCTGCCTGCAGGCCATGGCGGCCATCAAGGCGGCAGGCGGGCGGGTCTGCTTCGACCCCAACCTGCGCCCCGAGGTGTGGGGCAACCCCGCCGAGATGCTGCCGCTGGTGCGTCAGGCCATTGCGCAGGCGGATGTGGTCAAGCTCTCCATCGAGGAGCTGCAACTGCTGAGCGGCGAGGATGATCTGGCTGCCGGGCTCGCCACTCTCTCTGGCCCGGCGCTGGTGCTGGTGACCAGAGGGGCGGCCGGGGTGGTGGCTCGCCTTGATGGCGAGTTGCTGGAGTGGGTGGGGCAGAAAGTGACGCCCATCGACACCACGGGGGCGGGG
>OEQT01000454.1_pt1 | contig 9923 bp, 11 predicted proteins | sample 1539831 | NCBI WGS metagenome assembly OEQT01 (sample SAMEA3891243, study PRJEB23780) | metagenome | biome: terrestrial biome; feature: animal house; material: water of meat washing | place: Italy | collected 2015-05-12 | reverse complement strand
CAAGTCAATAACCAGGCGCTCACCGTGGCGAGTCTTCGTGAAGACTTTCCCTGCCAAGTACTTGGGCAGTTCACGATGGTCCATGCAGGCCATGTGCTCGGCTACGATTGGCTCCATGTCCTTGCTAAAGGTAACACCCATGGTCTGCACGGAGCCTGCGTGAGTACCTTTAGAGAACGCGTAGCGACGGACGATGTAGCTAACGATCTTATCACCCGAGATCTGGAAGATAACGTGATGAGAGAACCGGGTAGACTTACGGGTCAGGTGGATGCGGTCTTGTAAGAACACAATCGACCAGTCGTAATAACCACAGCGCCATTCATATCCGGTGAACAGGCGCTGTTTACGCTCTTTGCGACGGATGACGTTGTCTTCGATGAAGTTTGCAATATTGGCCATAATAGTCATGTTGTTCTCCTTTTTAACAGACGAGTTGCATTAGTAATTAGTGTGGTTATTGAAGCAGACCAAAGTAAACACAGCAAAAATAGCTGGTCGCTAGGAACCAGCCATGCGAGGAGCGTGAATAAATAACAACGAACAGGCCAGTGGATTTTCATAAACGTGGAATACAGAAAATACAATACGCCATTCTTCACTATTTAGACTCCAGATACGTAAAGAGGATAACCACCGCTAACACGGTGGCGGGGAGTAAAACCAATAACCATAAATCGCTCGAGCTAGCCATAGGTGTCCCAGGAAGAAAAGGGTGGCGCCTACGTATGCTCGCTCATGGTCACGTTGAATGATAACTACTACGAAGGCAAAGCAAACCCCCAAAAATAAAACGAATAGACCGTGCATAATGCTACCAGAATAAAGTGGGGAGCGAACTCCCCACGTATTTATGCTCTCACATCACCAATATCAGATACGACTACAGAATCGGTAATCAGCAACAGCGATCCAACAGAAACCGCTGAGGTCAGAGACCCTACAGTAACCTGAGTCGGGTCAATGATGCCCGCTTCAAACATATCAACGATGGTATCGGTTGATGCATCCCAGCCAGGGACTTCAAACTGCTCACTTGCCGCGTCAATACGGAAAGCGATCACTTCCGGATGCTTCCCTGCATTCTCTGCCAACTGGCTCATAGGTTGGCGCAGAACTTTCATCAGCAGCTGGTGCCCAACGGTCTCACCGTCGGTGGCCGGACCATTGCAAATCACTGCTCTGGCAGCCATCGCCAGAGCAATACCACCGCCCGGCAGTACGCCGTGCTTATGAGCAGCCTGGGTAGCACCGATAGCATCATCGATACGGTCACGACGCTCTTTCACATCAAACTCAGACGTACCACCTACAACGATGTTGCAAACAGTACCGGTCAGACGTGCGTAGCGGTCACGAGCTACACGACGAGTACGTTCGTCTTCCGCGTTGTTGATGATCTCCTGGATGCTTTCCAGCAGGGTAGTAACGGCAGCTTTAATTTTGCTGTCATCATTCTCCTGTTGGATGGTCATGTTACGACGAGTAACGGTAACCAGAGCACCGTAGCCGATATGGCTAGGACTCATTTTATCCAGAGGGATACCGGCTGCATCACCCACTACAGTTGAGTTGGTGTAGGTAGCGAGGTCGCGCTCACTGGATACTTTGGTGGAACCAAAGCCAGGAGTTTTGACCAGCATGATACGCGGCGACGGGCCGTTGAAACGACGAACTGCATATTCGAACTCTTCACTAAAGCTCGGTGCGATCATCACAACCGGACGCTCATCGTACTGGTCCAGTACGGAAGCGATGGTACGCAGTTGCTCGTGGGTGTCGAGATCGCTGGCGCTGATGAGTACCAGTGCTTGCTCACCCTGCCACGGACGGCCGTTGTGCGGCATGTAGTCGTTAGACACAGCGCCGCTATCCACAACCATACCTTCGACGTAGTCAACTGTGTCTTTGAGTGCAGAACCGTCACGCACGTTGATGATACCGTTCTCACCAGAACGGAACACCGCCTCGCCAATCATGTTGCCGATAGCAGTATCGCCGTTAGCAGAGATAGTTGCAACGTGTTGCAGTGACTCCAGCGTGCGGCACTCACGAGACCGGGCACGCAGATACTCAACCACGCTCACCAGGGAATTGTCGATGCCCTGCTTGAGAGAGATAGGATCATAGCCAGCTGCGATAAGGCGATGTCCTTCTACAATCAGTGCACGAGCCAGCAGTGTCGCAGTGGTAGTACCGTCACCTGCGTTTGAGCAAGCCTGACTGGCCACGTTACGGATGAGCTGTGCGCCGGCCTCTTCCAGCGGGTCATTGAGACGAATCTCTTTAGCAACAGAGACGCCGTCTTTGGTAATCTTCGGACGACCAGCACCGGGGGAGAGCAGAACGCAACGACCTTTCGGACCCAGGGTGGGAACAACTGCATCTGCTACGATATTGATACCGCGCATGTAACCTTCACGAGCTTTGTTACCGAAGAATACTTGAGTTTTATTAGCCATGAAATAATGCTCCTTATAAAGAGTTAGGGGACGTTAATCCCCTAGATAATATATGCCTAAGTTTATTTAGAGCGCTACTTAACTACGCGCAGATGAGACTTCTTAGGCTTAGGGGTTTCTGCCGGCTTTGCTTTGGGCTTCGCTACCGGTTCACCGGCTGGAGTCCAGCCCTGCATGGGGATAGCAGGAATCTGGAGATTAAACCGGCCCGGCACATCACCGACGATAGGGATTTCGATTTCCGCATCCGGTGTATGGTAAAGCGCGATAGCTTCGTAGGGGATAAAGACCGTCTCACGTTTACGGTTGAAAGACGTCTCTACGATGAGGTTATCCGGAGCGAGCTCCAGTCGACCGCAGGCTCGGGCAGACAGGTTCAGCGGCATGACGGGTGTATAGTTACCCAGCATCGAACAGACGACGCCGGGAGCACTTACGTCTACCGAGATAAAAGGACGGAAGCCGTTCTCAACACACCAGTTGATAAACGCCTCCAGGATATGACGATTGATGTTCGTTAACATTAACGCTCTCCGTTTTCAGTTATTCTTTCCACATCACCATCCTCTTTCCATTCAATACCACGAACGGGAGTTGGTGTAGTGACTGCCGGGAAAATAGATGCAAGCAGGTTAGCTGTAAGCGCCCGCCATTTCTCCACAGCACGCAGGTCGAGGAACAGCGGCACACCATTGTTCTTGATGATGTCCATATCGTAAAGGGTGGCGAGGAGTTCACTGAGTACGTATTCAACTACCCGTTTGAACTCGATGTCGTAGGTCGGGTCATTGCGCATCAAGATAGCGTCGATGGCATTGACGTGGTCTGCGTCCGTAACCTCGAACGTGCTCCTAGATTTAGGCACACTCCATACACGAGACACATCAAAGTAGTGCTCGTTATGAATCAGCTCACCACAACCCATCTCACGGTTCGGGTAGCACGGTGAATTACGGACGGGATCCGCCACCATTACCTTAGCCAGATTGGGAATACGGCGGTCGCTCCCCTCAGGCCAGCGGGCAGCCAGTGCGTAAATGTGCGCACGGATGGTGCTTTCTACACGCGGCGTAAAATAAACGTCACGCTCTTCAATCAGCAGTGAACGACCGAACGTGGCTCGACGATAGTCGTTATACTGTCCAACGACATAACGATCAGAGAAGTCTTCTTTCAATACGCGCTGCATATCACGACAGCTTGCGCACTGACCACAGGGAACGTACATCTCATGGCGAGTCTCAACCAGGTAGTCACCAGTCTTTGCGTTCTTAACGTAGTCGAAGTTATCCAGTACGACATCGTCAAGGCCCAACTGCGGCTTCTTACTGCCTTTGTTGAGCAGCGCCTCTTTCTGCTCTTCGGTCACCGACTCAGCAGAATGTTTCAGCATCTGCTTGATGACCACAGGTGCCTCACACCACGTAATGTTTTTAATCTCTTCGTTAGTGAGGTACTTGCGAAGGTTTTGAACGACCTCTCCCTTGGAGTAGTAACGGAAAGGCAGCAACAGTTCTGGACCTTTAGTACCAGGCACGTCACAGTAGTCAAACGCATGCATGGCCTTAATGGCAGAGTCAAACACACCTGCGTTGTCATCAGTAGACAACCAGCCCACAACTACGCCAGACTCGCCCTGCTGTGCTGAGTACTGCGCCATAGTGAGCCACCACGGCATCTGACCCCAACCAGAGGTACGACGTATTGGCAGGTTCAGGTCTTGTTCTACAAAGGAGATTTTGGCTTGCAGTTCGAGTGCAACGCGCTCCAATGCCGGTCGCAGACTAACACGAAGCTTGCGCTCAGCTGCTTGGTTTGGCGTAAACGCATTGATAGACACCACGTTAACTTCATTACACATCAGACACGCAGCGATAACTGCCAGCGTACTATCAACACCGCCAGACCAGAAAACCACCACGCTTTTGTTAGGGAGGTCTTTAAAAACGTCGGCTGGAGCCTGACGCATGTTAGAGCCTTTCAACAACCATTCGTATTTCTTAGCAATTACTGCATTCATGATAGTCTCTTCTCGTATAGTTCAGCGGCGTAAAGCGCGTAATAGGGTAAACGTTTGATGTGGTAGCCTGAGCCTGCCTCTAAGCAACTCCGGTCGTACAACCCGTACGTTCGTATTGTTTTAAGTAGGTGCTCCTCATCGACGGCTAGGAGCTTCTTACAGATGAAGTCAAACTGAGCATCAGTAAGCAGTGAGGCATCTTTGATATAGTAGAGGTAGGAAGCGATTAAATACACCTCCCACCAGCTACGCAGGTTCCTAACACTTGGCTCCTCGATAACACTCGCTGCACTGTTAATACCATCTTCTACCAACTTGATATATCCAGCCAATCCAGCAGGGGTAGCCAAACGGGCATTCAAATCGTAGTTGAAATGACATTCATGTACGCTCATAAACTTAATCTCGCAGTGAAAAATAAATGGTTAGCGCAGTAGTCTCCCAATCATTGGGTTCGTTTCCAGCTCGTAGAAGTGGATTAGCTCGTAGAGCGACTCAGGCTCGATATCGGCGTATTCAATCGTATCGAGGGTTACGTCCAAGGGAACGTCTCGCTTGATGGTAGCGAGCGTCTGAGAGAGTTTAACGATGTCTTTACGTTCGATAAGGCTATCTGCGATTGCATCAGCATTTCTGATAGGAAGTTTGCGTACATCATCAATATTATCGAAGATGTTATCCAGACTGTCCATTGCGGATAATAGTTGTGCGGCTGTTTTAGCCCCCACCCCTTTCAACCCAGGGATGTTATCGACCGCGTCACCCACTAGCGCTAGGTAATCGATGATTTGTTCTGGCGTTACGCCGAATTTGTTAATCACGACCTGCCTACACGTGGTCGTATGTCGCATGGTATCGCACAGCCTTACGTTGTCGCAGACTAACTGCGCCATGTCCTTATCACCCGTGCAGATAAGTAGCAGATGGTCATTATCGATAGCATCCTGCGCTAGTGTACCAATAACATCATCTGCCTCTACGCCCGGTTCGATAAGAATAGGCAAGCCCATGGCTCTGACCAGGTCGTGGATGGCTGGTAGCTGAGCGATGAGCTCGTCTGGCGGGGCCTTACGGTTTGCTTTGTACTCAGGGTAGAGTTCTTTTCTAAATGAATCCCCCTCATCATCAAAGACCATGATAATAGGCACTTCAATAAACCTAAACACCAGCGAATGAATCATGTTCAGCACGCCGTTAATCGCACCGGTAGAAAAACCGTCTAGCGTAGTCATGTTAAGGTGCTTCGTTGCGTGATACGCACGATAGATAAAGGAGTTACCGTCAACGACGATGAAACACTTCTGGTTATTCATTGCCACTCCAAAGAAAAAAATAAAGGTAGGGCCGAAGCCCTACCATTTATGCCGCTACAGGCGTATCGCCAACGGTATCGCAGTCACCATTGACGGGCGTTTTGGCTTCTTTAGCTGCTTCTTCGGCCATCCGGCGTTGCAGTTCTTTGATACGCTCCAGATGTTCGATTTGACCGCGCTGCTCAGCCTCGGCTTTGTCGGGGTTCTCAACGTAATGCGTGATGAGTTTAGCTGCAATCTCTGCATCGGTCATCGCTGCCTGTTTTACCCGATGGATAATACAGCCAGGGATAGTACCCCACTTGATTGGGTGGGATTCGATTGTGGGATACAGCGTAACGAAGTGTTCACGAATCGCATCCTGTCCCGGTGCGGGCAGTTCAACCACGTGGTCGATACGACCAGGGCGAATCAATGCCGGGTCGATTTGTTCCAGATGGTTGGTCGTCATCATTACCACCACGTCATTGAGCGACGCTACGCCGTCCAGCGCATTCAGTACGCCAGAGAGCGTACCGATGTTAGCCAGACCCAGCAGGTTGCTAGTGCTGCTGTCGTCGTTGAGCTGTCGTGACTTCAAATGACTTGCCGAGTCAAAGTCCTCGATGAGCAACACGGAGTTGCGAGGCACTTGACCTACAGCCGCCATCAGTTCGCGGTCACTGATGCACGACAAATCCAGCGTACAGACGTTGAGGTTAAACTCAGCCGCCAGTGCACGAATGATTGACGTCTTACCAGACCCGGGCATCCCATGGAGTATCATGGAGAGTTTGTGCGGAATACCTAAACGACGGCAGTCCTCTTTCCCCTCCACGAACTTGGTGAACTCCTTAATAAAGAAGTCACGGACGGTCAGGTCCAAAGCTACCGAACGAAGACCCGCACAGTCCACCTCACCAGATTTACGCCACTCACCTTTCTCCCACGTAGACACCACGAGCTGTCCTGTGGACTTCGGCTTGTTCTCTTCAACCAAATCGTGGAAGAGTTTATGTTTACGGCCGAGTTTATACAGCGTGATGACTTCTTTAATGGTTTCCCCTTGGTTATTACCATGCTCTACGCGAGTTAGCAATACCGGTCGACCTTTATAGAAGAAGAAGTGATTACCGCCACCGATGGTCAACATCATCTTGGAGCGACCGTCACGCCAATCGTAGCTGGTATCGACCATTATCGTACGACTACCAAATTCCGTACAACGGTCGTGGATGAACTTGCTAAGACGGATGAACGTTTGGCGCTGCTCCCACCCTGCGTTGTTAAACGTCAACGACGTCGTAAACTGGAGCTTGAGAAACGACAGGAACTTCATCGGCAATGTCTTACAGAAGTAGATGGCTATCGTTGAAAACGACGCCATGACTACACCGCCCATGAACTGGTTTCCATGCGACAGGTCGTTGGCCAGTTTGGTAGCCCATTCAATACCTTCGAGTATGAACATCGTTACGCCTCCGGCAGCGGTGGGTTGACGTAGATATCTTCACATACCTGCAACCCACTACCGCAGACGGCGAGACCCAGCCGCAGATTAAGACGTTTGATATCAACGATGCGGTTGTCATCATCGTAGGCTACCTGCGTATTTACGCGCAGGACCCCCATCCGCCACGCCTCTAACAAGTCGTGTCTCTTGATACTGCATTCGGTGAATGCCGTCGTAAAGACATAGGCCTTGTTTTCATCCTGCTGACTGAGCGTAACCCAGCCGTTCGATGACGTTCCGACCCGATTATTTAGCGTCTCTTCAGGACGCCCTACGCTCGTCCAAGAGTCCATGAAAACCTGGCTGCCCCGCTCCCACATCTTAATGAACGTAAATTCGCTAAAGTCGTAGGCGAAGTTATGTAGTCGCTTACCAGGAGCGAACAACTCCTCAGGCATCGCTTCCAACGTAATGGCTACGCGACGCTTGGTCTTATCAGGCTCGACGTTGACGATACGGATATCAGCATTGATGAACTTCGGCAGGTTGTCAGGCACGGGCTGGTTGTAGCCCAGCGGGTCGTCCTTGGTGATAGACAGGGGAATAACCGCTCCCGTGAATGCATCGAACTGCCAGAGCTTTGCTTCGGTGTACTTAGCACGGAACTCATCCAGAGTTAACCGCTCCATGAGCAGTCCACCATGATACGGGTTAAAACGCATGTACATTACGATGCTCCTTAACGTAACATTTTGTCAATGATGATGTTGTATACATCCATCGGGTTGGAATTCAGCATAGTACGAACACTGATGAGAGTTTCGTAGGGACCCAGTGCGTTATTGTGGGCCAGGTATTTCTCTACGTGAACGATAGCACGACCAATACGTACATCATCCAGCATCGCAGTCACTGCATCGTTGCGGTTAATCAAACGACGCAGTTCAGCCTCACCCATGGTGGAGAGGACGTGGCCAAACAGCACTTTAGCGATACGCGGTGCAGTCAGGTTGTTGTTGTTCATGAACATACGCACGTCTTTCACACGCATGGCGGTGGACATATGCGCTACGTTAACGTGGCGGGATTCGTTTACCCACTTCTCAATGATGTAGGAGATATAGTCAATGGAGTGGTCACGGAATGAGGCACGCTGATGGTGCAGTACGTGGTAGCGATGCATGGTGTAGTGCGCTGCAATTGCAATCACCAGTACGCGGTCGAATTTGGTGATACCCAACCAGCCAGTGGCGTCACGACTAACGCGGTTAGCATAGCCAGCTCGATTATCAAACAGGGCCACGGTAAGGGCTTCGAAGATCAACTCGCGGTCATTGGCGGAGAGGTCGAAGTTGAGCTCCGTATAAAGGTCGACGATAGACGCAGGGTCTTTAGCATTAAAGTCCGTACGTACACACAGAACTTCTTCAACATCACGGCGAATGGATTGGTAAATAGACATGTTACGATGCTCTCTTTTGGTTGGTTACAATAGATACGTCCATCCGTATTTTTTAAACGGCGGCAAAAAAATAAAGGAGGCCGAAGCCCCCTTTATATTAGCTAATCGAGAAGTACCGTACGGGAACGTCGATGAGTTTACGCTTACGTGGGTCAGCGATGTTGTACTTACACCGCCTATCCCACTCGCCATTACGAACGACCGCCGAGATGAATGCGCGGCCGGGATAATTAGAGGTAAGAATAGGCCCAGTTAGGCGGTAGTTACTACCGCCTTCTAAATCCCCACGAACGACAGTGGAAATCGATCGCAGCGTCGGGGACTTATGTAAACCAAACTCAATGGCGATGCGGCCGACGATAGCCATTGCATCTACAATCATCCTAGACTCTGGATTTTTTGCCATCAGCGAATCGATGTACCGTGAATGCAGATTAGGACTGATGGTCCGCAGTGTAGCATTGACAATATTATTCCATAGTCGACCAGACATTAACTCTAACCACTTGAGTTTTGTCATACATATTCCTGGTTGAGGTAGAAACGAGTCGCCAGAGGTTTTGGCGTCTTAATGATGGAGTCAAACACAGTACCAACTGTTGACGTGTACGTGAACGCCAGTATTGTCACTGGTGTTATCTTATCGCCTACAGGCACAGACATCTCCATAACATTGATGTTCTCTGGAAAGACATCTCCATCTTCCGGCGCTTTTACCAGCGCCCACGCTTGAGTCATCATCCGGTCGATTTCGTTATACGTCTCAACGAAAGCCTCGGAGTCCAACAGTACGGGTCTGAATGCACCACGACGATGGATGTTGTTGAGATGAACGTTGAACTTTAGATCGCCGCTCTTAAACCGCCCCAGACCGCGAGTGATGAGCGCTATTTCCAGCTCATTAGAGGCACGTTCTGAGACACATGCGATAGAGAGTGTATCACCAACCGTACCTATACATTTACCATGTACGCCAACTTTAGCCTGGCCATAAATACGCGTTGCCTCTGAGTGTACTTCACTCATCCCCTGACCGACTTCATTAGTAAATACTGTAATCAGCATGTTGCTCTCCTTAACCGATAAAATGCATGAGCTGGCGTTGCCAGATGATGAACTGAAGTCCCCAGAGCGGGGATGCCATGCCGGTCGCGGCAGCAAAACCAATAGCGATTACTTTCAATAGTTTCTTAAACATACAATGCTCCTTGAACAGCCTAATCAAACCCTATCA
>OEQT01000453.1_pt1 | contig 9923 bp, 10 predicted proteins | sample 1539831 | NCBI WGS metagenome assembly OEQT01 (sample SAMEA3891243, study PRJEB23780) | metagenome | biome: terrestrial biome; feature: animal house; material: water of meat washing | place: Italy | collected 2015-05-12 | reverse complement strand
AGGGTGTGAAAGGCAACGATGCCGAGCAGTGATGCCATCAGCAGCACCACGCCAAGACTGGTGGCCAGCAGCTTGCCGCGCAGAGAGAGGGTCATGACGACGAATCCTTGTTGTTGTGTCAGGCAGGGAAAACCCTGATGTATCAAAGGCTATCGGCCGCAATATGAACAGACTTTAGTGAATCTGTATATTTTCCCATCTATCAACAACAGAACGCGCTATTCGTGTGAACCAGATCGCTATTCCATGCTACTGACTCTTGTAACAACAAAGCAGCAGGCCGCCCGAAGGCGGCCTGTCACTTACCCCTGATATGCACCGGCGGAGTAGGTCAGCTCATAGCTGTGGCTGTAGATCTCGACGATATTGCCGAAGGGATCTTCCATGTAGACCATGCGGTAGGGCTTCTCGCCCGGGTAGTACTCGCGCACCGGCATCCGCTGCTTGCCGCCCGCCGCGACGATGCGCGCCGCCAGCCCCTCGACATCCGGATCCTGCACGCTGAAGTGGAACACTCCGGTCTTCCAGAATTCGAAGTTGTTTTCGCGCTGCTCGCTGTTGGGGAACTCGAACAGCTCGATGCCGATCTTGTCGCCGGTGGAGAGGTGGGCGATGCGGAAGGAGCCCCAACCCGGGCCAAACACGTCGTTGCACATCACGCCGATGGCGGAGTCATCCTCGGTGATGGTGGTCGCCGGCATGATGAGATACCAGCCCATCACCTTGGTATAGAACTCGACTGCCTTGTCGAGGTCAGTCACCGTGATGCCGATGTGGGAGAAGTTGCGTGGATAGGTCATACGTCACCTTGAAATTGTGTGTGGGAAACAGGTGACATGATAGGAAGGGGCGACATAATGAAAAATAAGGTCAAACTAATGGAAGGCATAAATTAAATTTATGGTTAATCCACTCTGGCTCCACACCCTGGTGGTGGTGCATGAAACCGGCAGTTTTACCCGTGCCGCCGAGCGGCTGGATCTCACCCAGGCCGCCGTCAGTCAGCATATCTCGCGTCTCGAGGCCGAATTTGGCCCCCTGCTGCTGCGCAAGCCCCGTCAGCTGGAGCTCACTCCGCGCGGGCTGGTGCTGCTCGACTTCGCCCGCCAGCAGGCGCAGGCCGCCGAACAGCTGCGAGCGCGCCTCTCGGACGATGACCCTCACCACGGCGCCATCACCCTGTCCACCCCGGGCAGCATTGGTCTGCTGCTCTATCCCCTGCTGCTCGACCAGCAACAGGAGCACCCCGGACTCACCATCCAGCACCGCTTCGCCCCCACCCCCGACATAGTGCAGGCGGTACTGGCAGGGCGCAGCGATCTGGGACTGGTGGATCAACCGCCGGAACACCCCAGCATCGCCGCCGAGCCCTTCGCCCGCGAACCCCTCTGTCTGGTGGTGCCCAACGATGGCGAGGAGCCGAGCTGGCAGCACCTCTGTCAGCTCGGCTTTATCGACCACCCGGATGGCCGCAGCATGGCACAACGCCTGTTGGGACGACGCTACCCCGGCCAGCGCGTTGACGAGATCCCGCTGCGCGGCTTTACCAACCAGATCGGCCTGATCCTGGAGCCGGTCGCCCGCGGCCTCGGCTTTACCGTGCTGCCCCGCTTCGCCGTCACCGCCTTTGCCCAGCAGGAGAAGATCCGGGTGATCCAGAGCAGCATTGAAGTGATCGACACCCTCTGGCTGATCTACCGCGCCGAGTGGCCGCTCCCCGCCCGCCACCAGCGGCTGGTCACCGTCCTGAAACAGCGGGTTGCTGCACATTGAACGCTCTTGCGGCAGACATCGAGATCAATGTGGCCACAGTCACCGAGGGCTAGCGGCAAGAAGGAGAAGAGAAAGGAGAGAGGGATAAATTGGCGAACGCCGGAAATGCGAAAGGCCAGCTCAATGAGCTGGCCTTTCTGAAAATGGCAGGGGCGGCAGGACTCGAACCCGCAACCATCGGTTTTGGAGACCGCTGTTCTACCAATTGGAACTACGCCCCTGCAACAAACGAGGCGTAGTATACAAAGTGGAGATCAAAGGTAAAGGCTTTTTTTACGCTTTCGATGCGATTGCACAAATCCCGAACAAGTCGCGGTTGTTTGTGCAGCAAAGCGGGATAACTTGCTGTATTTGCAGCCCTGCCGGGGTAGGAATGGGACATAAATGGGGGTAGGGTGAAATCAGGTACCGGGAGGCCACTTATGCTCAATTACCGATTGCTCCAACAACTGGCGCCCCTCAACTTCAGGGATGAACGCAAGACAGAGTCCCTGCCCGCCTATCTTGAACGGGTCGCGCCGCTGGTGCCCTTTATTCCTGAAAATGTGCTCTCCCAGTGGATTTACCGCCATTGGCGCGGTTTTGAGTCCAACTGGAGCTTTATCGATCTCGCCAGCCATCAGTTCACCTGTGAAAGCTGGCCCACCGCGCAACTGGTGGATCAGGTGGACTCCCGCCATATGGAGGTGATCGAGCGCTGGGGCGAGATGCTGCGCAGCAACCGCTATGTGCGTCGCTCCTGGCTCGGCGAGAAGATGCTGAGCGACGGCACCTGGCCCGAACCTGTCATCGTGCTGGCGCCGGAGAAGGGAGCCAGCTACCCGAACGGGCAACCGTTACCGCAACCCTACTGCCTGCTGGAAGGGCACCACAGACTCGGTTATTTGCGCGCCATGGCCCGCGATGGGGAATCGCTGCAAGAGACGCACAAGGTGTGGATTTGTCGTCATGTTTCCGCCACTTAAACGTTTTTCATGCTGAAATTGGCATCGGAAATAAAATTTTGACAATTAAAAAAGCGGCCCTATAATCTGTCCGGTTTTGAAAAAGGTCGGGACGAAACGATGCAGTTTTTGATTCAGAAAACAGCCTTGCAGACGGGTGGTGCGCACCAGAGCGGCCCCGTTGTTTCCGGTTCCCACCCCAAAGATCCCCAGTTATTTTTAAAAAAAGCCCCTGTTTCAGGGGCTTTTTTTTGTGCCCGAAAAACCTCCAATGATGTCAAAGGGAATGCAGACGATGACCAATCCACTCTATAAGAAACATGTCATCTCCATTTCGGACCTGACCCGGTCAGAAATGGAACTGGTAGTCTCAACCGCACAACGGTTGAAGGCTGAACCTGACACCAGCCTGTTGAAAGACAAGCTGGTTGCCAGCTGCTTCTTCGAAGCCTCCACCCGCACCCGCCTCTCGTTCGAGACCGCGGTACAGCGCCTTGGCGGCAACATCATCGGCTTCGCCGACGGTGGCAACACCAGCGCCAAGAAGGGCGAGACGCTGGCTGACTCCATCAAGATCATCGGCTCCTACTCGGATGCGGTGGTGATGCGCCACCCGAAAGAGGGCGCGGCCCGTCTGGCCTCCGAGTTCTCCCGCGTGCCGGTCATCAACGGCGGCGACGGCTCCAACCAGCATCCGAGCCAGACCCTGCTCGACCTGTTCACCATCCATGAGACCCAGGGTCGTCTGGACAACCTCAACGTCGCCTTCGTCGGTGACCTGAAATATGGCCGCACCGTGCACTCGCTGGCCCAGGCCCTCAGCCTGTTCAACTGCCGCTTCTTCTTCATCTCCCCGGAAGCGCTGGCGATGCCGGACTACATCTGCGAAGAGCTGGAAGAGAAGGGTATCCAGTTCAGCGTCCACCAGACCATGGAAGAGGTGATGCCGGAGCTGGACATCCTCTACATGACCCGCGTCCAGAAAGAGCGCTTCGACGAGACCGAATACAAGCACATGGCCGCCAAGTTCATTCTGGAGCTGGCGACTCTGGAAGGGGCCAAGCCCACCATGAAGATCCTGCATCCCCTGCCCCGCGTCGACGAGATCGATGTGGCGGTCGACAAGACTCCCCACGCTTGCTACTTCCAGCAGGCGGAGAACGGGGTCTATGCACGCCAGGCGCTGCTGGCACTGGTACTGAACGAAACTGTCTGAGCTTAGGGGAATATCATGTCTGACAAGAACCAACTGCAAGTCGAAGCCATCCGTCACGGCTCCGTCATCGATCACATCCCCGCTGGCCAGGGCATCAAGATCCTCAAGCTGTTCCAGCTGGTTGAAACCCAGGAGCGGATCACCGTCGGCTTCAACCTGAAATCCGGCGCGCTGGGCAAGAAGGATCTCATCAAGATTGAGAACACCCGCCTGACCGAACAGCAGGCCAACCAGCTGGCGCTGTTCGCCCCGAAAGCGACCGTCAACATCATCGAAGACTTCAATGTGGTGAAGAAGCACCAGCTGGAGCTGCCGGAGTTCATCGCCGGGGTGTTCCACTGCCCCAACTCCAACTGCATCTCCCACAACGAGCCGGTGGACAGCTACTTCCGGGTGCGCGAAGTGAAAGGCGTGGTACGGATGAAGTGCAAATATTGCGAGAAGTCCTTCACTCAGGACATCGTCAGCGAGCGTTACTGATATCTGATTGGGCCCCGCGGGGCCCATTTTTGAACCCTGTCACATCACCGAATTTCCAGTCAGCTATAATTTGCCATCGCAAGATGGTAATGCCCGCTCATTCCCTGCATATAGATGGATTATCAGTGTTTTTGCCTGATAACTGACTGCTATGGCAGATATCGCGCGTTTACCTCCGGTCATCATCAAAGGAATTCGCCGTGGTCAAAACCCTCAGTCGTCCCGTTGCCCAAGAGCCCGATCTGGCCCAGCTGGATGCCTGTCGCCAGATCATCGGTCAGCACTGCTACAGCACCCAGGAAGAGATCCGCCGCGAGCTGTCGGAGCGCGGCTTTGCCGACATCAGCCAGTCCACCATCTCCCGCCTGCTGCGCCGCCTCGGCGTGGCCAAGGCGCAGAATGCCAACGGCAAGAAGGTCTACACCCTGGTCGATGAGCAGCTGGAACCCGCCGGCAGTACCCGCTCGATCCACGACATGGTGCGCGAAGTGGTACACAACCAGCAGATGGTGCTGATCCACACCACTCCGGGGGCCGCCACCGTGGTGGCCCGCCTGCTGGATCGCAACGCCAATCCCGAGATCATGGGCGCCGTCGCGGGCAATGACGTGGTGCTGGTCGCGCCGCGCCATATCAGCCGTACCCGTCAGGCCCATGCCGCCGTGGTGCGCACGCTGGCGCAGGCCCGCTAAGCCATTTCCCCTAAATACATCGAGGCGACCCGCGGGTCGCCTTTTTGTTGCTTGCTATTTTGTGTCCATCACTTCTTGCGCCCATAAAAAACGGGAGCCCGCAGGCTCCCGTTTCATCTTGCTTGTTATCCCTCAGGAGAGCACGGCGCCCAGGCTCAGGCAGACCACGATCAGCACGGTCAGGATACCGAGCAGCGGAGCCACCCACTTCAGCCAGCGCACATAAGGCACCTTGGCGATGGCCAGACCGCCCATGACCACGGCGGAGGTCGGGGTCACCAGGTTCACCAGACCGGAGGCAGACTGGTAAGCAGTCACCACCAGATCGCGGCCCACGTTGGCGAAGTCGGCCAGCGGCGCCATGATCGGCATGGTCAGTACGGCCAGACCGGAGGAGGACGGCACCAGGAAGGAGAGCACCACTTCCAGCACGAACATCACGTTGATAAAGACGATGGTGGAGAGGCCGGTCACGATCCCTTCTGCACTGTGCAAAATGGTGTGAGTGATCATGCCGTTATCCATCACTACCACGATACCGCGGGCGATACCGATGATCAGCGCCACACCCAGCAGGTCGCGGGCACCGTCGATAAAGTTGGAGGTCAGCTCCTCCTCGCTCATGCGGGAGATGAGACCAACGATGATGGCGGCAGCCAGGAACACGCCGGAGATCTGCGCCATCCACCAGCCCAGCACGGCCACACCGTAGATCATCACGGCAAAGGCGGCGACGAAGATACCCAGCACGATTTTACGGGTCAGGGTGAACTCCAGCATCTGGTCGCTCTTGTTGCCAAGGAAGTGGGCACGGTTCTCTTCCCACTTGTCAGCCACCAGAGATTTGCTCGGATCGCTGCGCACCATCTTGGCGTAACGCATGACGTAGGCAACACAGAGCAGCCAACCGGCGACCAGCATGGCGACGCGCAGCCAGATACCATCGGTGAAGGAGATACCGGCGGCGTTGGCCGCGATAACAGTAGCAAACGGGTTGATGGTGGAACCGAGAGTACCGATACCGGCGCCCAGCAATACGGTTGCCGCCGCTACCACAGGGTCAAAGCGCGCGGCCATCATCACCGGCACCAGCAGGGTGTAGAAAGGCAGCGACTCTTCGGCCATGCCGTAGATGGTGCCACCTGCGGCGAACAGCGCCATCAGGATCGGGATCATCCACTCTTCCCGGCCGCGCAGGCGGTCGGTCACACGTTCAATACCGGCATCGATGGCACCTGTCTTGGTCACAATGCCAAGAAAACCACCGATGATCAGGATAAAGAGGGAGACGTCGATGGCGCCTGCCTCATAGGTGTCGTGGTTGTAGAGGCCATCGATAGGTGCCAGCAGCACGTCGACGATCCCCTGGGGATTCCCCTCCACCAGTTTGTAGGTACCCGCCACCGGCACTTCTTTGCCGAGGGCTTCGTTCATGGTCATCTCATATTTGCCGGCCGGCACTATCCAGCTCAGGGCGGCCACCAGGGCGATCAGCACAAACAGTATCGTGTAGGCTGACGGGAACTTGAATTTGGTCATGGTCCAGCTTCCTTCTGTGGGTGTGGTATCCATGCAGGCTGCGGGTTGTAGGGTTAGAGGTATTATGCCGCTGTCACATGGTCGAAAAGCCGGGGGTCGCCCCCCGGCACCACTACTGCGACCTTAGTCGCCCAGCGTAGCAACCATCACTGCCTTGATGGTGTGCATCCGGTTTTCGGCCTCGTCGAACACGATGCTGTGCTCGGATTCGAACACGTCCTCGGTCACTTCCAGGCCTTTCATGCCATATTTGTCAGCCACTTCCTTGCCCATGGTGGTCTCGTCGTTGTGGAACGCCGGCAGGCAGTGCATGAACTTCACATCCGGGTTCTTGGTGGCGTTGATGACATCCATGTTGACCTGATACGGGGTCATCAGTTTGACGCGCTGATCCCAGGCTTCTTTCGCTTCACCCATGGATACCCAGACGTCGGTGTAGAGGAAGTCAGCACCCAGCACACCCTCTTTCACATCTTCGGTCAGGGTGATGCGTGCGCCGGTCTCTTCGGCGATCAGGCGGCACTTGGCAACCAGCTCCTCTTCCGGCCAGAAGGCTTTCGGCGCGACCAGACGGATGTCCATGCCCATTTTGGCGGCGCCGACCATCAGGGAGTTACCCATGTTGTTGCGGGCATCACCCAGGTAGGCGAACTTGATTTGATCCAGACGCTTGCCCTTGCCGTGCTCCAGCATGGTCATGAAGTCGGCCAGGATCTGGGTCGGGTGGAATTCGTTGGTCAGGCCGTTCCAGACCGGGACACCGGCGTAGGCGCCCAGCTCTTCCACGATCTCCTGACCGTAGCCGCGGTATTCGATACCGTCATACATGCGACCCAGTACACGGGCGGTGTCCTTCATGGACTCCTTGTGACCGATTTGGGAACCGCTTGGGCCAAGGTAGGAGACTTGCGCGCCCTGGTCGAAGGCCGCCACTTCAAACGCACAACGGGTACGGGTGGAGGTCTTCTCGAAAATCAGGGCGATGTTCTTGCCGACCAGATGCTTGCGCTCGTAGCCACCGTATTTGGCTTTCTTCAGGTCGATGGCCAGGTCGATCATGTATTGGATTTCGCGCGGGGTGAAGTCCAGCAGTTTCAGGAAGTTACGGTTACGCAGATTAAAAGCCATGATGAGTTCTCTCTATATATGTTTCAGACCAGTTCGGGCAGTAGTGTTGACTACGCATTCTCAGTACAGATATCGGTAATTACGCATGTACGGTGCGGGTGGCGACGATATTGGTGCCGGCTTCACCCTTGAGGATGGCGAGGCCATCTTCCAGCGAGCCGATGCCGACCATGCCGCCGGTCGCTTTGACAAATTCACAAGAGGCTTCGACTTTCGGTCCCATGGAACCTGCATCGAACTTGACCCCGGCCAGCTCGTCCGGGCTGGTGACCCGCAGCGGGTGCTGGGTCGGCTTGCCCCAATCCAGATAGACGGCATCGGCGTCGGTCAGGATCAGCAGGGCGTCGGCCTTGATCTGCTTGGCCAGATAGGCGGCAGACATGTCTTTGTCGATGACGGCTTCGATACCGGTCAGGCTCTGGCCATCCCAGGTCACAGGGATGCCGCCACCACCGGTACAGATGATGAGGTGGCCCTGGGCAATCAGGGTTTCGATGGCGTCGCCTTCGACGATGCGCTGGGGCAGCGGGGACGGCACTACGCGGCGGAAGAACTTGCCGTCAGCCTTGACCACCCAGTGCTTCTCTTCTGCCAGGGTGCGGGCTTCAGCCTCTTCGTAGACGGGGCCGATAAATTTGGTCGGATTGGCAAACGCCGGATCCTTGGGATCGACCTGCACCTGAGTCAGCAGCGCGGTGACGTTGCGGCTCGGCATCAGGTTTTTCAGCTCCTGGATCAGCATGTAGCCGATCATGCCCTGGGACTCGGCACCCAGCACATCCAGCGGATAGGGGGATACCTTGGTGTAGGCGCTGTTTTGCAGGGCCAGCAGGCCGACTTGCGGGCCGTTGCCATGCACCAGCACCACGTTGTACTCCTGAGCGATCAGGGCGATGGTCTTGGCGGCAGTTGCGATGTTCTTGCGCTGGATATCCGCTTCCAGTGGCTCACCACGACGGAGCAGTGCATTGCCACCCAGAGCGACGACGACAGTTGGTTTTTTCATAGTGGTTAATCTCGAGTTTGGTTCTGTGTGGCGCCAGCTTCTGCCGGCGCCACGCCGTCTCATCAGATGCTGTCGCGTTCCATCGGGCAGCTCATGCAGCGGGCGCCGCCGCGGCCACGGCCCAGTTCATCACCCGGGATGGAGAGAACTGTGATACCGGCCTTGTCATATTTCTCGTTGGTGTAGGTATTGCGCTCGTAACCCACCACCACGCCGGGACGTACGGTCAGCACGTTGTTGGCGTCGTTCCACTGCTCGCGTTCGGCTTCGAAGCTGTCACCGCCAGTGGTGATGATCTTCAGCTGATCCACGCCCAGTGCTTTCTCGATAGCGGTGACGAAGTAACCCTCTTCCTTGATGTTCATGCCGGTGGCGCCGCCCGGAGTCAGGCTCCAGCACTGCACATCCTTGCGGATCACTTCCGGATAGACGGAGAAGGTGTCGATATCCATGTGGGTCATGACGGTATCCAGGTGCATGCAGCTGCGGTGTTTCGGCAGCTCCATGGCGATGACCTGCTTGGCCTGACCGTGTTTGAACAGGCTGCGAGCCAGGTGCTCGACACCTTGCGGGGTGGTGCGCTCGGACATGCCGATCAGCACGGCGCCGCGGCCGATAACCAGTACGTCGCCACCCTCGATGGTGGAGTTGTCGTAGTCACGCTCCTCGTCACCGAAGTACTTGATGAAGTCCTGACCGGCAAACATCGGGTGCCAGCGGTAGATGGCCTTCACATGGTTGGTCTCGCGGCGACGAGCCGGCTTGGCCATCGGGTTGATGGAGACGCCACCGTAAACCCAGCAGGAGGTGTCACGGGTAAAGAGGTGGTTGGGCAGCGGCTCGATGATGAAATCGGTCGGAGCGTGCATGCCCACTACCATGTTGACGCCGCTGTAGGGCATCTCGGAGTAAGTCAGGCCGCCGGAGAGAATGCGGGCCAGTTCGCGGTGCGGCATGTCAGCCAGGAAGCAGCGCACGTCGTTGGCAAAAGAAGAGCCGAGGCGGTAGTCGGAGACCTGATGTTGCAGCAGCCAGGTTTTGGCTTCCGGCACATCCAGGGTTTCGGCCAGCAGATTGGTCAGCAGGAAAACTTCGACATTCTGATCGCGCAGTACCTGAGCGAATTTGTCGTGCTCCTGACCGGC
>OEQT01000445.1_pt1 | contig 10037 bp, 8 predicted proteins | sample 1539831 | NCBI WGS metagenome assembly OEQT01 (sample SAMEA3891243, study PRJEB23780) | metagenome | biome: terrestrial biome; feature: animal house; material: water of meat washing | place: Italy | collected 2015-05-12 | reverse complement strand
CCCCATTGCCCTGATTGAACAGCAAGCTCAGCGAAAAGCCGGCAGGAAAGAGCAGCACCAGCGCCAGATCGTTGGGATCCCCCAGCACAGAGCCCAGCTCGCGCCCTATGGTCACCCGGGTGCCCTCCACCAGCCCGATCCCGCTCGCCTTGTTGTAGAGGGCCACCAGCGCCACCAGACAGCCCGCCACCACAAAGGTGCGCACCGCCAGCGCAAAATCCCCCGGGGTGCGCACCAGCCAGGCGGTGGCCAGGGTCATCAGATAGATCTTGCTGTAGCTGCCGGTCCAGGTGGCGATCGCCTCGCCCCGGTTGCTGGCAAACAGCACACCGATGGAGACCATCACAAAGAAGGCCGTCAGCCAGCTCAGGGCTGGACTCCAGTAGGGCTTGATCCGGCCGGTCAGCAAAATGTGCCAGACCAGCGCGCCGATGGCGGCCAGCGAGAAGAGCAGCGGGATCTTGAGGGGATAGAGCTGGGGGAACACCTCATGCAGCCGAAAGAAGGAGAAGGTGACAAACCCCAGCACCATCAAGAAGGGCCAGCGCAGGGCAAACCAGATGGCGGGAATGGCAAGGCCGAGCACCGGCAGCAGCAAGGGATGGGGCAGCCGCCACCAGAGCAGGGCCAGCACCAGACAGATGGCGCTTGCCCAGATGGCTGGCGTTAGACGAGCCATGATCCTGCCCACCATTGGCCGAGCCAGACCATCGCCAGCGCCCCGAGCGAACTGGCCCAGAGGGTCGAGAGGCGATACGGCAGCGGCAGCAACCGCTGGCTCACCAGATAAAAGGCCAGCGCCCGTACCAGATAGACCAGCAGCAGGGTCCAGATCACCCCGGCGACCCCGAAGGGGGGGATGGCGAGCAGAAAGCCTGCCACCCCAAGGGCGCTGCAGCCCAGATTGATCACCATCTGGGCATTGCTCTTCTCGCCGCTAAAGCAGCCGACATTGAGCAAGTCCGAAACATTGCGCACCGCCATGCCCAGCACCAGCAGCGGAATATAGGCGATCGCCCCGTGATAGCTCTCCGGGGTCAGCCAGCGAATAAGCAAGGGGGCGGTAAGCCCGACAATCCCCGCGGTGACAAACCCCAGTACCGACCCCATCACGCTGTAGTGAGCATTGAGTCGCAGTCCATCCGGTTCGCGCAGCAGCATGAAACGGCGGGGATACCACCAGAGGGCAAAGGGTTGCAGCAACAACCCCACCGCCAGCGCCAGCTTGCCCGCTACGGCGTAGTAGGCAAGCAGCGCCTCCCCCACCACATCGGCCAGCAGCCAGCGATCCAGTCCGCTCAGGGCAAAACCTGCCAGCCCGCTCACCACCAGGGGCAATCCATAGCGCAGCAGCGGCCGATAGTGCTGCCAGTCAAAGCGGATCCCGCTATCTCGCCACTGCCAGAGGCTCAGCAGCAGCGCCAGTGCAACGCAGGTCAGGGTGCCGGAGGCCAGCACCCCGCTCACGCCCCAGCCGAGCCAGAGCCACCAGCCGGTCAGCACCGACTGGATCACCGCCTTGCCTGCGGTCGCCACGAAAAAGAGCCGCGCCTGATTGCGCATCCGCAGCCATGCCAGCGGCACGCCGATCACCCCTTCAAACGGCAGGGCGCAGAGCACCCAGCGCACATCCGCAAGGCGGGTTTCCACCGGCAGCCAGGCTTGCACCAGAGGTGCCAGCAGCCAGAGCAGCACCAGACTGGCCAGGGCGATCAGCCAGACCAGACCAAACATGCGGGCCACCACCTGCTGGCGCTCCTGCTCATCTTTCGCCAATCCGGCAAAGCGGTAGAGGGCATCCACCAGCCCGAAGCCCAAAATAAGGGAACCCAGATTGATGAGGGTCAGCAGCACCTCCAGCTGGCCGTATTCACGAGGCAGCAGCTGATGGGTCAACACCGGCAGCATCAGCAGGGAGATCCCCTTCATCAGGAGCAAGCCGCCGGCGTAATAGAGCATGGCAATCTGGTTCACACCAAGTTTCATAGGGCCTCCCAGCCACCCGAAGCATCCTGCTCCGGGTCAGCTACCGCTAATGCAAAGCCCACGCCACTCACTCCCGCCCTGAAGCGATAGCCCCTCTGTGCGGCTTAACCGGCCTGAACAAGCCCAGAATGAGACTGGCATTTGCGTTTTGCACAACGCTGGCTGCAAATTGCACCGACCGGCGCAATCTGCCCCACCTCTTAGCCCCATTTGGCCCGATCTAGCTGGGGCCGTCCTGTTGGCCCGATCCCTGCTTTCTGCTTAGCGAGCAACGGACTGCACCAGAGGGAGAGGTCGCCATGAACACCATCAACCTGCACCGGATGAAAAGCTGGGCCAAACAGGGGGAAACGCCACTGGCTCGCCGGGTATGGCGACTGGCCAAAAGTGCCCGCCACTGGTCATTCCCCGTGATCCCTCCCCTGCATCGGCTGCTTTATCGGCTCTATCTGCTGGGCAGCAACGCGCTGGCAACCCTGACCCGCACCCTTTGGTGGACCCCCTTGTTTCAATCTCGCCTGACGGCCCCCGCCCCGCGCCTCTATCTCTATGGCGGCATCCCCTATATCAGCGGTCCGGTCACCATCGAGATCGGTGCCGACTGCCGCCTCAGCGCCGCCATGACCATCAGCGGCCGGGCATCGAGCCAGACACCAAGGCTGGTGATTGGCCGCAATGTCGGGATTGGCTGGCAGACCACCCTGGCGGTGGGCAGCAAGATAGTGCTGGGGGATAACGTCAGAATTGCAGGGCGTGCCTTTCTGGCGGGCTACCCGGGGCACCCGGTCAACGCCCGCGATCGCGCCCGGGGCCTGCCGGATCGCGATGAACAGGTGGGGGCCATTGTGCTGGAGCAGGATGTCTGGCTTGGCACCGGGGTGATGGTGATGGCCGGTGTCACCATAGGCGCCGGCACCATTGTCGCCGCAGGCAGCGTCGTCACCCGGGATCTGCCCGCAGGTGTGCTGGCAGCGGGTGTACCGGCCACCGTACTGCGCCCCTTGCAGCCACAGGATCACAGCGACCCCGCACACGCTTCGGAGACCTTTGCATGAAACCACACTCACTGCCGCAACTGGTGGTGCTGGGCGAGGATTGGGGCCAGCACCCCTCCAGCACCCAACACCTGATCAAGCGTCTGTTGCCCGATTATCAAGTGCTCTGGGTCAACTCCATCGGCATGCGCTGCCCCCGCTTTACCCTTCATGATCTCACCCGCATCGTCCGCAAACTGGGGGCGGTGCTGCGCGGCGCGCGCCATGCTGGCGGCCAGTCGGTTGCGCCATCAGAGGTCAGCAGCCCCCGGGTTCTGCCGCCGCTCGCCTTGCCACTGCCGGGCAGTCGGCTGGCGGGCAAGATCAATGGCCACTGGCTGGCGGCGCAGATCCGGCGTCAGCTGCCCGAGCTGGATCGCCCCTTGCTCTGGATCTCCCTGCCCAGCGCCGTCGATCTGATTGGCAAGCTCGAAGAGCGGGCGGTGATCTACTACTGCGGCGATGACTTCTCGGCGCTGGCGGGGGTGGATCATCAAGCCATCGCCCACTGCGAGGCCCGACTGGTGGAAAAAGCGGATCTCATTCTGGCCGCCAGCCCCGCGCTGGCCAGCCGCTTTCCCCCCCATAAAACCCGGCTCCTCAGCCACGGCGTGGATCTCGAGCTGTTTATGCCCCCCAGAGAGCGGCCGGCGGATCTCCCCTCCGGCCGCCCCATTGCCGGATTTTACGGCAGCCTGAGCGACTGGATTGATATCCCCCTGCTGGCAGAGACGGCGGCCGCCCTGCCCCACTGGGATCTGGTGCTGATTGGCCCGGTCCAGACCGATATCTCCCCCCTCAAGGGGCTCCCCAATATCCATCTGCTGGGGCCCCGTCCCCATCACACGCTGGCGGCCTATGCCCAGCACTGGCAGGTGAGTCTGCTGCCCTTTGTCGACAACGCCCAGATCCGTGCCTGCAATCCATTGAAATTGCGCGAGTATCTGGCCGCAGGGCGCCCCATCGTCAGCACCGATTTTCCGGCTCTCGATGGCTATCGGGATCAGATCCAGCTCCCCCACGATGGGGAGAGCCTGGCCCAGGCCATCAACCGGGCCGCCTTTGATCAACCCAATCCGGGCTGGTTTCAGGAGAGTGGCTGGGAGGGGCTCACCCGCAGCGAAGGGCGCCACACGCGCCAACAGCAGGTGGCCCTGCAAAGCTGGGATCACAAGGCTGCCGAGCTGAACAACTGGTTGAAGGGGCTGGCCGGATGAGCAGAGGGCTCTGGCTGGTTATCCTGCTCTGCTGCAATGCAGCGATGGCCGCTACCCGGCTGGAGGGGCAGACCCCGCTGCCCATGACAGGTAACCAGACACCCCAGCGGCTCGATCTGAGCACCCACAACTGGCCAATAGGCAGCGATGATGAACTGGTGATCGAGGGCCATAACCCCAGCGCCCACCCGCAAACCCTGATCCTGCGTATCGACGATGAGGCCTCGGTCAACTACCGCAGCCGGGTCAATCTGGAGCGGATTGTCGCCCCCGGCCCCTTCACCCAGCGCTTTGCCTTGAGCGAGTGGCGCACCAGCCAACCCAGAGCGCTGGCGCTGGACAAACTCACCAAGCTCTATCTCTTTATGGCCGATAACGCCCCCTCAATGACCATTCACCGCTGGTACTGGGAGCCCGGTCTGACTCTGCCTGAGGGCACCATTGCGCTGGATCTGGGGGCGGCGGCTGCGCCCCGCTTTACCGGCTTTGAGGCCCTGAGCCCGGGGGATCCCCGGCTGATTGGCCATCCCACCCCCATCTTGCGCCCCTCCGGCGATGCCCTTGTGCGCGATGGGCTGCGCAATCTCGACGGGGTGCGGTTGGAGGTCGCCAAGGGACGCTACCAGCTCACCCTCTGGCTCGATGACCCCGGCGAGTGGGAGTACCTGCCCCACCCCTTCGAGCGCAGCGTGCTGGTCAATGGCGAGCCCATCTGGGCCGAGCAGTGGCAACCGCAGGAGTGGCTAACGCAGCGCTATCTGGCGGGGCAATCCCGCGAGGCACTGCCAAACCCGGATCCCTGGCAGCTGTTCGGGGCACGACAGGGCGGCCCCGTTCATGTCACCCTGAACCACCCCGGCGGCCCGCTCACTATCACATTGGTGGGCCACTCACCGGATGCCAAATACCTGGCGGGGCTGCTGCTTGCCCCCTATCCGGCCAGCACCAGCAAAGAGGCTCTCCCGAATAGTGGAAAAGATCTCGCCGTATTGGCCGACGCTACCGCAAGCGTGCTGACCAAGCAGCGCCAGCTGTTTTTGGAAAAGTGGACTCTGGCCCCCTATTCCCCAGCCCCAGCTTCGCAGCAACTGAGCCTCACGCCGATTACGGATGCCGCCCCAACCCTGCAGATCGCCCCGCTATCTGCGGCCGATGCGTTGCAGCAGGCTTCACAACCGGTGCTGGCCGCCCGTGGCAGCCAGCTGTTGCTGGAGTTTGCCATCCACGCCGCCACCGACGATCCGGCCCCCTTGCTGGTGATCCAGCCCCCTGAGCAGGCAGGATCGCCGCTGGCGCTGACCCCCTATTACGGCAAGTGGCATCTGGTTCGCCCGCAGGCGAGCGGCACCCTGCTGGCTCCCTCGGATCAGGAGCTGGTCGAGGGGATCGCCGGGCTCACCCTGCTGGCAGGCGTACCTCGGCGTCTGGTGCTGCAGATCACCGTCCCACGCGATGCGCCTGCCGGTCACTATCTGGGCAATATTCAGCTGCTGAGCCAACAGCAACTGGTGCAGCTGCCACTGACTATCGAGGTGCTGCCGCTGACCCTGCCCGCGGCCAGCAAGCCGGTCGGCATCTATGTCGAAGCGCCCCCTTATCTGAATTGGCTGAGCCCCGACCCCGAGGCGTTAAAAGAGCAGATCGCCGCGGCCAGTCGCTGCGATCTGCAGCGGCTCGCCAAGCTCGGGATCAGCGGCCTCTCGCCCGCCCTGCCACAGGATGAAGCGGGGATGCGGGAGATCATGGGAGAGGCGGCCGGGCTCGGCTTTGTGCCGCCCCTGCTGGCCTATACCCCGCTCAAACGCTGGGGGAGCGACCCTGCCAGCCAGCTTGATCAGTGGCAGGCGCGGCAACAGGGGCTGACCGCCAGCGGCTTGCCCCCGCTGGCATGGAGCCTGTTTGATGAGCCGGATCTTGCCACCCTGCCCGCCATCACCACCCTGGCGCGGGAGATGAAACGGCGGGATCCGGCGGTGATCCGCGCAGGCCACTTCAATCATCCGGGTCAGGTTGGTCTGCTGGCAGAGGTGGAGATTGCCCTGATCAACGCAGGCTTTGGCGCCGACAAGGCCGATGTGGCGCGGGTGCGCCAGCACAAGGTCACCCCCTGGTTTTACAATCTGGGCACCCCGAGAGCCGCCGGGTTCTATCTGTGGCAAAGCGGCGCCGAGGGCTATTTGCAGTGGCATGGCCGCATGCCCACCGCCCTGCCCTATGACCCCACCGATGGGCGGGAGAGCGACTTTATGCTGCTCGGCCCGCAAGCCTGCGAGGCGCACCGCCTCTCCCACGATCTGTTGCTGTTGCAGCAAGCCATCGAGGATCTGCGCTGGCTCGCCTGGCTGGAGCAGGAGGCCCGCTATCAAGTAGAGGCCGCCCTGCTGCTGGAGCGCCTGCGGGATCAGCTGCCGACCCGCTGGCAGGTGGCAGAGCAACTGCCCTCTGCCGCCTGGATCCAGTGGCGCCGCGAGATTGAACAACTGGCCAAGGGATTGAAAACATTGCAAACTGGTGCCAACTCATCCTCCTGAAGTGACTGCGTATGGCCAACCAGACTCCCCGCTCCACAGCCAAAGACAGCGCCCTGCGCCGCCTGTTGCCCCTGATGCTGCCGCTGCTGATCCTCACCGGTTGCGCCCGTCAGGAGCCGGTCAATGAGACCCTGCCGATCCTCAACCAGTTGCGGGAACAGCAAATGGCCGAACAGCCCCAGCTGCAACTGCAGTACCAGCAAGCGGAGACACAACTGCCAGCGGATCAGGAGCAGCAGTTGCATCAGTTTTTGGGACGCAAGGATCCGGCCCGGATTGCGCTGGTAAGCGGCCCCGGGCTGCAAACCGACATGCTGGAGAGTGCGCGGATGGCGAGCGTGCGGCTGACCGCACTCACCCGCTTGCTGGGAGCTCGCGCCATTGAACTGGAGCCCCGCTATGACCCCATGCTGGCCCCCAATACCTTGCTGATCCGCATTCTGCCAAACGGTGAATCGGGGTCGGTCACCCCAGCGGCGGCGCAATAAGGCCGAGGCAGGTGGTCGGCAAGGCCACCCGATAGAGGGGATAAGGGGTCAGCCCCCACAATTTGCGCCAACCCTGGGTCAGACGGTACGAGAGCAGCGGCGGGCTCTGGTGCAGCTCGCCTAAAAACATCACCCCCTGACTCATCCCTTCACTCGCCAGCGTCACTGACATCGCCTCCCGATCCGGCGCCACCAGCATGGCCTGCAGCAGGCCGTCACAGCGGGGATGGGCCAGCTGATAGCTGACATAGGTGCCGCCCAATACCGGCGTAGCCACCCGCAAGCGCCATCCCAACTGGACCAGCTCCATCAGCATGGGCTTGGCCCCCTCGTTAACTGCCCGGTTCTGATAACGCCAGCCCATGGCGGCAGCACTGAGCAGCGCCACCAGCAACAGCAACAGATATCCCCTAGATAGACGCATCATGGCGCCCCCTTAGAAACAGGATGGTCATCACCAGCAGCATCATATTGACCACCCGGCTCTGATAACGCCACCAACCGCAGATATCCCTTAGACAGACGCATCACGGCGCCCCCGGATAAAGAGGATGGTCATCACCAGCAACATGATGGCCCACTGGTAGAGCTGGGCCAGCGAGCCGGTATGCAGCCAGCCATACCAGCGCAGATCCAGGCTCATCAGCACCAACCGCAGCTGATTGGCCCCGATATAGAGCAGGCAAACCAGCAGCAACATGGGCCACTGCCGGTAGAGGGGGCGCTCCGGCGCCAGCCAGCAGCAGGAGACCAGCCAGGAGAGCACCACCAGATAGAGTTGAGAAAACGAGGAGCACCCCTTGAGCACAATCAGGGCATGGCCCCCCAACCGCTCGATGCGATTGCCATCAAGGCGAGTCTCCCAGCCAAGCAGTTGCAACCACTGGCCCACCCCCCAGGCATCGAGCGCCAGCACAGGGCCGGAGAGCAGGGCAAACACCTGCTGCCCCCACAACACCGCCACGGTAAAGGCGAGCACAATCTGCAACACCGCCCGCTCATCGCCACTCTGATGACGGCGCCATAGCGAGGCCACCAGCAGCAGACAGGCCAGCGCCTTGCAACTGGCGCTGGGGATCAGGATCAGCAGGATAAAGAGGGCGAGCGCCAGTGGATGCGGGCGCCAGCTCGGTGCAACCCGCGATGCAATTTGCCACCAGATAGCAATCAGCAACACCACCAGCAGGTTGAAGTGGCCCATATTGAGCCACACCATGCCCCACTGATTGGCCAAACCAAGTAGCAGCCAGTTGGGTGCCCACTGCCAGGGACGGATCTCCATCGCAACTCCTGCCGGTTATCAGCGCTTTTGACCTCTGTCGCAAGTTCTCGCAAGTTCCATGCCTGCCCGGCCTCACCCGGATCAAGCCAAGTCAGAGGATGCAACAAAGCTGGCACGCTTTATTCATTCCCCCTGCTGGCACTAGCGCCAAGGAGAAGGAGTGGGCAATGAAACTCAAACCGTTGGCAGGGCTGCTGGGGATGTTGTTGGTAACCTCCCCCGCATACGCCTTGACCGAAGTCGATACCGAACTGCAACTGCTGATGGATGTGTCGGGCAGCGTCAGTTCATCGGAATTCAATTTGCAGTTACAGGGGTATGTGGACGCCTTTTACAGTCAGGATGTACAAAGCGCCATCCTCGACACCAGTGGCGACAAGCTGGGGTCCATTGCGGTACAGATGGTGATGTGGAGCGGCTCGACCCAGCAGAGCGTGATGACTGACTGGTTCCACCTCTACGACATGACCTCCATCAACAACTTCGCCGCCACCCTGGATGCCCTGGTACGCCCCTATGCGGGGATGACGGCCCCCGGTTCGGCCATGGCCTTTGGTGCCCAGCAGTTTGATACCAACAACTACACCGCCGCCCGCCAGGTGATGGATGTGTCGGGTGACGGTATCCAGAACAACGGGCTGGATACCTCTACCGTGCGGGATCAACTGCTCGCCTCCGGCATCGATACCATCAACGGCATCACCATAGGTCAGGACTATGCCGATGGGGTGCTGCAAGAGTGGTATGTGGAGAACGTGGCGGGCGGTCAGGATGCATTTGTGATCAATGCCACCACCTTCGCCGACTTTGGCAATGCGCTGGAGCTCAAACTGGCAGCCGAAATTGAGGGGGGCATTATTCCGGAAGGGGCACTGGCCGCCCCCATCGAGGAGATCCCGCTGGCCGCCCAGCTGCTGCTCGGTATGCCGCTACTGCTGGCCTGGCGCTATCAGCGCCGTAACCAAGGACGCCTGCAGCCCGCCAACGGGCAACTGGCACCCGCCATCGGCTGATTTATCACCCCGTGTGTCGCGATTAGGGAGCTATGGCTCCCTGATTTTTTTGTGGCGGTGATGACCTGAATACAGCGCGAAAAGGCTAGTCGCCCTGACGAAATTCGCCCGATTGACCAATATGCCAAGTCTGACCATATGGATGATGCGCCGCTTGTTCTTCTGAGGGCAACAACGATAACGCCTCCAAAGTTGATGCAATAAGTTCACTCTTGCCCAGCGCCTGGCGTAGAGAGAGCGCCTCTGACAGCACGGCGCGAGCGTTATCATAGGCGCCGGTCTGTACGAGAGCCTTGCCAAGATGATGCAGTGCGAAATGCCGCATAAGGGAGTTTGGTTGCAACCGTTCAACTACTTGGGAGGCCAAGCTGACAGCTTCGTCCAAACGGTCGAGCCGCTGCAAAACCTGCACCAGGCGTAGTTCTGAGCTAACGCGAGCAACATCGTCCTCTGAAACCATCTGCGCGGAGATCACCTCTCGGAGAA
>OEQT01000444.1_pt1 | contig 10052 bp, 12 predicted proteins | sample 1539831 | NCBI WGS metagenome assembly OEQT01 (sample SAMEA3891243, study PRJEB23780) | metagenome | biome: terrestrial biome; feature: animal house; material: water of meat washing | place: Italy | collected 2015-05-12 | reverse complement strand
AAAGTTCAGTGCCGCGTAACCACGGAAGGGCGTATCCGGATGCTCTCCGGGGGACGTGACGTTGTGCGGCGTAACGCGATCATTCGGCCCTGGCATAATGGCGTTGTTTTTCAACAACGCCCTAGCCAGATAAAGGTGCCATCTCGGCTGAGTATCCATATTTAACCTCAGTTAGGGTTATGGTACAGAACGAGCTCACCGGCAAAGTTAGTGCATGCACTACCCAACAGTACAGTCGCAATGCGGCTATAATTCGGTTTGGGGAAGTCGTAGGCAGGACGCACCGGACCGGCGTATGTCACTTCGGCACCAGCCAAAGAGTATTCGCCCGCACTCAGGGACCAATCTTTACCTGTCAACTCGCTGATAGCAGCGATCAGTTCTTGGTCGATGGGTTGACCTGCCCACATGCTCGCCAGATAGGCGTTCTTCTCGGTCGTATCCAAGGGAAACGTGAGATAGTGCGCTTGCCCCTTGGTGATCTGCCCGGACGGGTACAGTCCGTATTCGATATCGCCGTTAAGCTTGAGGTCGGCAATAGAGTCTGCACCCGGCGCCAGTTTCACGATCGTTTCCCCAAAGACGATTTGATCCGCCGGCTTTGCGCGAATAGTCACGACGCCGACCGAATCGGCCCCCCAGACGATGGGAAGATCTTCGATAGACGTAGTGGGAATACCCCACCCAAATTTACGATCGATCAGGGACAGTGCTTCGTAAGTGGACAGCGGATGTTTACGGGTGCGTATGGTATTGTCCTGCTTAGCCGCAGTGCCGTGGAACTTTGCCAGGTCGATACGGTTAAACGCCATTTCGACGCGACCTTTAAAGTCAACCGCACTTACCAGACCATAGGAGTTGCAGCCGCGAAGTTCGTGAACCGTACCGGCAGCAGGCAAAATGCGTTCGATCTTATCGAGCTTACCTACCACTTTCGGGTTTTTTGCGCCAAAGGCCGCTACGTATTGCGCCCAGGCGTTATTGAACGGTGGAAATGCCATTAGACGGATACCTCATACCAGTTGTAGTGGAAGGCAAAGAACCGCGGTGTGTCGAGTACATTGCCTGTCTTAGGATCTACTGTCATCTTAGTGATTTTTACATCACTATAGTTGGTATTGATCCAGGGGTATTGGCCGACCAGCGAAGCTGTCTTGCCGCGCGTCACATGCTGGTTCCATACGCCATAATAAGCAAATGGGTCGGATGGGTTGAAGTGGGTTTCGGGAATATATCCGCCTACCGGGTCGATAAATACCCGACCCATGAACGTGCCGATGGCTTGGGCTTGGGTGAACGTGATATTAGCGTCGTGGTTGACGTGACCCACAATTTCGGTAAAGTCACGATCGCCAAAGAAGCCATACGTTGACGGCCAGTTATAGTTTTCGCCAACGGCTCCGATGCCGGCAGGCAGGTTCAGCGCCGCCAGGGCACTCGGCTTGATGATAGTACCAAGCGATTGAGAGAAGTCGTAGGAGAAATCAACAAAGATTTGCCCTATGAAGCACTTGTTGTTGGCAATGGCGTACACGCCGGTACCGTTAGCCGGGTTAGGCCTGGCGTAGTGCAGTGGCGTCGTGATCGTCGTATCCAGGTCACCTTCACGGATAGGCAAGCCGTACGTTTCAGCGATCAGCAGCGGCAACTCCGCGGCCGTGGCATAATCGAGGACAGCCGTGTGTCCAGTAACCTTGACTTTTTCTTGTCCGCGGAAAAGATCAGCCAAGTTAATGCGGTTGTATTTGATGGTGGTTTTCTTACTCAGGCCGGAGCCGAAGCGCGGTTTTACTACGGCCACGGTGTTGTACTCAGCCGCATCATCCCCAGTATTCGGGGAAGCAGAACTGATGTAGCAGTTTTGTGGCGTGAGCTCGGGGACGAGGTTGGGGTTATCCTGTTTAATCAAAGCGAACAGGATATCGTCCTCTTGACGATTAAAAATGTTCAAGGTGTTTTCTCCCAGTGATTGGCCGTACTCGGTCATAATATTGTCGGTAGGTTAGCGTCGGACTAGCTATAAATACTGCATACGATAAGCTGGAGACAAAAAAAGAAGCCGGGACGAACCCGGCATTCTTTTAGCAAGTGCGGCGACAGTACTCTTGATAAGTACTGGCTTTTTCTGACATGAGCGATTTAGCCAGCTCACGCATCTGATTTGTCCTTACGTTGATGTTTGAGTCGAGCTCGGTGTAGTCGAAGTTTCTTTCGGCCACATCATAATCGTTATATTTGAAAATCATAAGGGTCATTGCCAACTCAGTCCAACGAACCAGGTCCATGACCTGACGGTTCCCATGGGCGATTGATGCATGTGCAGCTTTGCACAGCTCGGATGCTAACCGCACTGCATGTGCACGAGGCGTATTACCACCACGTGCTACTTCTGGGGCGTATGCTTCACGCTCCCACGGCAGCGCCATTTGGAAAGCGAGTGAGCTGTCGAACATCAACGGGTCCATGATGTTCAGTACTTCAGCTGGGTATTCGGTTGTCACACCGTCCTCAGTCCAAAATATCTTTCCGGGCTCAATGCGCATCCGACCAGTCTCCAATTGACCAAGATGGATGAGTTCGTGTTCCATGACCTCGCCGAAGCTCATGCCATTCTCTAACATGAACTCAAGCGGCGTCATATCAAAGGCAATTGTGTTAATGCCGTTAATAGTAGTCGCCATTGCGGCTTTTGTACCGACCGACATATATTCTGGCCCACACAGACTCAACTCTCGTTCGGTACTGGTGGTGAAGAAATAGAAATCCTCACTCACGCCGTACTGCTCCATGAGCCCTCTGATTCTTGCAACATCATCAGGATGGTTAGTTGATTGGTAACTTGCATCAACCTGATGTACGGGGGCAGCCTGATTGATGATGGCTACGATGTTGTCAAATACAAAATCTTTGTCGATTAACATGACATGAATCCTTCTCGTGGATGATATGGGGGTGGCGTATCCACCCCTCATTAAAAACTCAATGACGAACCATCGAATGGATTTCGTCAATGAGGGAACCCAGGCCGATGTGGCTCAGGCGACCTGAATGCTCGCGGCGATTGGCCGCGTCATACCTCAGCGTATACTTGATATCGGTGGGCGATGTACCGCATTCGACAGTCAGTATGTTGTTCAAGAATGTCGCATTCATGTGCGACCATCCAGCGTAGTAATGAACTTCCTCCTGAACGTTCAGAAGAAAATCCTCCACCGACGTAGGGTTAATATCGTGGTCCCAGTTCAGTAAAGTCGGTTTAGCGTTGGCCAGAATAGCTTTAGTGATAGCAGACATATATCCTCCTCAGGATAATAAGCTCAAGGGATTTGAGCACAGGTTCAACTAGGTAATATATAACTGAAAAGATTTTTAATCAAACTGCACAAAAAGTAGGGACCCGAAGGCCCCTACGCTTAGATTATCACTGGTGCAACTTCCATTACCAGAACACTTTTAATCAATCGCTCCGCATCCATAGCCAACGCTACCTCACGTGCAATGATGGATTCGCTAGAGCCACTGGGCTTGGCTGCTCTGAACAGCCAGCCAACTGAGTCACCGAAAATACTCCGCCCCCAGAAGTTCATACCGGCCTTAATAAACAGCGCCTGAGCAATCCGGTTATCGAACGACGTTACCGCACATACAGGAACGCTGTTCTTAGGCGCTACGTTAATGACGTACTGGACCAGTTGGGTAGCGATTCCAGCACGACGAGATTCCTCTTCCACATATACATGATGGATTCGACCGTTAGCTACCACGATAATGCCGACGGGGCGATTGAGGTCCAGGGCTGCATAGCCGACTACATTATCCCAACCTTCGAGGGATATCTTGAAGTGGTCAAAGCGCCGGATGAAGTCACCATCAATCTCTCTTATCTTTATACCTGCCATGGGCTCATTACCCCCTTATAAACGGCTTTTGGAAACCAGATGGAGTCGAAAGCAGGACGACGGTCTTTATCCTTTCGTCCAGCAGCGATAGACTCTGCTGTGAAAGCGACCACCAGACTACCGAAGGGTGCAGGGCGGAACGTCCCTACTTTCCCATACAGGTCGTTAGGCTTATCCTTACCGTTTATCTCCTTCATGGTCCGTTCTGACCAAACCCACTCCCAATACTCATCAGTACCAAACACCGCACGATTGCGTGCGTAGCACGTCGTCTCGGCATAGCGAACGATGGTATCGTGGAACAGTCGCGTGTCTGTACGTGACGGGATGAGCACATCACCGTAACCTCCATATGCTTCTATTTGCTCAATCATGCGATTGATGAATCGCTGTTGTGCAAGACCGTACTCCGGATTCATGAATATACGAAGTTCGTCTAAGTCGAAGTGCTTACCCCAGTCAACTTTGAACATGTCCATTTCAGGAGTGATGAAGTTATCACACTTCGCCGTCTCCGGGAATGCACACGGGTCGAGGTTGTAGTCCCGGTCAAACTTACTGCGTATCGCTTCAAATACCTCAGGTCTAGTTCCCCAGACCTGGCTCTTAGAAGAAAACAGTATGTCCGTATTAACTGCCATCGTTTGCCCTCACATCGTAAATAACGCAGAGCCGGTAACCAAACAACTTTTGGTCCACCCCTTTCAATACAGGCGGCTTCTTGCTGTAATAGAAATCGTGCCCAACGAGGTTATAGTAATCTGAAGTCTTATTAATCAGTTTGGCGACGTTATACAACAGTGAATTAACATCAGCTGTCATGACTCTGGCGAGCATAGGACGCTGCGCCATGAGCTCCACGATGGTGTGCGTGTTCCCATTCATTACCTTGGCGCGATTCGCTGCGATTGCTTCAAGCGCTATCTGGAACAGCTTGGCTGCGACTTCCATTCGCAACATACGCTTACCAAAAATACGATACGTAACGACATCAGCTTTTGGTGAAATGGGGATTGCATTGGCGATAGTCGTAATGTCTATCAGCCTGTAGTTCTTTGGCGGAGTGCGTTTCTTTATCTCAGTACTGGCCATGATACTCTCCACAAGGTTATCCAAATAATGCAATGTACGGTAATAAATAACAGCATAAAAACCAAGGGGACCGAAGTCCCCTCAGTTTAGCCACGTCGCCCAGTGAACATCTGAACCAACCCCTTGAGGGTTTCTGCCCGCATGCCCATCAACAGCAGGCTGATGAAAAACATGGGGCCAAATACCACACAGTACTGCTCGACGGTCGGATGGACTTTGTTTACTGCATATTCATACAGCAATAGCCCACCAAACGCCAGTGTCATGATGCTGACGATCACGACCAGTGCCCGTAGGCCCAACATTCTGCGCTTCGCCTCCGGTGAGTTAGACGCGGTGTCGGTCAGCTGATTCCAGCTGTCCCACGGCATCAGCCCATCGGGAACGTTACGATACAGTACGCGCCCGGCAACGGCTTGGTCGGGAAGCGCTTTAACGCGCCCCAACAAAGCATCGCATTTATCCGAGGTGTTGATGGTATCACCCAATGCAACCTCTAGGATGTCTGCTACGTAGTCACCCGCTGGCGTTTCGCGTAGAACTGCATCTGCGCGATCTTCCAAGAACGCTTCGATGTTCATTTCTTACCTCGCTTATTGCGTCGTTTCTTCTTCTTACGGCTGGACTCCACTATTTCCTTCAAGTAGAAAGCTCGATATCCATAGTGACACACTGCTCCAGCATCGAACGTGTGTTCGTCGAAAGTCGCCATCGGGTTTGAATCCAACTGACGATTCTCGTAGAATTCAGTAAACTTGTTTCTAACACCAAGCTTACTGTCCCCCTGATGGCTAACGCCCAGATAGTTCTTGGCGGTAACGGGGTCAACGCGGCGCAAGGTAAGTGTTGGGGAGTAGTACCACACGGTTTGTCTGAGTGCCTTGAAACATTCAACGAGTGCTTCAAATGCATTGGTTCGGCCAGGTCTATGGAACGGACTCTCCGCGATAACTACGGTTGGGCAGGAAGCTATCAGTAACTCCCTTACCATCCCGCAGAGTATCTCAATGCGAACATCCTTACCACCTAACACTGCTATCTTTTCGGGATAGCGCTCAGACAGTTTAGCGGCACGTAACGTGGTTCCAAATATCAGGAGAGGTTCTGACGACTCCAGGTCAACATCAACAATACAAACCCCCAGCGTATCGGTGCCGGGGTCCATACCAAAGATGCGTATGGAGTTATCTCCTGCAGGTGGAATATCAAACACGTTACTTCCTTAGGAGCGCGTCGCCCCTGTGTACACCGGCATAGGCGTGGTTTGACCGATAGTCACGTCATACCCGATCTCTTTGTTAGAGAGGGCGGCGTTAGTAAAGGTACTGATGAATACCGCGCTTTGCAGTCCAACACCTTCGAGGTAGTTAAAGTCAGGACCGGTGAAGCTCTCACCTGTCACCATCTGGTCACTACCAGTACAGACGATAAACTCGGAGACGACTGCCTTACGAGCATCTTTGTACTTAATCTTGGCCATGTTGAGCAGTTCTTTAATGTCCCACTCATCCAAGGTTACTTTGATTACTGCGTTGGTGTAAACGTAGTCACCGTCAGCCAGTTCAATCTGGTCAACGATGTCCATGTTGTAGTCAGGCAGTACGGGCGCTTTGGAGTGGAGCTCTTTATCCGTGTAGTGGAACTCCTCAATGGACTTCTTACCATCACGAACTACGAGTTTCCAGTCAGTGCAGCGAACTCCGTCGTGCTTAATGCGCTTGGCGTAGTACGCCCAGCAGCGCTGACCGTGATGCTCTTCCAACACGCGACCACAGACCCGCTCACGCTCAACATCAGAGAGGTCGTTCTCTACAGGACGCAGTACCAGTGGGATAGGACCCCAGGCACCTACGTCAGTTGGACGATGTTCGATGGGATACGGGAGGAGCAGTGCGGGGTCAGACATGTCCACGCCGTGACCACCGTTACCGAGGGTCAGATACCCAGCAAACGGCCGCACATCTGCCGAGGGCAGTACGCCAGCAAAGATACCCAACTGTTCGTTGACCGTCGACCGCTCAGGGTACTGGTGGGGACGACCCAAGAAGGACGTCACTTGACCACGTAGTGCGTTAAGAGTCGATACGACGATCTTCATGTCGATCTTTTCAGTTTCCACTTTTAAACCTCTCGTTACGGCTTATAGAAGCCATCCAGGTATTTAGTGTCAGCACCAGTAAATACGGAAGCGCCCGGTGCTGCGCTCACGATAGACCCTTTGTACATCAACGATTTTGAAGCAAGACGTAGGGTGTACTTTCCTTGAGCATCTGCAACGATGTTCTCGTAAACCACATCGAACGTCTCCAGACGAATACCTAGCTGCTGTAGTACGAGCGGCAGGATGTCGAATGATGTCTTATACTTGGGGTCATTTGGAATGGTGAGCTGTTTGCCACTGGTGTGTAAGTCCAGACGAATGCGGTTGTAGTAGAAAGGCGTGTTACCAAAAAGTGGTGAACCTTTCTTAGCTGCCAAGACCGTATGCGTGTCCTTACCTTGATAGCTGACTTCTTTAGGATAGCCTGACGCGACCGTCACCCATTCGGGTTTCAACATCGAGCCAGGGTTCTCCTGATTGATTAGGTCAACGAGGATGTCCAGGGACGGCCTCGTCATGTCAATTAAATATGCCATTGTTCATCCTCTACCGTACCAAGTCCATAAAATTGCCGAGACTTAGACGTAGTTTCTCGCATCACGACCCACGCTACGTAGGGACATTGCAATGGGTGTAGGTGACCGGTCTACGGCGGTAGCGGTTATCATCGGCAGAATCACCGACAGCTTATATTCAGTGCGGTCAACCAACTCAAACTCCAATGCGAGTTGGCACTGCGCCTCATATTTAACCACATCGTGGATATCTGTACCATCGAGTGTGATATTGCTGACCTCGGCAGTCCCCAGATGTGACGTAGTTTCAATGACGGTATTCATATCACTGATTAACGCAGTCGCATCACCCCAAGTCGTCTCGTCGGTATCATCGGGGATGACACACATCGCATGGCTACCAGAACAGTCACTTGAGATTACCTCTTCCAGGAACTGAACTGAGTAACTGCTTAGACGTTTGAATATCGTGACCATCGCGGCTTGAATCTGGCGAACGGACATCTTTGACTTAGTGCTAAACAACGTACATCCATCAAAGACGGACATGGCCAGGTCCTGCCATGTATCCTCATACATCATGTCGGTATCGATGCCAAGGTACTGGAAGAACTCTTCGTACGTTGAGTAGAGCGGGTTGTCGAAGTGACAGTAAATGTTCGCATAGCTGGTGTTAAACAGCATCTTACGAACACCGCGACGACTGTGACGATGTGCCGCATTCGCATACATGTAGCGCAGACGCTTGCGAGTAGTGATTTTATCACATGCGTCTAAGAATGCGTCAGCAGACAGGATGGGTTGCTCGAGTTCATAGAACGTCTTTTGGAAGAAGTCTATGTCATCAGCCCAGATGTCGAACTTGTGTTCAGGAATACTGTAACGGTACTCCTCATCACTAATCCAGCGCAGTTTAGCTACGCCCATGGCTGGGATGACTGGGATTTTCTTCATCTCATGACCATGGTAACCCAGATAGAAAGCATAGACAAAAAGAATAACTGCCTGCTTCATATCTAGCTTGATAGTATCACCACTCACCGGATTGATGATATCGATTGAGTTGATGTACTTATCCGTGGCAGACATATAGAACCAATGGGCGACCGTTACCTCGGTTGCCTTAATAGGGTCTGTGTCTTCCGGGTCTACTGCACTAGCCTCCACAATTTTGGTGGGAAGGTTCGATATACTCGCATCTTGGGCAAGCGAGGTGGCTTCCTTAGTGTAATGCTCGAGGTACTCTCCGTTATCGATGGCATCGGGAACCTCTTTACGCATAACTGTTGGGATGTCCCACTCGTCAACAGTTCGAGATAACTGGTCGGTGTTAAGGTTGATAGCAGTTCTAACAAAGACGGGCTCCGGGGCGAGTAACTCGCTCTCAAGGTCAATGGACTTCTGCCGAAGTGTGTAATCATACATCGGCAGTCGACGCGCCGTCATCAGGTTCTCGACCAACTTATCAAACGTCTTCTGCATACCAGTATGGCGTTCAATATTTGCGATGTTCATATACAGCCAGAACATCTGGTCTTTGCTCATGTACGGGATGAATTCATCGAGACTGTTGTGAGAGGCCAGATAGCGACCGATGTGGTAGCTGTGTACCTCGGCAGTGCGTCTGGCTTCGTTACGGATGTCGATACATTCCTTAATAAGGTAAAGCGTCAACATGCCAACAACAGCTGCGGTGTACAGGTCATCGGTCTCTTGGTAGCTCTCCATCATAAACCGACGGATGTATCGGCGCATGGATGCCTCGAGCTTGGTAATGAGGCTGTACTCTTGAGACTCTACGTAACGTTCACCGTAGTAGAATATCGTCCCGTCAGCTGCTGGGATTGAAACATCCATGGGAACTGGATGCATAATACCCTTGATGAGAACTGACTGATGCGGATAGCGTGCAATCAAATCATCAATATAACGCGGCGTGTTATAATAAACATTTTGCGTTTTCTTATGGAGCTTAAGACTTTCCTTGCTAAAGATGATTTTCTCTCTGGTATCCAAAGAGACAATCTCCATGGGAACGTCGATGGAATGATAGTCACCGGCCAGATGCATGTAGTACCGCCACTTACGCGGATCATCTGGAACTTTAATCCCACGCAATGGCAACTCACGGTTCATCGAGTCGGCCACTGCTTTGAATTTGAATATGAGAGAGCTAACTAAGTTGATGTTACTCTCTACGTAAATCTTGTAGTATGCATTCATAGTCAGCACCGATAAGGTAGAGATATGGAAAACAAAAAGCTTGACGACCCGTTTCGCCGGCGTAACGATTTTACCAAGGCACTCTTTAACAAACTCATCCACCCGACCAATCGGACAGTTAGTCCTAACAAGATGACTGCGGACGTACCTGCACAGCATGACCTCATTCCATTAGTGAAAGAGAACATGCAGCGGGTTATGGATGGTGAGAACGTACTGGAG
>OEQT01000439.1_pt1 | contig 10098 bp, 7 predicted proteins | sample 1539831 | NCBI WGS metagenome assembly OEQT01 (sample SAMEA3891243, study PRJEB23780) | metagenome | biome: terrestrial biome; feature: animal house; material: water of meat washing | place: Italy | collected 2015-05-12 | reverse complement strand
GGTACACTCTTGGCCTGCAATATGGTGAAAAAGAGGGCGCGCGTATTAACGATCATCACTTGTCGCTAGAAGACAAACGCGCCGCCAGAGCAAACCAACCCAAATGATGGAAGCCCTATGATCGATACGCTCAAGACGGTCAATGTTGGCCCTGCCCCTACCTTGTCGCTGGCCTTTGGCCAGCGGCTCAATCTGCTCACCGGCGATAATGGCTTGGGTAAGAGCTTTTTGCTGGATATCGCCTGGTGGGCGCTGACTCGCCGCTGGCCAGCTGAGATCAACCCCAAGCTCACCACAGGGCGTAAAGCCCTGCCCAGTGAGGTTGGGGAGGCGAGCATCAGCTTTTCATTTACCGCCAAGAGTAAACGTGAAGAGTACCAGAGTACCTTTGCCCGCCGTGAACAGAGCTGGACCGGCCGCCCCGGGCGGCCTGCCAACCCTGGCCTGGTGCTCTATGCCATGGCTGACGGTAGTTTCGCGTTGTGGGATCCGCACCGTAACTACTGGCGCACCCAGGGAGAGCTCGATATTCAAGAGCGTCTGCCCGCTTATGTTCTTAGCCCTAGCGAGGTATGGGATGGCCTGGCCAGTAGCGATGGCAGTTGGTTGTGTAATGGCCTTATTCGCGATCTGGCCAGCTGGCAAAAAGAGAAAGGGGCGGCATTTAAACACCTGAAAGCGGTACTGAAGGCGCTCTCCCCTTCTCCTGATGAGATCCTGACCCTGGGGGAGCTGACCCGGATCAGCCTGGATGATGCGCGGGATATCCCGACCATCCGCATGCCGTACCAAAAAGATGTTCCGGTGGTGCATGCCTCATCAGGGATGCGGCGTATCTTAGCCCTGGCCTATCTGTTGGTGTGGGCCTGGCAAGAGCATCAGCAGGCGGCCAAGCAACTGGGGGAACCGGTGACCCCCCAGATCACCTTCTTGATCGACGAGATTGAATCTCACCTGCACCCCAGCTGGCAGCGCAGCATAGTGCCCACCTTGCTCGGCGTCATGGGGTTGCTTGATAAACAGGCCAAGGTGCAGTTGATCACCGCGACCCATTCCCCCTTGGTGATGGCCTCGGTCGAGCCGCTGTTTGATGCCCGCCGAGATGCCTGGTTTGACCTGGATCTGGCCCAAGGCGAGGTGATGCTCACCCGGCGAGCTTTTGAGAAGCAGGGGGATGTCACCAGTTGGCTAACCAGTGATGCCTTTGACTTACCCAGTGGGCGACCGCAAGAGTATGAACCGTTGATCAAGCAAGCTTCGGCGCTCTTGGGGCAAGCGGCTCCAGATCCCCAGGAGCTCGCTACCATGTATCAGAAATTGCTGCTCGCGTTAAAGCCGACCGATGAGTTTCTGTTTCGCTGGCGCGCCATCTGCGATAAGAAGGGCTGGCCGTTATGATCCCGGTGCAATTGCAACCTGAGCCTGCCGATTTTGATGCCGAGGTTCGCCAAAAAGGGCGCGATTGGTTAGCCACCAACGGTATTGCGTTGACTGCACCACCACCCAAGGCTTCGGATCTGCCCAACTATTGGACGCACTCCAACAAGCAGCTCTGGGAGGTTTACAGCGGCATCTGTGCCTATTTGGCGATCTTTTTTGAGTGGCCGACCGGGGCAGCCTCGACCGATCACTATGTTGCGAAATCAACTCTGGCAGGGGATGCCTATGAGTGGGATAACTACCGTCTAAGCGCCCTTGGTCCGAACCGCAATAAGAATAAGTTTGATGATGTGCTAGACCCCATCGGTTTGGCCCCTGAGACCTTTATCATCAACTTTGCCAATGGCGAGATTGCGGTCAATCATGCGCGTTATCCTGCCGGAACACCGCATGCCGATGCCGCCGCCAAGACCATTACCCGTCTCAAGCTCGATAGCCCGGAGCATAATCAGATGCGCGCCCGGCATTATGACAACTACTTGAAAAATGACTGTTCGCTCGCTTTTTTACAACGCCACTCTCCCTTTGTTCATGGCGAGCTGATCCGCCAGGGGTTGGTTTAAGCCTTAAGGCGCGAAACAGAATCGAGAATTCCATGCAAGTTATCGACTATCTGGTTACTCAATTGCGCGACAGCGCGCGTTATAACTCTCAGGTGCAGGTACCGCCCGCAGTGGTGCTCTGGACCGATGAAGCCCGGCAGTGGCAAGCTGCCATGCCGATTATCAAGCGCTATTTACCCGAGCTACTCGAGCTGGGGGAGTATCGACCCACTGAGCGTACCGGTCCTGCCATTTGGCTAAAGTGCATGATTGCAGGTACTGCACCAGAGCAATCCCTGCCTGCTGATGCCATCCCGATCCTCTATCTGCCCGGGGTCAGTCGCAAAGATCTGCGGGCCATCGACCAATGCTCGCTTGCCCTGCAACCCCTTGCCGAGTTGCAGTATCGCGGCTGCTGGTGGGCCTATAACACTGCCGGTCGGGATTGGAGCGTGGGCTCTTTTTTAAGTAATCCCAAAGTGGGGTTGCAGCTTGATGTCGCCAAAGATGGTAAAACCCAGCAAGCGTTGCTAGAGGTGTTGCCTGATCTGCTTGAAGCCCAGGCCGCTAGTTTGCAGGGCAAACGGTTAGAAACCAGCGATCTCTATGCGTTGGCGGGGGGCGACCCAATCCGCAATATGCTGGCTTGGCTCAATGAGCCTGAGGCCATCCAAAAGGAGTGGCAGCAGAGCAACCGCTGGCAGCACTTCTGTGGTCAGAGCCAAGATGCGTTTGGTGTTGACCCTGCCAATGCTGAGATCTCGTCGTTGTTGCCGCTGCTGTGCGATGCACAGGGACCCTGGCAAGCGGTGTGGGAGCGTTTTAGCGACACCGCCGCACACCACTCTTCATTGATTAAGGCACTGCATCAGGTGCAGCCCAGCGAATTGCTCTCTGAGCCAGCCCGCTACCCCTTTTGCAATGAGCATGAAGAGCAACGGCTGGCGCAGACGCTCACCACCTTGGTTAACGAGGAGGTAGCAACCATTCGTACCCACCTGGCGTCGCTTAACGTTGAGCATGCAGCCCGGCGTGAGTGGTTGTGGGCTGGGCTCGGGCTCTCACCCTGGGCGATGTTGCTTGATCCGTTAAGCCAGCTGAGTGAACTGACTCGTCAACCATTGGGTGGGCCGGATATCGAGACCATGGCCAGCTATTACCAGGAGAAGGTATGGCAGACCGATGATCTTGCCCTGCAGGTGATGGCCTTTGCGAGCGATAGCGCCATGGAGCAGGTAGCTGCCGCGCTGCTTGGCAAACTCTATACCCCTTGGTTGGAAGCTGTGACCCTGCACTTCCAGCACTTGGTGAAGAGCCAGGGGTATCCGGGGGGCCAGGGTGTGCAAGAGCCGGTAGGAGCATACCAGGGGGCCAGTACCGTACTCTTTTTTGTCGATGGGTTGCGTCTGGATATGGGCCATCGTCTTATGCATCTTTTGGCGCAAGCTAACCTTCATGCCAGCTTGAAAACACGCTGGAGCGCACTCCCTAGTCTGACAGCGACAGCGAAAGCGGCAGTGACTCCCCTTAGCCCCTTGTTAACCGGGGATCTGGAAAGCGACAAATTTGTCCCGCAATTCGCCGACAGTGGGGCTGATTTCTCGAGCCATCATTTCAAGAAAGGGCTAGCCCAAGCGGGTTGGCAATATCTGGAAGGGCACGACTGTGGTGAGCCAGAACAAGGTAAGGCTTGGGTGCAGTGTGGTGACCTGGATAAACTTGGGCACGAGCGTCAGCAGAGCCTGCCGAAATTTATCGATCATGCCTTAAAGGGAGTGGTTGAGCGCATTGTGAGTCTGTTGGATGCCGGTTGGACCAGGGTGCATGTGGTGACCGACCATGGCTGGTTATGGAGCCCAGAGAAGCTACCTAAAGCAGAGCTGACCAAACACATGACAGAACTGCGCACGCCACGCTGCGCCATTTTGAAAGGTAATGGCCAGAGTGACTACCTGCAATGCCCCTGGCATTGGAACCCCGCTGTGCGAGTAGTGATGGCCCCCGGGATCAGTTTGTTCCAGGCAGGGGATTACTACAATCACGGCGGTGTGAGTCTGCAGGAGTGTTTAACGCCAGAGCTTATGGTATCTAACAACAATAAATAACAATGAACAGAGACAAAGGGATTTTATGAACAAAGAGTGCAATACGGTTTTTGATACGGACTTTGTCTCTGTCTTTGGTACTAAGATTGCAAACCTTTACAAGGAGGCTATTGAGTATCAACGGGTACTGCCAGACGTGTCTCTGACGCGTTTCAGGCAAATTTTGGAGCTGTGGTGCGCAGAACTAGCGAAGAAGAACAATCTCAATGGAACAGACGATTTAACGCTACGTGACTTTATCGACTTTCTGTACAGTGAGCGCATCTTTACTCGAGAAATAAAGGATAAGCTACATAAAGTAAGGCAATTAGCAAATAATGCAGTGCATGCTAATAAAGAGTTGCCGCATGATAGGCAACGTAATGAACTAATATCGGCATTCGTTCAGGCAAGATCATTTTTTAGTTCATTGTTAACGGACTTATCTGCATTACTCTCATCTTCTCCAACTAACGTGGTAATTATTGAGGGTGAGTTAAGAGCTGTTGAGGAAAAAGAAGTAATATATAAGGCATTTTTTTCTGACAATGCAAAAGATAAGTTTTTAGGTGGGAAGGCAATAAGTGCTCTTCATGATGTATACTTTCAAAAGCTACCCACTACGTTTGTAACTGAACGTCAAAATATCCATCTTTCGAGTCATGATGAAATTGCCTTGCAATTGTATTTGGCTGCGATTGAACTGGATGCCGAATTAGATAAAGTGTCAGTCAATTTGTGGTGTAACCAAAAAGAAAGAGAAGAGCTGGTTCATTCTAGAGCAAGGTCTGAATACAACTATGAATTTGCGTTGTTAGTTGCCGACAGGCCGGATGATGACCCCTATAAGCAGAGAGCATTCAGCGCACTAAGGTCTGCTGCAAGGAGAAATCATCAACCTTCTAAAGCGTTGCTGGGGGCTCTTTTATACAATTCTGGGGCTTATGTTGAATCCTTCGATTTACTAAAGCCAGCAAGTCTAGATGGTGACTTGTTGGCATTGAGACAACTATATTTTTATTATAGTGAAGGCAAGGCCTGCCCTAAAGATATGATATTGGCAACTGAGTATGCTGAGAAGGCAATTGAACTCGGATGTACTCAGACGATGTATGCCTATGGTAGGAATTTAATCGAAGGGAATAATGTAAAGCCAGATAAGATAAAAGGCAATGAATTGATAAAAAAAGCAACAAGGATGGGGGATAAACAAGCGACTACATATAGCAAAATGTTTATAGAAAACGATCTTCCTAAAATATTGGCTGATGAATTTAGTAACATTCTAGATATATTAAGCAAAGGATCTTTGACTGGGAGTAAGTTCGCTGGTTTTGTGGGGGGGCGAAAGATTGGTGTAAATGATACATGTCCATGTGGTTCAGGTAAAAAGTATAAAAGATGCTGCAAAACATGATATTTAGGAGGGCAGAGATAGCTCTCTGCCTAATCTTACCTAAAGGTTGATTGGTTGGTTATTCGTGACTCAGTGATATTACTATTTTTGTTTCCATCGCTTGCATCTTGAATTTCTCCCCGCTTAAACAAAACAATGATGGTATCATCATAGTCAATCTCTAGGGCCGCAGATAATTCAATAAGGTCATCTTCATCCATGGTGCGCTTATAGGCACTCTGTTGCCGTGATAAGTTATATACACTGAAAATTGTCGCCATCAATCGCTTACTATCTGTACTCTCACCACCACCAGGATTGACGACCTGGTTAAATACTAATGGCTCACCCTGAGCAAGGGTTCTAATAAATGATAAAGTTCGTGCTTTGGCACAACTATCGGTAAAGTCATTGTAGGTGGCGCCATTGACCCACTGTGCCTTGATCCAGTTTTGATGTTCCCCTCGCAAAGCCCGGCCACTTTTTATAAACGGTCCGCCGTCTTTAAGATACTCATCTCGAATCAGTCTGATAGCTTCTAATTCATCGTTGTCGAGTTTGTAGCCGCTAAAGTCTGGCTCAATCTCATGCAGTTTCGCGGGGACTATGCGATAACGCTCAGTTAAATAGATAAACTGGTCTGGCTGGATAGTGGTTTTTACGGAGTGCTCTACACTACTGCTAATGGTGAGGCCACGGTCAAAACCTGCGACATCATAACGTTGGCAGATATGTTCAAACTGAGCATGTAAGGCTGAAAAGTCACAGTGTTCAGATTGAGACTCAAGATGATCAAGTAATTCACTATATGCACCGATTGCATCAAGGTTAGTATAATGGATTGCCTTGGTGTTGTTATGGTAGCCACATGCTCGACCAATATTTGCCTGGACGATTGCCGCTATATTTGAAATGGTGCTGTCCCAGCTGTTAATCAGCTCCTCTTTCATTTTTGAACCGAAGTTTATGCCTGCTCGAAAGCCTGCAACTGTAATAGCAATGAGTTTATCATCAAAGAGGCTGGCGGCATCATAAGCGTATTTGAAGTCTTGAATCGAGCTAATTTCATGTTCTTCGACACCAGCTAGCTTTTGGCCAATAATAAAAATCTGGTCTTCTGCAATCCCTTGCTCAAGCAGAATGGCCTTCACTGAAGCAGCTGCGCCACTTTGTACCCTAACGAGGCTCCAACCTGGGCCTTGATGTTCAAGAAATTGTCTGATGAATCGTCTTCGCAATAGGGAGTCTTGGCAAAAATCTCGCTGTGTCGGATCGAGCTTCACGATTTGATGATGCTTGTGCATGCTCCGAATACCGTGGTAGTCGGAGCTTGTTTTGTGAAATACCAGTTGAGTGTGGTACTGATGTTTTAGAATTGAGTCAGCACCAGCGGCATAGAGAGCGCTAAAAGGAGTTGCAGAGATAAATGCAATCTTACAAGCACTATTTTCACTATCAAGGTAATTGAATACGTCGCTGTAGCGGACGCCATCTTGATGAGTGCCGTAATGGCACTCATCAATGATGATCAATCGTGGCTGTTGATGCTTAAACTCGGATGCCAGAGTAAGCCGGAAATTCGTGAAATTACTCACGACCATGTTGGGGCATGCAGCGAAATCAGATTTTGCCTGCTCTAACAGCGCAAGGTCAGCCATCGTGACCAAGTACAAGGTATCTTTTAACTTGCGACGATCACATAAATCACTGTCAGATAATGAATTCCGCTGCAGACAACTCAGCGCTAAGGCAATACCAGACTTTCCTGATTGCATCTCTGCCGCGATAACGACAGCTCTTGATCCATTATCGAAATGACGAAAAGCACGCTGCGCCGCATTTATCTGATGTGAGAAGGTATTACCAGATAGTACTGATTCAACTTTTTCTCTATGCCGTGTTACCTGATTGTTCATGTGATTGTTTAACTCACTGAAACGTTGCGCTGTTGCTCAGAAAATTGCGATTCATCATGGATGATTGTTTCATTTTCTGGCAGTTCATTGGCGGCAGCTTTCATGCGGCTTGCCTCGGCATTATATTCCCCACGCTTATAGAGTACGAACATGGTGTCATCGTGTTCTATACCAAAATGATCACACATTTCGTGAACATCATCTTCAGTCATGACCCATTTGCTGACATTATTGCGTCGGGACATGTTATAAATACTGAAAATGGTTGCGGTGACGAGCTTTTGCTCTGTGTATTCACCAGAGCCAGGCATGACAATAGTATTGAATTCTATAGGCTCTTGCTGAGCAACTTTTTGCGTAAAATTTAGGGTCCGTTCTTTCATCGTACCCTCTTTACGTGCTTTTTCCTTGTTATCATAGGAGTCGCCATTGACCCAATGAGCTTTTACCCAATTTTTCTTGGCACCACGCATGGCACGAGAAGACTTTACCGAAGGACCAGAATCTCTGAGTAGCTCTTCACGTAGCAGTGCTATGGCCTGCAGGATTAATTTATCCTCGGTGTGTTGTGTGAAGTCGTAATCAGGATCAAGCAGCTTGGCTGGCACGGCAACGTAGCTATCGGTCATGTATGTTTCAACATCACCTATGGGTCGACGCCGCTTGTTTTTGACGGTTAATCCGACATCCAAACCATTGACATTAAACTCTTGGCATACATCTTCAAAAAATTCTTTGAGACCATCAAAATCAGAGGCGGCGTGTTCACTGGTATTCTTATCAAGGTAATCCAGGATTGCCCCATAGGCTTGCGCCGCATTAAGGCTTGTGAAGTGATGTGCTTCTCGATTGTCATGGTACCCACAGGCTCTGCCAATGTTAGCTTGTACTACTGCTGCGACACTGGTTACTGTACTGTCCCAGGTGGCAATGAGCCGCTGTTTCATATCTTGACCAAAATTAATCCCTGCGCGGCAGCCCGCTACAGTAATAGCAATGAGCTTTTCGTCAAAGTCGATGCACTCATCGAACTCTTTTTTAAATCGCTCAATGGTAGTTAATTGGTCTTCTGGGACACCACTGAGATCTTTGCCAAGAATATGAACATTCTGATCTGCAAATCCTGCTTGAATAAAACCATTTTTTGCCTCCATGGCGGCACCTGGTGGCACCCTGACCAATACCCATCCAGCACCTTCATGTCGCTCGAGTAAGCTTAGTAGTTTCTCTTTGGCTGGCGAGTCATCCAGGATATTTCTCGAGTCGGAATCCAATCCAGTGACTTTATTGGATCGCAGCATTTCCCGAACACCGTAGTACTCGTTACTGGTGCGATGGAATACCAATTTGGTATTAAAATCACGCCGTAAAATTGAGTTGCGAGCTGCCTCTTCGGCTGCTTCTGCAGCTTCGATAGCCTCTTTGTCTCTGTGATTATGTTTTGCTATTTCTTCTTCGTGCTTGGCAACATCATATTCAGTCTCTGCCGCATAGAGAGCCCCAAATGGCGTCGCAGAGATAAACACTACTTTGCAATCTTTATTCTCTTTTTCGAGGTAATCAAAAACCTTGCAGTACCGAATAGCTGCTGCATTTGAGCCATAGTGGCACTCGTCGATCAGGATCAGTTTGGGCGGATTGCCTTTAAAACTTCGCTCTAAATCTTGGTCGAATCGAATGAAGTTACTCACAACAACGTTTTTGGCATCTGTCAGATCTTTTTCTGCCTGCTCTAACAAGGCAACGTCAGGCATGGTTACCAAATATAGAGTGTCTTTGAGCTTGGATCGGTCGCAGATCTCTTTATCACTCAGTGATAGACGCTGCAAACAACAAAGAGCGAGTGCCACACCAGACTTACCAGCTTGCATCTCTGCAGCAGTGATAACCGCTCGGACATTACCACTCAGTGCATCGAATGTTTTTTGTGCTGCGATACGTTGATGATCGTGTAATTTTTTTCCTGTGAGGATGGCATTAACTTTTTGTCGCAAAGAGTCGGCTTTGGCTGTCATGAATAGGGGATCTGTGTGGTCAATAGATAGGTCTGTTAGTTTCACATAGCTGTCTGCGGGTTCCAACTGTGAGCGTGTAAAACTGTTGTGTTCAATCAAAAAAACAAGTTTGAAGGATGCCACGGCAAGTATCCTTGCCGTGGTCTGATGGTGCTCAACAGCACCCACGCTCCGCGAGCGACACACAGGTATGTGCGGTGATGATCACATGATCTAACAGACGTATCTCTACCAGCTGTAATACGCCTTTTAACTGCTCGGTGATCTGCAGGTCGGCTGAGCTGGGCTCCGCGTAGCCGGAGGGATGGTTGTGGGCCAGTAGTACTGCAGCTGAATTATGTTTGAGTGCGCTTTTAAGAACTTCTCTGGGGTGTACAGTAGCAGCACCTAACGTGCCCAAAAATAGCTCTTCGTAAGCCAGAAGCCGGTGCTGGTTATCGAGAAAAAGAGCGACAAACACTTCTCGTTCCCTGGTCTGCAATATTGCTTGTAGTGCCTTTTGAGCCAAGTATTTGTCAGTAATAGCTTCTCCTTTGGCCAGTTTCTGACGGGCAATCTGGTTGGCGATAGTCAACAGGTCCTCTTCGTTAATCAGCTCGGTGACGAGATAGGTGCCAGGGATCTCCCCGGCGATCAGTTTGTGATGCAACATGATTGTGCTCCATACGCCATCGCCCCACCGCATTGGACGCGGCAGGGTAGGCG
>OEQT01000437.1_pt1 | contig 10105 bp, 16 predicted proteins | sample 1539831 | NCBI WGS metagenome assembly OEQT01 (sample SAMEA3891243, study PRJEB23780) | metagenome | biome: terrestrial biome; feature: animal house; material: water of meat washing | place: Italy | collected 2015-05-12 | reverse complement strand
TCTCTAACACGGTTGCCAGGATGCCAGAGATTCAGGCGGCGAACGTTCGGGCCAAGCTGTCAATCAAGGATGGCGACTTCGGGGATGATGTAGATGTTCGATGTGCTTACATTACCCTGGTTGATGGTGCGATCCAGACCGGAACACGACGCAAGGGTGACGCGGAAAAGGAGTCTGTCATCGTTGAAAGGTTCAAGGCTCGGCTGCTCAAGATCACACCGAACGTTATCGACCTGCAAGGCGAGCAGAAAGAAGGCGCTCTCATTGCCCTGGCCCGTTACTATGAAATGATTAAGGAGACTAACTGATGTTTGATTTCGATGAAGAGAAACTGACGGACGAGCAGATTATGAATATTGCTATCCAGGATGGGCTACCGCCACTACGGATTGCAATCAATGCTAACGGTTATCGTCATGTTCAGCACCTCTGGGGCCAGCCTGATGTATCGGAAGTCTACAGAGATGAGGCGCTGGGAGTTCTCATTAAGTTGATCAGGAAAATGGCAATGAACGGCAAGGGCGTGCTTGGCACCAGGTCTTTATACGAAGGTGCTCGCAGGGCGAAAAGAATTAAGGGTGGCAATGCCGTGCTGATGGTTCGCATTAAGGATGAGCTAATCCCAGCTCTAGAGGAAATGAATCTCGTTTGCCTCATTGGAGATAAGATTTATGTCCACCCGGCTATCATTGATGAGTATTGGCAACCCAACTTCAAGACTTACGAGGGCGAGCACGCTAGTAGACTACCATACCACTTGCGGTACAGTGAGGAGAAGGTGGAGAAGGCGATCGAGTTCTATCGGAAAGCTAAATCAATCCTGAATGGAGAATAGCACGAATTGCTAAACAATTGATCGGGTAGTCAGCTATGATTACCCCATCGACAACAAAGAGGAAATGAAAATGGAATCTGTTCGTATTGAAGATCTTTACTTAGACCAAGCTGAGATCAGCATTACAAAAAGAGATCGAGGTCCCGTTGTATGTCTGGATTTCGACCCGGATGAATACGGAGATTGTCAGACGATTATGCAATACAGTCCTGAGCAAGCACGCAAGCTGGCGGCGGCATTAATCCTTGCGGCGGAAGAGGCGGAGAGGCAATGAAGGGGAAATTATAATGCAGGTATATACGAATAGTAATGGTGTCGAGTTTTGTGTGGTTTCCGGAGTGGTTCTTCGCACTGTTGGCGGTCTCGGGATCGTCAACATTTCAGGGATCAAGCCTGAATCGCTGGTTAAGGGTGTCCAGGCCGGAATCTTCACCTTTCACTAAACGCTGACGTCTAAGCAGTATTTTACCCTCGCCAACGCGGTTAAGTACGGGGTTATCAGATAGCACTTTTTGCTAAAAGGGGATTCATCCTGACTGGTATAATCCCCACACCAACCACACGAGTGTAAGTTAAGTGACGATATACGAACATAAATTCAGCAGCAGGGGTATTGATATGCTCCTGCACTATGTAGACGAAAAGTACGCAAAGCTCATGCTTAAGACGCATGGCGGCACAATAACGAGGATTGATATATGAGTAAGTACAATCGTGAAATTATTGGCATTGATGGCACGGTAACAACAGTGGATGTTTATCGCGTTCTTGATGCGTTTGGTGTATCTGACCCAGCAACGCAGCATGCAATAAAGAAGATGCTTTGCACTGGTCTGCGTGGTCACAAAGATTACCTTACTGATCTTAATGACTCGATTGATTCATTGCGGAGGGCTAAAGAGCTTTACGGGCAGAAGATGATTCATGAATCGTCTAAATCAATTCAGATTGTTAAATAGCACTTTTTGCCTAACCCGCTCCGGCGGGTTTTGTTATAGTTAGTTCACACCAAACGAGAGGAAAGAGAAAATGAAGCAATACCCATCAAGCAATCACTATAACGGTCACATCATGCAGTTCTATCGCCACAATCTGAAGACTAAGGGAGTATTTGGAAAATGATTACAATTAACCTGACAGATAAAGACGCGGCGACGCTAAATAGTATCATCATGAAACCAATGTACTCCACGCTATCATTCGAACAGATGCGTGTCGTGAAAGAGGTTGGGGCACAGATTAATAATCAGCAGTTCGACGTCAGTGACTTCGAGTCCTCACGTCAGCACGAGGCGCTTAGCGTTAATGCGGCATACCTGAATAATTGGGATAAGGCGACAAAGAAATGATTCTAAATGTTGATTTTGCAAGCTCCAGAGCTTGTAATATTTTTGGATTCCGACGCGGCATGAAGTTGATTGCTGTAGTAAACGAACGCGGAATCCTCACAGTTAAATCACCGAAGACTGGCGTGCATATGCACGTAAAAGAAAATGGCGCAAGAGTTTTTATCAGATCAATGTCTGGTGAAGCAATGGTTGCATTCTCAAAGGTATAACAACATAGAGACTAAGAAATGATTTACATCCACACGTACTACACTGGGAAGTTTAATAGCGTTAAGCACGTTCGAGTTTATGAGGATTTTAAAGAAGCATTCAAGCAGCAGGATGTTCTTGGTGGAACTGTCCAGGAATGTGAGATTCTAGAAGAATACAAATAGCACTAATTGCTAAAACGAGAACGGGGTAATTTGTTATAGTTACCCCATAGAAACGAGATGAGGTTACAATAATGACTAAGTTTATTTGCACAGGAAGTTACACTGATTCAGTTTCTATTGGTCAGACAGTATATGGCCTCTCCTCTGAAGATGGGGAGTTTATTATAACCAAAGACACCAACGATTGCCCTTCTAATGATGGTGAGCCAAAGTTTAAGGTTGGAGAACGAGTTCCATTAAATGGTATACTTTGGCAATGGAAAGAGGTTAAAGAGATGGATAAAGATCCAATATTTGACATGATGAGTCAGTGCAAGGCGAGAGCTGAGTCACTTCGATTCTCCCAATCAGAACCAAAGCTGCAGGTCAACCACTTCGACGGCTACTCCACATTCATCATTGCCCAAGCATGCGGTATGCGTGAAGAGCCGCAGGTTCACACCATTCACTTAACCGAAGAACAGGCCCGAGAGATGGCTTACGAAATTCTAGAGCAATTGAACAGAATTTAACGAACCTAAAACGCATTCTAACGAACGATAATTTAAGTAAGGTGATTCTATGATTAAGGTTGTTTATGTAGGCGAGAGTGATTATGTGGCACTAATTCAGCGTGGTGATGTGTTCTTCGCAGATATGAGTGATGATGGTAGTTGCTACATCGTAAAGAACAAGAATGGCGAAGATATCTACCTTTCAAAAGATGAGGTCATCATTTACTAATGGATAACTACGAATCACCAGTAGAGTGGTGCAAGCGAATGCAGGACGAAGCAAAGACAGGCGAAGAGGCGATGGCTTACTACGAGCTGGCGCAAATTTGGATGGAGCGGGAGAAGAAAGAATGAGCTTCACTGAATACGTTATCGCATGTGAGCGGCTGGTATTTGATATGAAGACTTTCCACTGGTTCATCATTAAGGATTTAATCAAGCCTTACAAGCAAGGCGTTACGCCAGATCAGTTTGTTAAGTCATTCTATAAATAGCACGAATTGCTAAACGCAGTAGCCAGGGATGGCATATAATTACCACTTCAACACAGCGAGAGATTGAGAAATGTTCGGACTAAATGAAGCGATGTTTAATGCAGTAAAGCGCCAGGCTAAAAAGCTCAACGATAAGTATGAGGCGCTAAGCAAGATTGACCGCAAGAATGATAAGTTGGTTGCAGGTATCATCACTGAGATTTGGCAACCGGTTTCTGCAGTTATCAGAAGGGATCGATTTGTGTGGGTAGCTGGGTATCTCAAAGGTCGAGTTGGTCATGATGAGAATGGGAATAGTCTTTATGAGTGAGTTAAAAATCTGGTTTATCGCGGGAGTGATTACTTGGGCTTACTTTTTAATCGTTTAGATTGGGATTGTTAAAAAGAGCTTGCATCACTGACTGGAAACTTCTAATATTAACCACGTAGGCAAACGAGCCATCCAAGATGGAACGGCGCACGGAGCGCAACTACTAAGCCCGTTGCTCATTAAGTAGCGTATGCGGCATTAAGACCTAGCGCAAATAGGCAGATTAACCGGCTGTATCAGGCAGCCCCGGAGCCGTAACCGGGACTCATTCAAAGCTCCGCTAGCTCAATTGGATAGCAGCAACGACCTTCTAAGTCGTAGGTTACTGGTTCGAATCCAGTGCGGATCGCCAACAAGGGAGTTCATTATGTGGGATGTGAAGTTGTCCATTCGCTTAATGGGCCGCTCGTGCAAGAACTGCACTCAAGAATACATCGCGTCAGTTGCCGCAATCAGCGCTGAGGATGCGGTAGCGAAAGTAAAGGAGATGTCGGGCGCTGACCCTGACACTCACAAATTCCTGGTAGCTTACGTTCGTGAGCGAAAGTAAAAAGTGTTATACCCTTGTAAAGTTTCGTTTCTCTCGTTGTTTTTAGCCCTCGCTTGAGGGCTTTTTTTCGTCTGTAATATGGTATAATCTGACCTCAACAAAGGAGGATTTATGAGCAAAGCAGCATTAAAGATGGGTGAGGGAAATTTCAAGGCGCTATACAACAAGAAGTATGGCGATATTGCCATGGTGGCAATCAACCGCAAGTACACGCCAGAAGAGGTCTTCAATTTCGCTGTTAGATACTTCTCATGGGCAGAGAGTGAGGCAATCAAAGCTATTGAGACGGCAGCATTCCAGGGCGTTGTTAGTGAAAGTCTGGTGCACAAGCCTCGAGTGTTCACCTTAACTGGCCTAGCACTATTTATGGGTGTCAATATCAATAGATTCGCTCGCTGGCGCACTGAGGCTGGTTACTCTGACGTGATGGAATTTATTGATAACGTAATTTATGAGCAGAAGTATCAGCTTGGCGTTGCAGGCATCATCAACTCCACAATCGTTGGTAAAGAGTTAGGGATTGATAAGCCGCAGGAGATTACCATTAGCAACAACTCCACAGCTAACGACGTTGATAGCATGAAGGAAGCGCTGGAGTCCGTGATTAGTAAGCTATAACGATAAGAGGGTATAACATGTCTTTAGTATGGGAAGAAATGACCATTCAGGAAAAGATGGCCGTCAAGGCGATATCAGAACACAGTTTCGAGGGTTTCCTTCGTTGCTGGTTCCAGATCACGCAAGGCGAGCGATACATCCCTAACTGGCATCACAAGTACTTGTGCAGAATCATTGACGAGATTATCGCCGGAGAGCGCAAGGATACCATCATTAACATAGCGCCGGGCAGCGGAAAGACGGAAATCGCTTCAATACACTTCCCGGCCTACTCGATGGTTAAGCTGAAGAAGGTGAGGAATCTTAACATCTCATTTGCAGACTCACTGGTAAAGCGTAACTCGAAGCGCGTACGTGACCTTATCAAGTCTCAAGAATTTCAATCACTCTGGCCTTGCAAGTTTGGCACATGCAAAGACGATGAGCTCCAGGTTCTTGATGAGAGTGGTAAGGTAAGATTTGAGTCAATCTCAAAAGCAGCTGGGGGTCAGATTACTGGCGCTCGAGGTGGCTATATAACAGAAACATATAGCGGCGCGGTTCTCTTAGATGATTTTGACAAACCCGCAGATATGCTTTCCCCGGTTTATCGAGCTAACAACCACGTAATGCTTAAGAACACAATTCGATCACGTCGCGCTAGCTCTGTAAAAGGAAAGGCAACACCAATCATTTCTATACAGCAGCGCTTGCACGTCAATGACTCAACATGGTTCATGATGGAAGGTGGGATGGGCATCGATTTTGACTTGATTAAGATACCAGCGCTAGTTACTGAGGATTACATCGACTCGCTCCCTGACTGGATTAAAGAGCAGTTTGCGGAAGACGTTTTAAGCAGTGAGTACATTGAGAGAGATGGCGTAAAGTACTATAGCTACTTCCCAAAAAAGGAGTCAGTAAACGACCTGGCTGCGATGTGGGATAGTGACCCGTACACTTTTCTCAGCCAGTATCAACAAGAACCAGTAGCACTTGGTGGCAATCTGATTAACGTAGACTGGTTCCAGCGTCTTAGTGATACATTCAGGCCTCCAGCCAAGTACGATTATAGATTCATAACTTGCGATACTGCGATGACCACAAAGAGTTATAGTGACTTCTCTGTACTTCAGTTGTGGGGATATAAGGATGCTAAGATTTACCTGATAGACCAGCGCAGGGGTAAATGGGAGGCTCCAGAATTAGAGGCTGAATTACTTGACTTCGAGAAGAAATCAAGGGCAACCAGTCAGTCGGATGGTATCCTCCGAAAGATTATCATCGAGAAGAAAGCCTCTGGTATCGGCCTAATTCAATCTGCAGGCAGGGTAATGCGAACTCCGATAGAGCCATACGTTCCGGATAACGACAAGCTGACTCGCGTAATGAGCGCATTGCCACAGATTAAAGCTGGTAACGTAGTTATTCCAGAATCAGCACCATGGCTAAGCGGATTACTTACTGAGATTGCGGCTTTTACGGCAGACGATTCGCATAATCACGACGACCAAATTGATACCATGACAATGGCGGTAAACCTTGTTCTCAATATCGCAGATGACCCTAAAGCTCGACTAATGCGCATAGCGGGAATTAAATAGCCGTGATAAACTAAGCCCCTATATGGGGCTTTTCTATTGGAGAAAAACATGGTTAAGACAGACAGCTACGCCAGTATCTTTCTAGGCGGCAGTGATGGTAGTGAGATTTACGGGAGCTTGCAGAACCAAGCCCCTACAATTCTGGCTTCGCTTTATGCGAATAATGCGCTGGTGCGTCGAATCATCGACACAATCCCGGAAACAGCACTAGCGGCAGGATTCCACATCGATGGTATTGATGATGAGCCAGCATTCTGGTCGCGCTGGGATGACCTAGAAATGACGCAGAATATTAACGACGCCTGGTCATGGGCGAGATTATTCGGTGGGGCGGCAATTGTAGCTATCGTTAAGGACAATAGGGCGCTAACAAGTCCGGTCAGAGAAGGTGCTGAGCTTGAAACCGTTCGCGTTTACGACCGTACTCAAGTAAAAGTACAAACTCGAGAAGAGAATCCCCGCAACGCACGTTTTGGCAAGCCACTAACCTATCGAATCACCACTAATGAGAGTGATATGTTCTATGATGTGCACTACAGCCGCATTCACATCATTGACGGAGAGCGAATTCCTAACGTAATGCGTCGGCAAAATGATGGCTGGGGGCGTAGCGTTCTATCCAGTGACATTCTTGACTCAATTAAGGATTACACCAACTGCGAACGACTCGCTACGCAGTTACTGAAGCGCAAGCAGCAAGCAGTGTGGAAGGCGAAAGGTCTGGCTGAGTTATGTGACGATAGTGAGGGATTTGGTGCGGCTAGATTGAGACTTGCGCAGGTTGATAACAATAGTGGCGTTGGTCAGGCAATTGGCATTGACGCAGAGTCTGAAGAATACAGTGTTCTGAACTCTGATATTGGCGGGATTGATGCGTTCCTGGATAAGAAGTTTGACAGAATTGTTGCGCTGAGCGGTATTCATGAGATTATCCTGAAGAATAAGAACGTTGGCGGCGTATCATCAAGTCAGAACACCGCATTGGAGACATTCCATAAGCTGGTTGACCGCAAGCGTAACGCTGAACTACTGCCTATTCTCGGGTTCCTGATTCCGTTCATTTCAGACGAGCAGGAATGGTCAGTTGAGTTTAATCCCCTAGCGCAGGAATCAAGTAAGGATAAGGCCGAGATTCTGGAGAAGAATGTAAACAGCATTGCGGCACTAATTGCAGCTGGCGCTATGGATATTGACGAAGCGAGAGATACATTGCGCACAATCGCTCCAGAGGTTAAGATTAGTGACGGTTCAGTAGAGACAGAGGTGGCAATTAGTGAAACCAGTAACGACCCGCTGGAAGTACCCGCAGACAATTGAGAGCCAGGTTAACCGCAATCTAAGCATTGCGGTAACTGAGTTAATTTCAGCAATGAGGGAATCAGCAACAAGGCTTAAAATTGATACTGCAGAGGAGCTTAAGGAGGAAGATGGATACCTTGACGGGGTAATTGCGGCATTGGTAGCGTCCTTTATATCAACAATCCCAGCCATAGGTACTGCGATATACAGATACAATAGTTCTCAATTTCTTGTGCTTGCAATCAAAACCGGAGGGAGGTCGAATCCTAGCATTCTGGACCTTGAAGTTAACGGCATCAATGGCGATGAGTCTTGGTATAATGATGACCTAAATCAGTGGATTTACACCACTAATAAGTCGGCGATTAAATTACTGAATAACATTAAAGATGATTTCTTGCAGACGGCTGCAACAATACGGAATGGTGACTACGTTAAGCTATCTGATAGGTACAAAATGTACAGGAAGCGAACGGCAAACATTGCGTCTGGGATTGTTTCAAGTCTGAATTCCACACTTATGAGACGCAGGCTTGAGGATGCTGGCGTTAGCCGTTACATCTGGCATGGCATGCTGGACGATAGGGAGCGCCAATCGCATATAGCGAGAGAGGGCCTTAGCTTTAAGCTAGGTGGTAACGATATATTTCCAGGTCAAGAATACGGTTGTCGTTGCTGGTCGGTTCCAGATTGGGAATCATAATAGGAGAATTAAATGAGTAAAATCCGCTATGACAGCGCAAAGTTCAAGGCAACAATCGACGAGAATGGATTTCTAGTCGACACACCAGTAGTCGCACGCCTCGGTGTGCAGGTCTACTACACCGAGGATGGTCGCACCGTTCGAGAGTTTCGCCCAGCAGAGGAGGTTTTCAAGGATGAATCACTCGCGAGCTACCAGGGTAAACCAATGACTATGGACCATGTTTTCGTTAACTCGCATAACGCTAAAGAGGTAGTGGTAGGTTCCGTTACTGGCAAAGCTGAACCATTAGGTAGCTCGGTAGTTGCCCCAATTGTTGTTTACGATAACACGGCGATTCAGGAGGCCATGGCAGGTAACGCCAAGGAGTTATCCGTTGGTTACTCTGCAATTCTTGACGAAACCCCTGGCTGGGGTGACCCCATTACTGGTGAGTACGTCCTTAAATCTGATGGTGATCAATTCGATGCGCCAGAAGGATGGCAGGAGTTCGACGCAATTCAGCGTGACATTAAAGTGAACCATCTCGCAATGGTATATCGAGGTAGAGCAGGTATTGCCAAATTGAATATGGACGGTGAGCAGGAAAACCCGTATACTACTGACGTTGATATCAATAAAGAGGATAAACAGGAAATGATTAAGATTAAACTCGACGGCGCACAGGAATTTGAGGTCGCCCCTGAAGTCGCCTCTCACATCGAAGCGCTGAACGCAAAGGCTGACACTGCAATCGCAGAGCGTGATGCACTGAAAGCCAAAGTAGATGCAATGCCTGCTGAAATCGAAGCTGCAGTTGCTAAAGCGAAAGCTGATGCTGATGCCCTTGCTGCTCTGGTTGCTGTTGCTGCTGAAGCCGGTGTGAAGGCTGATGGTCTGGATGCTAAAGGCATTAAAGTAGCTTACGTTAAAGAAGTCTCCGGCCTTGATGTTTCCGAGAAGTCCGACGCGTACATCGACGCAGCGTTCGACATTGCCAAAGAATCTGATAAAATGGCTGAAGTACGTAAAGCGACTACCGCTTCCGACAAATCTGACAGCGCCAATGAGCCTAAGAAATTAGACCCGCGTGCTCGTTTAGCTAAAATTAAGAAATAAGGAGTTATAAACATGGCAATTCGTTCCGTAGCACTGGCTGGTATGGTTTCTGATACTTCTCTGTATAACATCGACGGCGCTTGCGTGGTTGGTGGCGCAGCAGCCATTCCGGTTGGTACTTTTGTTGGTGTTACATCCGCTCAGCCTGTAGATGGTCACAAAGTTGTTGGCCTTCCCGCTGTAACTGGCTCGGCAGTTAAACCTTACGGTGTAGTTGTTCGATCTCATTACGATACTCCAGATGGCACAGCTCGCGTAAAAGAAGCGGTTAACGTAATGACTCATGGTCGAATCTGGGTTCGTACAACCCTAGAGGCTGCGCCGGCCTTTGGTAGCAAGGTTTACGTAAACGCTAGTGGCGTTGTTGCTGCTAAGGCTGCTACCACTACTTGGGAGAC
>OEQT01000434.1_pt1 | contig 10140 bp, 9 predicted proteins | sample 1539831 | NCBI WGS metagenome assembly OEQT01 (sample SAMEA3891243, study PRJEB23780) | metagenome | biome: terrestrial biome; feature: animal house; material: water of meat washing | place: Italy | collected 2015-05-12 | reverse complement strand
TATTGCACAGGAGTTGTCTGACAAACACTACTTCAGAAAGCATGGTGAGAATGCCTATTACGGCCAGCGCTAATTAGTTGACCCGTTATTTAAATTGCCCATCTATTTATGTTAGTGACGTCAGGTTACGGCCCTTTATCGACTTTAAATCAATGGGCCAATCAATTAAGCCAAGGTTTTAAATTGAGGAAATATAGTATGACCAAACCAATGTTACAGATTGCTCTGGATTCTACCGATCTTGCTACCGCCGTGGATATTGCCGATCGCGTCGCCGGTTATGTCGAGGTGATCGAGGTCGGCACTATTCTGGCCTTTGCGGAAGGCATGTCTGCGGTACGCACCATGCGCGAGCGTCATCCTGATCACATTATCGTGTGTGATATGAAGACCACAGATGGTGGTGCCATTCTGGCTCGCATGGCCTTCTCGGCCGGAGCTGACTGGATCACGGTATCGGCCGCCGCACACGTTGCTACCATTGCAGCCTGCAAGAAAGTCGCGGACGAGTTTGGTGGGGAGATCCAGATAGAGATCTATGGCAACTGGACGCTGGATGATGCCAAACAGTGGGCCGATATGGGGATCACCCAGGCTATCTATCACCGCTCGCGGGATGCCGAGTTGGCCGGAGTCAGCTGGACACAGGCCGATTTGAGCAAGATGCGGGCACTCTCCGAGCTGGGGCTGGAGCTGTCGATCACCGGCGGTATCGTGCCGGAAGATATCCATCTGTTTGAAGGGATCCGGGCCAAGACCTTTATCGCCGGACGGGCATTGGCCTCAGAAAGCGGCCAGGGAACTGCCGAAGCGTTGCGCCGCGAGATAAACAAATATTGGTAACTCGACTGATTGTTACCTCTGAACCTCTGCCTAAAAATCTGCCCAAGCGATTCAATCGCTTGGGCTTTTTCGTATCTGCGGTTTTGGTGGTAAAGGCATGGCCCAACGCTGGAAGGCGTCAGGCCATGGGGCCTAGTGTGGCTGATGATGCAATAGGCCTGCTGCCACCATGGCTGTCGTGGCCACCGCACTGCAGCGTGCAGAGTCCGTACAGCCTGTGGACTCCTGAGCTGTCTGCCCGTCACGTTGGTAGATGGAGACCCCCTCCTTTATCGTCTCTTCGATCCGGATATCGGCCAAAGTCTCGGGTTTGACCTTGAGCGGATTGGCCGAGAGCACCACCAGGTCTGCCAGCTTGCCGACCTCCAGAGAACCCTTGTCGTGCTCCTCCTTGTATTGGGTTGCCGCCCACAGTGTCTGTGCCTTCAGTCCATCCAGAGCGGAGACCCGTTGATCCGGCCCGATAAGGCGCCCGGTACGACTGATCCGGTTGACGGTCGCATAATAGACCCGCATGGCATCCGGCAATGCCACGGGGGAGTCATGGTGCGAGGTGAAAATCATCCCCAGTTCACGGGCCCATCCGGTGGGAGAGATATGCTGTGCCCGCTCTTTGCCAAGCACAGAGTCACTGTGCCAATCCCCCCAGTAGAAGGTATGCATCGGAAAGAAGGAGGGGAAGATGCCGAGTCGCTGGAATGAGGCGACCTGATCCTTGCGGGCGGTCTGGGCATGGATGGCGACAAAGCCCCGATCCGGCTTGCCATGTTGCTTCTCGCTGGCCTCAATCCCCTTGATCAGCTGATCGATGGCCGCATCACCGTTGACGTGGGTGAGCAGTTGCCAACCATTGCGCTGCGCCAGTTCGATATAGCTGGCTGCTTGTTCGTCGCTCATGCTGGGATAGCCCTTGTAATCGGCCTTTTGCCCTGCTGGGGGAACAAAATAGGGCTGGGTCAGCCAGGCGGTTTTTCCCTGGGGGGATCCATCGAGGTTGAGTTTGGCTCCCGCGACGCGGAACCCGTTCATGTAGCTGCTGGAGTAGTAGGGCGGGGCAATGACATCCCGCGCAATCTGGATATCGGGATAGGCCGCGACATCGAGGGGCAGCTTGGCTTTCTGGGCCAGCTGGTACATGGTCTTGACCGCGGAGGTAGAGGCGCGTCCCTCCTGAGCCGTGGTGTAACCGAAGCTGGCATAGAGTGTCATGCCTGCCTTGAAAATTGCCTCGTTTTCTCTGTCATTCAAGTTGGCGAACATCGACATCAAGGTGCCAAAGAAGGCCGTCTCTTCCAGTACCCCATTGGGCGTTTTGCCGTCCGCTTCACGGCGGATCTTGCCCCCTTCCGGATCCTTGCTGTCAGGCCCGAATCCGGCCAGCGCCAGCGCCTTGCTATTGAGGGTTGCGAGGTGACCCGACTGATGAATGATGAGCACCGGGAGATCCTGCGATACGGCATCGAGCTCCTGACGGGTGGGATGGCGCCCCTCCTTGAGCTGGGAGTCGTCATAACCGAAACCCAGTATGATCCCGTGCGCCTTGTTTTGCGGCTTGGCGACCCAGTTTCGCAGCGATTGTTGCAGGGCCGCAATGCTGTTTACCGCCCCATCCGGTGGTGCCAGCAGATTGGCGGAGAGCGCCTGGATACCGGTGTTGAACACATGACCATGGGCATCGATAAAGCCCGGGATCAGGGTCTTGCCCTGCAGGTCGACCACCCGGGTTTCGCCATCACGCAGCGTGAGGATATCGCGCTCGCTGCCCAGCGCCAGAATGCGGCCATCCCTGATGGCCAGCGCCTGCGCCGTCGGAGCCGCATCGTTGACGGTAACGATATCGCCACCGAGATAAATGGTCTGGGCGGTGGGTTTGGCCGGGCTTGCGGCATTGGCCGAACTGGCCGCCAGCAAGGCGATGGCGATAGGGGTGATTTTCATGTGACATGCTCCATGCTGAAAGGTCACTGGGGGGAAGGATCACGGCATTTGCCCAATCAGGCGGGTTGTGAAGGAAATGTGCAGAATATACAAGGATATACCCCACTCAAATGTGACGCAGCAGTAAATTTACCGGCCCCGTAACAAAAGCACGGGCCACTCCCTGGCCCCGTACCGGCTCCCCTTGTCATCACTATTACGGTTGCCACTCCCGATAGCTGGTCAGGCGGTAGCCGCGCTCGGCGATAAGGACGGGCAGGGACGGGTCGGTCAGGATCGCCAGTTCGTTGAGGCGGGGCTGGCAGTAGGAGCTGCCTTGCATCTCCAGATCGATAAAGGAGGGGTGGCACATGATCTCGAGCGAATGGGCCCCCTGTTCACTGGCCTCATCGAGCAGTTGCAGCAGGCTGTTTTGGGTCAGCTGCGCGCCGTAGAAGCGGTCGTCGAACCGATCGCAGCTTTGCGGGTGGGTGACGGTCAGACCGTGGCGTGCGATTTCGCCCCGGTCGATGCGAAGGGGCAGGCCATGCGCCTTGGCGAAAGCCTCCACCAGCGGGTAGATAGTCGGCAACATATGAACATGGTGGTGGCTGTCGATATGGGTCGGCTGCTTGCCGAAGATCGCGACAAAGCGCTGATACTGACTCGCCAGCTCGCCGGATATCTCGGCCAGATCCAGCTCTCCCGCCTCGCTCTTGTGCCAGATCCCCTTGTTGAGCTCGCCCTGCTCGTTCACCAGCGAGGTGAGCGGCGTGAGCGGCTTCCCCCAGCTGAGCATAAAGTGCAGCCCGACTGGCAATTCGGGGAAGCGTTCGGCCAGCCAGGCGGCGTGTGCGATAGCGGGGGAGGTGACGATGGCGCTGGTGGAGCTGACGACCCCGTGCTCGAACGCCTCTACGATGCCGTAGTTCTGGGCGCGGCAGAGGCCGAAGTCGTCGGCGTTGATGATCAATCTCTTGCTCATGAGGGTTCCCTTGCGGTTAAGCGCCCCGCCGGTTCGGGCGGGGCGTGCTGGCCTCAGGCGAGGGCGTCGATGGCGGCGGCGAAGTTGGGCAGGTGTTCGCGGTGGGCCAGCAGCAGCTCGCGGGCGACGATGCGGGCATCGTTGTCGGAGTGGATCAGCGGGTTGAGGTTCATCGCCAGCAGCAGGTCATCGAAGTTGCCACTGATGGCGGCCTTGGCGGCGGCGATCTCGAAGCTCTTGATGAGGTGCACCAGCCCGTTCACCTTGTCGTCAAAGCGGGTGAGGCGCGGATGGGGAATGGCGCCATCACGCCCGATCAGGCAGCTCATCTCCACCGTCCAGTCGGCCGGGATATTGGTGACATGGCCCTGATGGGGCACGATGACGTAGTGCTCGCTCTGCTTGTCGTTGTAGATGGCGCTGATCACTTCGCAGGCTGCATCGGAGTAGTAGGCGCCGCCACGCAGCTCCAGCTCCTTGGGCTTTTCGCACAGCTCGGGGTTCTGGTAGAGCTCGAACAGCTTCTTCTCGACCTGCTGCACGACTTGAGCCCGGGCGCCGCCCTTGTAGAACTCGCCCATCTCGATCCCCAGCATCTCTTTCTCCTTGAAGTAGTAACGCAGGTAGGAGCAGGGGAGCAGGCGCAGACCGCGGATAAAACCGGGGTCGAACGGCAGATCGAAGATGTTTTTGACCGAGCTGGCGCGGGTCAGGCTGCCATCGGCGACCCCTTCCAGCAGCTCGTCAAAGCGGGATTCGCCGTTGACCAGCACATCGCCGATAAAGACCAGATGGTTGAGGCCGAACAGGTCCATGGAGAGGTGATCCCGCTCGGTGAGCTGGAGGGCATCGCGCACAAACATCTGCATGCCGACCGGAATGTTGCACACCCCGATAAAGCGGCGGAAGTTGGTATGACGGCGCACCGCTTCGGTCACCATGCCGGCCGGATTGGTGAAGTTAATCAGCCAGGCATCCGGGCAGAGCTCCTCCACGTCGCGGATGATGTCGAAGATGACCGGAATGGTGCGCAGCCCCTTGAACAGGCCGCCTGCGCCGTTGGTCTCCTGCCCCAGCATGCCGTGGCTCAAGGGGATGCGCTCATCCTTCTCCCGCGCCTGCAGCTGGCCGACCCGCAGCTGGGTGGTGACGAAGTGGGCGCCCACCAGTGCCTCGCGGCGATCCAGGGTCTTGTGCAGGGTCATGGGGATACCCGCCTGGCGGATCATCCGCTGGCAGAGGTCGAAGATGATGTTCAGTTTCTCTTCGCCAGCGGGAATATCCACCAGCCACAGCTCGCTGATGGGCAGCTCGGCATAGCGCTTGATGAAACCATCGACCAGCTCGGGGGTGTAGCTGCTGCCGCCGCCTATGGTGACTACCTTGATCTTCTCGCTCATAAATCCCTCTTTCATCGATCTCTATCGGTTTGATGGTGGCCGCTCTGTCGTCAGGGTGAGAGGGGCCGCAGCCACCTGTGGCAGGGGCTGATCATGTTCTGTGCTCTGTATTGCAATCGGTTCTATTTACATGGCATTCACTGCCGGCATCAGGCCGGGCTTTCAAATTTCGGGTAGAGATATTTGCGGTAACTGCCCGGGGTAAACGAGGTGAGCTTCTTGAAGTTTTTGATAAAGAGGCTGACGTCGTTGTAGCCGGTCTCGAAGGCGATATCGGCCACCGAGTTGTTGGTCACCTCCAGCTGCATCTTGGCGTAGTTGATCCGGATCTCGTTGATGATCTGCATCGGCGTCTTGTTGTAGTAACGCCGGGTGGCCCGGGTCAGATACTCCTGGCTCTTGCCACAGAGGGAGACCATGTTGGCCAGCGCATCCTCGGCAAAGAGGGGGCGATCGTGCATCCGCTCCACGGTTTCGTGGAGCCAGAGCGGAAGATCATCGCTGGCGGAGGTGTCCTTGTAGTGACGCAGCCGGTTCATCACCGCGTAGGTCACCACTTCGAGAAATTCGGTCAGCGCCTCTTCCCTAAACCCCGGCGAGACCAGCACCGACTCGATGTAGCTGAGGAACTCGCTCTTGAGCGCATAGGCCTGAGAGGCGACGAAGTGCTCCGGCAGCAGGTATTTGAAGTGCTCGTCGAAATAGGTACGGGTGATCCCGACGTTGAAGATGCGGGTGGTGCCGAACTCGTAGAAGCTTTGATGGCGGGAGCCGAGCGGGATAAACACCACGTCCCCCCGCTCCAGCAGCACCCGCTTGCCGTTGACCTCCTGATAGTAACGACCGGTCAGTACCAGGGTGAACTCGTAGTAGTCGTGCTGGTGCAAACCGGTTCCGCTCACCTGCTTGTTGTAGATGAACATGTGGAACGGTTTGTTGTTAAACAGTTCGGTTTCCCGGATTGTTTTAACGCTCATGAGTCGCTTCCTGATCTGCGGGCCGATGACGGGGCCTCTCGCCCCGTCCGGAGGTTATTGGTTCTGCAGCTTTTCGTGCAGCTCGATCAGCTCGCTGATCAGCTCACGGGCCAGCATGGAGGTCATCAGGTGATCCTGGGCATGGACCAGCACCAGGGTGACCGGGATCTTGCCTTCCCCCTGATCGTCCTCGATCAGCTGGGTCTGCACCAGATGGGCGGCATTGAGCGCCTCGCGGGATTGGGCCATCAGCTGGTGAGCGGCGGCCAGATCCCCCTCCTTGGCCTTTTTCAGCGCGGTGTAGGCGAGACTGCGGGCCTGCCCGGAGTTGATGATGAGCCCCATCACCACCTCTTCCAGATCGTTGCAGGTGGCGGCCTCTTCAGTGATGTTGTCCAGATCGAACATGTGTCGTTCCTTACGTGAATGCGTTGATTGAAACCATTAGTTGAAGCCGTTAATTGAAACCATGGTTGCGCGCGACCTCGGCAAACCAGTAGCCGCTCTTCTTGATGGTGCGCTGCTGGCTCTCCAGATCGAGGCGGACGAAGCCGTAACGGTTCTTGTAGGCGTTGAGCCACGACCAGTTGTCGATAAAGGTCCACAGGTGATAGCCGCGACAGGCGCTGCCCTCTTCCAGTGCGCGATGCAGCCACTGGAGGTGCTCGCGAATGAACTGGATGCGGTAGTCATCCTCCACCCGTCCCTCGGGACCGATAAAGCGCTCTTCCCCTTCGACCCCCATGCCGTTCTCCGAGATGTAGCAGGGCAGGTTGCCGTAGTTGACTCGCAGGTCGGTGAGGATGTCGTAGATCCCTTTTTCGTAAATCTCCCAGCCGCGGTGGGGGTTCATCTTGCGGCCCGGCATCTCGTAGTAGTCGAACAGATCTTCCGGCGTGCGCGGTACACCCTGCCACGCCACCTCTTTGGCCTTGACCCGGCGCGGCTGGTAGTAGTTGATGCCGAGGATATCCACCTTGCCGGCGGCGAGCAGCGCCTTGTCACCCTCTTCGATCTGCGGCAGCAAGTCGTACTGCTCTAGCAGCGCGACCAGCTCGGGGTCGTAGCTCCCCTTCAGGGCCGGATCGAGGAAGCTCTTGTTGAGCAGCAGATCCGCGATGCGGGAGGCGGCGAGATCTGCCGGATCCTGCGAGCGGGGATAGGTCGGGCTCAGGTTGAGGATGATGCCGATCTCGCCATCATGCTGGCAGGCGCGATAGGCCTGCACGGCACCGGCATGGGCCAGCGCGGTGTGGTAGGCGACGGTGGCCGCCCTACCAAAATCGACCACGCAGGGGTAGTGGTAGTGGCCAAGGTAGCCGCACTCGACCGGCACAATCGGCTCGTTGAAGGTGAACCAGTGCTTGATGCGACCGCCAAACAGGTCGAAGCAGCGGGTGGCGTAGCGCACATAGGCGGCCACCACTTCCCGGCTCTCCCAGCCGCCACGCTCCTGCATGCACATCGGCATGTCGAAGTGGTAGAGGTTGATAAGCGGGGTGATCCCCTCGGCCAGCAGCCGATCGAAGACGGCGTTGTAGAAGCTGACCGCCTCCTGGTTGATTTCGCCCACCCCGTCCGGGATCAGCCGTGACCAGGAGATGGAGGTGCGAAAACTGTTGTGCCCCAGCTGCTTGAGCAGCTTGATGTCGCTCTCGAAGTTGTCATAGAAGGTGGAAGTGTCGGTCGGGCCGACCCCGTTGTGGAAACGCTGCGGTTCGATGGAGAACCAGTAGTCAAAGATATTGGCGGATTTGCCGCCGCGGTTGGCGGCGCCTTCCATCTGCGGGGCCGAGCTGGCGCTGCCCCACCAGAAGTTATCCGGAAAACGATACTGCATGGGTTACTTCTCCAGGCTGTTAGGGGAGGAGTTTTGCTCCTCCCTTGCTGTCATTGGAATGGCTGTTATCAGAACTTCAGAGCCAGAGCGATATCCTCTTCGCTCTCCTCTTCTTCATCGATGACGTTCTGCGCCTTGTTGGCAATCAGCACGAAGGGGATATACATCATGGTCGCGACACCCAGGTTGAATATCGCCAGACAGAAGGCGGCCACGCTGCCGTTGGTGTTGAAGAAGGCACCCAGGCCGGTCGGCATGGTCCATGGCGCTATGTTGGTGATGGGCGGGATGATCCCGGCGTAGTAGGCCGCCATGGTGATCCCCATCAGTACCGGGTGCACCAGAATGAAGGGCACCACCAGAATGGGGTTCATGATGACCGGCAAGCCGAACAGGATGGGCTCGTTGATCTGGAACAGGCCGGAGGGCAGACCCAGCTTGGCCACCTGACGGTAGTCATCGCGACGGGAGACCATAAAGATGGCGATGATGAGGCCCAGCGTGGCACCGGTGCCGCCGAGGAAGACGAAGGAGTCGGTGATCGGCTTGGCCCAGAAGTGGAACTCTTTGCCTGCCGCGATGGCCGCTTCAACCGAGCCGTACTGGTTGTAGAGGGCGACGTTTTCCAGGGCGAAGGGGAAAAGTACGCCTGACTCCAGCGCAGTGAGCGCCAGCATGCCGTGTACACCGAAGAACCAGAGGAAGGAGGAGAAGATCACATAGACCCAGCCCACCAGACCCCCCATATTGGCCAGCGGGGTGGAGATACTGTCCATGATCAGCTGGTGGAAGTTGGTGCCGGCATTGTTCAGCAGGTAGGAGATCACCCCCATGATGGAGAGGATGATAAAGCCCGGGATCAAAGCCGAGAAGGAGCGGGAGACAGAAGCTGGAACGCTGTCTGGCAGGGTGATGACCCAGTTGCGACGGACGATAAAGGCGAACATTTCGGCCACGGCGATACCGATCAGCATGCCGGAGATGATGTTGGCACCGCCCAGCCAGTTGGCGCCAATCGCATAGGATTCACCCACGCTGAATGGTGTGACCGTCATAAAGGCTGCCACCGCCAGCAGACCGGAGGCCAGGGGGTCGGTCTTGCGCTCTTCGGCCAGTGCCAGACCAATAAAGAAGGGGGCCATCAGCGACATGATCCCTAGAGTGCCGTTATAGACGTTGCCGCCGATGCTCTTGAGGCCATCAAGGGTGGCGATGGTGGCGGGATCGATCCGCACGCCGATGGAGTAGAAGAAGGAGCCTTCGCCAAAGCTCAGAAAGACGTTGTTGATGAGAACGAACATGGCCCCGACCAGCGTCAGGGGCATCAGCTTGATAAAACCGTTCTTGATGGCGTTGACATGAGGTTGTTTGCCCAGCTTGACGGCTATGGGCAGTATGACCTTCTCCAACGATGCGATGATGTTGCTCACAGGGATCTCCTTACCTATGCGAGGCTCTTCTTGATGGAGGCGACGGCGGCTTTCAGCACGCCCAGCCCGTCGACCTTGCCGTAGAGCAGGGTGTCGATCACCTCGACCGGCTTGCCCGGCAGCTGCTGCTGGATCTCCGGCAGCATGTAGGCGATTTGCGGGCCCAGCAGCACCAGATCGGCATCCTGTCCCTTCTCGCCGGCCAGGGTCTCCGGATAGGCATCGATCAGCACCGGCACATCATATTTTTCCGCCTGCGCCTTCATCTTTGAAACCAGCAGTGAAGTGGACATCCCGGCAGAGCAAAACAGGTAGATACGCTTCTTTTCCATAACCCTTCCCTCAACGCTTGAAAACCAAATGAACAGATCGGTCGAGATGCGTGCCTGTCGTGCTAGCAAGACAAATCAATCATCTCCAGTTGACCTCATTGTATCTACCTATGGGTTTCATCTGGTATTTCGATACTCATATCAATAGTCTTTGGTTGACCATGGTTTTTGCCGTTGCTCACATTTTTGATGGGCAGGCGCAGCGGAAATGAGATGGGATGGGGGGTAAGGAGGATGTTTTTCTTGGTTTAATCTTTATTTTTCAGTTGGTTATTTTTATGGCCTTAAAGATTTCTGCAAGTTGGCTGAAAAAGATCAATAACGGGTGGTAGCTCACATTTCACAAGGAATGCAACCTGATTGATATTCATAATGACGGGGATGAGCTGCCGCGTTTCTCGACATGGTGCGCGCTC
>OEQT01000426.1_pt1 | contig 10363 bp, 15 predicted proteins | sample 1539831 | NCBI WGS metagenome assembly OEQT01 (sample SAMEA3891243, study PRJEB23780) | metagenome | biome: terrestrial biome; feature: animal house; material: water of meat washing | place: Italy | collected 2015-05-12 | reverse complement strand
CTGACTGAGAGTTTACTCACTTAGCCGCGTGTCCACTATTGCTGGGTAAGATCATTTTTTCCCTTTCCAGTTATGCGGCTCATCAAGTTTGGCATTAATTGCAGCTCTGATTCCCCGCGCTTGCGCCCCCCATTCATCCTGATCATCCCAGCGTCCTGAACTGCAACTACCTGTAGCAGTAGTTTTGTGGCAATCTGAAGGGTGTAAAGGTGTGCATCCCGCAACAAAACCGACCCAAAAAGTCAACATAACGATTTTCTTTAATCCCACTTCTTGCTCCTCAATCCATTAAAATCTCAGCAATAGTAGTTGTTACGTCCGCCACTGGCTCAGAGCTGACTATCCGCTAAATTTAGCTCAGTGCCGTAGCTGTGTCAGAACAAACCTAAGCCGAAACCGTTTATTACAAAACAATAAATATCAGGGTTTAAAATCCAGCACCCCATTTTGAAATACTTTATATACTTCCGGCGAAGGGGGGGCAGGTATATCAGCATTCTTTATCGCATTCATCGCTTCACGACATAAATCGAGGTCTCCACTTTCTCTTTTAACCTCCAGTAGAAGGCCATTCGGGGCCATATGCATTCTCAGTGTACACTCTTTTCCTGAATACTTACTCGCATCCCCGAACTGTTTTTCGATGGCGCTCTTGATTTGATGGGCATACAGACGGATATCCTCACTAACATCAGAAGTACGTTCAGATGAACTCACATACTGTGTCTCTATTGCTTTATCGGAGTAATATGATGTACGGTCATGATAATTTGTCGATACAGCATCAGTGCACCCGATAATAATCCCACTAATAATCAACGTAAGAATTGATGCGCTACGAAAACCCATTTTTCCTCACATATGTCATATAGTAAAGGATTATATATACCGTTGTTTTGGACGCTCAAACAGCGAATCAGATCAAATAAAACGCACATTTGTTAACATTTACACAAAGTCTGCGTGGGATATTCTGAAAGAATATCCATAATGTGGAGAGAATCTATTGAAGTGCATGGTGCCGGGTGCCTCCCGGTGAACAAAATGTTCGTGATACCTGTCGGCGACAGAAAAGGTTAATGGTATCACCCCACCGCACAGGGGGATTCACCATGCAGGAGTTTTCTTAGCAAACTCACTGCGCGCCCGGCAACTCCCAACCACATAAAATGCGGAGTTTGTGGTATTTATGCATATAACTCGCAGGAATTATCTTAAAAAACTGATGTCGATCCGGATTAAAAAGAAGCAGGTCATCATCAGATGACTGGAAAAAAGGAAAACAAAAAATACTCATCATACAGTTTTGATTGCAGGGATGAGCCTGCTATGCACAATATGCAGAATATAAGCAAGATAAAAATATGCAGGCATATTATTTCGGATTTTGTTATTAACACAACCTTTTTAATAATCATTTGGCATACAATAAACCAGCCCAAAAAGAACCGCCTAAACAGGCGGTTGGTCAATACAAAGGATGCTTCGTCTTTATTATAGTAATCTGAGGCGTCGGGTGTCTTGTATCAGACAACATATTGTCCCGCTAAACAGCGAATTACAAACCACCCTGCAATGATCTCTCATCTCATTTTATATGAGTTGACGACATCAGGATAACGCATCATCAGCCCCTGCCAAGAAATATCAAAACTCCCGCCAGCAATGTGTTATCACAATATTGTAAAAAAAACACAGCACCGAAACTATAACTGGTCTCTGTTATAATTTGGAGCAGAAAGACCAGTTGCCCAACTAGCAGCATTCTCCCCTGCTTTCCTGACGTAAAAAAACCGCATTAAGCGGTTTTTTTACGATGTCCATGTCTGCAATCCGCCTCGCGATACAGCTTTGCGAAGCATAGCAAAATTGAAGCAGTTTATACGTAAGAAATCAAGCCATTTTCTCAGCAAATGATTCACGCATGGGAATATATAGGGCATACTCAGCAACAGCTAACCAATTAGCAATCCGTTTTTCGCATGTGCTAAAACACCACTCTGGGTGTGCATCATTTAGCAATTCAGCCATTTTGCGCTTAGTCATCCCCCGCCCTTCATAGCGTTGCCGGAGAATGCAAATCAATCCTGGATGCTCTGCCAGCACCTCACTTATGACTCGATCAATACATAACGCCTCTGCATCAGTACAATGCGCCAGCCAGGTCTTTTGCTTGCCATTGATCATCTCTCGCAAAAACGCTTCCAGCTCAGGTTTCTCTATTCCCGCTTTTTTCATTCTGCGCAGGGCTTCATTAATGGCTGTTTTCGTCAGTTTTTTGGATGCCAACAACTGATTGAACATATTCCCTGACCTGCCACCGCCAATATACGACCAGCGCCCCCACATACGTAGTTTTCCCTGAATCCAGACACTTTCCAGCGTGGTGAGACGAAGGTGTTCCCCGCTTTTGCCTGTATTTGTTGGGTAAATCATAAATAACCTTCCTTTCTCCAGATTTCTTGTGTGCGAAAAACACCTTCTGCATGCATCAGGCGTAATTCTTCTTTGGTGTAATCGCTGGTTTTTACCCGCCCGTCGATTAAATCGTGGCATGAGCTACAGGCAATCGCTGCCTGCATATCGTGTGGTTTTGTCGCTGTTCCGCACGTCCCCGCCAGCCTGTAATGCGCCAGCACAGAGGTTTCGGGATTGTGATTGCAGTAGCCAGGGATTCTGATCTGGCACATCTGGCCTTTAGCCGCTTTACGTAAATTCACCATTACGCAAACTCCAGTAGTTGTGCGGCCACATTTTCAACTTCCTCCTGAGAGGAGAATTTACGGAACAGAATCCAGTTCCACAGCACATTCAGAACAGATTTATAAACCTGCTGAAACTCGACTTCGTCCATATTCGCAAAAGCGATGGATTTTGCCCGACGCCCACGGCTACCGTCCGGATAAATATGCTCGGTGTAAAATCCGGCCTGAATGGTTACCCACTCGCGAAAAGCCTCAAACGACTTTAGCAATGCCGTATCCCGGGTTCTGCGTGTCGCAACTGTATTCAGATATTGCTCTGCGGCATCACTCAGGGCTGGCGTGTGTTCCCGACCAACTGATTCGCACAGGTAATCAACGAAACCAGACAGCAGTTCTCGTTCGCGAGGCGTGATCGCCCCACCGACCGGAGTCCAGTAATCGAATCCCAGTTGCAGGAGTTTGAAAAAACGCTTGTGGAATGCGTAGTTACGCACACGCTTAAAGTCTGCGTGTATCCACTCGCCTATTTTGATTTGATGCAGAAAATCACAACTCTCCGGCGTCGCCGGGAGAAGTAATCCGGAAGAGGTTTGTTTGACCAGTTGTATATGCGCCATTTCTTAATCTCTCGATGGCGCAGCGCAGCAGATGCCAGTTGTTCAGGCTGACGTATGAAGTATAAATAAACTGGCTCCAGTGTAAAGCCCCACCTTAATGGAATAAAAACCAAACAACAGATTGCTGGGATACAAACAACGCTTATTATTAAAAGCGGTTAAACAAATTAAATTTTAATGTTATGCAAATCTGCCAGATCACCATAATATCTCATTTGAAAACCGCTGAAATAACAACCCTATTAGGGTTAATCATATTAAGGTGAGTAAATATGGAAAACAACAAATCTGCACATTACGTTCCTTTTTTATCTATAATACTTTTTGTTTTATGCTGTGCGTGGGCATTATTTTTATAAAAATATTCACAGATAAAATATACCCGCCAAAGTTGGTTAAGTGCGGGTGCGTTGAGGATGCCTGACTCATCAGAGGTGGCGAGGGATTTCTCCCTCGCCTGGTCTCTCACTCCTCAGGTTCGTAAGCTGTGAAGACAGCGACCTCCGTCTGACCGGTTCGGATTTGTACCTCGCAGAAGTCTTTCCTTGTTACCAGTGCCATCACAACGACGGTAATACAGATGACAATCAGGGCGATTAACATCGTCTTTTGCTGCATCACAGCCTACTTACCCTTACCTTTCGTTCAAGCGGTAAGGTCACTTTTTCTGTTGTGTGCTAACCAACAAACCTCTTTTATCTGCATTAAAAATCGTTATCATGTCATCCTCAACCTGTTAATAGCCTATTATGGACTTTAGTAAACAATGAGCACTTCCGCATACAAGAGCAAAATTCGAACACTCCAGTGCGCGTTAAAAAACGGTGAATTTGAACCATTCATACAACATATCCGTTTTCCATACTTTAAAAATATAGAGCAGAATGCAAGGATCGATTTTCAGTTCCCTATAACGGCTTTAGTAGGAAAAAATGGAACTAATAAAAGTTCTGTTATCAAAGCGCTATTTGGTTGCCCACATGGTAAAAATATAACTCGTTATTGGTTCACAACTGAAACAGATGAGTTTCCTGACCTAAAACTTGCTGATGGCAGTTCTCTTAAACCTAGATATATATATGGATATAAAAATGCTGATGGCCGTTTAGTTGAAATACTCCAAGCACGTATCAATGCTACCAAGAAAACAATCGATTATTGGGAAACAAGTCGACCATCTGTTGGTGATAACATGGAGAGTATTTCGGATGATCTGGGTGCTAATAGTAATGCAACCAGATGGAAAAAAATCAAGAAGGGATTGGTTTTCCTAGATTTCAGATCGGAAATAAGTGCATTTGATAGATGTATGTATCACTCTGATTTTAAATTAAGAAAGAAGAAGAGTGGTGTATTAATTACAAAGCAAGACTATATCAGAAGCAAATCTAAATATATAAAGAAAGCTTTTGATGAAAAGCTAAGTAATTTAAGACTCTGGGGGGCGGAAACCATTGTTAAAAATATAACCTTGGCGCCAGAACTAGTTGAGCACGTCTCATTTATATTAGGGAAAAAATATAAAGTCATTAAATTTCTTGAGCATCGGTTATTTGGAACCAGAGGAGGAACCGCTTTACTTTCAACTGATAAGTTGAACTATACAGAAGCGTTTGCTGGAAGTGGTGAATTTGCAATAGTTTCACTAATACTCAATATTTATTCGGCCAAACCTAATTCATTAATTCTTCTTGACGAACCAGAAGTTTCACTTCACCCTGGTGCACAAAAAAGGATGATGGATGTTCTGTACTCTATTGTTGAGCAGAAAAAACATCAAGTGGTAATATCAACCCATTCTCCTGTTATTGTGAACACTCTTCCCAAAGATGCCATTAAATTATTTGTTTTTGATGAAGAGAGTGAAACAGCTAAAATAGTTCAAAATATAGCACCGGATGAAGCTTTTATAGAGCTAGGGCATGATATTAACAAGAAAACAATAATTGTAGAAGATAAATTAGCTAAAGCAATTATAGATAAAGCGATTAAAAATGATGAAAGATTAAGCTTATCATTTAGTGTAAGTTATATACCAGGTGGTTCGGAGACCATTTTAAGCAAGCATCTTCCCAGTTACGCTGTGGTAGAACGCAATGATATTTTGTTTTTACTTGATGGTGATAAAAACAAAAAAATAAAACCAGTAAGAATTAGTGAAATTGCTGATGCTGATTTAGTTAATACAATGTGCAAATATTATGGTTGCGAGTTAATTATCAATGCCAGTGGTAGTAATGGCAAAAAAAATGAACAAGAATCTAATAGACTCAAAAGGCAAGTGCTTGAGTATGCATTCAATAAAGTGCAGTATTTACCATTTGATACTCCCGAACAATTACTCATTGAAAAGGCAATTACGCCAAGTGAAAAAGAAATAATTGATTCACAGACCTGGAGTTCTAATGATCCAGAACTGTATAAGAATCAAATAAGATTATTAGCGCAACACCTGTATGATAAAGAAGAAGTAAATGCAGAGGAAATTTTTTGCCTCCAACAAATGATGACCGCAAGACTTAAAAATGAATTGCCTGAATTTATAAAAATAAGAAAAATAATTACTCAGGCTCTTGACCGTGGTATCATTAGGTAGTGATTCTGGATGCAGAGGGAAAAATGAAAAAAATCAAAGTGTTTGACTTCTTTTCCGGTTGTGGTGGAACCAGCCAAGGTTTCCATCAAGCTGGAATGGATATTGTTTTTGGCCTCGATTTCGACGTTGATGCAGCCAGTTCATTTCGTGCAAATTTCCCGCAGGCTGCTTTTATTAACTCGGACATTAGGTTAATCGACAACAATGCCATAAACAAGTTAGTAAAAAAACATCGTAATGATTACATTCTTTTTTCAGGATGTGCGCCTTGTCAACCGTACTCTAAGCAAAACTCAAATAAGAAAAATGATGATCCACGATTAGATCTATTAAAGGAATTCAGTCGCTTTGTAGAGCATTATATGCCTGATTTTATTTTTGTTGAAAACGTGCCAGGAATGCAAAAGTTTAACAAAAATGAAGGAACATTCATGATGTTTTTAGAAATGCTTTCATCAAAGGGATATAGTGTAGATTATAAAGTAATGCCAGCTGCGTGGTACGGTGTACCACAGACGCGAGAAAGATTAGTGCTCATTGCATCCAAGGATTTTTATGTCGCATTGCCTTCTCCTACACATGGGGTTGGAAATACTCCCTATTCAACAGTAAAGGACTGGATCGCTAATTTACCGAAGATAGAAGCAGGAGAAAAGCATAATAGTATTCCTGATCATGAAGCTGCACGCTTATCAGAGCTTAATTTACGTAGAATAAAATGCACTCCTGAAGGTGGAAGTCGAGAATTTTGGCCAGATGAATTGATTTTAGAATGCCATCGTAACCATAAAGGGCATACAGACGTATATGGACGTTTGAGTTGGGACAAACCAGCCAGCGGACTAACAACTCGTTGTATTAGCTATTCAAATGGACGTTTTGGACATCCAACACAAAATCGAGCAATATCGGTTCGTGAAGCAGCGTGTCTACAAACATTTCCTTTGGATTATAAATTTATTGGTTCTTTGCAATCTCGGGCTCGTCAAATAGGAAATGCGGTCCCTCCGAAGATGTCTGAAACGATTGGAAAACATTTGCTTAATATAATCAAAGCCTCCTAGGAGGCTTTATTTTATTGTTATCCCCCCTAGTAGTTAATCGTGCTCACCAGACAACCTCCTGAAATTACTCTGGTAAAATGCCAGTACACGCTGCATAACTTCGCTTTTCCGGCACTCGCGACAGATTATATTCAGGCGCCTGTCGTAGCGGCGTATTTCTCCGTCTGGTAATGACCAGATAAGGTCAGGATCAACCACAACCGTTTTTTTCACCTTTGCCCTGGATAGTTTTTTGCGGGCGTTTTGCCAGTCCTTACGAGCCTGCTCAGACGGGAATAATCCGTAGCCTGAATTGTAAACATCACCACTGGCGACTAGTTCTCTGGCGAGAGTGCTTATGTAATACCTTGATGCACCGGTTTTAGCCTCCAGAGCCCGTAACGTCTCGCGACCGCTCAGAGGTACAAGTTCAACAACCTGTCCTTTAATTTTTTCTCGCTCTTCTGGTGTAAATACTTTTGCCATAGGTGCCTCCGGCAATCACTTTTCCGATGCAACATGGCGGGAAGAATCAGTAATCTGTCGTACAATATCCCTGTGCTTGTTCAACTCACGCAGCGCGGCGCAGACACGCTCCCACTTCTGGACATGATTTTTCGCCCGACGCAGTTCGCGGTTTGCCATATGCAGTGATGGTAAAACCAGGTCATCCGCTCGCGTTTCAGTAAACGATGGCAGCGACTGCACAATGTCCGCCACAGTTTCTGTTTTAATATCTTCCTGTGTTGCAGCCTCCTGTACTGGTAACGCAACACCTGCGGGCTGAGGAAAGGCCTTACCAGCAGTTTCCGCTACCGATGCTGCTTTCGGCTCTGCTGGTAAATTATCGCCCGGTATGCAGTAACGAAATTTACCGCCCTGATTTACGCGAATCAGACGACCTTTGCTGATTGCCATTGCCAGCGTTGAAGCCACTTTGCGTGATGTGGTACCAAACAATGTAGCCAGCTCATCAACCGTTTGTGGTCCTCGTTGTTCAATCGTCGCGGTTAAATCGCACTCTGAGATTTTCGCTACTGTTGCTGTGGTGATTTCTTCCGGCAGTTCTGCCTGCGCTGGCTGTTCCTGCTGAACATTGTTATCAGCCACACGCCAGGTGTACGCGCTTTTATCAACAAAACCAGCCTTTTTCAGTTCCCATAGTTCGTTCAGCACTTCTTCACGACTGATATCAAGTCGCGCAGCAAGTTCTATGGATGTGGCTTTTCCCATTGCTTTCAGTGCGTCAAAAACAGTCTCCATTAAATTTTTCTCCCGGTAAAAATTACTTCGCAATTCCTGGCTGGACGACATTCGGACGCCAGCTCTCCCAGTTAAAATTCACCCATCGCCCGCCGTTCATGGTCATGCGATCCATAATCCGCTCGCCGAGCAATGTTTTCATGGCCTCATAGTTCAGGTTTGTCAGCATCCCCACGCTGCGCATCGACGCTGTCCGGCGATCAACAATCTGGTGCAGTACCACCTGCTCGTTTTTCGTCTCGCGCTGAATGCCAATTTCATCAAGAACCAGCAGATCCACTTCGCACAGTTCCCGCAAAAATTTTTCGCCTGACTGCCCGTCGTCATAGCTGGCGTGCAGGGCACTCATAACATCAGCCACGGTAACCACAATCACTGTCTGACCGTCTTTCAGCAGGCGATTCCCGATAGCTGCCGCTAAGTGGTTCTTCCCGGTACCAGGTTTTCCGCTGAACGCAAAATTTGTACACCCGGTCATCAGTTCATCAGCGATGGATTTCGCCTGACTCAACGCGTATCGCTGCCCTTCGTTCTGCACCTGGTAATTCGAAAACGAGCATTTGCGGTGCAATGGCTGGATGCCAGAGCGATTCAGAATTTTTTCCACCCGCAACTGACGATTCTGACGGTTGATCTCCTCACAACGTTTCTGGCCTTCGGAAAGTTGCCACTCGCGCCACTCCGCTACCGTCTTGAATGGCGCGGTTACATGTGACGGGGCCAGTCTGCGGATACGTTCAAGAACGTCGCCTGTCGCAATATTTTTCATGGTCAGTTACCCCCTGAAGCCTGGCGGGATCGCACTATCCGGTAACGAGACGGTGTTAACCTGTCGGAGTAACGTCTCAGGTCGAACACCTTTCGGCGCGAACAAGCCCTGGTATTCGTTGGCGATGCTGTGTCGAATCACCTGCTCAGGTGAAAAACCCTGCTGGCGGAATTTTTCCAGCTCCCGTATCGCCCCGTTAGCGCCCTGCTCCGTTCGAATCGGTTTTCGCAATGCCTGGCGAAATTCAACCCACTCACGCCAAAGCGAGACAGAAATCCAGTTCGGCAAAGTAATATCCAGAGGGTCAAACTTTTTGACACCTCGATTCCCCCGGGGGGGATTTAGGGGGGGATCTGTTTTTAGATCTTTATCTGTATCTTTATTAGTTGCCTTTGTGTTGACATCATGTTCAAACACCACTTCAACATCTGTTTGAACACCTGTTAAATTTCTCTCTTGTTTTGTTTGAACATCTGCTTCCTTTCTGCTTCTTCTGGCCTGAACAGATGCTTTTCCTGCGGCTGATTTTTTGGTTAATTTTTCCCTGACTGATGCCAGATCTTCCTCAATCCGAAGATGCACCCATTCATCGCCGTTATCGTGAAAAAACTCCCGCAAGGATGGCTCCACATCAGCCCATCGCTCATTAGTCAGACGGGCAATTTTTGCCAGCCTGTTTTTAGGTATTGGCTTTCCTGTTTGCCAGTAATTGAACATCAGCAACAAATACGCACCATGCTCCTCTGCTGACAAATGCATGGTGTCAGCCAGGTAATCAGCTATGTACAGTTGCATGTATGGTAATGCGGCCATAATTGCCTCTTCTGATACCGAATTCCTTAATCACGTACTACCGAAAGCGATCCGGTATAACTATTGCCAGTCAGTGTATCACCACAGCATTACCCGCCGGGCCACCACGATTCATCTGATTGAAACCGGCGATTGCCACTGCGACAAAATCATCAGCGTCTCTCACCAGTCGCTCCCGCGTCTCCACCAGCTCCCGAAAATAAGCTGAACTGTGGCTGCGCATTCTGGCCACCAGCAAAGGCGGCATTGCCTTTTCGATCGCTGGTAGTAACGCCTGAATTTTTTCAACCGCATCAGGGGTGTCTTTCTCCACCCAGCGGAAAATTTTCTGGGTATTGCGAGCCAGGGCTTCCGGATGGCTGTCGTCGTACAGCTCAGGAAACGTCATGCCCAGCTCGAAATAAACCCTGGTTATTTCAGCTGCCGGAACTTTTTCACCATCCGGACGCGCCCAGGCATTCATCGCCATGCGGATGTGTTCATGCTTGATTTTCATGAATCCCCCCCTTGGTTAGAAGGCGGATTATGATCAGAACCGGGAATGACAACCGTCGGTA
>OEQT01000413.1_pt1 | contig 10547 bp, 9 predicted proteins | sample 1539831 | NCBI WGS metagenome assembly OEQT01 (sample SAMEA3891243, study PRJEB23780) | metagenome | biome: terrestrial biome; feature: animal house; material: water of meat washing | place: Italy | collected 2015-05-12 | reverse complement strand
AACCAATAGGCAATAGCAGTGGTATTAATGCCGCTGTTGGCTTGTTTACATGTAACAATAATATATTTATGCGAGCTTGGCAGGAGGTATCATTTTCAAACATTGAGTTTAATGCTAGTGAATCGACTAAATTTGATGACAAATATTGGGTTCCTTATAACAAAGGTGGCCCTTATAGACGTTGGTTCGGTAATATTGAATTTATTGTCAATTATTTTGATGGTGGTAGGTTAATTAGGGAGTACCGAAAGTCGGCAGGACAATCATATTCGTTACCTGGAGAATGTAACTACTTCAAAGAAGGGATAACGTGGACTGACTTAACTAGTGGGAGTTTGTCTGTTAGATACTTGCCTCCAAGCTGCATATATGATGTTTCTGGACATGCAGCATCTTTTGAATCGCATAATGAACTTCTAAAGTTGCTTGGTTATTGCAACACTAAGTTTGTTGAAATAAGCAGCAAGGTTTTAAATACTACTTTCCACTTCCAAGTCGGCGATTTTAAAAAACTGCCATATCCAACAAAGCTAAATTTAGCTCATTTACCTTTAATTGAAAATTTAGTATCAATATCTGCCGATGATTGGAACTCTCTAGAAGTGTCTCTTTCTTTCAAGCGCTTGCATTTGAATTACATTGATGTGAAACAGCCTTATTTAAATGACACTTATGCGAGTTGCCGAAGTAAATGGAATAAAATAGCTACTGAAATGCAGCGCCTCGAAGAGGAAAACAACCGCATTTTCATCGAGGCTTATGGCTTGCAGGATGAGCTGACCCCCGAGGTTCCCTTAAGCGAAATCACCCTGACCTGTAACCCGCACTATCGCTATGGCGGCAATCTGACCGATGACGAGCGCGAGGCGCGCTTGCAGTCCGACACCATCGCGGAACTCATCTCCTACGCCATCGGCTGCATGATGGGCCGCTATTCACTGGATCGTGAAGGGCTGGTTTACGCTCATGCCGGTAATGAGGGCTTTAAGGCGTTGGTAGAAGAGGGGGCCTATGCCACCTTTGCTGCCGATGAGGACGGCATCTTGCCACTGAGCACTGATAGCTGGTTTGAGGATGATGTAGCCACCCGCCTCGAAGCCTTTGTCTGCACTGTCTGGGGCAAAGAGACCCTGGAAGAGAACCTGCAATTTATCGCCGATAGCCTCTGCCTTGCTGCTATTAAGCCGGTGAAAAAGGGCGGCGAAACCTCCCGCGAGACCCTGCGCCGTTATCTCTCGACCCAGTTCTATAAAGACCACCTCAAGACCTACAAGAAGCGCCCCATCTACTGGCTGTTTAGTTCAGGCAAAGAGAAGGCCTTTGAGTGTTTGGTCTATCTGCACCGCTATAACGAAGCGACTTTGCCACGGATGCGCACCGAATACGTGACACCACTGCTCGGTCAGATGGCCGGGCGTATCGAACGCTTGCGCTTGCAGCAAACCGAGGCCAGTACCAGCGATGCCAAACGCATTGGCAAAGAGATCGACAGTCTCATCAAGCAGCTTAGTGAACTGCGCGCCTTTGATGACCAGCTTAAACACCACGCCGATATGCGCATCACCCTGGATCTCGATGACGGGGTCAAGGTCAACTACGGCAAATTCGGCACCCTGCTCAGCGATGTCAAAGCCATCACCGGCGATAAGGGCGAGTAACCGACCCATCTCAAATCAAGGCGAGAGCTGCAGCTTGTGCGGCAGCTCTCATTTTGCTTATTGCCGTTCAAGATAGAGGGCTATCCCTTGGACTTGGCTGGTGCGAGCGTAGTATTTTATTGATATTTATCATTAATCGGTGGCGTGAATATGGATATTAATATTGCAAGCAGATATTACAAGTACAGAGAAGATGAAGACTTGGCATTTATTGCTCACTGCACCCATGAGCAACTCGCGCCACTGGTCAGTTATTTGACCATTGATCGTGATGGCAAGCCGAGATTGGCTGAAACCTTGACCAACAACCCCGAATTTAAAGCAAACAAGCATGATTTTTCTCGGGCATGGCAAGCCATCTGCACTGAACTGCAAACATATGGCAACTCGACAGCATTAAATATCGTGACCAGAAAGGGGGCCGCGTATAAGGATATTGTGCAGTTCACTGCAAAATCCGTTGGCTGCGCGATAGACAAGCAGAGTGATGTGCAGACCCTCGAGCAGGCGATAGTAGCCAAAGTGCTGGAGTTGCAGATGGATAAGATGACGCAGGCTGAACGGGAAGCGTTTATTAAAACCATGAAGAATGACTATCAAGTGAATAATATCGATCCTTTAAAGTGGACGGTCAGGGATTTTAGTGTGATATCTGGCGTACTGGCGGGGGCATTTGGTGGGGCTGCTGCGGCTGGAGCTATGCTGCTGCCAAGAGCATTATTATTTTCTAGTCCACTTGGGCTCGTTGGCGGATTATTCAGTGCTGTGGTAGAGGGGCCTGCACTGCGAGTCACCTTGCCGTGCGTTATCCATATCACCATGTTGCGTGAGTTCCATCGTCACGGTAACCCGTTCAACTGAATCTGATAACACAAGTCCTGACAACACAAGGATATTAAGATGCTTGAAGAGACGCTCAAAGTGATTATGGTACCTGATTGGGCCAAAGTTGACCCTGAGATTCGCGAGTTGATCGAAACGGGCCATATGCGCCTGCGTGAAGGCGTCATTTATTGGGCCAAGGGTAAAAAACTGGTAGAAGGGGCGGGGAGTATTGTCAAGCACCTTCCCTTTAAAGAGATGACGGTAGATGTCAGCCAGGGCGTTAATGTCGAGCAGTTGATGAAAGCCACCGCCGCCATGCAGAAAAGCATCGGCCTGGCGGTCGGGTTATCAACCGGGATTATTCTCGCTGCGATAGTGATTCAAACCGCCTATCTCTCTCAAAAGCTCAATAAAATCCAGGCGTCGATAGATAAAATCGCTGTTGAAATTCAAACTCAAAATCAGCTCTTTTATCTTGAAAAACTTTCATCGTATATGGGTAGCATTATGGCGGCCCATGAGATGTTGGCTGTTTCTAAAGAGAGCGAGGCATACCCTGAGGTGATTGCACCATTATTGGCAACACTTGCTCAGCAAAGAAACGAATTGTGTACATTCTTGATGAACCTGATTGGCTGGATCGACCACAGTAAAGCAATCGAGAATAAAATCACCGATGAACATGCTGCATTGATTGTTGATTTTGTGACAAGTGTATTGGATGTCATGCCAAAATCGATTTATGTGGAGTCTGCACTTTATACCACTCTTGGTAAATATCATCATGCAGATGCACTGGTTGAGTCGGCAGCAATAAAATACAAGTCTGTTTTGAACTCTTATCGGTTATGGGCAAAAGTTGGTTATGATCAGTGGTTAACCGGCAAGGCTAGTCGCAGTAGTCGTCTGCTGGTGGATAAATTTGAAGATATTAACAATCTGTTACACTCTATCGAAAATCAGCTGCTGCTGGGCAACAGTCAGCAATTATGCAAACAGCAACTGGAGTGTTTTGTGACACCGTAACATAGTGCTGGGTTGTCAGAGGCTATCAAGAGGACAGGTAGGTAGTTGGCCTGTCTTCTCTACCACCTGGCTGAGTCCACGAGTAGCGCTTGCCAAAGCGCACCATACGATGAACTCAGGTCCTACGCTAACGGATTGCTCCATGAACTCTAAGAGCATTTCGATTACCATATGGCTTTGTTGTAAATCGGAGCCTAATGGCTTGTCGTGACGGATTTTTATGGATATCACCCAGCTCCAAACCGGGCTAAATAAGAAATTCGAGCAGAGCCGGATCGTCTTTTGGCATGATCCCGAGCAGAGCTTTACAGCACAGCTGGCAGAGCTTGCCGATCCCCAGGTCGGTTTGTCCCGCGAAGGCCAGCCCGTGGTGGTGCTCAACATGTCACAGCACTCCCAATTACAGGTGAGAAGGCGCATAGAACTCGATGAGCCGACCACGCCATTTCTGCTCTACTGGCCAAGCCCTGAGCCTGCAGCAGCCAAAGATTGGCTGCTCGATATGCGTCGCTACAGCGCTACTTTTTATGCCGATGCGGCATCGATCCTGCTCAACGAGCTGGGTCTTGCCAATATGGCGTTGCGTGATTATATCGCGTCACGTAGCAGCTTTTTTGCCAACAAGGATCGTACCGCAGCCCTCAAGCGTCGGTTGGATGGTCGCAGTGGGGTGGAAGACTCGCTGTCGCTCGATCTAAAGATGATCAGCGTGTTGTTGGGCTGTCTTGCTCAACCTGCTGATGTAGTCAGGGAACTAGGCGCTCGCCTGTTGGATACTCACCTTGAGCCCGCAGATGCTCTGGCACCACTTGACCAACATGGGTTGCTGCCGAGCCTTTGGCAGTTGTTAGAACGGGATTATGGTTATCAGGTCGCCGAAGAAAATAAGGCGTCTTTGCGGGAGTTTATCCGCAAGCTGTTTGCCAGCGAGAGTTATGAGTTGCTGGCGGTGACCAAACAGGATCAACGCCCGGCTTGGTTGCAGTCGCAGTTGCTGGCAACGCCAACCGGCCGCGCCAACGCCATGGCCTTGCTGGCGGGTTGGCGCGATTCTGTGCAACACCGGGGGGCGTTTGCCCAGCTGTCACAAGAGGTGGCGACGCAGCTTGAGTTGTCAAACAGGTTGAATAGCCTGACGACTCAAGAGCTCTGGTGTTGGGCAGAGGTGACCAGTTTTGAGGCGGTTGAGCAGGCCTTGATCCGAGAGTTGGTTGCTGGATTGATGGGGGGCGATCTCGGTTTGAGTCGCAGCGACTTTAGCCAGCTCATCTCGCGCCGTCGTCAGGGCTTTTGGCCCGGGTTCGAGCCCAAGTATGCCCATCTCTATCAGGCGCTGCAGCATGCTGAAAATCTGTTGGAACTGCGCAGAAACTACCCGGATGGTTTTCATTTTTCATCGGCTCAGGCCATGTATCAGGCTTATGAAACCGAGTTGTTCCAGTTTGATGCTGCATATCGTCTCTTTAACGAGGCATTACTCCATTTGCAGGGGCAGGCAGTTGAGGTATTGGCCGCTTTAGCCGACAAGCTCGAAGAGCTTTATGTTAACTGGTACCTCTACCAGCTTGGCTTGGCATGGGATGGATTGCTGGCCAAGCAGCAACTGCTGGCACGCTGGGAGTTGGGCGTACCAACACAAGCACGATTCTACGATACCGTTGTTAAGCAGCGTTTTACCCAGGCAGGGGTAAAGCGGCAGTTTGTGATCATCAGTGATGCGCTGCGCTACGAGGTGGCTCATGAGTTGCAGGGGCAAATCAACGAGGCCAAGCGTTTTGCTGCCAAGATCACTAGTCAGCTGGGTGTGTTGCCCAGTTACACTCAGCTTGGGATGGCGGCCCTGTTACCCCACCAGCAGATTGATTATGCACAAGGGAGTGCGACTGTATTGGTGGATGGTCAAAGTAGTGCCGGATTGGATAATCGCAGCGCAATTTTGGCCAAAGTGGGGGGCATTGCGATATCAGCGAAGTCGCTGCAAGGTTGGACCCGCGCTCAGGCCAATGAGGCGATTGGCGATGCTCGGGTGATCTATGTCTATCACGATGTCATTGATGCCATCGGTGACAAGCAGGCGACCGAGCAGCAAACATTTTCGGCAGTGCGTCAGGCCATCGATGAGCTCAATAATCTGGTCAGCAAGATCATCAATGGTTTTGGTGTTACCCGGGTCATCGTCACGGCAGATCATGGGTTCTTGTTCCAGCGTGAGGCGCCGGAAAGTGGGGTTAAGGCCCAACTACAGGCTGAGCCTTCTGGCACGCTTGAGGCCAAAAAACGCTATCTGATCGGACGGCAGTTGCCTGTTAATGAAGATGTCTGGCAGGGCCGGATAAGCGACACGGTCGGCGGAGATTCTGATGTCGGATTCTGGCTGCCCAAGGGGGTAAGCCGTTTCCACTTTGTGGGCGGCGCCCGTTTTGTACATGGCGGTGCCATGCTGCAGGAGATCTGTGTGCCGGTGGTGGAAGTGCAGGAGCTACGCGGCAAAAAGCAGGCGCTGCATGAGAAGAGCAAGGTGAATATCGTGCCTGCCTATCAGCACATCAAGTTGGTCAATGCCATCGACAAAATCCGGTTCTTGCAGACCGATGCCGTTGATGAACGGCATAAGCCGCGCACGGTGCGTTTTGTGGTGATGGATGCCAATGGACAGCATGTATCTGCTATCGAGAAGCTCAGCTTTGATGCCGCTTCCGGCACCCTTGAGCAGCGCCAGCAGGATGTTCGCTTGAAGCTGACTGGTACCAATTTTGACCGCAAGGCGCAATATCTGTTGCTGCTGGAAGATGATGAGGATGGCATTGAGCTGGCCCGCTACCCGGTGACCATTGATCTGGCGATCCAGAACGACTTCGGTTTTTAATACCGGAAATTGTTGAGACGATTTGTCAGTGATGAGCCCGAATTTCTTGAACTTTTATTGATGAAATAAGGCATAGCTCAGGTTATGCCTTGGAGTGACCCGATGCCACATGATGAAATGAGTGCAACTGAAGGCGAGTATGTCGGTAAAGATCAACCGGACGAGCAGGCCACATCTGTTACCCATATCACCAACAATGTGCTGATCCAGCAGATGGATGTGTACCCTGGAAGTAAGCCAAGTGGTGATGAGAACATTCCTGAGCACGGTTTGATATCCGGTTATCCGTTCGCAGGGGCAGCAGATGAGTTGGCTCAGCATGCCAGCATGGATCTCGATGCTCGCCTGAATCGCTATTTCAAAGGCAAAGTGGTGCGCAAGGATCTGACCAAACAGCTCAAGGAAGGGGCCAATGTCCCCGTCTATGTCCTGGAATATTTGCTCGGGATGTATTGCGCCTCTGATGATGATGAGGTGGTGCGCGAAGGGTTAGAAAACGTCAAGAAGATCCTGGCCGAGAACTATGTGCGTCCCGACGAGGCAGAGAAGGTCAAGTCACTGATCCGTGAGCGTGGCAGCTTCAAGGTGATTGACAAGGTGGGGGTCAAACTCAATCAGAAAAAGGATGTCTACGAGGCGCAGCTCTCCAATCTCGGCATCAAGGATGCGGTGATCCCGGCCAATATCGTCAAGCAAAACGAGAAACTGCTGACCGGCGGGATCTGGTGCATCATCACCCTCAATTACTTCTATGAGGAAGGGCAGAAGATCTCGCCCTTCTCAATTTTTACCCTGAAGCCGATCCAGATGCCCTCCATGGACATGGAGGAGCTGTTCGCGGCTCGTGCTCATTTCAATACCGATCAGTGGCTGGATGTATTAATCCGCTCCATCGGCATGGAGCCGACCAACTTGCAGCAACGGGTTAAGTGGCATCTGCTGACCCGGATGATCCCCTTTGTTGAAAACAACTACAACGTCTGTGAGCTGGGGCCGAGGGGGACGGGTAAAAGCCATGTCTATAAGGAGTGTTCACCCAACTCCTTGTTGGTCTCCGGTGGACAGACAACGGTAGCTAACCTGTTTTACAACATGAGTTCGCGCCAGGTTGGTCTGGTGGGCATGTGGGATGTGGTGGCTTTTGATGAGGTGGCGGGGATCACCTTCAAGGATAATGATGGCGTACAGATCATGAAGGATTACATGGCCTCTGGATCCTTCTCCCGTGGTCGTGATTCAATCGAGGCAAAAGCCTCCATGGTCTTTGTCGGCAACATCAACCAGAGTGTCGAGACCCTGGTCAAGACCAGCCATCTGCTGGCGCCGTTCCCTGAAGCGATGATCGATACGGCCTTCTTCGATCGCTTCCATGCCTATATTCCCGGCTGGGACATCCCCAAGATGAGGCCGGAGTTTTTCACCAATAGCTATGGTCTGATCACCGATTATCTCGCCGAGTATATGCGCGAGATGCGTAAGCGCAGTTTCTCCGACGCCATCGATCGTTACTTCAAGCTGGGCAACAACTTGAATCAGCGTGATGTGATCGCCGTTAGACGTACTGTGTCTGGGTTGTTGAAACTCCTGCATCCCCATGGCGTGTTTGATAAAGAAGATGTGCGCCGCTGTTTGACTTATGCGCTGGAACTGCGTCGGCGCATCAAGGAGCAGCTCAAGAAACTTGGTGGTATGGAGTTTTTTGATGTGCATTTCAGCTACCTCGATAATCAGACCTTGGAAGAGTTCTTTGTCAATGTGCCGGAACAAGGTGGCAGCCAGTTGATCCCGGAAGGATTGGGTAAGCCCGGGGTGGTGCATATGGTCACCAAGGGCGGGGCAGGGCAATTGGGCCTTTATCGCTTTGAAACCCAAATGACACCTGGCAATGGCAAGCATTCAACCTCAGGCCTGGGTTCCAATACGCCAGCGAAGGAGGCGATCCGGGTCGGTTTCGATTACTTCAAAGGCAACCTGAATCGGGTCAGCGCAACAGCCAAGTTCTCCGAGCATGAGTACCATTTGCATGTGGTCGAGCTACATAACTCCTGCCCCAGCACCAAACCAGTCTGGCCGCGCTGGTAGCGTTTTGTTCCATTCTGATGGGCAAGCCGGTACAAGAGCAGATGGTGGTATTGGGTGACATGACGCTAGGCGGTGTGGTCAATCCGGTTGAGGATTTGGCTGGCAGTCTGCAACTGGCAATGGACAGTGGCGGAAAACGGGTATTGTTGCCGATGGCGTCAGCCTCGGATATTCCAACCGTACCGGCGGAGATCTTCTCCAAGTTTCAAATCAGCTTTTATGCTGATCCGGTGGATGCCGTCTACAAGGCATTAGGGGTTCAGTAGTCAGCCAAAAAAAGAAGTCTCAGGTAGGGTGAGCTACATGCTCACCCTCTGCCTCAGATTCATATTTTCGTGGCTTGAACACTACTGCATTCCTGCCGGTAGACATCCAGATAGAGATATCCGTAGCTGGCTTTGGGATTAGCCAGACACACCCATTCCCCTTGCTGCAACGTCACCAATTTATCTTGGTCACTCAGTAGTTCTCCTTGTTGAAAGAGCTTGCTAAGGCGCTCAATAAAACTCGGTATAACGGTATCAATGTCGGTGAGCCATTGCTCGTCAGCATCGCCATAGACGCCGCAGCGATCCCAAAGCAGGGAAACCCTGCTTCGTTCAACAATTGCACGTGCGCCAAAACGTGGTTGAACTTGGGTGTGTAATCCCCAACTCCCTATGGTTCCCATTTTCTGTGTACTCCTAATGATGGTAAGTCGTTGTAGAGCTCACTGCTGGCCATGCCTTCTTCCTCCATGGGCCCCTGACCGGCGTGGCAGTTACAAATTCCCTCGTTCTGCCAGCGACACCACACCCTCAGTACCGACGACCAGATGATCCAAAATCCGGATATCCACCAGTGCCAGGGCATCCTGTAGGCGCAGGGTGATCTCGATATCTGCCCGGCTGGGTTCCGGGTATCCCGACGGGTGGTTATGCACCAGCATCAGGGCGGCAGCATTGTGGTGCAGTGCCCGCTTGACGACATCGCGGGGGTAGACGGTCGCAGCGGACAGGGTGCCAAGGAACAGCTCCTCGTAGGCCAGGATCCGGTGTTGGTTATCGAGGAACAGTGCTGCAAACACTTCGCGATCCCGTGTTTGCAGCAGCCCTTGCAGGGCCTGATGGGCCAAGTGTTTATCGGTAATAGCTTCTCCCTTGGCCAGTTTCTGCCGGGCAACAGCTTGGGCGATGGTGAGCAGGTCATCGTCGGTGACAAGGTCAGTCACCCGGTAGGTGCCGGGTTGCTCCCCGGCGGTGAGTTTTTGATGCAACATGATTAGGCTCCATACGCCATCGCCCCACCGCATTGGACGCGGCAGGCTAGGCGAAGTAGTTGGTTAATGGGTTACTGAATGGGGTGTGACCGCAGGCTTGGTTGGCTGTGTTCAGGCCGCCAAGGTGTGCGGGGTGTAGTCGTGCAGCGGAATGTGGTAACTGGTGGCGAGCAGGGTGCCTAGCTGGGTTAGCCAGCTGTGATCCGGGTGATCGCACAGCCATTGCGCCAGTGCATCGCCCCGTTCGTTTTCATAGCGCAGATAGAGGGCATAACCGTCCACCGCCTGGCCTTGGTCATGCACCACTTCAATCTGACCATCGTGTTCAAGATAAGCCTCCAGCTCGATAGCGATCATGGTATTAATCATCCTTATTCTCCTGTTGCTCAATGGGGTCACTCTCTACCCGATAGCCGCGATGGATGCAGATGCGCTGCAGGTCAGTCAGGAAGCTTGCAAGCACGCGAGGCTGATCGGTGAGTGAGACTGGCCCTGCTTGGCAACGCCAGAAACAACTGCGCTTGGGGTCAATGCAGATCTCATCCCTCGGCTGGCTCATGGTGTGCCAGTCCTCAGCATTGGTGAGGGAGAGCAGTTGCCACTGCACGCCAGACCAGCGCACTTGTAAGGTGACTGTGCTGGCTTGTGGGCTATCCGGTGTCAGGTGCAGCAGCCAGCGCTGGCCACTGCGGGTGGGGGTTAGCTTGGCGTTGGCGGCGATTTGTCCCAACCATTGACGTGAGTAGTGGGAGAGCGCTAATTCTTGGCTCATCGTGTCCTCCTAATCTCCTGCGACCGTGACGCTGAAGCATTCCAACCGGCAGTAGGCAAT
>OEQT01000411.1_pt1 | contig 10594 bp, 7 predicted proteins | sample 1539831 | NCBI WGS metagenome assembly OEQT01 (sample SAMEA3891243, study PRJEB23780) | metagenome | biome: terrestrial biome; feature: animal house; material: water of meat washing | place: Italy | collected 2015-05-12 | reverse complement strand
GCCTGATAGAGCGCATCGTCGGCACGTTTGAGCACCTGCTCTGGCGACTCACCCGCACGCTCAGCCACCCCGAACGAGGCGGTCACCCGCAATCCGGACGGCCAATGGAGATCAGCCTCCAAGGTAGCGCGCAACCGCTCAGCCAGCGCACAGGCCCGCAGCTCATCGTAGTGAAGGCAGACCAGCACGAACTCCTCACCGCCCCAGCGCACCAGATGGCAGAGCGCATCACAATGGCGCAGGATCTCACTGACCAGATGCTTGAGCACCTCATCACCCACCTGGTGACCGTGGATGTCGTTGATCTGTTTGAAGTGGTCAACGTCGATATAGATGAAGGAAAACGACAGATCAGCGATATCGGCCAGCAGTCGCTCACCACCAAGCCGGTTGAAAGCACCGGTCAGTGGATCATAACAGGCCTCCTCACGGGTGCGGCGATTCTCTTCGCTCAGGGTACGGTTCAGCACCTCCACCTCAAGCTTGGCCTGATGGGCATGCAACAAACGCTGCTTCATGGCGAGGTGGTTAACCAGAAAGACTGCACAGCCATAGATAAACCAGACAAACAGGATCAACCGGTAGAAAAGGGTAGGCTCAAGCCAGTTGCCATGAAACTGCAGCTCCTCGATCACCACGCCATACTCACCCGGCGACATATATGACCCCGCAGCAATCTCGATGGCGTAGACCCGGCTCAGATCAGGCCCCTGCAACTGTAACGGCACCTTGTAGCGCTTGATCCACCAGGTTGCTGGGGTAAACACGTCGAGAGGCACCTCGTGGTCCTTGCCGTAATCGGCAGGGCGAAAGATGATTTCGTTGAATTTGGATTGCAACGGGTCATCCATCTTGTCGAAAAGCGGATTGTAGTTGCGCAGGTAGAAACGCCAATCCTGCTCCTCGCCACCGTCACGCTCAAGCGGATATGGAGAGTATTAAATCGGGCAAGATTGATACCCTTTTCGCGCGCGGTCAGGGTGAGAACCAGACCACAGCTGGGATAACTCTCGGGGCTCGCAGTCAGTACACACTCTACGCCGGGATTACCATCGGCCGAGGGACGGTAACTCACCGCTCCCGGTGCAGCATCCTCCGCCTTCAACACGCTTACCGAGAGCGGCCACTCCTTGATATCAAGCACCCGTTCGGGACCAAACTCGAACAGCAGGATGGAGCAGCCAGTCAGCGCCAGCAAATACCAGAACAGCAACTCGGCAAAACGGGAACTGGAAGCGATCATGCTGACCCCATCGTATCAATAGGAATACCCGTGCAACTGGAACAGGCGGTGGCCTCGGATAGCACGCGATAACAAGCCACTATGATAACCCCGTGAATCACAAGAAACATGTCACTTATCAAGGAGTTCACAGCTCTCTGTCACGTTTTTCAAGCGCAGTGCCAACCCGCACTGTCGACTGCTGGCGATAACGCTGGGGGGAGCAGCCCAGCTCCCGGTTGAACATGGCGATAAAGGCCGAGGTGGAGCCGTAACCGAGCCGCCAGCTGATCTCCTGAATGGGCATGTCCCCCTTGAGCCAGGCCAGCGCCTTGAGCAGCCGCAGCCGCGCCCGCCACTGACCGAAACTCATCCCCAGCTCCCGCAGGCAGCGCCGCGCCAGGGTGCGCTCTGTGGTGTGCAGTTGTCCGGCCCACTGGGCCAGAGTACGGGGATCGGCAGGATCGCTGTGCAACGCCGCCAGCATGGGAGCCAGCAGCTTGTCCTGACTCATCGGCAGGTAGCTCTCCTGACAACGGGTGCGCGCCAGTCGCTCCACCAGTAACTCGGCCTGACGCTGATCCCACTCATCCGCCATATGGCTCACCCGCCGTTCGCAAAAATCGCTCAGCAGGGCGCGGATCAGCGGGGTGAGCAGCAGCAATCTGGGCTCTGGCGGCAGCTTGGCCGCCAGCTCGTGGCTGACGTAGATGGAGGTGTAGTCGAGGGTCTGCTCGTTGTAGGAGGTGTGGTCGAGATCCGCCGGTACCCAGATAAGATAGTCGGCAGGGGCCACCAGTCGCTGATCCCCCAGCTCTATCTCCATGATCCCCAGGCTGATCATGTTGAGCTGGCCCCAGGGGTGGGAGTGCAGCACGGTCGCGCTGTCGGCCAGCATCTGCTGGTAACTGAAATAGAGCGGATTGGGAGCGGGCAGAACGACATCTACCGGCTGAAAGTGGTGAGTGGCCATCAGCGCCCCTTGTCAGCGAGAGAGAGGAGCAGGCGTGATGCAACGCCCTGTTGGCTCGGTCTCCGGCACAGGCCAAAAGCAGCCATCAGTTGCGGGCAGACGCAGCCCGTGTGGGCCGGAATAAGGTGCATCAGAAAGAGTTGTCTTTTCTGCTGGGTCATCTGTCTGTTTTACGCTACTTGATAATATAAAGACAAGGGTAGACTTGGCCCCCTGTTAATAAGGAGCCTCTGATGCGAATCTTTTCCCCTCTTCTCTTTCCGCTGATGGCTGTGCTGATCTGGGCTACCAATACCGTGGTGTCCAAGGCGGCCGCCAGCGTGCTCGACCCCGCGGCTATCTCCTTCTATCGCTGGGTGATCGCCGCCCTGGCGCTGACCCCCTTCTGTCTGCCCACCCTCTGGCGGCGACGCAGTGAGGTTCGCCCCTGGCTCGGCAAGCTGCTGGTGCTGGCGGCGCTCGGTATGGTGCTCTACCAGTGTCTGGCCTATTACGCCGCCCACAGCACCTCGGCTACCAATATGGGGGTGATCGGCTCCCTCATTCCGCTGCTCACCCTGCTGCAAGGGGCGCTCTTCTTCGGCCAGCGTCCCGGCAAACAGGCACTGCTCGGCATGAGTATCTCCCTGTTCGGGGTGCTCTGGCTGCTTGGCAAGGGCGAACCGCTCGCCCTGCTCCATAACGGCATCAACCCGGGGGATGGCATGATGCTGCTGGGCTCCGCCAGCTACGCCCTTTACGGCCTCTTGATCCGCCGCTGGCACCTGCCGTTTGGCCCCTGGCTCAACCTCTACATGCAGATCCTGCTGGCGGTACTGCTGCTGGTGCCGCTCGCTCTCAGCGCCGACTCGATGGCGGTGCCGGCCGAAGGGTGGGGACTGGTGCTCTTCGCCGGGCTCGCCTCCTCCCTGCTGGCGGCTTACTGCTGGATGCGCGGCCTCGCCTGCATGGGGGCAGAGCGCACCTCGGTCTTTATGAACCTGATGCCGCTCTGTACGGCGCTGATCGCCGTCGTCGGCCTGGGCGAGCCGATCCACGGCTATCACCTGCTGGGTGGCGGGCTGATCCTGGGCGGGGTGATGGCCTCCCAGCTGAAGGGGCGTGCGCCGGTAGCCGAACGGGAAGCCGCCTGAGAACCAACATCGTCCGGAAACAACAAGGGAGCCCATGGCTCCCTTGTTGTTTCTGCAATGCACGCCAGTGCGCATCTCAACCGGCCCGGCGCCAGCGGTAGCGCCGCTCCGGCCGCCCCCGCTGACCGTAGTTGAGATCCACATCCACCCGGTCTTCCGACTCCAGATACTCCAGATAGCGGCGCGCCGTGGTGCGGCTGAGGGAGAGTCGCAGCGCCACCGTGTCGGTGGAGAAGACGCTCTCCGGCTCGCCCGCCAGCAGATCCAGCACCTGACGCAGGGTGATGCTGTCGATCCCCTTGGGGGTGACGCGCATCTCCTTGATCTGGGAGCGCCCCCCCTTGCCCAGCAGCTTGTCGAGATCTTCCTGCTCCAGCCGACCCCGCTCGCACAGGCGGCTGTGCAGTTGCAGGATCTCGTCCAGACTCTGCTGGATGCGAAACAGCCGCAATGGTTTGATGACGTAGTCATGAACCCCCAGATTGAGGGCCTGCTGGATGGTCTCCACATCCCGCGAGGCGGTCACCATGATGACATAGGCTTCGCGGTTGTGGCTGCGCAGGCGGCTCACCCACTCAAGGCCGGAGCCATCGGGCAGGGAGACATCCACCAGCAGCAGTTGGGGCACCACACCGGCCATCATGGCATCGGCCTGGGCCAGGGTGCCGGCCCGCCCCAGCAGGGAGAAACCGGGTGTCGCCGCCACCAGTTCTGACAAGATGGCACCGATCCGATCGTCATCTTCAATAACAAGCGTGATTATTGGGTCCATGGCTCACATTAATTGGTTTTTATTCAAGTAGATACCAAACAGGGTGGTCTGCTCGGCGGTTCGCCGCCATTCTATCACACCCTCGTGCCGACCCACGGTCTCCTTGACCAGGAACAGACCCACCCCGTGATCGCCGCTCTGGCGACTCACCCCGTAATCGAACAGATGATCGGCCAGCTCCTCGTCGACCCCCTCGCCGCTATCCTCCACCTCGATCACCAGTCGCCGCCCCACATCGCACAGAGAGAGCAGCACCCGCGGCGGCCGCTGCTGGCGGTTGCGCCAGGCCGCCTGCAGGCCGTTGTCCAGCAGGTTGCCAATGAGGGTGATGAGATCGGCCGAGACCGAGGCCGGATACTCCGCCAGCGCCGAATCGGGATCGAGCTCCAGGGTCACCCCCAGCTCGCGGGCCCGGCTGAACTTGCCGAGAATAAGCCCCGCCACCGGCTTGTTGTCGATCAGCCGCAGCAGCTCCTGCAGCATGGTCTGGCACGCTTCGTTCTCCTGCTGGATCAGCTCCACCGCCTGATCCACATGGCCCAGCTGCAACAGGCCGGAGAGGCTGCTCAGCTTGTTGGCAAACTCGTGGCTCTGCATCCGCAGCATCTCGGCGTACTGGCGCAGGTGGGTCACCTGCACCCCCAGACTGGCAGCCACCTCCGGACGGCTGAAGATCAGCAGCCGCCCCGGCGCCTTGCCCTGCACCGCCTGCCAGCGACCGACAAAGGACTCCCCCTGAATGGTGAAGCTCACTTCCCCACCCTCCTGCTCCAGACAGGGGGCAAGGGGCGGCACCAGCTCCGCCAGCGACTGCCCCTGCAGGGCGTGGCGCCCGGTGACCGGCAGCCGCAGCTGATAGCTGGCGGTGCTGTTGATCATGTTGATGTTGCCGCGGCCATCGAGGGCAATCACCCCTTCGGTGATGTGCTCCAGCACCAGATCCTGCAGGGTGAAGCGGCGCACGATCGCCTCCGGCTCCAGATCGAGCAGGGTCTTGCGCAGCAGGTATTGCACCCAGAGTGCCAGCAGCAGGCCGCACCCCAGCACCGCAACGATGGCGCTGATGAGCAGGGCCACCCGCTCCATATAGATGCCCTCCACCTGCTGCATCAGGTAGCCCACCACCACGGCCCCCATGACGCGCCCGTCACCGCCCACCACCGGGGAGAAGCAGCGGATCGCCGGCCCCATGGTGCCCCGATCCTTGGAGCAGTAGCTGCGCCGCTCCTGCAGCGCGGGCCAGATATCCTCGCCGCGAAACTTCTGTCCCACCAGCTCGGGGTTGGGGTGGCTGAGGCGGCGACCATGCTCGTCGGTCACCACCATATAGGTGGCGTCGGTGCGGTTGCAGACGGCCTCCACGTAGTCGCGCAGGGTAGGATCACTGCCCTGACGCAGAGCTTCGACCACCCGGGTATCCGCCGCCATGACCCGTGCCAGATCGCTCCCCTTATCCTGCAGATTGCTCTCCAGCAGATGACGGATAAAGAGGGCCAGCAGGCTGCCCAGAATGAGGATCAGCAGCAGGGAGAGCCCAAGAGAGAGGGTGACCAACTGGTGGCGAAGTTTCATGCACATACCTTAAAACGTCAGGACGCAGCCCAATAGTGCGGATGCCACCAGGTCTGGTCAATCAAAGGTGCCGGATCGCCGACAAAATCGGCCAATCCTTCCTCGCGGGCACAGAGCGCCACCGCTCTGGCGACGGCGCGGGCCACCTCTCCCACCTGCTCGATGGGGGGCAACAGCCGGCCCGCCACCAGCGGATAGGCGCCGACTGCCCGCACCGCGGCCAGCAACATGCCATCGCTGATGCGGCGCGCCTTGACGGCGCAGGCCCCGAGACCAATCCCCGGGAAGACATAGACGTTGTTGCACTGGGAGACCACCCGCCGCTCGCCCGCCACCGTCACCGGCGCAAAGGGGCTGCCGGTGGCCAGCAGGGCGCGGCCATCTGTGGCGGCCCACACCTGCTCGGGGGTGGCCTCGGCGCTGCGGGTCGGGTTGGAGAGCGGCAGGATCACCGGCTGCTCGCACACCTCCCCCATCGCCTGCAACACCTCGCCAGTAAAGAGGCCGCCCTGACCGCTCACCCCGATCAGCACCGCCGGGCGCACCTGGCGGATGGTCTCCAGCAGCGAACTGCTCCCCTCCTCCACGGCGCGGGCAAACGGCTGCTGGGCGCGAGTCAGGTTGGGACGATCGGCGCAGACCACCCCGTCCTGATCAAACAGCCAGACGCCGTTGTGACTCCCCGCCAGCTGGGCCAGCATGGCGGCGATGCCACAACCGGCAGAGCCCGCCCCGACGATCAGCACCGGGGCATCGCACAGGGCGGTACCCGCCTGCTGCAACCCGGCCAGCACGCAGGCGGAGGCGACCGCCGCCGTGCCCTGAATATCGTCGTTGAACATGCAGAGCTCGTCCCGATAGCGGGTCAGCAGGTTGGCGGCGTGCTTGCCGGCAAAGTCTTCAAACTGCAGCACCACCTGCGGCCAGCGCTTGCGAATGGCGGCCACCACCTTGTCCATGAAGTGGTAGTAGCTCTCGCCGTCGATCCGCTGGGCCTGCCAGCCGAGGTAGGAGTCATCCTCCAGCAGCTCGGGGTTGTTGGTGCCCACATCGACACAGAGCGGCAGGGTGCGCGCCGGGTTGATGCCACCCGCGGCGGAGTAGAGCGCCAGCTTGCCGATACAGATCCCCATGCCGCCGATACCGAGATCGCCGAGCCCCAGCACCCGCTCGCCATCGGAGATGACGATCACGTCCACCTCCTGCTCCACCGACTCGAGGATGTCGTCGAGATCGTCCCTGTCATGCCAGGAGAGATAGAGCCCGTGGCTGCGCAAATAGAGGTCGCTGTGGCGCTGACACGCCTCCCCCACCACCGGGGTGTAGATGATCGGCAGCAGCTCCGGCAGGTGGTGGCGCACCAGATCGTAGAACAGCACCGGGTTGTCCTCCTGCAGCTGGCGCAGCAGCAGATGCTGGTCAAACGGACTCTGCATGGCGCTGACCAATCGGTAGATCCGGCGCCGCTGCTGGGAGAGGGACTCCTCCTTGTGGGGCATACGCCCCCGCACGCCCTGACGCTTGCGCTCGGCATAGGGCAGGCTGGTGCCCATCATGATGTCGTTCATTTTGTTTGTTCCTCAATCCGGTATCAGGCGAGCAGGGAGATAAGGGCGGTGGCCAAGATCAGCATCACGGCGCCGCCAAGGCGAGAGGAGATCTGGGCAAAGGGCATCAGCTTCATCCGCTGGGCCGCCGAGAGCACGGCTACGTCGCCGGTGCCGCCCATGTTGGCCATGCAGAGTCCGCCGGTGATGGCCGCCTCGATGGGATAGAAACCGATCATCCGGCCCACCAGCGCCGCGCCGAGGGCGCCACCGATCACGGTGACCATGACCAGCACGAAGTAGCTGATGGAGAAGGCGCTGATCAGCTCCGGAATACTGGTATAGGCGACGCCGATCCCCACCAGCAGGGAGGGAGTGAGGTTGCTCACCACAAACTGATACCAGTCGGCCGCCGCCTGCTCATAACGGCGCGGCAGCAGGCCGCTCACCTTGATAAAGGCGACCGCCAAAATCATCAGGGCGAAGGGGTGCATGGGGATAAAGTTGCCAAGCAGGGAGCCCAGCACAAACATGCTGGAGCTGATGAAAAGGCCCATGCCAAGACTCTGCAGGGTCGGTGCTTCGGCCTGCTCGTCAGCAATGCTCTGGCTACTTTCTTTGACCATCAGCTTGCCGTTGCCGGTCAGGGAGGGGTAACGGCGACCGAGCCGCGCCAGCAGGGAGCCCACCAGAATGGCCAGGGTATTGGCGATCACCACCGCCGGTACCATGCGCGACAAGAGATCCGCACTGGACATCTGCATCGGGCCGGAGAGGATCTCCACCAAGGGCACCGCACCGGCGCCCATGCCACCGCCCATGATCGGCAGGCCGATCAGCAGCACCGCATTCTTGAAGCCATAACCCATCAGGGAGCCGACGAAACCGACGCTCAGCAGTGCCAGCGCCACGCCGCCGAGGATCACCGGCAGATAGCGCATGGCGGCATTTTTCAGCAACGCACTGCTCATGCCAAACACCGAACCGGTCACCAGACTGGCGATAAAGAAGTTGAGAAAGCCCCCCTCCTTCATGAAGTTGGTGATGACCTGCCCCGCCTGCACCGGCAGCAGCTGGTATTCGAACAGGGCGGCGCCGCCAAAGATGGCGAGGATGGTGCCGCCCCCCAGATATTCACGGATCGGCATGATCCGCTCCCCCAGCTCGGTCAGCAGGGTGCCCAGCACAAACATCAGCGCCAGCGCACCGACCATGCCCAGCGGCAGCGAACCGTTCCAGCCGGAAAAGAGAACACAGGTCGCCAGCCCCAGAAATATAAAGAGCGGCATACCGGCAATTTGTTGGCCGCCCATAAAGGCGGCCTTTTCTTGTGTGGTTTGTAGGGGTGAGAGGTTTTTCATTGTTATGTACTCTGCGTGTGATTGTGGCCGCTACTTTATTGATCCCCCTCGCCCCTGTCGGTTAGCCAGACTGCAAAGCCATATAAAAACATTAAAAACTTAAACATCATGGTGCCGCCAACGTGCGCAGCACAATAGAACACCAGACATCCGATACCCGACCAAGTCAGGAAATAGGGTGATAAAACGAGCGACCATAATGGCGGATATTTGGGTGATCAGCAGTAATAACGATGCGATGATCTCCCCCCTTCGGGGAAATAACAGAGCCAGATGACAAGCTCTGCGACCATTTATCGCCACAGCTCCTGTGAGTGATAATCAGCGGGCAATGTCATCGCCATAACGCGAGTGCCACGGCGTGCCACATCAGGGTTTGAGTCGGCGTGCAGGAAGCACGCACGATGAAAAAGGGTGAGGAGAAAGATGCAAAAAGGGGAGATTGAAATAGTGATGAGTCAAGCCAGCGAATACCAGAGCACTGGCTTGAACTCACAAGGATCACACACGGTCAGGTCTATTCTGCCAACAGCAATGGAATATTGGCGGGGTCAAAATCATGACTGATATCGGTACTTCTGATAGCGCCTTCCCGATTCACGCCATGGTGTGACTCTGCACCATATTCTCCATCACTCAACAGCGCTTCAATTGCCAGATACACACATCCACTGTCATATCCATCCACAACCCGTTTCCCCCTTGTTTTATAACCCCATCAATATTAGCGGATAAAAAAAGAGCTGCTCGCTGAAGCTGAAAATTTCATGAAAATAACCACCGGATATCCTCCATTCACGGCGCAATATCCGAATCGGCAAGAGAGCCTCGAGTGGATCAGCCCCGAGAATAATATCAGGGGCTCGAATGCTGCTCGCCCTCACCAACGAAAGATCCGACCAGAAACATGATCCGCATCACACTATTTACTTAGCCTGCTAAACAAGTATGATACTTAGCAGGCTAAGTACATTGAGGATGAGAAGATGACGGATCTGGAAAGGTTGCGCGAGCTGTCGCTCGCCGAGCAGATAGCGCGGATGCACCGGCTATGGCGTACTGCCGCCGATCTGGAGCTGGCTCCCCTTGGCCTCACCCATCCCCGCTGGACCGCGCTGTGGAAACTCTCCCGCATGGGGAACCATGTCAGCCAGAAGACCCTGGCCGAAGCCCTCGAGATAGAGCTCCCCTCCCTGATGCGCACCCTGGGCCAGCTGGAAGAGCAGGGACTGATTGAGCGCCACTGCTGCAGTCAGGACAAGCGGGCCCGCATCGTCTGCGTGACCCCGGCTGGCCAGACCCTGCTCGATCAGATCGCCGACCGCATCATGAATATCCGCCGGGAGCTGCTGGGGGGCATCGACGAGCAGACCCTGCAGCTGTTTGAAGCCACGGTGCAGCGGATCTCGGCCAACGCCCTCAGCAAAATTGAACAACACCACGACCGACAAGCCGGAGGCGATACAAGCCCTCCCGAGACCGACACAGAGAGAGAATAAGATGACCCCGGATCAACAATTTACCCGCTGGATCAAATGGTCCATGGCGGGCTTTGCCACCCTGTTTGCCTATTTTCTGATAGCCGACCTGCTGATGCCCCTCACCCCTCAGGCGATGGCGACCCGGGTGGTCACCAAGCTGGCCCCCCAGGTGAGCGGCAAGGTGATCGAGGTCGCCGTTCACAACAACCAGCAGGTCAAGAAGGGGGATCTGCTGTTCAGGCTGGATCCGGCCCCTTTTGAACTGGCAGTGGAGCAGGCCCGCCTTGCGCTGGCGCAGGCAGAGCAGCAGAACAGTGAACTGGATGCCGCCCTGACCGCCGCCGTTGCCGAGATCAACGCCAAGGAGACCCTGGCCAGCCAGAAGTGGCGCGAGGCTGAGCGGATCGATGCGCTCTACCAACGTCACATGGTTTCGCTGCAACAAAAAGATGAAGCTGACAGCGCCCTGCGCAGCGCCCAGGCCAACCTGCGCGCCAGTCAGGCCAAACTGGCCCAGATCAAGGCCAGTCGTG
>OEQT01000404.1_pt1 | contig 10770 bp, 10 predicted proteins | sample 1539831 | NCBI WGS metagenome assembly OEQT01 (sample SAMEA3891243, study PRJEB23780) | metagenome | biome: terrestrial biome; feature: animal house; material: water of meat washing | place: Italy | collected 2015-05-12 | reverse complement strand
TATTTCTTCAGCAAGTAACCTTGCACGAACAGAAATTATTTCCAGCTCTTTCAATTCATTCCTATCATATAAATCCTTAGTAAGGATACACTCCCCTATACCATCTACTTCGTCTTTTACAAAAATCCTCGCATCAAGCATTCTTTCCAATACACTAAATGCACTAATTTTTTTCTGCTGAGCTTTTGGTGAACCACAAATGGTATAAAAATGCTCTATAGGAACAATCCCTCTAGCCTGTACAGCACCTAGAGCTAAAGCGTACGCACCTTTCTGGCTATAAATTGCTTTAAACAAATGTCCCCAGAACATTGGAGAACCGTAATCTTGTTCTAAATCTTAACCATCCCCTCATATGAGCGAGGCGTGGCGCGGCTTCTGAGGTATGATCGCCATCCTTGACCAGCTAATACCCAACAGACTATCCCCATGTTTAACCACGAACTAATCCTCAACCACATCGACGATATATTTGGACAGGACATGCATGCCAAGCGTGTTCTTTCCCTCGCCAATGCTACCCTCGGGGTTATCGAGTCAGGTTCACTGGCCATCCACGCCATCGGTAGTGGCCTCTCCTTGGCCAACGGTCTCGAACGTAAACATGCGGTTAAACAGGTGGATCGCCTGCTCACTAACACCAAGCTCAATGTCTGGAGCCTCTTTGACGATTGGGTGCCCTATGTGGTCGGTGAACGTACCGAGATCGTAGTCTCCATGGACTGGACCGAATTCGATGCCGATGATCACAGTACCTTGGTTATCAGCCTGCAAACCAACCACGGTCGCAGTACTCCGCTGCTGTGGAAAACCCATCGGAAATCGTTGCTCAAAGGGCAACGCAATGCCCATGAGAAAGAGCTGCTCACCAAGCTCAAGCAGACGTTGCCAGAGGGTATCTTCGTGACGGTAGTAGCTGACCGCGGCTTTGGTTACATGGAGCTGTTCGAACGCCTGGAGCAAGAGCTAGGCTTTGCTTATCTCATTAGATTTAAAGGAAATGTTTTGGTTGGTTACCCTGGTGTAGAGCAGGTTCCAGCTCGGGACTGGCTAACGCCGACCGGGCGCACCCGAACCCTCAAAGCGGTGGAGCTAACTGGGCAGCGACAGCCTGTCGAACGGGTCTATTGTTGTCATAAGAGTGGCATGAAAGACGCGTGGTTTCTGGCCAGTAACCGGACCGACCTGAGCGCCGCCAAGGCGTTGCAACTATACGGCCAGCGCTGGGGTATCGAGACCAGTTTTCGTGATATCAAAGATTACAAATTCGGCATGGGTATGGGAGATGTGCACATCAGTAATCCGGTCCGGCGCGACCGACTGTTTTTATTCAGTGCCCTGGCCATCGTCTTGCTGACGCTGCTGGGTAAGGCTGGAGACAGTGTCGGTCTAGAGAGAACGATCAAGGTCAATACCAGCAAGAGCCGAACCTATTCGTTCTTTCGGCAAGGGGTCATCTATTACCAGTTGCTACCTAAAATGAAAGAAGCCAATGCGGTCTTGTTGATGGATAAATTTATCTACTACCTGAAGCAACACCGCTTATATACCCGCACACTTGGAATTATTTGAGTCTCTAAAAATGAGGGGATCTCTGAGCGTGTAATGGCAAGAGCGGGGTAAAAAAAGGCGGCCCGCAGGCCGCCCGGCATTACTGACCTAACAGCTGGTAGACAGCATGATTGGCAAACTTGGGATCGTTGGCCACCACGCCTTCCACCCGTTTCAGAGTGGGGCCTGCCAGCTTCTCGACCTCGGGGTTTGGCGAGGAGTAGAAGTAGACCTTGGTCTTGGCGGGCAACGGCTTCAGATGCCAGTTGTCAGCGGCTTTGACCTCGAATCCATCTTGGTTGGCGCTGCTCAGCTGCTTCACATAGGCAGAGAGCACTTCCCGTGTTTCCATCGGATCTTCGTGTACCAGTGCCTGACCATTGATGCCCGGGAAGCTGCCACCACCGCTGGCGCGGTAGTTGTTGGTGACCACGTAGAAGTTCTGCTTCGGATCGATCGCTTTGCCATTGTAGGTGAGCTGGCTAATGCGCTGGCTGTCGCTGACCTTCTTGCCATCCTGGTTATAGCGAGCAGGCTGGGTGACATCCACCTCGTAGCTCACCCCTTTGATCGCATCGAGGTTGTAGGGACGGAAATCGTCAACCACCAGCCACTGCGCCTGATCGGAGTTCGGGTCAATCTGACGATACTGGACGGCACTCTTCTCCAGCCACTCTTTCACGGTGGCGCCATCGACTTTCACCACCTGCAAGGTATTGGGGAAGACATAGAGATCCGCGACGTTGCGCCCGGAGATGTCGCCCGCCTGCACCCAGGTGTAGTCGTTGGGACCGTTGCGCCCGCCACGGAACGGCGCCGCCGCCGACAGCACGGGCAGGTCTTCCTTGAGGCCGCAATTCAGGCCGTTCTGCTTCAGACAATCCGCTTTCACCTGCTCGACATGCCACTGCTGGGCATCGCTCACGATCTGGATGGAGGCATCATCCTGCGCGACCGAGAAGAAGCTATGAATAGGGGCGGTCAGCTTGCCGATGGGCAGGCTCAGCCACTCAATGGTCTCATCGTGGACGGTCTGGATCAGATTCACGACCCCCTGATCCTCTTCACCGCTTGGCAGCGCTTTGACCTTGCGCAGTTCAGAGTGACTATCCGCCACCTGCCAACGCCCATCCTGATAGGTCAACTTGAGATCGATGATGCCAAGATGGTTACCGGTCACGCCGGGCATAACGGCCGGAACGCCAGCAATTTTGCCCGTTTTGTTATCCACTTTTTCGATATCGGGATACTCGCCGGGGAAGGCTTTGTGGGCATGGCCCAGCAGCAGGGCATCCAGCCCCTTCACCTGGGCAAGATAGATGGCGGCGTTCTCCATCAGAGGCTCTTGCGGGGTGCCGGTGATACCGGAGTGCGCCGCAATGATCACCAGATCGGCACCCTTGGCACGCATCTCGGGGATGTAGTGCTCGGCGGTCTCGACCATGTCAGCCACGACGACCTTGCCTTCAAGGTTGTGCTTGTCCCACTGGAGGATCTGGGGCGGGTTCATCCCCAGCACGCCCACCTTGATGGTCTGCGTCTTGCCGTTGGCATCTTTTACCTGACGATCCAGCAGCACATAGGGTTTGAAGTGTTGCGGCATGGCATCCCAGTCAACCTTGCCGTCACTGCCGCGCTTGAGGGTGTTGCCATCGAAGACGTTGGCATTCACGACCTGGTAGTTGGCCCCGGAGAGGGTTTTCGCCAGGAACTCGAGGCCGTAGTTGAATTCATGGTTGCCGAGGTTGCCCACGTCATATTTCAGCTCGTTGAGCACCTTGATGGCGGGGTGACCTGCCGACTTGGTCAGATAATCGGGATCGCCCTTGTATTGGGAAAAAACATAGTCAGACAGGGGAGTGCCCTGGATCAGGTCACCGTTGTCGATCAGCAGGTTGTTGCTGTTCTCGTCACGGGCCTGCTTGATCAGCAAGGCTGTGCGGGCAAGGCCCAGCGAGTCATCTCGCTTGTTCTGGTAGTAGTCGAAGCTCAGCAGGTTGGAGTGAACGTCGGAGGTCTCCATCAACCGCAGATTGACATCGCCCGGGGTACTGTCGTCACTGCTTTGGCATCCGGAGAGGGCAAGCAGTACCGCCACCGCGCTCAGTTTGAGAGTGAAGTGCATTGTTATTTTTCTCGCTTATTGTTAGTGCCAGTCGGGGCATGCTACCTGCTGCGGTAGGGTTTATCTGTGATCTACGTGGATTTATAACTACAACAACCACATTAATATTCGAAATTTAAGGCATGTGCAGTATTTTAAACTGACAGATGCAACATTCATTTCGTGCCTGCACGGTCATGGCCCGCTGGTGCGAATAGCGCAGCGTATTCGGACATTCGCGTCATCACCTCTACTTTCCAGCCTCCAGATATCTGTTCCAGAAAAGAGCGCTCATAGATGAAACGTATTCTGATTATTGGCAACTCGGGATCGGGCAAGAGCTGGTTGGCGGCTCGATTGGCTGAGCAGTTAACTATCCGCGAGGTCAATCTGGACACCATTGTCTGGCAGCCGGGCGGCTTTAACCAAAAACGGCCCCAGCATGAGATTGACCATGCCATTCAAACACTTGCTCAAGAGCCCTCATGGGTGGTCGAAGGGGTATTTGGCGCCCTGGCCGAGCAACTGCTTGATGCCGCCGATACCCTGCTCTTTCTGGATCTCGACTGGTCGGTATGCCGTGATTCACTGCTATCGCGCGGATCACAAAGTGCCAGGCAACGGGATGCAGTGGCAGCGGAAAAGAACTTTCAACAACTGCTGGTGTGGGCATCGGAATATGGGCAGCGAGCCGGCAAAAGCTCCCGCCACTTCCATCGCGAGCTGTTTGATCGATTCCCAAACGACAAGCACCGTTTCACGACTCGGGCAGAGGTAAATAGCTATCTCACTCAACTGACCGTTAACAGCTAACAGGAAACTGGATGGACCAATACAAACAGACTCCAAAACCTGACCATATGTTTTTCAGAAAATTTATATCCTATCTGGCTATTACCTTGCCTATCGGCCTGATCCCGGAATTTATTCGGCAGGATTTTCATCTGGATTTGCTCTCATGGCAGGAGGGCGGCCGCCTCACTCTGATCATGATTGGCGTCGCGGCGGCAATGGCGGGAATTGACTGGCTCGTGCATCGCTATCGAACCAAACGACAGCAGCCAAAGGGCCCGGTTGGGCCAAACAGGTAGGTAAGGTCGGGCTGCCACAGAATATGGCAGCCCCGTGCCATCAGGAGAGCATGCTTCTTAGCATCCAGGCGGTTTTTTCATGAATATCGATGCGCTGGGTCAGCACATCGGCGGTGGGCTGGTCATTGACGGCATCGACCAGATCGAACAGTTTTCTGGCGGTTCTCGCCGTGGCTTCTTGCGCCAACACCAGATGTTTGAGCATTTCACTGGCACAGGGCACCCCTTCGACCTCCTCAATGGAGGAGAGACGGACAAACTCCTTGTATGTGCCGGGAGCGGGAAAGCCCAATGCGCGGATCCGCTCGGCGATAACATCCAGCGCATTCCACTGCTCGGTGTATTGATCCATAAACATATTGTGCAGGCTGTTGAACTGCGGGCCGGTTACGTTCCAGTGAAAATTGTGGGTCATCAAATAAAGGGTGTAACTATCGGCAAGCAGTGCCGACAATCCATCTGCAATTTTCTTGCGATCGGCGGCTGAAATACCGATATCCATTTCTGGTAAAACCACACTCTCTTTTTTCATCACGCTAACTCCTGTTATTGGCTTTCGGCTTGATAAATTTGGCCGATGCTTTTGCAACAATCATCCCGCCGACCGACGCTACGGCATTCAGGCGATAGATACCGTGACGCTGGTCGACTATTCTGGCCGAGAGCGCTACTTTGCTGCCGATATCGATGGGAGCAATAAAACGAACGGTCAGCTCCGCTGTTAATCCTCTTATTCCCCGTTGCAGCAACGCATGTGTCATCACCGCATCGAGCAGGGTGCTGGTCATGCCGCCATGCAAAATATCGCTGTAACCCTGATGGCGCTGGTTGGCAATAAACAGCCCTTCCGTCGTCCCTTCCTCCCCCTGATAAAAGCGAATTCCCAGTGAATCCGGGTTATGAGTGCCACACACCATGCAACGGGCGTGGGACATCATGGTCTGTTGATAGTTCTCTGATTGATATTCATCCACTTGATCTATTCACTCGCTATTTGGCCACTCGCATGTTGAGAACAGAGTGCTAGGAGAGCAACTCTTCGATGGCGGCATGTGCCTGGGTGCCATAGATGATGGAGGGGCCGCCTCCCATCAATACCGCGACATCCACGGTGGCAATCAGCTCCGCTCGCGAAGCACCGGCCTTCACGGCCCCGGCAACATGGGCGGCAATGCAGCCATCGCAGCGGGAAGCGATACCAATACCGAGGGCGATCATTTCCCGATATTTCAACGCCAGCGCCTCGTCCTCTTTCATAACGGCTTTGTGCAGCGCAATAAACGCATTCATGGTATCCGGGCTGCTCTTGCGATAAGCAGAGCCAAGCTGGTGTTGTTCTTTATTGATCTCTCGATAATTTTTCATCACGTTATTTCTCCGGTGTGAAAATCTCACCTTTATAGAATGACTGCACTGTCATGCTGATTAACCAGATGATCAATACAATCAGGGCACACACCACTATTTTGGCCAGATAATATGGAATGATATTCCCGGTTGCGTCGGCAAACATGGCCGAGGCTGCGGAAAATGCCGCCAGTGGAAATGAGTACGCCCACGAAGAGAGAAAAAATTTCAGTTTCAAAAAAGTGAGGGTGTTGTACATCAGCAAGATAAATACAAACAGCGCAAAATAATAAATGACATGGGCAAACAGGTCGCTGGAGCTGGCTATTTCGCTATACGAGATAAATCCGATGGAAGGCGGTGCCAGCAGAATAAACATGGTGGGCATCAGCTTCTCGGGCAGGCTCTCATGAAAGAACAGCCGATAGAGCACTATGGTCAGCAGAGAGAACCAGAAAATAAGGCCAATGCTGAAGAAGAACAGGCTGATCTCGTGAAAGCCAAGCGGCATGCCACCCAGGGGCACCACGATATTGCCGACAATCGGTATAAACCATGCCGGGTTGGTGTGGGTGATTGTGAAATGGTCGCGATGGATCCAGTTGCTCATGATGTAGAGGGTGAAGAGCAGCTGCAAGCTGGCTCCCGCCGACCAGAGGGCCAGCGCTGCATCATGCCAGCTGGCCCAGTAGGCGGATTGCAGCAGCAGGCTGATTGAGATGGTCGGGAAGAAATTGATCCTGACCGGGTGTTTCAGCTCATGCCGGAACTCGTCATTGTGTCTGAGGATTTTCCAGCCATACATCACCAGAAACGTCGCCAGTAGCAGGGATGACAAGACCCCGAACAGGAACCCTGCCGACTGCAACAGCAGCAGATCCGGAAACGCCTTGCGACAGGCAATCGCCGCCCCCGTCAGCCCCATGATGATTGAAAACAGTGTGACAGGCATATGTGCAATCTTGGTTATGGAGGGGATTTGCTTACCCTCTTGATTCAGGTTTTCCATCAACTTTCCCCTCCAGTTCGGCCTAGCGGTTGTGCTTACTCTTCACAACATTTCTTGTGGTTGCGCTGACGGTTACCCTGACAGCCCTGCTGTTGTCCGGAGGCTGACTTGCAGCAACCCCCTTTGCCAAGGCGGCCACGGGGAGCGCATTGACGGCTTCCCTTGCCGTGATGGCCAGCCCCCTCTGCGCAGCGCGATGCACTGCCCTGTTCAGCGGATGTCAGCTCGGTCAGATTGCCCGACTCATTGCTCAGCATGTCGGCCATAGCGAGACGCCCCTGACTGGCCTGATAGACGGCAAGCCCGCTGCCCAGCAGCTTGCCAAGCATCTTGCTACCGATATTTTTCAGCACGATACGACGGGCTCCCTGCGCCTGGAGCAGCTCCGCCAACGCACTTTTGCACTCGTTGCCTGCCACCGGATTGGCGATCTCTGCCAGGGTGCTCCCCTGTTCATCTACGAATACAAAGCGCTCTGCCTTGGCAAAATGTCCTGCGATATGGTCGTCATTCATCGGAATGGCTGTGATGATGGTCATTTGACCTCCTGCTATCACTGTTGATATTCCGGCCCTGCCCCTTGCCACTCTGCATTCGTCCCCTTGTTCAGGATCTTCCCGCAGGCTTGCCGGTTGGCATGGCCATGTTCCCAGCCTCTTGCAGCAACCAGATGAAGAGCCGTACGCATCAACTTTTACTGGTTTAGTCACGCATCATTCGGCTCGATAAGCGTCTGATCATGATGCCGCCGTAATTGGCATATGCCATGTATACGCTCAGTTTATGGCATATGCAACAAACTATTTTTTCCAACGAAGAGGTTTGGGGACTCATTAAAGCTCGCCCTGGCATCATTCCAGTGCGCGCCAATCCGCTATCCGCGAGGGCAAAAGGCAGGGGGAGAAATGGCGCATAAAAATCCTAATCCGCCCGGCGAAATGGCGACTTTTTGTGAGAAGGGTCACATCTGATGGCGCCGTTTAACCACATATAAATCCAGACCATGCTGATGATTAATTTATTGATATGGCGCATTACAAACCTGACGGCGAGCCTGACATCAATACATTTATCTGTTTTTAAAGAAAAAATTGATGGTTGACTGAAAATGGCGAGTCCTGCCTGAAAACGGGATCTTCATCACATCGCGTTTTACTGCGCACAAAAATCCAGTGATTAGCACATTTGTCCGATAGGGAGGGGGCGAGCGAGCCGCGATAATGATCAGGTCATTTTTATCCAGTACGTCGATACGTACTCACGCATAGCTTCCGTCACCGGAAGCGGGGAGAGCGCCATGATCACCACCTTGATCAATGAACATCTGATCAACCTCGATTTGAAAGCGACGCGTAAGGAAGAGGTCTTCACCGAGATGGCCCGCCTGCTGGCGTCGCAAGGCAAGGTCAGCGACGAGCAGGCCTTTATCAAGGATCTGTGGGCCCGCGAAGAGCTGGGCAACACCGGCTTTGAAGAGGGCGTGGCCCTGCCCCACGCCAAGAGTGCGGCGGTGTGCAACCCGGCGGTCGCCATCGGCATCAGCCGCAACGGCATCGAGTACGGCGCCGAAGATGGCAAGCCGTCCCATATTTTCTTTATGATCGCCTCCCCCGATGGCGGCGCCAACCACCATATCGAGGTGCTGGCCGAGCTCTCCGGCAAGCTGATCGAAGAGGGCTTTATCGCCAAGCTGCTGGCGGCCAACACCCCGGCCGATGCGCTGGCGCTGCTGCTGGCCAAGAAAGAGGAGCAGAGCGCGGCCCCGACCACCAGCAAAGGCTTTATCATCGGTGTCACCGGCTGCCCGGCCGGTATCGCCCACACCTATCTGGCGGCCGAGTCGCTGGAGCGCGCCGCCAAGGAGCTGGGTTATGAGGTGAAGGTGGAGACCAACGGCTCCATCGGCGTCAAGAACAGCCCGACCGCAGACGAGATTGCCCGCGCCACCGCCATCGTGGTGGCCTGTGACAAGCAGGTGGACATGGCCCGCTTCGCTGGCAAGCCGCTCATCAAGACCGGCGTGAAAGCCCCCATCAAGGATGGCAAGGGTCTGATCGAGCAAGCCCTGAAAGCCCCCGCCTATGTGGCTGGCAAAGAAGATAAAAAAGGTGAAGAGAAGAGCGCGGGCGGCAGTTCCGATCTCTATCGCTACCTGATGAACGGCGTATCGCACATGATCCCGTTCGTGGTGACCGGCGGTCTGTTGATTGCGCTGGCACTGGCCATCGGCGGCAACCCGACCCCGAGCGGCATGCAGATCCCGGAAGGGAGCATGTGGAACCAGATCCTCAACGTGGGCGTGGCCGCCTTCACCCTGATGATCCCCATTCTGGCGGGCTATATCGCCTACGCCATCGGTGATCGTCCGGCGCTGGCACCGGGCTTTATCGGTGGCTGGATCGCCAACAACGGCAGCTTCTACGGCGCTGACGCCGGTACCGGCTTTATCGGTGCCATCATCGCGGGCCTGTTGGTCGGCTATCTGGTGCGCTGGATTGCCACCCGTCAGTACCACAAGATGGTGCAACCGCTGGTGCCGATCCTGATCGCCCCCATCGTCGGGTCGCTCTTTATCGCTGCGGTATTCATCTTCATCATCGGCGCCCCGATTGCCGACATGATGACCGGCCTCAACGCCATGCTGCTCTCCATGAGCGGTGGCAGTCTGGTGCTGCTGGGTATCGTGCTGGGTGGTATGGCTGGCTTTGATATGGGTGGCCCGGTCAACAAGGTGGCCTTCCTGTTCTCCGTCGGCATGATTGCCTCCGGTCAGACCCAGTTTATGGGTGCCATGGCTTGCGCCATCCCGGCTGCGCCCCTTGGCATGTCGCTGGCTACCGTGCTCGGTCGCAAGCTCGGTATCTTCGATGCCTCTGAAATCGAAGCGGGCAAAGCCGCCGGTGCCATGGGTCTGGTGGGGATCTCCGAAGGGGCGATTCCGTTCGCCGCCCGTGATCCGCTGGCCGTTATCCCGGCCAACATTCTGGGCAGCATGACCGCCGCTGTGATGGCCTTCCTGTTTGGCATCACCAACAGCGTCGCCCACGGTGGCCCCATCGTGGCCCTGCTGGGTGCGGTCAACAAGCCGCTGCTGGCCCTGCTCTGCATGATCTGCGGTGCCATCGTCACCGGCGTGGTGGCGGTTGCCCTGAAAAAACTGCGGGTCAAAAAGAGTGATGAGGTAACCCTGGCCAAGGCGGCCTGAGGCCTCCATCGCCATGTCGGCTCGTAGAGCATAAAAAGAGGCCACCCCACGGGGTGGCCTCTTGTTTTTGGGATGGCTGGCGGGCCGTATTTCCCAATATCGCCCCCCGAGAAATAGTGGTCGATAAGCACTCTTCCTCGTCTCTCCCTTCACCTCTCTCCTTGCCTTTCCCTTGCTCCCTTCTGGCCTATCCATCCCACCAGCCCAGCACTCACACAGAGCGCCAAACTGGCTGAAATGGCAGCAATCCGGCGTCAGCGGTGTGATGTTTCTCACGCTTTGTCCGCGAAAGCGCAAAAACTAGGAAAATTTCCTAGCCCCACTAGGGATGGCTCTCAAGCCATTTTTTGCCCCTCTTATTAGAGTCACCCCACCTGATGTCGTGACCCGCACCGCGACGGGCAATGCGCCCCGTCATCCCGTGCCGGGCCCGGGTTTATATGGATGGAGCGTCGAGCGCAGC
>OEQT01000403.1_pt1 | contig 10788 bp, 14 predicted proteins | sample 1539831 | NCBI WGS metagenome assembly OEQT01 (sample SAMEA3891243, study PRJEB23780) | metagenome | biome: terrestrial biome; feature: animal house; material: water of meat washing | place: Italy | collected 2015-05-12 | reverse complement strand
GGAAGGATGATTTAAAACAAATCATGATTTATCGCACCGATGGTAAGCCTACAACCAGCACGGAATATGTCTATTGCCAATATAGTGTGAAGAGTAAGGCTACGCAGGCAAGCTCCTCGGGGATTTTAAAAGCGGAGTTTAGCAATATACAACCGATTGCCAAAACGGATGAATACACCCTGAATTATGGTGGCACTTTAAAACTCAATGTAAATCCACTTGCAAATGATAGTGATGATGGTGATGGGCCGATGAGTACAGTCGCGGCAGAACATCAGCGTCCAGCATTTCACCGTGATGCGAATGGAAAGGATCTTGCTATTCGTATTGTACGTCAGGATGCAGGCATTAATATTAAGCCAGAACGTACAGGTTCTTGTCCGGGAGAATATGAAAAATATGTATGTTATGGCGGCAATATTGAAGTTGAAGTCCGCAATAATTTCAGTCCATTCCCTTATGAAATTGAATATGTGATCTATGATGCAGAGGCTGAAGAGTCTAAATCTGCGATGATGTATTTTACGAACACCGCTAAAAATACCAATACGGAAGCGAGTGGCGGTGGTGGTGGCTCAATGGGTGGCCTTGGGGTGCTTGGATTGTTGTCATTAGCGTGGCTTAGACAACGACGAAAAATATAAATGTAAGCATAAAAAATGCCTCACATGAGGCATTTTTTATGAGCGTTTCTATAGTATTTATATTCGGCTAGGCATCTTAATGTGTAGCAGTGTTGCTATGGATGTATTTATTGATATATTCATTTCGAATATTCACACGTTCATCTGCATCTGCTTTTTGCATGCGTACACGTAAATCACGTCGTTCTTGGGTGCTCATCTGTTGCCAAGTGTCACGCATTTTTTGCTTTTCTTGCTCAGGTAACTGAGTAAACCAGTCCATACGTTGTTGCAGGGCTGCACTTTGCGCATCGGGCAGTTCTTTTAGTGACTGGTAACGTTGAATCAACGCACGCTGTTCTTCTTCAGACAACGATTCCCATGTTTCAGACACTTGGGTATCTGCATCTTTGGAAAAAATCCAAAAACGATCAAAACCTGCAAAACTGGTTTGTAAAAAACCTAGCGTGCAAAGTGCGAAAGCGACACGTTTAGCTGCCATGTGGAACAGTGTCCTCACCTAAAACCAATAACATTTCTAAATCTTCAACCATTTGAGGTGAAAGTTTAGGAGTCGAAACCACTTGGTTATGTGGTTTTTCATCAAGGGTTACAGAGTTCGGAAGTACGACAAAGCCAGCAATAGCCGCAGCTAAAGCAAAACCTGACATTTTCCAAAGGCCATAACGTGAGGACTTTTGATCTTGAATGTCATCAAGAACATGTTGCATCACCACGGGTTTGTTTTTGTGGTGTTGCGCGAGCCCATCAAGTTTGGAGGTTACTTGCTTTAAGAAATCATCTTTCATTCGGATGATCCTCCTAGATGTGGATTCAAATGTGCGAGAGCATTGCGTAAGCCTTGAATCGCACGGTGGTAATGAGTTTTAACACTGCCTTCAGAGCAATTCATGATTTGCGCAGTGGTTGCAGTATCAAAACCTTCCCATGCACGTAACATAAATGCTTGCTGCTGACGAACAGGAAGACCCGCAATGGCTTCTTGAATTTCATCCGCAGTGACAGCTTGACTTAAAAAGTCTGAAGGATTCAGCGCTCTTTCATCGACCACCTCATTGACTTCAAAATCGTCATCATCAAGACTGACTTTTTTGAAGAAAGAAAACGGTTGTGCTCGACGTGCTTCTTTACGACGCCAATCCTGTAATTTGTTGGTTAGAATGGTATAGAACAGGGGATACCATTCTTCCGTAGATCGATCGGAATAAGATTTGTGTAATGAAATAAAGGCTTCTTGCACCAAATCCATGGCGATACCCTGCTGGTTTTGGGTGGCACTTTCCATCATTACTAACGCACGACCAGTCACTTCTTGCATGAAGTTTTTTAGGCGAGACTCGGCGGTACTCTTAAGAGTACTAGAATCCTGCGTTTTAGACTGTTTGGGTGCTAAATCCATAGAGATGGAAAATCCTGTCATCGGATACCCACCATTATTTCCTCAATCATGTGCCTATAACGTTGGAAATAATGGTTTGGTTGACAACACAAGTAATTATTTTTTCTAGTGTAATCTATTTTTTCTGCTGAGCCGACTTTAGTTAATATAACTTAACGATTTTAAAGTCGTTGTCGTACCATTTCAAAAAAGCAGATTGAACCCGCAATAGCGACATTGAGAGATTCTTGGCCACCGGGCTGTGGGATGCTCAGTGCTTGAGCATGTGCTAAAGCAAAGTCAGAAACTCCTTGGCCTTCATTGCCTAAGATCCAGACACAAGCTTGTGTTAAATCTTTTTGATATAAACTTTCAGCCTGATGTGAGCTGGTCACATACACTGGAATTTCAAAGCGTTCGAGTACATCTTCGATGGCAACGTTTTCATAGGTGTTGAGTGAGAAGTGTGCACCCATGCCTGCGCGTAATACACGTGGTGACCAGAGTGCAGCAGAACCTTTGGTACAAATAACTTGCTTAATACCCGCTGCAGCAGCAGAGCGGAGTAGTGTACCTACATTGCCTGGATCTTGAATGTTTTCCAAAATCAAGGTATCCAAGCTAAAGTCTACACTTTGGCTTGAACTTGGTAAGTCTACAACTGCCAAGAAGGGCAAAGTGGTTCCTAATGTGCTTAAGTCACGATATAGGCTTTCAGCAATGACAAAAACAGCACCTTCATATTCATCTAGAATATCGCAAATATCAGGGTGTTCGAGTGCATTTTCAGTGGTGAAAATAGAATTGAGTTTCTTCTTTTTTTCAACCCAAGCTAAGCCTAAGTGTGTCCCTTCAAGCACAGTTTGACCTTGCTTTTTACGGTAGCTACTTTGCTCTATTAAACCGCGCAGATGTTTAATCTTTGGGTTGTCTTTTGATTCAAGAAAAACGATTGACATGGGAGAGACTCATGCGCATAACGCTTCAGATGGCTATGCGCATTTAAAAAAATTAGTTGTGGTAGCCGGTCACTAAATCGACTTCGTTTTTAGAGCCAATAATCACAGGGACACGTTGGTGTAGGTCAGTTGGTTCGATGTCTAAAATACGAACGCGACCCGTTGTTGATGCACCGCCAGCTTGTTCAATTAGCATACTCATAGGGTTTGCTTCATACATTAAACGCAGGCGACCTGCTTTTTTCGGATCTTTGAGGTCGTATGGATACATGAAAATCCCGCTACGGCAAAGAATACGGTGAATGTCGCCCACCATACAAGCCACCCAACGCATATTGAAGTCTTTCTCACGTGGACCTGTTTTACCTGCGAGAAGTTCTTCAATATAACGTTTTACTGGGTTTTCCCAGTGGCGTTGGTTTGATGAGTTAATGGCATATTCTTTGGTATCTGCTGCCACTTGAATATTTTCAGAGGTGAGCAAGAATTGTTGAGTTTCTGGGTCAAAGGTAAAGAACACCGTACCTGCGCCGACTGTTAGTGCCAACATGGTTGATGGGCCATAAAGTACATAACCCGCAGCAACTTGCTGGTTGCCTGCTTGCATAAAGTCTTCAGCTTGTGTCACTGCATTTTTTGCAGGCAAGATTGAGAAAATAGTACCCACACACATATTGATGTCGATGTTGCTTGAACCATCAAGTGGGTCAAATAAAACTAAATATTTGCCATTTTCTTGAGCTGGCGTGAATTCATCCAATTCTTCAGACGCTAAACCACCAACTTGTGGGTGGATTTTTAGAGCATCAATCAAATAATCATTTGAAATCACATCCAGTTTTTTCTGTTCTTCACCTTGCACGTTTTCATGCTGCGCGCTACCTAAGACACCAGCTAAAGCACCTTTTTGTAAAGCTTGATCGATGGTTTGGCAAGTAGCAGCAATGGTGCTAATTACTTGTGCCAATTCAGGCGTAAGATTTCCCGTTTGTTGTTCTAAAAATTGGGACAGATTGAGATATGACATAAGGGGGAGGACTCCACTAAAACTTGAATACGTAACAAAATCAACATTGCGCTATATTTTAGTCGAGAACGAGACAAAAGAACAATTAAACTCGACTATTTGCTGCGATTTTACCCTTGCAAGTCTTGTGGAAAGTGCTATGTTGATGGAAGGAATATCAGGTAAAAATAGGAGCACAACAATGACAACGCAAAAATTTGATGCGACTCCAACGCCGAGCGAAGGGATTAACTTAGATGATATTTCAGACGATAGCGTGAAAAAAGCGTGGCAAGATTACGAAGCAAAAGCTGAGTATAAAAAGTTCAATAAACATGACATGATTGAATCTATGCAACATGCTGAAGAATCTGATGAAAATCCCAAGCCTGAACAAGTTTAAGTCATAAAAAAGCGCTCATCGAAAGGAGCGCTTTTTTTATTTCAGTTGTGATACCAGCATTATTTTAAAAGTGGTGGTACTGCTTCGTAGTTAATTTCTACGCGACGGTTTTCTTTCCATGCATTTTCGTCATGGCCTGCATTGATTGGCATTTCTTTACCATAACTAACGGCTTCAAGTTGGTTCGGACTCACACCTGTGGTGATTAAGAAACTTTCAACCGCTTTGGCACGACGTTCACCCAATGCCATATTGTATTCACGTGTACCGCGCTCATCGGTATGACCTGTTAACGCCACACGCGAATTTGCATTTGCCATTAAGAACTGCGCATGGGCTTGTAGCGTTTGGTAATCATCATTGCTGAGGTCGCTACTGTCATAGTCAAAATGCACAACGCGTTTTGCTAAAAATGCTTTGTTGGCTTCAGTTACGCCTTTTGCCGATGCACCTGCAAGATTTTGTGCATTTAAAGCAGCATCTTCACTTAGACCTTGAGTATTGACTGTGGTTGAACCATTTGGGTTTTGACCCGCTTCAATTGTTGCAGCAGGTTTACGGCTCGCACATCCTGTAACTACAAGAGCAGTCGCTAAGATTGGAAGGGCTAAAAGTTTGATCGATTTCATTCTTCATCTCCATGAAAATTGATGATTATTAAATGACTAGTCATTAAAAAGTTATTTGGGTGCCCAAGCAGGTTCACGGACTTCACCTTGTTCACTTGGTAAATTCATACGGAAACGGCCATCCAGTGACATGATCGATAACAAACCACGTGAACCTTCACGCGTTGCATAGACCACCATCTGCCCATTTGGGGAAAAACTTGGTGATTCATCCAAACTGGTTGGCGTTAAAATATTGGTGACACTTGAGTTTAAATCTTGAATAGCGACTTTATAGTTACTACCACTTGGACGGTGTACCAGTGCTAGCTTTTTGCCATCGGCACTGAGCGTACCACGTGCATTGAATGCGCCACGGAAGGTCAGACGGTTATAACTGCTATTTGCCAAGTCATAACGGTAAATTTGTGCAGAACCACCACGGTCAGAAGTAAAGATAAATGACTTACCATCTGGTGCATAACGCGCTTCAGTATCAATGGCACTGTCGTTGGTCATACGCTGCAGTTGACGGGTTTCCAAGTTCATTTGGTAAATTTCTGGGTTGCCATGCATAGAAGCGGTGAACAACATACTTTTCCCATCTGGAGAGAAGCTTGGTGCGCCATTTAGACCACGGAAGCTAGCAAGCTTTTCACGCGCACCTGTGGAAAGGTCTTGGACATAAATTGCAGGGCGTTTGGTTTCAAATGAAACATAAGCAATTTTCTTGGCATCTGGTGTCCAAGCAGGCGATAAAATTGGGTCGCGTGACGTTAAAATTGTACGTGGTTGCTCACCATCAGTATCCGCGATTTGTAGTGTATAGCGTTGTTCCGGTGTAGCTGGATTACGTAGCACATAAGCAATACGACCGCTAAAGTCTCCTGGAATACCAGTTAATGCTTGATAAATAGCATCACTAATCATGTGTGCAGCAGAACGAACGCGTGATGCTGGAACAGTTAATAATTCATTTAAAAGATATTGTTGTTTTTGGACATCATACAGTTGGTAATGAACCTCGTAGCTACCATTTTCAGTGGTTTTTACTGTTCCTGTAACGACATATGGAACACCTGCTGCTTGCCAGTTGGCTGCGTTCGGATTATTCATGCTGGCTGTTGCAGGTAAATTTTTTGAAGCGCTGGTAAATTTCCCTGAGCGGTTTAAATCCGTTTCAATAATAGGATAGAGACTGCTGTCATTGCTAAAAGGTACGATTGCAATTTTAGGCGCTTCTTCAGGTGCTTTTGCAATTTCTAAATGAAGCTGAGCATGCGCTTGAGTCACTAAGACTGGGCTGAAAGCAGTTAAAATGGCTAGGCTAAGAAGGTGTTTACGCGTCATTTCCATCATTCGTTATTTACTCAAACAAACGGCTTTTATTGTGGGTTTAATTGTTCTACATAATGGCATGATTTTCTAATATTAAAAGCATGAAATTATGACTGATCTGTTATAACACTGTGAAAAATGAGTAAGAATTAAGTCGTTTAAGCGTAAATGCAAAAACGCATAGGTAGATATGTGTGATAAGGGCTAGTAGCGACTCGCTTGTATGGAGTGAAATATCGACTGAAATTAAAGACTTCACATCGATTACTATTGAACATGGATACAGATTAAACGTATTTAAAATAAGTTATTTGAGTATATAAAAGTACTGAGATTTAGGCTAAAAAAATCCCCCTGACTGTTCAGAGGGATTTGGGTTATTTTGCAGTAAAGGATGAGGTAAAGCTTTGTGCTTGCCGGCGCGCTTCTGGATCTGAAGGCATTGGATAGGGTGCAGCAGAACGAACAGCTGCTTCGACGCTGGCTTTCATGTCAGGGTCACTGGAGCTTACGAGCACAGATCGTACAGCACCACTATCCGAAAGCGTGACACGTGCAGTCGCGGTTTTACCCGTTGAACCTGCTGGGGTATCCCAAGCACGCTTAATTTTATTTTCAAAGTCGCGCTTAGCCGTTGAAGCAATTTGCTTGGCTTCAGCTTTCTTTTGCGCGGCTTCTTCGGCAGCTTGTTTTGCAGATGAAGCACGTGCTTCTTCAGCCGCACGCTCTTTCGCTTCAGCATCAGCTTTACGTTTTGCATCAGCGGCAGCCTTGGCTTTATCTGCATCTGCTTTGGCCTTTGTATCAGCGTCTTGCTTCTGCTTTTTAGCGAGATCTGCTTTCTTTTGTGCCTCTAGCTTCGCTTTTTGTACTGCCTCTGCTTTTTTCAATGCTTCTAAGTTTGCTCGGCGTTTGGCATCTGCTTCGGCTTTCGCCGCTGCATCTGCTTTGGCTTTCTCAGCATTTTTAGCTTGCTCCGCTGCACGGGCAGCAGCACGTTCTTGCTGAGCTTGTAGTTTTTCAGCTTCAGCCTTTGCACGTGCCTGAATCTGCTGCTGTAGTTCAGCTTTACGCGCTGCCGCTTCAGCAGCTTTAGCATCCGCTGCTGCCTTTTGAGCGTCGACCTTTGGCACAACGGGTGTTATAGGTGGTGCAGTTGGGATAACAGGTGCAGGCTCTACAACTGGTGGAGCAGTTTGTGTGATTTCTTTGGCTACATTTTCATGTGCTGTTTCCGTAAACTCTGTTTCTTCAAGCGTAACAGGCTTTAAGTCCTCAGGTTTGATGAGCACAGTTCTAATTTGCTTCGGTGGCTCTGGTGGTTTACTCATACCAAGATAAAGTAAGCCAACAACAGCAATCACATGGACACCAAAGGTAAATCCAAGCGCGATGGCTTTTTGTTTAAAAGGTGGCTTTTTAAAATCTTTCATAAATTACTTTAATGGCTCTGTGAGTAATCCAACTTGGCTGAGACCCGCTTCTTGTAGGCTGTTCATGAGCGACATGACTTCGCCATAAGAGCGTGACTGTTCACCTTCCACAACAACGGTTAAAGTTTTATTTTCAGCCTGAGCTTGTTGCTGTGCTTCACTTAAAATAGACGTCAATTCAGATAAAGCCAAAGGTTCAGCTGAACTGTGTGTTTTATATTTAAGGAAATAGCGACCTTCTTTATCTAAGCTGACCATTGCAGGTGCATCTTTTGATTCAATGGGGTTGCCATTGGCCTGAGGAAGATCGACATTGATGCCGCTGGTAATCATGGGTGCGGTGACCATAAAAATCACTAATAATACGAGCATGACGTCAATATATGGGACGACGTTCATCTCACTTTTTAGTGGTTTTTTAATGCGCTCGAAGCGTCCTGAACGTTGAATTGCCATTAGTCATGTTCCTTAGTTTCACCCAAAGACTGACGTTGTAATAACGCAACCATTTCTTCTGCAAATAAAGCACGATCGGAGTAAACCGTTTCGCCTTTTCCTGTGTAATGGTTAAATGCCAATACCGCAGGAATCGCTGCAAATAAACCAATCGCTGTAGCAATGAGGGCTTCAGCAATACCGGGTGCAACCGTTGCAAGGGTGACTTGATCTACGTCTGCTAAACCGATGAATGCATTCATGATGCCCCAAACGGTACCAAATAAGCCAACATACGGGGCAACAGAACCAATGCTGGCCAAAGCACCTAAGCCTTGTTCAAGTTGGCTTTGGTCACGACTTAGACCGACGCGTAAAATACGTTCTGTGCCTTCAATGGTTTGTGCTGGAGCAGCATTGCGTTTTTTTAGTTTTAAAAACTCGCCTAAACCTTGATAAAAAATATCCTCAAGGCCGACACGTTTGGAGTTAAGTTGCGCATTGTTATACAGCGTATTCAGTTCAGCACCTGACCAAAAAATTTTTTGGAAATGGTCATCGTCTGCCTGTGCTTTTTTATAACTCATGTGTAACTTGGCAATCAGATACCAGCTAAACAGCGAGGCCAAAAGTAAAGCCAGCATTACCAGTTGTACGACTGGGCTTGCTTGTAATATTAGATCTGAAACTTGAAGAGATGATTCGAGTTGAGTTGCCATAGTTACTACATGTGCCAATAATTTTTTTAGTCTTGTCCTAATTCTTTTAGAATCAGTTCGCGGATTTCATCGGGAAGTCGACGTGGTTTCATTTCTGAACTGATACATGCCAATTCGACCTCACCAGATGCAAGCATGATTTCACCACGATAAATATTTTGTTGCAACACAAATGACGTAGCCTTACACGAAACAACACTTGCTGTAACAGTAATTAAATCATCCATTAAAATTGGACGTGAATATTTCACATTAATTTTGTGTACAACGAAGTTATAGTCTTTTTGATGCCAGTAATGATCTACACCAGAAGCACGTAACCACTCGGTACGGGTACGCTCCATAAAGCGAATATGATTGGCGTGGTAAACAATGCCACCTGCATCAGTATCTTCAATATAGACACGAATGTTGAATTCAAATTTATTCGCCATGAGAGTATTCCGTTTTTCCAGTTGTACGAGTCGATTTAGATTGACTTGGCGCTTTTATATTTAAGGACAGGGTCTTAAAATTGATGCACGTCAAAGTACTAATGCGTCGCAGTTTAGCATTATGAGATTTCACTCCAATGGCACAAGATGTCAAATATTGTGATTCATGACTGTTGGGGGAGTTGAACGCTGTATGGCTATAAAAATATAAGGATAAGGGAATGAATGGTTATTTTAAACTGCTGCTTATTTTGGCTGTGGCATTTGCGCTGTGGACATATTGGCTTAAGCCTGAGCAAGGAAGCAGAAGTTTAGAGTTATATTCACCGATTGAAAATGTACAGCAAGTTGAAGGCTACACAATTACTTCCTTAGAACCATATGCGGGAGAGTTTCGTGTGTTGGCGCGTGAAAACTATAGGATGGGTCGTGAAGCAGAGCTAAGTCCTGTGGATTTTGCTTTAGGTTGGAATGAGATGGCGAAGCCAGAGGTCTATAAGCAACTATCTATTACACAAAGTAATCGTTGGTATTATTGGCGTTATGAGAACAATCCACCCATTCCAGTAAATGACATTGCCTCGAGTAGTGCCAATACGCATTTGATCCCAGCCAATAAAGTTGTTGCACAAAAACTTGCAGATATTGATGTAGACGACATGGTTTATTTAAAAGGGCAACTGGTTGAAGTTAAATCGACTGATGGTTGGACATGGCGCAGTTCACTGAGTCGGACAGACACAGGAAATGGGGCGTGTGAGTTAATGCTGGTCGAAGAGGTGAGGGTGATGTAAATTGAACAAGATTCAGAGTAAGGCTAGTTTAAGTATCTTGCACAATTCAGATATATTCTGAATTCCGATATTCGACATGGTGAAGTATGTAAATCAGACATGTAGCTTGTTTAGTGAAGTGGAAAAGGTAAGTCCATAGTCTTTACTAACTAACATAAAAAAATAAGAGAAAGTTGTTTTATGGCAAAGAAGCTTTTAGGAATAACTCTTAGCGCATTTATATTAATAGCTTGTGACTCTAATAAAGAACTAGACACTCAAGAGTTTATAACACCACGCGACCAATATGGCGCACGTTATAGTGTAGGCGATTTAGGAGGGAAGCCTGTTAACCTTGGTAGAGAAGCGCCTTGGGTTGAATATGATGATAATTCAGGTTTCGTAACAGGTAAGAAATATAAACGCAAGACGCGGACCTATCAATCTAAAATTCAGGCCTTTGGGTTTGATATGCGTTATACCGATGGATTGGTTTTAGTCGATTATTATAAAGCATCACCTTATTCAAGCGAACAATATAATGCAGAAATTAACTTGCCTGATAATCATTGGCTAAGTGTAAGTGTATATGCAGATAGGCATTATAATGGCGATTTATCGTAAGCGTGCGCTGAACCCCATAGCTATTTTTTAATTT
>OEQT01000402.1_pt1 | contig 10807 bp, 10 predicted proteins | sample 1539831 | NCBI WGS metagenome assembly OEQT01 (sample SAMEA3891243, study PRJEB23780) | metagenome | biome: terrestrial biome; feature: animal house; material: water of meat washing | place: Italy | collected 2015-05-12 | reverse complement strand
GGATCTCATCGAGTGGTTGGATGAAAAAGCGCTGCCCTGGGGCATCGTCACCAACAAGCCGGGCTTTCTCACCGAGCCGCTGCTGGCGGCCCTGCCACAGCTCGCCAGCTGCGGCGTCACCGTCAGCGCCGACACCCTGCCGGTACGCAAGCCCGACCCCGCCCCCATGTTCTTTGCTTGTGAGAAGCTGGGGGTCGAAGCAGCTCACTGCCTCTATGTGGGGGATCATGTGCGGGATATCGAAGCGGGCCGCAATGCTGGCATGCGCACCGCGGTCGCTGGCTGGGGCTATCTCAATGATGAGGAAGATCCCGCCCAGTGGGGCGCCGATCTGCACTTTGATACCGTGCAGGCCCTGCACCACTGGCTGCGCTATGAGTTGACGGCCAAGGTGTAACGCACAGCCTTACCGGCTGACATGCGATAACGGGGCGAAGAGACTCTTCGCCCCTTGCATCTCTTCCTTTACGCTCCCGCGTCCTGCGCCACCATCACGCCTCTATTCATGGATAATAAAGGCAGCTTTCTGCCTGTTGGATACCCATTTGACAAGCTCGCAGCCGTCACAAAGCGGCCACAAACCACCGTCATCTGATGCAAAGCCCTTGCCACGCTGAGCCCGCGGCTGCGACAACTGGACAGCTTTTGACCCTTGTTGCATAAGGGATAATCAGCCGCCGTTTGCTAGTAAAAAGCCCCCCGTTTCGCAAGCAAAAAAAGTTATTTAAATTTTCCATCTTCGATCGGGAGACTTGCATTTAGCGGAGCGGACGAATGAAAACCCGCTCACTGTGAGCGGTCACTAACTGATGGGGCAAGACTCACAATTTATCCACAGCTCGTCACTTATCCACACATTGCAATGGCGGGCTGACCTCACTATCTTGTAGCTCGAACTTAAAATAACACTACATCTTGTGATTCATCGCACAATCTCTACCCAACTCCCGCACACCGCCGGGGCCTGGGTGGCGCCATTGTGCGATGGTTTTTCGGGAATCAACTGAAGGTCATCAGCCAATGAACTTGTTTGTGACGAAGCGTAACGGACACAAAGAACCCATCGATCTGGATAAAATTCACCGCGTGCTGGACTGGGCCGCCGAAGGGCTCGACAACGTGTCGGTCTCCCAGGTAGAGCTCAAATCCCACATCCAGTTCTATGACGGTATCCGTACCGCCGACATTCACGAAACCATCATCAAGGCGACGGCTGACCTCATCTCCGAGCAGACCCCGGACTACCAGTACATGGCAGCCCGTCTGGCCATCTTCCACCTGCGCAAGAAGGCCTACGGCCAGTTCGAACCGCCCCACCTCTACCAGCACGTGGCTCGTCTGGTGGACATGGGCAAGTACGACAAGCACCTGCTGGAAGACTACACCCAGGCCGAATTCGAAGAGCTGAACACCCATCTGGATCACTGGCGCGACATGGATTTCTCCTACGCGGCAGTCAAACAGCTGGAAGGCAAATATCTGGTCCAGAACCGCGTTACCGGCGAGATCTACGAGAGCCCGCAGTTCCTCTATATGCTGGTTGCGGCCTGCCTCTTCTCCAAGTATCCGAAAGATACCCGTCTGGACTACATCAAGCGCTTCTATGATGCGGTCTCGACCTTCAAGATCTCCCTGCCGACCCCGATCATGAGCGGCGTGCGCACCCCGACCCGTCAGTTCAGCTCCTGCGTGCTGATCGAGTGCGACGACAGCCTGGACTCCATCAACGCCACCGCCAGCTCCATCGTGCGTTACGTTTCCCAGCGCGCCGGTATCGGCATCAACGCCGGTCGCATCCGCGGTCTGGGCAGCCCCATCCGTGGCGGCGAAGCGTTCCACACCGGTTGCATCCCCTTCTACAAATACTTCCAGACTGCCGTGAAGTGCTGCTCCCAGGGCGGCGTGCGCGGCGGTGCGGCCACCCTGTTCTACCCGCTGTGGCACACCGAAGTGGAAAGCCTGCTGGTGCTGAAGAACAACCGCGGCGTGGAAGAGAACCGTGTTCGTCACATGGACTACGGCGTGCAGATCAACAAGCTGATGTACCAGCGCCTCATCAAGGGCGGTGACATCACACTGTTCTCCCCGTCCGATGCGCCGGGTCTGTACGATGCCTTCTTTGCCGATCAGGACAAGTTCGAAGAGCTCTACGTCAAGTACGAGCAGGATCCGGCCATTCGCAAGAAGACCCTGAAAGCGGTAGACCTCTTCTCCCTGATGATGCAGGAGCGTGCCGGTACCGGTCGCATCTACATCCAGAACGTCGATCACTGCAACACCCACAGCCCGTTCGACCCGAGCGTGGCGCCGGTACGCCAGTCCAACCTCTGCCTCGAAATTGCGCTGCCGACCAAGCCGCTCAACAACATCGACGACGAGAGTGGCGAAATCGCCCTGTGCACCCTCTCCGCCTTCAACCTCGGTGCCATCGAGAAGCTGGAAGATCTGGAAGAGATGGCCGATCTGGCCGTGCGTGCCCTCGACGCCCTGCTCGACTATCAGGACTACCCGATTGCCGCCGCCAAGAAGGGCAGCATGGGTCGTCGCACCCTGGGGATCGGCGTCATCAACTACGCCTACTACCTGGCCAAAAACGGTGCCCGCTACTCTGACGGCTCCGGTCTGGCGCTGACTCACCGCACCTTCGAGGCCATTCAGTACTACCTGCTGAAAGCCTCCGTGCAGCTGGCCCGCGAGTTCGGCCCCTGCCCGCTGTTTGGCGAGACCACCTATGCCCAGGGCATCCTGCCCATCGACACCTACAAGAAGGATCTGGATGCGCTGTGCAACGAGCCGCTGCATCTGGATTGGGAAAGTCTGCGTGAAGAGATCAAGTCCGTGGGCTTGCGCAACTCCACCCTGACCGCCCTGATGCCGAGCGAGACCTCCAGCCAGATCTCCAACGCCACCAACGGCATCGAGCCGCCGCGCGGTCTGGTGTCGGTCAAGGCCTCCAAAGACGGCATTCTCAAACAGGTGGTGCCCGAGTATGATCGCCTGAAAGATCAATACGAATTGCTCTGGAAGCAACCGAGCGTTGACGGCTACCTGCAGCTGGTCGGTATCATGCAGAAGTTTGTGGATCAGGCGATCTCCGCCAACACCAACTACGACCCTGCCCGTTTCGAAGGCAACAAGGTCCCGATGAAACAGCTGCTCAAGGACTTGCTGACCGCCTACAAATACGGCCTCAAGACCCTGTACTATCACAACACCCGTGATGGTGCAGACGATGCCCAGACCGATCTGCAAGATGACGGTTGCGCTGGCGGGGCTTGCAAAATCTAAGTCACGGCAAGAACTGATAACCGGGCGGGAGCATGAAGCTCCCGCTCTCCTGTTTTCTCTATTCACATATTCTGGTAACCATGGCCTATTCAACTTTCTGCCAAACCCAAAACGACCAGCTCAAAGAGCCGATGTTTTTTGGCCAATCGGTCAACGTAGCCCGTTATGATCAACAAAAGCACGAAGTGTTCGAGCGGCTGATCGAGAAGCAGCTCTCCTTCTTCTGGCGCCCGGAAGAGGTGGATGTCTCCCGTGATCGCATCGACTATCAGGCCCTGCCGCCCCACGAGCAGCACATCTTCATCTCCAACCTGAAGTACCAGACCCTGCTGGACTCCATTCAGGGCCGCAGCCCCAACGTGGCGCTGCTGCCGCTGGTCTCCATTCCGGAGCTGGAAACCTGGATTGAGACCTGGGCCTTCTCCGAGACCATCCACTCTCGCTCCTACACCCACATCATCCGCAATATCGTCAACACCCCCGCCCAGGTGTTCGACGACATCGTGACCAACGAGCAGATCTTGAAGCGCGCCGGCTCCATCAGCCACTTCTACGACGACCTGATCGAAGCGACCGCCCTCTACAACCTGCATGGTGAAGGGACCCACACCGTCGCGGGCCGCGAGGTGACCATCACCTTGCGCGAGCTCAAGAAGAAGCTCTATCTGTGCCTGATGAGCGTCAACGCGCTGGAAGCAATCCGCTTCTACGTCAGCTTCGCCTGCTCCTTTGCCTTCGCCGAGCGCGAGCTGATGGAAGGCAACGCCAAGATCATCAAGATGATCGCCCGCGACGAAGCGCTGCACCTCACCGGCACCCAGCACATGCTGAACCTGATGCGCACCGGCCAGGATGACCCGGAGATGGCCGAGATCGCCGCCGAGTGCGAACAGGCCTGCTTCGAGATCTTCAAGGAAGCGGCCATTCAGGAGAAAGAGTGGGCCGAGTACCTGTTCCAGGACGGCTCCATGATCGGCCTGAACAAGGACATCCTCTGCCAGTACGTGGAGTACATCACCAACCTGCGCATGAGCGCGGTCGGCCTGCAGCCAGCCTTTGCCGGCACCAAGCAGAACCCGATCCCCTGGATCAACACCTGGCTGTCATCCGACAACGTGCAGGTCGCCCCGCAAGAGGTAGAGGTCAGCTCCTATCTGGTCGGTCAGATCGACAGCGAAGTCAATGCCGATGACCTGGGTGATTTCGAGCTGTGAGTGACGCCACCAACACGCTGACCCCTGCCCCGCACGCACCTGCCGAACAGCATGCGGTCGTGGCACCACGGGTACATACCCGGGATGGTGCCGTGCTGCACGCCCATCCCGGCGAAAGCGTGTTGGAGACCCTGGAGCGCCACGGTCATCATGTGGAGTTCCAGTGTCGCAGCGGCTATTGCGGCGCCTGCCGCACTCCGCTGATGGCTGGCAAGGTGCACTATCCTGCGGTGCCGCTGGCATTTGTCGCCCAGGGGGAGTGCCTCCCCTGCTGCTGCAAACCGGTCGGCGCCATCCGGCTGGATATCCAGAAGAGCTGACGCAGCCACAGACTGGCAACTCGCACAAAATAGAAAGCCGCCGGAGCAATCCGGCGGCTTTTTTTGTCTCTTCACATTGCTCGGGCGCCCGATGACAGACGCCCAACCCCTCAGAGGATTACAACCAGGGGGCGGCAGTCGGCCCGTGGTGCAGGCCCAGCTTCCAGACCCGGCCAAAGTGCTTGTAGTGACCGGCTGCGACACCGGCCTTCTCGCCCATACCGTGGTAGAGATCGAGGTGCCCCTTCTTCACCGCCCCGCCCACATCCAGCGCAATCAACAAGCGCAGCTGGTGCTTGCCGGTCCAGTTGCCCTCTTTGTCGAGCAAGGGGACTTCGGCGAGGATCGGGGTACCCATCGGCAACAGGGTCTTGTCGGCAGCAACGGCCGCCAGCGGCAGCAGCGGGATACCGGCCGCGCCGATCACATCATTGGTGGGTCGACGCTCGAAGAAGACATAGGAGGGGTTCTGCTCCACCAGCTCCTTGACGCTCTCCTCCGGTTGACGGTTGGCCCACTCCTTGATGGCCTTCATCGACATCTGCTCTTTGGGCACTTCACCGCGGTCGATCAGTACCCGGCCGATACTGACGTAACCGTGGCCGTTCTTGCCGCTGTAACCCAGATATTGCAGCCGATCGTCATCGCCATAGTGGACAAAGCCGGAGCCCTGCACATCCATCAGGAAGTTGTCGATAAGGGATTTGCTGTAACCCAGCTCCAGCCCGCGGTTGGCCAGGGCCCCCTGATGGATCTCGGCCCGGGTCGGACAGCGACCGCCACATTTGGGCATGGCATAGATGGGATATTTGTACTTGGCATCCGGGCGGTGGCGCACCTCCAGCACCGGCGAGTAGTAACCGGTAAAGAGCACGTTACCCATGCGATCAGCGCCGCCCAGCTGAGCCAGGCTGATACCGTAACGGGTGATGTCGGCAGGATTGCCGCCGCCCGCCACCCAGCGGGAGAGCTGGTGATAGAGCTCGCCATAACGGCGGGTCATCTTGCCGGAGCGCTCCAATACCAGTCTGCTTTGCGGGCCAAACTTGCTGTAGTCGGCACGCGCACGGCTATTGACCCGCTCCACCCTCACCAGATCCTCTGGCAAGGTCCCGTCCAGATACTGCTTGCCCAGATTTTCCGGCACCTCGCAGTTAAGAAAGCATCTGTTGTCGGTCTGTTTTTTGGGCACTTCTGCTTTGTCAGAGTTGCCCGCACAACCGGCCAGTCCCAGCACTGCGGCGGTCAGCCAGTACGCGTGTTTGTTCATATGTCCTCATATAACGCCAAGAGCCATGCTCGGCGGGGAAGATGCCAAATTTGCAGGGGGAAAGCAAACGACATCAATCACTTGAAGCAGGATTTCTCCAAAGGGGATCCGCTGGGTTATAACAAGGTGACAGGATGTGCGAGGTGATGGATGGAACAGCTCGAAATATTCCCGCTGCAGAGCCCCTGCATCGGGGTCTGCGAAGTGAACAACAAGGGCTACTGCAAGGGGTGCCTGCGCAATCGCGAAGAGCGTTTCAACTGGCTCACCATGACCCCTGCCCAGCAACAAGAGGTGATGCGCCTGTGCCGGGATCGCAAACGCCGGGTCGAGGCTGCGCGGCGCAAGGCACAGGAAGGCGCGCTCAATGAACCGCAAGCACAACCCGGCTGGGATTTTTAAGCGCCTCCCATAGGCCACCCTACTCCCCGATACCCACCCCCGCGATCCGGGCCAGTTCACTAAACGCCACAAACAGATGATAAAACGTGCTGGCTGGCGCATGAGAGGTCAGCGGCTTTCCCTCGCTATCTACTTGATCAATCCATTGTCCGGGCGGTGCGGGCAACAGGTAGTAGTGGAAGATCCGCGCAACTACCTTGCTGATCTGGCAGGCGGTAGCCTCATCCCCCTGTTGCTCATAGGTCGCCAAGAGTGCTTTCAAATGTTCGGTCTGGCACCAGAGCCGGCTGGTATCGCGATAGATTTGCCCATCATCGGTCAGCTCATCGATCACCAGCCCGGTTTGCCCGTGCCCGTGGCAGATGGCAAAGCGGGTCAATATCCCGATTGCCTCGTCAATCTCGGTGCTGGTTGGCTGGATTTCCCAGCTGCTGGCAAGAGTCCGGTAGCGTGCCAGCAGCCAGCACCACTCGTAGTGATGACCCGGGTCGATAAGACGGGAATCGGCATGACGCACCAGCAGCGCGTCGTCGAAAAACTCGCGCAGTAAACCGGGCTCCAGAAAACGCTGACGAAACAGCCGATACAGCGCGGTTGCCCGCTGCTGCCATATCACATCATCAAAGCTGTCTGCCGCCACCAGCAGCGCCTCGAACAGATGCATATGGGGATTTTGGCTGCGCAGTGGGCCAGATGGCCAACTGGAGTGGAATCCACCGTGCAGCGGGTCCAAAAAGAGTTGCTCAATGGCCTGATAGCGCGACTCGGCCTGTTGTTGCCAGCGTGGATCGCCACTCAGACGATAGAGCCAACACTCAGCCAGCAGGGCAAACGCGTATTCATAGCTGCAGACTGATGCGTCAGCAATCGAACCATCCCGATTAATGGAGAAAACGCTATGCCCCGCCCCATCGTCAAAATGACCCATACCGACCAAAGCAGAACGCTCGGCAAGGGTGCGCCCGTCGTACCACCCCAGCAGGGTGGCGTGGCTGAACACATAGATCTGGCGGCTCTGTACCCGAAAACGGGTCGGCTGCCACAAAGGCTGGCCAGCACTATCCAATCCCTCGGCAAACAGCCCACGCTCGGGGTCAACCCCCTGCGCGCCCCAAAGGGGCAGCGCCTCGGAGACCAGCCAGCGATGGCAACGCTGTGCGGCCTCAGTCACCTCGATATGCATAAATTACCTCTCGCAACGGCGATAAAAAGGGAGAGCCAGGCTCTCCCATTGTTGACCAAATGGCCTTGACCCCATCAGAACAGACCGATGGCGACCCCGAAAAAGGCCAGCACCAACAGCCCGAGCATCGCTTTGACCGGCGAGACGTTGCGCTTGGCCATCAGATACCAGGTACCCAGCACCACCACCAGCGGCATCAGTTTGGGGAAGATGCCATCCAGCATGCTCTGCACCTGGATATTGACCCCGTCCGAGGTGACAAAATCGAGCCCGGTGGAGAGGTTGACATAACTGGCCGCTACCCCGCCCATCACAAAGACCCCGAGCAGGGAGAGCGCCTCGCGCAGCTTGGCCGACTCGGAACTGACCAGAGACTCCACCGAACCAGTGCCCAGCTTGTAGCCCTTCATAAACAACATGTAGGAGCCAGTAATGGCGATGGCGTTGAAGCTGATGATGTAAAACAGCGGCCCCAGCACACTCCCCCCTGCCGCCAGCGCCATACCGATACTGAGCAGAATGGGCACCAGCATACCGGGGATCATGGAATCACCGATGCCAGCGATGGGGCCCATCAGGCCGACCTTGAGGGTGTTGATGGTCTCACCGTCGATCTTCTCGCCATTGGCCCGCTTCTCTTCAAGCCCGACTGCCAGCCCGTTGATAATGGCGCCGATCTGGGGCTCGGTGTTATAGAAAGAGGCATGGCGTTTCATCGCCTCCATCCGTTCAGCCTTGCCGGGATAGAGCTTCTTGAGCGCCGGCATCATGCCAAGGCAAAAGCCGAACGATTCGAGACGCTCGAAGCTCATGGAGGAGAGGTTGTACATCATCCACGAACGCCAGCAGGCACGCAGATCCCGTGAGGTAAGAGCAACCGGCTGCTTGGCCGCCAGTTCCGCTGATTGCAGCTCTGTGTTCATCAGAATTCATCCTCATCATCGGTTTGGGTGGCAGCACGGGCAGCGACTGCAGGGCGTGGTTCCGGCTTGTAGTTGTAGTGAATGAGCGCCAGCAGGGCCCCAATCATCACCAGCCCCACCATGTTGAGCTTGAGAAAAACGATGCCGACAAAACCCACCAGGAAGTAGATCAGCATGCTGTTCTGCTTGATGATCTGCTTGAGCAAGATGGCAATACCGACCGCAGGCAGAATGCCGCCCACCACCGTCATGGTACGGATCACCAGCTCCGGCAGGCTGTTCATGAACCCTTCGATGTACTGGTTGCCGAAGTAGACGGCAATGAAAGTCGGCACGAAACGCAGCACAAAGTTGCTGGCCTGCGGGAAGATGGCGCTGTTGAGGTAAACCCCCTGTTCATCGCCCTGCTCCAGCGCCACATCGGCCCTGTGGTTCCAGTAGGAGTTGAACACCATCATGAAGTTGAAGAGGATGGTCCCGGCGATGCCGATGGTGGCGGCAATCGCCACGGCAACCGACGGCTCCTTGCCCGACATGATGCCCAGCGCAATGGCCGGAAAGGCGACGAAGTTGAGATCCGCCGGCATGGAACCGCCCGGCGTCACCATGGCGATATAGACTGCCTGCACCGCCACCCCGATCAGGATCCCGGTCTGGATATCCCCCAGGATGGCACCGACCAGCATGCCGGATACCAACGGGCGGGTAATGGTGTACCAGCCACCGGTCAAGCCCAGCAGCCAGGGGCTGCTGAGAGCACCGAGATAGCAGAGTATCCCGATGAGTGTTGCTTCCAGAAACATGATCTCTGCTCCCTATTTCAGCTTTTTCTGGGCATCTGCCCAGCTGTAGTGACTGGCATCCGGTACCAGCCGAAAGTCGATCTCGTGGCCAAGGTTGGCCAAGTAATCAAAAGCGGCGATCTCCTGCGCCGTCACCGACTGGTTGGGGCCTATGGTGGTAGTCTGCTCGCGGGCACTCATGGGCCCGACGTTGATCTTGCCGTTGAGATTATCCAGGGAGATCCCGGCGGCGCACAGGCGCTGCAGGGTGACCGGCGACTTGCCAATCACGAAGTAGCGTTTGTCACTGGCGATCACCTTGGGCAACTTGGTAATGGCGGTCGCCACATCAAACAGCCACACCTTGGTGTCCGACACAGCCCCCGTCATCACCTGAGAGAGCAGCGGATCGGCCGCCACCTCATCATCGATCGCGACGATACCGTCACAAGGAAGCTCTCTGGCCCAGCGGGTCACCAACTGACCGTGGATCACCCGATCGTCAATGCGTACAAATGAAATCGCCATCTCGCTCTCCTAGAAGTTGTCATCTTGCTGGTGTGCCGCCGGGGCCGCGATCACCATGGATTCCAGAGCCTGTGCCAGCAACTGGCGGGCCGCCTCGTGTACATCGGTCGCAGCAAGCCAGTCGGCACTCATCAGCAGCATGGGAAAATTCACCCCGGTCACCACGGCTACCGGCTGCGGCCATGCGGAATCAAATGCAAAGCGGCATGCCACGTTGTAGGGGGTGCCGCACTCCATGTCGCACAGCACCAACACCCCGTCAGACCCCGCGCCATGACGGCGCAGGGTCTGTTCAAACTCGGCGCGAAACGCCTCTATTCCCCCCTCTTCGGTCAGAGAAACTGTGGCTACGGCGGGCAACTCGCCGTAGACCATATTGGCGCTGGCCAGCAGGGCCGGCGCCAGTGAACCATGGGTTGCGATAAGGATCCTCAGCATCTTGGTTACCCCCTCACATAGGCCTTGATGGTGGCAATGGTCTGCCCTTCACTCTCGCCACTCGGGCGGATACGATAGCGCCCTACCGACGCCGGTACGATGAAGGTCTCGGCATAGTGCACCACGAAGGGGGCGAAGGCGTTGTCCGGGCTATCTACCGTTGCCTCCCGACCCTCTATCAGGTTGAGCACTTGTACAGTGCCGCCGGTGTCGTGCTCTACCGGCACGCTGAACCAGTGGCGACGAGTCTCGATAAATTCCCGCTCATGCAGTCCGGTGCGCTCTTCACGCCACCCTTCCCCTTCGGCGATGGGCTCAATGCAATTGACCAGATTTCGCTCGGTCCAGTCGGTATCCCGATCCCACTGGATCACCTTGCTGCCATGCTCCAGATGGATGGGGCGCGGAATGCCGTCGAGCCCGACCCGGCCCCAGTCCCACAGTTTGAAGGTGAAAATG
>OEQT01000400.1_pt1 | contig 10821 bp, 9 predicted proteins | sample 1539831 | NCBI WGS metagenome assembly OEQT01 (sample SAMEA3891243, study PRJEB23780) | metagenome | biome: terrestrial biome; feature: animal house; material: water of meat washing | place: Italy | collected 2015-05-12 | reverse complement strand
ATCACGGATATAACAAAAATCCTGTGTGCGTTGAAAGAAAAAGTGCTGGTTTTTTCGAAAAACTTGGTAACGTTCAGGTAAAAAAGCAATGACGGGTGCATCGACATTTTGTAAATAGACTAACTGTGTGAGCTCATTCAACGCCTGTAGTATATGAGATACAGAGAGGGTTGAATCACAAATTATCTTTTTAAATGATTGGCTTAGAGTCATGCTAACGCAAATAGGATCAAAAAATTCAGGCTATTTTACCGCATTGTGCGTGTACGCATAGAGGAAATACCGTTTATCGGTAAGCTATGGATTGCGACCAACAGCAGTTGATCAAAAAATCACTCAGATATAACGTAGTTCAGGCAATAAAGTCACTCAAGGATAGGTGTTAATACTGCGACAAAATAAAAAAACAGTAACTAACACCGAGTGATCGATATCACAAAAATAAAGCTCTTAGGAGAGGAACACGATGAAAATTATTACTAAACTTGCTTTAGTTTCTTCAATGGCAATCAGTGCAAATGCAATGGCAATGCAAGCAATGGATGACGCTTCGCTCAGTGCCGCTACAGGTCAAGATGGTCTAAATATCGGTATCGGTATTTCTAAAATCGAAATTGGTAAAGTCTTCGTTCACGATAATGATGGTTTAGCGACTACATCTCTAGGCGGTACTTCAACTGCTGGTGCTATCGTTATCCAAGGTAATGGTATAGCGGGCGATACGCTAGAAAATCACGGTATTATTATTGGTGCAAACTATGATAATGCAGGAGCATACTTGCTTCCATCTCGTAACTTAGCTGATTTGCAAATTGACACAGATGCAAACGGTGGTAATGCATTTATTAACATTGCAGCTCAAGTTTCAGGTTTAGATATTAAAATTGGTCAAATTGGTGTAGTTGCTTCGGCTGATGTTCCTACAACAGGAGCAACCTCTATCCGTCGTGGTGGTACAGGTACGGTGAATCCGATTTTAAGTGGTTTATCACTGAAAACAGGTCCAATGTCTGCAAATATCCAACTAGGCGCTGCACCGCAAGGCGCAATGATCCAATTAAGTGCGACTATGGTGGGCGGTTTAGAAATTAAAAACTTAGGTATCTTAGATAATTCAACTAAAACAGCAACACGTGCTGCAGGCGAAATCTTTGTTGAAAGCATTAAAGTTGCAGATGCAAATTCTCTAGATTTAACACTGAATCAAAAAATTAGTGTAATTGGTGAAGAGGGTGCGAATAAGGGCTATATTCGTATGATTAGCACAAGTGGCGCGCACGATACTTATGTTAAAGGTGTACATTTGGGTAGCCGTAATGCTGCATCCATTGGTGACGTAGAAGTTCAAGGTATGCAAACTTACTTTAGCCCAGCTGCTGGTGTATACATGCCAGGTGCTGTGATTACTATTTCTGGTCACTAAAATTAGACTTTAAGAAAGCGCGTGAATTCACGCGCTTTTTTTCTAAAATATATTCATAAAAAATGCAAAAAAGACTATTTTTTTTAGATAAAACACAGTATCTTCTTGAATGTATGGATATAGAGTATTAACTCTAAAAACAAAAAATGGGCGGGATGCCTATATTATTAAAAAAAGTAAAAAGCTATGTTAGAGATCGCATTGGGCTCAGCAATGATGTATTACTTTGCCACCGAAGCCTTTGATATTAAGAAAAAACCAGCGGAAGCGGTTTACTATACTGAAGTTTTAGACTCTCGAAATGCATCTTTTACCAGAATGCATCATGAACCTGTCCTAATTAACCCTGCTGTAGAAGACCAATTTCGAGGCATTGTCCGTCAAGCTTATGACTATAGTTGTGGTTCAGCAGCACTGACCACCTTAATCAATGGCTATGTCGGTGCTCAACTTACAGAACAACAAACCATGGATGGCTTGCTTCGCTATGGCGAATATGAGCGAATTATTGAGCGTCGTAGTTTTTCTTTATTGGACATGAAACGCTTTGTGACTGCACTTGGTTTAGAAAGTGGAGGCTACAAGGGGGAATTTGAAGATTTGGTTAAGCAAGGTCAACCTGCCATTGTTCCAATCTCCTATGCTGGTTTTAAACATTTTGTGGTGTATAAGGGCTATAAAGATGGACGGGTCTATGTTGCCGATCCTGCCTTAGGAAATATTAGTTTTGATGAACAACGTTTCAAGGATGTTTGGGAAAATAACACGTTGTTTTTAATTAATGTTCCGACTGAAATGCGTAAAAATATGTTGGCTTTACAGGAAGCCGATCTGCGACATGTAGATGATGCTACGGTCAATCGCTATGCACTCGTCGATATTCAATATCCGCAACACTATATGGAAAAAATAGCCGATCGTGCATCTACAATTCGCCTAGAGCGTAATAAAAATAAAGAGTCGGAATACTATGGACAGCCGACGTACAATTTTCTCAGGCTTTATTATAAAAACAAATAAAGTGTGAAAAAAATAAAACAAGAACAATGGTGTAGGTAAGGACAATGATGAAGACATGGATGAATAAAACACTGCTCGCAGTGAGTGTGCAGATGATTCTTGGGGTGGCCTATGCTGCGGAAGAACCGAGCTTAGGAGGATACGAAACAGTCGGTGAAACCATTGAGATAGAACAAGCTACTGAGCAAGCACAAGATCAAGTTGGGTCGGATCAACCTACAGTGCCTGCACCACAAGAAAAGTCAGTATCTGTAAACACTGGAAGTGTTGAGCAAGCAGCGTCTTCTGCGTTGCAACAGCAAGAGGGTGATGCAACTAAAGAGACCAACTTAGAAGAAGTTTTTACCTCAAATGAACGTCAGTATTCATTAATTAAACAAGGTGAGATTTCATCTTACTACGACATCGATTATACCTACTACCGAGATACTCAACTTGATTTAGAGATGGCACAAGGCCAGCTTTATCAACTACGAGTACAAGAAAATGCAACGCACAGTCTAACCAATACTTTTACGGCACAATATGGTTTAAGAGATAACTTAACCTTAACAGCATCATTGCCTTTGGTTGCCAAAACTGACTTATTAAAAGATACCTCTACAGCGGGTCTTGGGGACATTTCCTTTGGTGCACGTTGGGAACCGTTTCCACTCAAAGCTGGCCGTTTGCCTTTAATTTTATTTGGTAACGTATCTACTAAAACTGGGGATAGTCCTTATGAAATTAATGCCACTTCAGACTTAGCAACAGGCAAGGGGTATTATTCAGCAGGTGTTGGGGCAAGTACGCGTAAATATATTGATCCCGTGGTGCTGTTTGCATCGGTCTCTGCGAACTATGGTTTCAAAGAATCGGGCTTAGATCAGCGCCGTGGTAGCCGTGTGATTGAAGCGTTTGAACCAGGGATTAGTGGTGGTTTTGCCTTTGGCTTTGCTTACTCCTTTAATTATGATGTTTCAATGACAATGTCATATCAACAAAGTTTCAATACTGGGGCTGAATTTACTTATAGCTCGGGTGAAAGCTACTCTCCAGCAGATCAAACCAGTTCAACTTTTGCGATTTCTTTAGGTGTACGCGTCTCACCGGAAACGATTGTGAATGGGACGGTTGGCCTTGGTTTAACAGAAGATGCACCTGATGTGTCATTAGGGTTGTCTTTCCCGTTAGATATTCTTGGTTTTGGAAAAAAGCTTAAATAATAGGGGAGTCGTATGAAAAATATCCGACTTAGCCCTTTGGTGTCTGCCATATTATTAACGGGCTATTCTAGTGTTACCTTTGCTGCATTAGGGCAAAACTTATCAGTTGATATTCGCTCTTTGGCTATGGGCAATGCAGTCACTGCTGATCCACCTGGAATCAGTGCTATTCACTTTAACCCAGCAGCACTGACCAAAATTGAAGGTTTGCAAACGGATGTGCAAGGTATTCTCGCTGATTTTAATATCGAGCGGGAGTTCTCTGTTCCTGCAGGTTATAACGTATTTGGCTATTCAGATGACCCAATTGTTTGTAATGATGGGCCTGAAGTTGATGCCGATATCTGTACCGACTTTAAAGGGCCCGTCCGCGGTGATGTTGAATACCCGAGCTTATATGTCCCTGGTTTAAAGAAAATGGTGGACTTGGGTAAAGGTATGCCCGTGGCTGCGCCGACTGCAGGTATAGCATATAATCCGCCTGGCTCTAAAATGACATTTGCAACTGCCATGTATGCGCCATTAATTGCAGGATTCGGTGCGGAAGATGGCAATCCTGGTAACTTTATGGGACAACAAGTTGCGCTAGAACGGATCACCTATTTATCACCGTCTATGGCCTACCAAATCAATGATCAGCTTTCCATTGGTGGTTCAATTGGGATGTCTTATCAAGCTTTGGCATTAAAAAATGATCTACGTTTTCCCAATGAGTTGATTGGGATGCTGCGTATGATTGATGATGTCGTTTGTACCCCGTTCAAAGAAAACTCAGATGTGATTACCGACATTCTCTTGCTGGGCATGTGTAATGCTGAAGAGGGAATGAATCCTTTTGGGCGCTTTGGTCAACTCGAACTTTCAGCAGAACAGTCTCTGAGTCCAAGCTATAACTTAGGTGTACTATGGGAGCCGACAGAAGATTTTAGTTTTGGTGTGGTCTACCAAAGTGCCGCAAAAATGCGGATGAAAGGTAAATATCACATAGACAATGCTAAAGCACCACAAGAACTCATTAAGGGGTTGATGTCCTCCCCAACAGGGCAGATTCTGGCTGCAGTTTTAGGTTTTCCAAGTTCTGTGCCAGCCAGTGAGTCGGGTCTGGTATCAATGGATTTAGAATATCCAGCACATTTCCAAGCGGGTATTAAATATAAACTTTTACCCGATTTACAAGTCAATGTTGATGTGGGATGGACCGACTATAAAGCATGGGACAAATTTAAATTTGAATTTGACCGTCAAGTTTCGGCGCTCAAAATTGCAAAATTGCTTTCAGCCAATATCTCCGATAGTAGTTTGGCTTTGCCTTTGGCATTTGAGTCACCGTGGAACTACGGTATTGGGATTGAATATTCAGCAACAGATCGTTTAAAACTCCGTGCAGGCTATGAGCCACGGACCAGTGCGATCCCTGATGATAAACGGAATACGATGGTGCCGATTAACAATGCACGCTTGTTTGGTTTGGGTGTTGGTTATCGTTTTGATGCAGATACTGATTTAGATCTATCGATTGGTTTTTTGCAAAGCCGAGATAAAATTCCTGCAAATTCTAGTAGCTTAGCGAACCAAACTGGGGTAAATAATATTTTATTAAACCCGTATGCCGGTTTAAATGTAAAAACAGATACAACCATTACGATTTTAGGGTTGAACTATAGAACACGGTGGTAAGCACATTGAATACAATAAAAAGGATTTTATTGCCCTCATCACTATGCTTATTGGGTTGGATTTCGAGTGCAAGTTTTGCGGGAGAGTTTTTTACGATTATTGGTCCAGATGGTAGACCGATGGTGGTACAAGGCAAAGCCAGTGAGTCCCCAGAAAAGCAAGTGAAACAGGGCCGTAAGCAGGAAGAAAAGGGAACGCGTGAAGTCTCTGAGGTCAGAGTACCAGTACTAATGCCCGCTCAGGAATTTGCACCACAGCCGATACAGCCTGTAACCGAAATGAAGGCTCATTTACCAGATACAAAGCCTGCGCCAAAAAAGAAACTTTCTGCTGAGAAGCAAGTCACTTCTTCTACAGTGATTCAGGCTGAGCGTCCATTAAGCAAAACTGAAACCAAGGTGCTGGTTCAACAAAAAGTGATTGAAACCACTCAGCAGATCCCGCAAGCCCCAGTGAGTAGTACTCAAACCATTAAGCCTGCATCAACGCCTCAAAGCATAACTCATACGGATTCGGTAAGTGTAGAAAAACCAGATGCATCCTCAAACATGTTTAATCAAATGGATGGAACTGATTACGTTCGCAACGAATATTTAGAAGACCGTGAATTTAACTTAGAAGGCAAACGCCGTTTTTATACCATGCCTGAAGGGGTGATTGATCATAAAACTGGAGCGACTCGCTTTCAGGTCATTGAGCGAGAAAAAGGAGTGAGTAAATCTGTCCTTAACGCTATGTTTAAACCAAAGCAAAAAGACAATTTAGCACCGATTGCCTTAGCATCGACCTATTACCGAATGTCACAACAAGACACGATCGCTAGCTTAGGACAAACTTGTTTTAAGGATAAAAAGCTGAAAAAAGCAAAAAGCTTACAAGCCAATCACGATATTAATGTTTGGCCGAAAAAGCCGATCAAAGAAAATTTTGAATTTGAAATCATCAAAGTGGACAGCAATATTCAAAATATTCAATTAAATTCGTATGCATCTACACAAAATGATCCCACATTTTATTGGCCTTTTGCTGTGTTCTTAGACCAAAATGCCTGTGTGCTTGAAGGGGTAGGAGGGTTTAAAAATGATGAAAACTCACCCTCTATGCTATCGCATGAAATGATCGCAGGTATTTTACATGTACCTGAGCAAAGCCATTACTTACTGTTGACACCACTCTCTTCTGCTGTAGATGTCGAACATAAAGTTCTAACCAATCACGGTCAGTTAAAATTAATCGCAATTCGCTAAAAATAAATAGAGTATGAAAATGAAAAAACAAATTTTATGGCCATTTACCTTGTCGACATTGGTTGTTGCCTTAGCTGGTTGTGGTGGAGAAAGTGCCAATGTGAATCCAGAGCCGAATCAAGTGAATTCTGTCAACGGAAGCTGTTTGCTGAAAGATAAAAACTGTGTTGAGTTTGCCTTGGATTATCCAGTTGATGGGATTAACTTTGTCTGTAGTAGCGACCCCGATAATACGTATATGACTCTGATGGAGCCGAAAACCAATGCGGCAACAGGCCGATGCTCTGAAGGGGACAAAATTCACTTCTTGTTGACTGGAAGTTCGGATAAACAAGTCGAACTCGGTACAGTTCCTTTGTCTGAAATTGGCAATGTGAGTACGGTTTCAGCCTCACTGCCACGCCTTAGTATTTTAGATATGGCAAAAGGGTTAAATGGTGGAACGGCTGCAACCAGTTTGAGTCCAAACGATAAGACCGTAAAAATTGCGATGGCTTTGGCGAAAATTTTTCAAGCTTTAGGTCTAGAGCGTGGTGCTGGGGTGGTTGGAGATGTACAACCTTTTGGTATTTTAGCCTCTAAAAAAGCAGACTTATCACTCCTCTTGGCATCAATTAGTGCTGAAGATTATGCTTCGGGAGCGTATGTCGATAAAATCCGACCATGGATTGATGTCAGCCAAATCAGCAATGAGGATGCTTTTAAAGTGGTCCAAACATTGGTGCTCATGAATAACTCTGCCACCTATCAAGCGGACTTCCCGATTTTTGCAAATGCTCTATCGGACAAGACAGGGATTGGTTTACCGCAAGGCTTATATGGTTGTAATGCTACAGACTGTAAGACTAGTCCTGCTAATCTTCGTCATTTAATTGGAAGCTTTATTATTCTAACGGATCGACAAGGTTATACCTTTGGTTCAGGTGTACAGTGGCGTGGACCATTAAAAGAACAATTAGGCAGTGATTTGGCAACCAGTGTGACGGTCGATTTACTGAAAAATATTGAACCTGCCAAAATGAATGCTTTAGCACAAACGTCTTGGATTAACCCCTTAACTAAAAGTATTCAGCAACCGTTTAAGTTTAATCTGACAGATCCAAATTCGGATGATTTCACCATTACCCAAGGCAAGCTGTTTAATGATTATTTGATTGCAGGGACGGAAAAATTTTATAAACAATTAACCAAGGATCCGAATGCTAGCCCATCATCCTATGGTTTATGGCAGCAAAACTATGGCACAGATACCTTCAAAGGTTCATTTGATGCCTTTAAAATTTTTCCAATTGGCTATTTAGATAATGATGTATTTAAGTCTAAGAGCAATGTAGCGGCTGGGCAGAAGTATATTTTTCCACTGTATGCCAACTTAATTTTTAAGGCAAAAAACTCTAGTGATAGCGTAGCCTTAGGTATTGCAATTGATGAGTCGGGAGATATTCGTACTGATATGCAGTCCGCTAGTAATAAAACGACAGCATGTACACCGCTACTAACAACGGGTGCAACCTTAACGACAGATAACAATCAAGTACAGTACCGAATTGGAACACTGGGTGCGACAGATACTTCAAATAAAGCTGTAACCTTCCGTATCCTCTTGGCAAATCCTATCTTTGATAAAATTGATGGCGCAGTTATTGGCGCAAATACCAATATTGTGAGTGATGTAAATAGTGAAGGAAAACAAACCTCTACAGTGATTGGTGGGGCACGTGTTAATCTAGGCAATTTATTGTCTGCCAATGTTAATGAAAGTGCTTATATTTCCCTCAGTGATTTTTCTGGTGCAGGGGTAAAGTGGACCAATATCTATAAAGCGTATTTGAATAACTATTATGAAAAAAATAGCATCGCCAATCGAGCGGCTGCGGACTTCCGTGAGGGTGAGGTTTCAATTGAAATTGCTGAATGCTATAAGGTGTTAGCAAAATAATATCGTTGTAAACACAAAAAAGCCCATCATCGATGGGCTTTTTTTGATATTAGGCAACATTAACCTGTATGGTCTAAGCGTGTACCTAGGGTTTCGAGATGAAGATTAAATTGATTACTTTTACGGTCGGCAAAATAGTGACGTAAGGTATGTTCGACACTTGGGAAAGCCAGTTCTGACCAAGGAATTTCATCTTCTTCAAATAAACGACATTCAATGCTTTCTTCGCCAGCACCGAATTTTCCATCCACTAAGTTCGCTTTAAAGAGCACATAAATTTGACCAATACGCGGAATATTGTACATGCAATATAGCTGTTCAATTTCAACTTCCGCTTCAGCTTCTTCACGGGTTTCTCGTGCAGCACCTTGTTCCATGGTTTCAAACAACTCCATGTAACCTGCTGGTAAAGTCCATAGCCCATAACGCGGTTCAATAGCGCGGCGGCATAACAATACTTTATTTTCCCAAAGTGCGAGTGCGCCACAAATCACTTTAGGGTTCACATAATGAATAGAACTACAAGAGGTGCAAACACGACGCAATTGATGGTCGCCAAGAGGGATTTGTTCTGTTGTTTTTTGTCCGCAATTGCTGCAAAAGTCCATATTCATCATCAATGATAAAGTTCAGACTCAGCATAACTTAAAAATTAAATTTTGGCATCATTTCTCTTTTTTCAGTATCAAATTCAGCTATGATGAAAAAAAGAATGATGGGGACGACGTTCAATGGATGAACATTCATTAACACGCATACTGCAGCAACAGTTACGGTTTTCAAGCAAAATTAAATCGGCAGATGCAGCTGTGTTAATCGCGATCACCAATGAAGACGATCCCAAAGTTTTACTGACCCGCCGCTCTGTTTACCTATCTAATCATGCTGGTGAAGTGTCTTTTCCTGGCGGAAAAAGAGATCCGCAAGATACCAGTAATATCGTGGTTGCCTTACGTGAAGCCTATGAAGAGACCGCGCTGAATCCTTTTGATGTGCAGCTGCTCGGTGATTTGCCAATGCAAAAGGCCCGTAATGGCATGCTAGTCAAACCTGTGGTCGGGCTGATTCCGCCTGAAGTCGAATTGGTTGCCCAGCCGACAGAAATTGATCGTATTTTCTTTGCATCACTCAAACAGCTGATGGAAGTGCCTGCGGTGCCTTATGAAGTTCGTTTTGCCCATCAATCTCTCTATTTTCCGAGTATGCGGGTGGAAAATGAAATTGTTTGGGGGCTGACAGCACGGATGTTGGTTGCATTATTTCAATATGGTTTGGGCTACCATAAAGAGTGGCCATTTTTAGTCAATTCACCGACTTTTCGGTTCCCCAAGTAAGTTGAGTATTTTAAGGAAAAAATATGTTGTACAAATTTAAAGGTCATTCCCCACAAGCAATGCATCAACCATGGAATGGTTGGGTTGCGGAAAATGCCACAGTGATCGGTCAAGTCGAATTGGGGCAACAGGTTAGTATTTGGTTTGGGGCGGTCGTACGTGCAGACAATTGCAAAATTCGTTTAGGAGACTTTACCAATATTCAGGAAAATGCGGTTTTACATACCGATGCTGGGATTGAAATGAATATTGGCAATTATGTCACGATTGGGCATCAAGCCATGTTGCATGGTTGCACAGTGGGGGATAATAGTCTGATTGGGATTAATGCTGTCGTTTTAAACAATGCTGTGATTGGTAAAAATTGTATTATTGGCGCGAATGCACTGATTCCGGAAGGTAAAGTCATTCCAGATAATTCTCTGGTTATGGGCTCACCGGGTAAAGTCGTCAAAACTTTGGATGAAACGGCTGAGGCTCGTTTGAAAATGAGTGCACTGCATTATGCAGAACACTTTAAACAATTTATCGATTTAGAGCCGGCACAGTTATAAGCTTACTTTTTCCCATTCAGCCTAGATTTTTCTAGGCTTTTTTAGCTCTGTTCCGAGAACATCTCGCCTAGTGCTTTTGAGTGGAGTATCATAGCCACGTTTTTATAGATTAAATCATTAAGGTTGTGCATGAAAGTGCTGGCATTGGAATCTGCAAATGAGCAGTGTTCCGTCTCTATTGTAGATGAAAATCAAGAACTTTTTTTCCAATTGGATACGCGCGCAAAAGCACAAACGCAAACGATTCTCCCAATGATTGAACAAGGGTTTTTACAGTTGGATATTAAGACAGAAGATTTGTCTTGTATCGCTTTTAGTCGTGGTCCTGGTTCTTTTAGCGGCGTTCGTATTAATGCCGCCGTGACTCAAGCTTTGGCATGGTCGAATGATTTGCCTGTGGTTCCTGTTTCAACTTTACAAGC
>OEQT01000398.1_pt1 | contig 10887 bp, 9 predicted proteins | sample 1539831 | NCBI WGS metagenome assembly OEQT01 (sample SAMEA3891243, study PRJEB23780) | metagenome | biome: terrestrial biome; feature: animal house; material: water of meat washing | place: Italy | collected 2015-05-12 | reverse complement strand
CCGTGCAGCGCCTTGAGTCGCTCGTTGGCCACATGGGTGTAGATCTGGGTGGTGGAGAGATCCGCATGGCCCAGCAGCATCTGTACCACTCGCAGGTCGGCGCCGTGGTTGAGCAGATGGGTGGCAAAGGCGTGGCGCAAGGTATGGGGGGATAGCTCGCCGTTAATCCCGGCCCGCTGCGCGTAAAGCTTGATGCGGTGCCAGAAGGTCTGGCGGGTCATCATACGGGCCTGCTTGGAGGGAAACACCACATCCGAGCTGGTGCCCCCCAGCAGCAGGGTGCGGGCCTCCCGGTAGTAACGCTCCAGCCAGTGCATCGCCTCCTCGCCCATCGGCACCAACCGCTCCTTGTTGCCCTTGCCCACTACGCGCACCAAGCCCTGACGCAAACTGACATGCTCGGCAGTGAGCCCCACCAGCTCGGAAACCCGCAAGCCGGTGGCGTAGAGCAGCTCCAGCATCGCCTTGTCCCGCAGCTCCAGCGGGTCATCCACCAGCGGCGCACTCAGCAGGGCATCCACTTCCGTTTCGCTTAAATCGGAGGGGAGTTTTTTCGGCAGCTTGGGCCCCTCCAGCAGCACGGTCGGATCGTCGCTGCGCAGCTTCTCGCGGTTGAGATACTGGTAAAAGCGGCGCAGGGCCGACAGGAAGCGGGCGGTGCTGCTGGCCGCAAACTGGTGATCGACCCGCCAGGCGAGGTAGTGCTGGATCTCGTCCATCCCCGCCAGCAGCAGCGAGCTCCCCTGCTCGTCGAGCCAGAGGGAGAACTTCTCCAGATCGCTGCGATAGGAGCTGACCGTGTTGTCAGACAATCCCCGCTCCAGCCAGAGGGCGTCGAGAAAGGGTTCAATCAGGGGATGGGGGTCGGGTTTGCTCATGGTGCGCTGCAATCAGGGGATCGATGGCCCATTGTAACGCGCCAACTCCTTGGAAAGACAAGGCACTTTCATTGGAAAGATAAGGCACGTTTGCCACGCCCCTTGCCGGGCGGTGAAGGTCGAATGGCAATCTGCTAGACTGGCGCCCTCCCCTTACGTTACCCATCGTGTTGCCAACATGGCGCAGCCCACACGAGCATGCGAGAACGCGCCAAAAGCAAGCGAGAAAGCGCCAACAGAGAGAAGAGCGATGAAGATTGGTCTGTTTTACGGTTCCACCACCTGCTACACCGAGATGGCTGCCGAGAAGATCCGCGCCCTCATCGGCCCCGAGCTGGTGGATATTCACAATATCAAGGATGTCTCCCTGCGCCGGATGGAGGATTACGAGATCCTGATCCTCGGCATCTCCACCTGGGATTTTGGCGAACTGCAGGAGGACTGGGAGTCCCGCTGGGAAGATATCGCCGATCTCCATCTGGAGGGACGCATCGTGGCCCTGTTTGGCCTCGGCGATCAGCTCGGTTATGGCGAATGGTTCCAGGACGCCCTCGGCATGCTGCACGATCAGCTGGTGCCAAAAGGGGTCAAGCTGGTGGGCTACTGGCCCAACGAAGGGTACGAATTCGATGCCTCCAAGGCACTGATCGACGATGGCCGTCACTTCGTCGGGCTGGCGCTGGACGATGCCAATCAATATGACCAGACCGATCCGCGCATCGAGCAGTGGGTCGAGCAGATCCTGAGCGAAATCCACGCCCTGCTCTGATCTTTCCCACGTTTTGGCAAAACGACCCTGAGCGCCTGGCCCTGGCCGCCGGGCGCAGTTATCGCACCGATTTTCTCAATCGGTATCATCGCATGACGCTATAGCGACTTTTTTGTGCTGGTCTGCAACAATGGACTCGACATCCCATAACAATCAGAGCCGGATGTCGGAAGCAAACGGACAGACCAGAAAAGGATATTCTATGACTCCATTCTCCCTGTTGGCCCCCGCCATCGCCCGTGACGTGCTCGATCACGCGCTGGCGCTGGGTGCCGATTTTGCCGAGCTGTTTGTGGAGCGCAAGCGCCGCAGCCAGCTCAGCCTGCTCTCCAGCCAGATAGAGAACATCAGCGGCGGCCTCGATTTCGGCATCGGCGTGCGCCTCTGTTACGGCCACAAGGTGCTCTACGGCTACACCAATCTGGCCAGCCGCGACGAGCTGCTGCGCATCGTCACCCTGCTGGCGGCCAAAGACCGCCGCGACCCCGTGGTGACCGCCACCGCCTTCGATTTCACCCGCCTGAGCGATCGCAACCCGGTGGCCCTGCCCTTATCGGCAGACAAGCTGCTGGAGCAGAAGATCGCCTATCTGCACGCCATGGATGCGGCGGCCCGCGCCGAGAGCGACAAGGTGAGCCAGTTCTCCGGCAACGTGCTGGGCTGGGAGCAGGAGGTGGAGATCTTCAACAGCGAAGGGGTGCAAGTGGCCGATCGCCGCCACTACAACCGCATCATGGCCCAGACCATCGCCATGGAAGGGAGCGAGCAGAGCGTCGGTTACGAGGCCCCCGGCGCCCTGATGGGCTGGGAGCATGCCGATCGCATCGATCCGCGCGAGCTGGCCCTCACCGCCACCCGTCAGGCACTGGTGAAACTGGGCGCGGCTCCCTGCCCGAGCGGCACCCTGCCGGTCATCATGGAGAACGGCTTTGGCGGCGTCATCTTCCACGAGGCGTGCGGTCATCTGCTGGAGACCACCTCGGTGGCCAAGAAGGCGTCGGTATTCCACGACAAGATGGGCCAGCTCATCGCCAATCCGGTGGTCAATGCGGTGGATGAAGGCTTGCAGAGCAACGCCTGGGGCTCCATCAACGTCGATGACGAGGGGATGGCGACCCAGCATACCCAGCTCATCAAGGACGGCGTGCTGACCGGTTTTCTGGTGGACAGAATGGGCGCCCTCAAGACCGGTTACGCCCGCACCGGCTCCGGGCGGCGCGAATCCTACAAGTACGCCCCCACCTCGCGCATGCGCAACACCTATATCGAACCGGGCAACCACAGCCTCGACGATATGCTGGCCACGGTGGAGCACGGCATCTACGCCAAGAAGATGGGGGGCGGCTCGGTACAGCCCGGCACCGGCGAGTTCAACTTCAATGTGCAGGAGGCCTACCTCATCGAGCACGGCAAAATCACCAAGCCGCTCAAGTCGGCCACCCTGATCGGCACCGGCCCGCAGGTGCTGAAAGAGATCTCCATGGTGGGCCGCAATCTGGCGCTGGCCGCCGGTATGTGCGGCTCGGTCTCGGGCTCGGTCCCCACCTCGGTGGGCCAGCCGGCGCTGAAAGTGGACAATATTCTGGTGGGAGGGAACGCCTGATGAGCCAACTCGACATGAACCAACTGCTCACCCGCCTGCTGGATAAAGTGGCCGACCTCGGCGCCGAGGCAGACATCATCGCCAATCAGGAGAAGGCCTTCTCCCTCAAGGCAGACAAGGGCGAGCTGGGTGAATACAAGGTCACCAGCAGCCAGCAACTCGGTATTCGCCTGATAAAAGAGGGTCGGGTCGGCATCGCCTACTCGGAATCCCTCGATGAGCTGGCGCTGGATGCCATGCTGCAGGATGCGCTCGATGCCAGCCGCTTTGCCAAGGTGGATGCGGATCAGCGCATCTCGGTGGCCAATAGCCGGATCACCACAGATTGCGCCGAGATCAACCAGCCCGATACCACGCCGGTTGAGGAGAAGATCGCCCTGGCCCTGCGCCTCGAATCAGACATGCTGGCCATGCCCGATGTGAGCGGCGCCCCCTACAACAGCTTCTTCGAAGGGGAGAGCCAGCTCTGGCTCGCCAACAGTCAGGGCACCCTCTGCCAGCACGGCGAGTTCAGCGTCGGCTGCTACACCTCGGCGCTGGTGGAACGGGATGGCCGCCAGTCGATGCACTCGCAGGGGCAGTATGGCCGTCGCTTCGACGAGCTGGATAGTCAGGCCCTGATCGAGCAGATCTACGCCATCGCCGATGGTCTGCTGCCCGGTGAAGCGGTGCCGAGCGGTCGCTACAGCGTCATCTTCAGCACCAACTGCTTCGCCAGCCTGTTTGGCTGCTTTCAGGGCGTGCTGTCGGGCAAGTGGGCCCAGCAGGGGATCAACCCCTGGCGCAGCAAGGTCGGCCAGAGCGTGGCGTCACGCTGGCTCACTCTGGAGAGCCGGGTCTATATGCCGGGCGGCATGAACATCAAGGCGTTTGATGGCGAGGGGGCGGCCAGCTCGGATCTGCTGCTGATTGGCGAAGGGGAGCTGAAAACCCTGCTCCACAACAGCGCCACCGCCCGCCACTTTGGCGTCGCCAGCAACGGCTCGGCCGCTCGCGGTGCCCGCAGCGCCCTCGATGTGACCGCTCGCCATCTGGTGTTTGGCGCGGGCCCCCACTGCGAAGCGGAAGTGCAGAGCGGCGACTATCTGGAGCTGGTCAAGCTGGACGGCCTGCACTCCGGTGCCGATGCGGTGAGCGGCGACTTCTCCTTTGGCGCGTCAGGGTTCCTCTGCCGCGATGGAGTTCGCCTGCAGCCGGTGCGCGGCATCACGGTAGCAGGCAACTTCTACCGCCTGCTGGGCGAGCTGGAAGCGGTCGGTGACACCCTGCACCACAACGACGGCAAGGGCTTCTACGCCCCGCAGATCCGTTTTGGCGGCCTCTCCGTCGCGGGCAAGTAAACGCCCCGACGAAACCTGCAAGCAAGAAAAAGGCGCCTGATGGCGCCTTTTTGCTCGTTATCTCGTCCGCATTGATGGCATGACTCAGGGCGAGAGCGGCTCGCGGTGATACTCGGCGCAGCCGCATTCGGGGCAAGTATCGAGCTGCTGGGGATGCAGCACGGTATGGCGCCAGCCACACTGGTCGCACACCATGACCCCGAGCCCCACCCAGTCACCCGCTTCGTAAACCCCCTTGTGCTCCAGCTCGTCGGCCAGCTCGCGCCACTCCACCTGGGCGCGGTCGGTCACATCCGCCAGCCAGGACCAGGCGGTGTCTTTGAGGGCCAGCATAAAGGCAGACTCTTCCACCTGCGCACTATCGTCATGGCGCCCCTCGTCATAGTTGCCCAGATCCCGCTTCACGTACTCGGCGATGAGCGCCAGTTCGTCCTGGGTCAGGTCGCTGGCAGCCTCCAGATAGGCCTGCACCTTGGCAATCATCCGGTTGAGGCGCTCCCCCTGGAACTCTTCAGTCTCTTGCCACTGTTTTTGCAGCTCGGCAATGAAGGCTTCGTACCCTTTTTGACGTTTGTCCATGGCTCTAACTCCTCTACTAAACCCTGATCTGGCCCGGCTTAAGGCCCAAGGGACGCTGGCGGTTGTTGCCGCCGCAGGATATGGGTATTCTATTGCGATTTCCCAGCTGATTTATCTATTCATTTCACAGATCCGGATGTCACCAATGCAAGAGCAATACGTTCCCCAATCAATCGAACCAGCAGTGCAAAAGCACTGGGATGCCAAGAAAACCTTCAAGGCCGTGGAGAAGGTAGACAAGGAGAAGTTCTACTGCCTGTCCATGTTCCCCTATCCGTCTGGTCGACTACACATGGGGCACGTTCGTAACTACACCATAGGTGATGTGATCTCCCGTTATCAACGCCTCAATGGCAAGAACGTGCTGCAACCCATAGGTTGGGATGCATTCGGTCTGCCGGCCGAGAACGCCGCGATCAAAAACAATACCGCACCGGCGCCCTGGACCTACGAAAACATCGAATACATGAAGAACCAGCTGAAGATGCTGGGTCTGGGTTATGACTGGGATCGTGAAGTCGCCACCTGCAAGCCGGATTACTACCGCTGGGAGCAGTGGTTCTTCACCAAGCTCTACGAGAAGGGTCTGGTCTACAAGAAGACCTCCTCCGTCAACTGGTGCCCGAACGACATGACAGTGCTGGCCAACGAGCAGGTGGTCGACAACTGCTGCTGGCGCTGTGACACCCCGGTGGAGCAGAAAGAGATCCCCCAGTGGTTCATCAAGATCACCGACTACGCCGAAGAGCTGCTCAACGACATCGACAATCTGGAAGGCTGGCCGGAGATGGTCAAGACCATGCAGCGCAACTGGATTGGCCGCTCCGAAGGGGTCAACATCAGCTTCGCCATCGAGGGTCAGGCTGAGCAGCTGGAGGTCTACACCACCCGTCCGGACACCTTCATGGGCGTCACCTATGTCGGTATCGCCGCCGGTCACCCGCTGGCGCTGCAAGCAGCCCAGAACAATCCGGAGCTGGCCGCCTTCATCGAAGAGTGCAAGAACACCAAGGTAGCCGAAGCAGAACTGGCCACCATGGAGAAGAAGGGCATGGCCACCGGCCTCTATGCCATTCACCCGCTGGATGGCCGCAAGGTACCGGTCTGGGTCGCCAACTTCGTGCTGATGAACTACGGCACCGGCGCCGTGATGGCGGTTCCGGCCCACGATCAGCGTGACTTCGAATTCGCCACCAAATATGGCCTCGACATCAAGGCGGTGATCAAGCCGGTTGATGGCGACGTCGACGTGAGCGAAGCGGCTTACACCGAGAAGGGCGTGCTGTTCAACTCCGGCGAGTTCGACGGTCTCGACTTCCAGGGCGCCTTCGATGCCATCGCCAGCAAGCTGGAAGGGCTCGGCAAGGGCAAGCGCACCGTCAACTACCGTCTGCGTGACTGGGGTGTCTCCCGTCAGCGTTACTGGGGTGCCCCCATCCCGATGCTGACCCTGGCTGACGGCACCGTAGTGCCGACGCCGGAAGATCAACTGCCGGTGCTGCTGCCGGAAGATGTGGTGATGGATGGTATCCAGAGCCCGATCAAGGCCGACGCCGAGTGGGCCAAGACCACTTACAACGGTCAGGAAGCGTTCCGCGAGACCGATACCTTCGACACCTTTATGGAGTCCTCCTGGTACTACGCGCGCTACTGCTCCCCGGACTACGACAAGGGCATGCTGGATCCGGCGGCTGCCAACCACTGGCTGCCGGTGGATCAGTACATCGGCGGTATCGAGCACGCCTGTATGCACCTGCTCTACGCCCGCTTCTTCCACAAGCTGCTGCGTGACGCGGGTCTGGTCAACAGCGACGAGCCGTTCAAGCGCCTGCTCTGCCAGGGCATGGTGCTGGCCGACGCCTTCTACTACAAAGACGAGAAGGGCGGCAACGTCTGGGTCAGCCCGACCGACGTCAAGGTAGAGCGTGACGAGAAGGGTCGCATCACCAAGGCCATCGACAACGAAGGTCGTGAGGTAATGCACTCCGGCATGACCAAGATGTCCAAGTCCAAGAACAACGGCATCGACCCGCAGCTGATGGTCGAGCGTTACGGCGCCGATACCGTCCGTCTGTTCATGATGTTCGCCTCTCCGGCCGAGATGACCCTGGAGTGGTCCGACTCCGGCGTAGAGGGTGCCCAGCGCTTCCTGCGTCGCCTGTGGCGCGTCACCTTCGAACACGTTTCCGGTGGCGCCGTTGCCGCACTCGATGTAGCTGCTCTCACCAACGAGCAGAAAGCGGTACGCCGTGAACTGCACAAGACCATCGCCAAGGTGAGCGATGACGTGGGTCGCCGTCAGACCTTCAACACCGCCATCGCCGCCATCATGGAGCTGATGAACAATCTCTCCAAGCTGGGCAACGACGAGCAGGACCGCGCCCTGATGCAGGAAGCGCTGGAAGCCGTGGTAGTCATGCTCTACCCCATCACCCCGCACATCGGCTTCGAGCTGTGGAAGATGCTGGGCAAGGGCGACGACATCGATCACGCAGCCTGGCCGGTGGCCGATGAAGCGGCCATGGTCGAGACCGAGAAGCTGGTGGTGGTGCAGATCAACGGCAAGATGCGCGGCAAGCTGACCGTGCCGGCCGAGATCAGCCAGGCCGACGTCGAGAAGCTGGCGATGGCCGATGCCTCCGTGCAGAAGTTCACCGACGGTCTGACCGTGCGCAAGGTGATCTATGTACCTGGCAAGCTGCTCAATATTGTCGCTAACTGATCGGTTGCCAACTGATGTCATACCATTTGGCGACCTTGGCTGACTGTGTGGCCACTCATGGGTAACGACGTACCGGCCCATGACAGCTCAACATTGTCGCTAACTAATTGGCTGCCAACTGATCATTGCCAATCTGTGACAGCAAACGGATGATAACGGCGGGCCCTGCGCCCGCCGCTTTCCCTTAATGCAAAGAGGATTTTCTATGGGCACCATCTTCACCCGCTGGATGGCCATCGTGCTGGCTGGTCTGCTGCTGCAAGGCTGCGGCTTTCACATGCGCGGCAACGGCATTCCGAGCGAGCTGATGACCATGAAGGTCGTGGGCGACAACAAGAGCGACTTCTACCGGATGGTTACCACCCGCCTGAAGGCCTCTGGCGTGACCCTGGCCGACAAGGAGGGCATTCCGGTGCTCACTCTGGGCGGCGTAGGCAGCACCAGTCAGGTCGCCTCGGTCAACGCGCTGGGGACGGACACCGAATATGTGCTGGGCTTTGGTACCCAGTTCACCATCTCGGTACCGGGCAAGCCGACTCAGGTCTTCCCCATCAACTTCAACCGCAGCTTCCTCAACAAGCCGGATGCAGCGCTCGCCTCCTCCCGTGAGCAGGAGCAGCTCAACCGCGAGATGCAGGAGCAGGCGGCCAATCAGGTGATCCGGCAGTTGAGTCAGGTCAGCTTCTGATGCGAGTACTTTGATGAGAGTCTACCCTGAGCAATTTGGTGACCACCTCAAAGCAGGGCTTCGGCCCTGCTATCTCGTTTTTGGCGACGAGCCCCTGTTGCGACTGGAGGCCATCGATGCCATCCGTCAGGTCGCCCGCAAGCAGGGTTTCGATGAGCGCCACACCTTCGTGGTGGAACAGGGGCTGGACTGGAATCAGGTCTACGATGCCTGTCAGGCCATGAGCCTCTTCTCCGCCCGCCAGATCATCGAGCTGGAGCTGCCCGCCAAGGTGGACAAGGATCTGGCCGCCCGCATCAGCGAAATTGGCAAGCAGCTTCATCCCGACCTGCTGCTGGTGCTGAGTGGCGGTCGCCTCAACCAGACCCAGATGAAGGCAGCCTGGTTCGACAAGCTCTACCAGATTGGCACCTATGTGCCGGTCAACCATCCGGAGCCCAAGTTCTTCCCGCGCTGGATGAGCGCCCGTTTTGCGCGTTTCGGCCTCAAGGCGCTGCCGGATGCCATCAACTTCATGTGCCACTCCTACGAGGGCAACCTGCTGGCCGCCAGCCAGGAGATCGAGAAGCTGACCCTGCTCTCGCCGCCCCAGCCCATCAGCGTCACCTATCTGCAAGAGACCATTATCCGCCACGCCCACTTCACCCCGTTCCAGCTGGTCGATACCCTGCTGGAGGGCAAGGTGAACCGGGCCCAGCGCATTCTGGCCGCCCTGCGGGCCGAAGGCACCGAGCCGGGGATGCTGGCCTGGACCCTTTGCCGCGAGCTGGAGCAGCTGACCGAGCTGTCGCTGGCGATGCGCAACGGCCAGCCGCTGGGTGAGCACTTCAGCCGCCTGCGCATCTGGCAGAGCCGCCAGCAGCTCATTCAGCAAGCACTGACCCGACTGCCGTTTGCCAAGTTGCAGCAACTGTGGCAACTGATGGCCCAGCTGGACGATGCCCAGCGCCGCTTCGATACCGAACAGGCCTGGCTGATGCTGCAGACCATTGCCCTCGGCTTTCGTGATGGCACCCCGCTGCCGCTGGTGATGGAGAGCAGCCCGTGCTGAAGGCGCCCATTGGCCTGCTGGGGGGCACGTTCGATCCTATCCATATCGGCCATCTGCGCCCGGCCATCGAGGCGCGCGATGCCCTCGGGCTGGCCGAGATGCGGCTGATCCCGAACCATATCCCGCCCCACCGCGCCAATCCGTTCTGCTCCAGCGAACAGCGCCTCGCCATGGTCAAACTGGCGGCGGCGGAGAACCACCACTTTGTGGTGGATGAGCGGGAGCTGAGACGGGACAAGCCCTCTTACACCATCGATACCCTGATCGAGCTGCGTCATGAACTGCCCGATACGCCGCTCTGTTTTCTGATGGGGATGGATTCCCTGCTGAGCCTGCCAAGCTGGCACCGCTGGCAGGAGCTGCTCGACTATGCCCATCTGGTGGTGAGCGTGCGGCCGGGCTGGCAACCGGAGTATCCGGCCGAAGTAGCGCAGCTGCTGGCGCGCCATCACACCACGGATGCCAACGCGCTGCATCAGCGTCTGGCCGGTCATATCTGGCTGGCGGACAACCAGCCCATCGAACTGTCAGCCACCCGACTGCGGGCCTTGCTGGATGCGGGGCAAGACACCCGCTACCTCTTGCCCGAGTCGGTTGCGCACTATATTGATCAACAGGGGCTCTACCGCGCCAACCGCCGCTAGCCCCTGTCGTAATCCCGCCCCACCCGATGGGAAACGGGAGTGACCATGATATAATCCGCCGCCCTGACGCAAACGCTGCGCGCCGGAATACAGGAGAGACTCATTGCAAGGCCAAGAATTGCATGCCTTTATCATCGACAAGATCGATGACATGAAAGGCCGCGACATCATCACCCTCGATGTACGCGGCAAATCCAGCATTACTGACACCATGATCATCTGTTCCGGCAACTCCAGTCGTCACGTCAGCGCCATTGCCCACCATCTGGCCAGCGAGGCCCGCCACGCGGGTCTGGATCTGCTGAGCGTGGAAGGGCAACTGAGCGGTGAATGGGTGCTGGTAGATATGGGCTCGGTGATCGTGCATGTGATGCAGGATGAACATCGTGACTTCTACCAACTGGAAAAGCTGTGGAGCGGTGCCGCTCAAATGAATACGCAATAAGAGCACAAGTGTAACGACCATGAAGATCCAGTTGATTGCGGTGGGCACCAAGATGCCCGCCTGGGTAGAGCATGGCTTCGAAGAGTATCGTCGCCGCTTCCCCAAAGACATGCCGTTTGAACTCGTCGAGATCGGCGCAGGCAAACGGGGCAAAAATGCCGACATTCC
>OEQT01000396.1_pt1 | contig 10911 bp, 10 predicted proteins | sample 1539831 | NCBI WGS metagenome assembly OEQT01 (sample SAMEA3891243, study PRJEB23780) | metagenome | biome: terrestrial biome; feature: animal house; material: water of meat washing | place: Italy | collected 2015-05-12 | reverse complement strand
TTATTCATATGCCCCTTCTTTTTTCTTTTAAAATTAACTCTCTAAATGACTTAACTCGAATCAAAGATAAGAAACTGGCTTAAAAAAAGAGAAAGATTAGAGTCATTTTTTAGGTTAACACACTAAACTTACAACTCTAGCTCTTATGCTCCTTGCGCCACATACGGCTCATACCCAATTATTCTGTGTTATTAGTGATTTCTCAGAAATTTAAAAGACCTAAACATTAAATTTGTTTACTCAGTAAGAGCAAATGAAGGTTAATCAAAGGTTGTCCTACATTGGCATCCAATGGGTAAGATTCCGTCTTATGAGTATCGTGATAACCATGACGTGCATAATATGCTAACAATTCTTTTCTTACATTTAAGACCGACATGTTTAACCTAGCAATATGTTGCTTTTGTTTAGCAAAAACTTCTGCAAAATTGAGTAATTGCCTTCCATAACCTGAGTTTTGATGCATAGGTAAAATTGCAAAACTTCCAATTTCAATAGAGTCAACATCTTCGGTTAGGCCAATGCACCCCAAAATTTGACCATCCGCTTCTAAAACAAAGAGCTTAAAATTTTCTTTTTGTAGTTCGATTTTTAACTGCTTTGAAGATATACGATCTCCAGCAACAACATTAAATTCATGTGTCCAACCCTGGGTGCTGCGATAGGCAATATTGATGACATCTACAACGTTTTCAATATCATTTAATTCTACCAAGCGAATTATATTGTCTTTCATATTCAAATAAAAAAGTCAGAACGAAGTCTGACTTTAATGTGTATTTTCTTAAATAGGAAGAAAATTCTCTAGCATTCAATCGGTGCAAATGGTGCAACGACGTCTGCATTTTGAGCACGATGACGCAGAAAGTGATCCATTAAAACAATCGCAAGCATTGCTTCTGCAATCGGAGCCGCACGCACACCCACACAAGGGTCATGACGACCTTTAGTTAATACATCAGTATCTTCACGATTAATATTGATCGTTTTACCCGGTGTGGTAATAGATGCTGTTGGTTTAAGCGCAATTGCAACACGAATAGTTTGACCACTCGAAATACCGCCCAAGATACCCCCTGCATGGTTCGCAAGGAAGCCATCAGTGGTTAACTCATCACGGCTTTCATGTCCAAACTGACCAGCAACGGCAAAACCATCCCCAATCTCAACCCCTTTGACCGCGTTAATAGACATCATGGCATGGGCAATGTCAGCATCTAGACGGTCAAAAACAGGCTCACCCCAACCTACAGGCACTTTTTCAGCCAAAATTTCAAGCTTTGCACCGCAACTGGTACCTTGTTCACGCAATGAAGTCACAAGTGCTTCAAAACGCGGTACGGCATCGACATCGCCACAGAAAAATGGATTATTAGGTACTTCATTCCAATCCAATTTTTCCGCAATTTCAGTCCCAATTTGGGTCACATGACCACGAATTAAAATACCAAACTTTTCAGCCAAGTATTTTTTCGCAATTGCACCCGCAGCCACACGCATAGCCGTTTCACGCGCACTTGAACGACCACCGCCACGGTAATCACGGAAACCGTACTTTTGTGTATAAGTATAGTCCGCATGTCCCGGACGGAAGCTTTGTGCAATATTGCCGTAATCTTTGGATTTTTGATCGGTGTTACGGATCAATAAACCAATTGGTGTGCCTGTTGTTTTACCTTCAAACACACCTGAAATGATTTCAACTTCATCAGGTTCTTTGCGCTGCGTCGCAAATTTAGAGGTGCCCGGCTTACGACGGTCTAAATCTTTTTGTAAATCGTCTGCTGTAAGCTCAAGGCCCGGTGGAACACCATCCACAATCGCCATTAAGCCTACACCATGAGATTCACCACAAGTCGTTACACGGAAGAGTTGCCCTATACTATTACCTGCCATGTCTAACGACTCCTTTTATGCTTGAACAGATTGAATGAATAAATCACGGAATTGACGGCATTGAGCCGCAGTCAATGCAAAGATTCCTGTACCGCCTTTTTGGAACTGTAACCAGTAAAAATCAACAGTATTAAAGTTTTGGCGCATTGCCCATTCAGAATTACCCACTTCAATCACGATGAGACCATCTTCAGTTAAGTAATCTGGCGCTTGAGCTAACATTTTACGAACCAAATCTAAGCCATCTTGACCTGCCGCCAATGCCAATTCTGGCTCATGGTGGAATTCTTCAGGTAAATCTGCCATGTCTTCAGCATCCACATAAGGTGGGTTCGACACGATGAGATCATATTGATTTTCAGCAGGAATTTTGGAGAACAAGTCAGACTCAAGTAAAGCCACTTGATACTGTTTGTCGTGGTGTTCTGAGTTAATTTGAGCCACTTCTAAAGCTTCTTTAGAAATATCCGTTGCATCTACTTCGGCATCTGGGTAGGCATAAGCCAAAGCAATCGCGATACAACCTGAGCCCGTACACATATCTAAAATACGTTGTGGCGTTTTTGGATTCGGGTTTTCTGGCAAGTTATTGACTGCTTCACCCATTTGGCCATTTTCACCTAAGCAATAAGGTGCAAAACGGTTTTGAATCAATTCTGCAATCGGTGAACGTGGAATCAGTACACGTTCATCGACATAATATGGTTTGCCATCAAAATATGCCAAATTAAGCAAATATGAAGTCGGTACTTTTTCATTAATACGACGTTCTAATAAGCTTAAAACTTCTGTCTTTTCGCTTGGTAGTAGCTTCGACTCTAAGATTTCAGCATCCGCATTCCAATCTAAAGATAAAGTTTGTAAAACCAAAGCTGAGCTTTCAGCAAAATAGTCTTCTGTACCTTGACCTAAATGTGCATCGTATTGACGTAATGCTGTCACTCCAAAACGGATAAAATCACGAATTGTGCTTAAGTTTTCAGCGGCTTCCTGTATATGTTCAGGGCTAATAGTCGGGCGATCCACTAAAGGCGTCTCCAAGGTCATAATAAAAACGCCTTATGATACCCTGTTTTTCTATGATTTATAATGTTTTGATGCACAGCAAACACATTTTCATACGCTTTGCTCTTATTTGCTTATACGGCCTGTACGTGCTTCGTACATATCTGCACGGGTTTGCGTCATTTGCATCAGACACGAAATACGCTGTAATTCAGTCTTTTCATTTTTCACGATAGGTTTGTTATTACAAATCTGATCACGCTGCGCCAGCCATTGCTGATGAGACTGTTTAACCAGTCCTTGCTCTTCTGCAGGAGCCTTCGCTAAATACGGCTTAAATACTTTCTTTAAGCGTTTCTTTTGTGCTTTATATTCTTTACTCATGCATGCATCAATTTCACTCAACACATTGCCAGTTTGCTTCATGCATGCTTCATATTTTTTAGTTGGGCCCATTGCATAGGCTGAACCACTGAACAATCCCACAACAAGCAATGCACTAAATATTTGTTTCAATTCCTTTCCCCAAAGCAAATTTTCTTCATTCATTTTTTAATCTAGTCATTCACAGCATCTACGTGCTGCAGCGCTTTAATATAACATCCTATTTTGTATGAACATACTAGCCTCTTATAAAATTTCCACCGCACAGCTTTTTACATGAAGTCACAGGCTTTGCATTGAAACCTGATCAAACAGCCTTATTATAAAGTGAGTTCTTCTGCCAATATTCCCCAAACTTATGAGTTATAAACACAACAATTTAATGGCGATGCGTGAACGCTATTGGAATGACACCGAAAACAATCATGTCGACACTGAAAAAGCCTATTTCCAGAAGCTGTTACAGCAGCAAGGGATCTATGAATGTGCAACCATTGAAGATGCTCGATACTTCTTTTTTAGCCTACCGAGCATCATCATTGTTAAAGGTTATGCACATGGGTTTATGCACCAACCAGTACAAGAGATGATCCTGCAACACATACAAACGCATAAAGATGAATTGATTCAGAAAAATACGCTTAAAGTAAAATTTCGCATGTAACAATCCCGATTAGGCTTTATTTAGATGGTTGCTTAACACTTATGGCCTTTTTTAACTCGAGATTCAGCAAGTTGAACTTTTTTAATACGTGAATACACGATATTATCCGTTACAATCTAAAATGCTGCCCTTGCTGATGAAAGGATTTTACTGAATTATGTCAGATCACAACGATAAGCTTAAACAACTGAAAACCTCCTCTATGGATCGTCGTTTATCGATTGCCAAAGCTTCGTTGCTTGCTGGAACACGTTGGGCTGCTTCTAATGCGACAACTATGTTTTCTAGCGAAGAAGAAAAAGAAAAGAAACGCAAAAAAGCAATGAAAGAACAGGCCGATTATCTTGTTTCTGAAATAGGCAAACTTAAAGGTTCTATCGTCAAAATTGGCCAAATGATGGCGCTTTATGGTGAACACTTTCTACCTGAAGAAATCACGCAAGCCTTAAATACTTTAAATAATCAAACAGTCGCTTTAGCGTGGCCTGCGATAAAACAGCAACTGCACAGCCAGTTGGGTTCTAAACTAGATGATTTGACCATCGATCATGAGCCACTGGGCACTGCATCACTGGCACAAGTCCACCGTGCAACGCGTAAGTCTGATGGTTTAGAGATGGTATTGAAAATTCAATATCCAGGCGTTGCTGAAGCCATTGACTCAGACATGAGCCTGTTTAAAAACATGCTTAAACTGACACGTATGGTGCCGCAAACACGCGAGTTCGACCAATGGTTCGATGAAGTTCGTGAGATGATGCACCGTGAAGTGAATTATAAAATTGAGGCTGCAACCACACGCCGCTTTGCTGCTCGCTTAAAAGAAGACCCACGCTACATCGTGCCGCAAATTATAGATGGCTACTGCACAGACCAAGTATTGTGTATGACATTTGAACGTGGCGTGCCGATTAACAGCCCTGTCATGCTGTCTCTGCCGCAAGAACGTCGCAACAAACTTGGCGAAGCATCACTTGAAATTGCGGTACGCGAGATTTTTGAATGGGGTGAAATGCAGACCGACCCGAACTTTGGTAATTACCTCGTTCGCTTAGGTAATGGCAATGACATCTTGGACAAAATCGTTCTGCTTGATTTTGGCGCAATCCGACAGTTTGATGAACACTTACTTGGCGTTGCACGTAAGCTCATTCATGCTGGGTTTAATCATAGTAGTGAAGAAATGGTTCAAGCAATGACAGGCTATGAGTTTTTCGACTCTATCCCTCAAAGCATTAAACCCGATATGGCTAAAGTCTTCTTACTTGCAACTGAAGCATTCAGCAGCCCAAGCAACAACCCAGACTTACCTGCTGGTGTTATGGATGAACACTTTGCTTATGACTGGAAAGCAAGCCAGCTTCATAGCCGTGTAATGCAGCAAGCTTCAAAGTCGATGGCATCTCGTTATTTCAGTGTTCCACCCAAAGAGTTTATGTTTATCAGCCGTAAATTCATCGGTGCTTATACCTTTATGACTGTGATTGAAGCGAAAACCAATGTTCGCGCAATGGTGAAAAAATTTATCTAAAAGTACATTGACCAAAATGACGCGATGTCATTTTGGTCAATTGATCAATCATTTCAATTCCAAACGATTCAATAAAAAACTTAAAAAACAAAATATTAGAATAATTTAAAATACACCACATACCGTTTATCTTTGACAATACATCATGTCAGTCATGACATAGTTATTCGTGTGCCGCTATGTCAGCATAAAACCACAGAATAATTCTGCTGGATGAAAATAATGACAAATATGGTAAATAAGGCGCAGGGATTTGGCTTATCACTGATCACAAAAATGGCAAGTAGCGACGTACTTGACCAATTAAAACTTAGAAAATTTATGGAGAAATCGCTTTATCAAGGCTCAAAAGCGGGCTATAAGACTTTATCAAAAACACAAAAAGCCTTTAAAGCCAATAAGGATCTGCATAAACAGCGACTCAATAATCAAGAAAAATCATTGTTTGATCTGAGCTATTCAGAAGATCAGCAAATGACCATCGACACCATGTCACAGTTTGCCGCCGATATACTTTACCCATTAGCCGCAAGTGCCGATCAAAATGAAACTTTTCCAACAGAACTTTGGCAATATATCGAAGAGCTAGGTCTGAACTTTTATGCTTTGCCTGAGGCACTCGGTGGTGTCGCTGCTGAGAAAAATATTCTGAGTAATGTGCTTATTGCGGAGCATTTGGCCAAAGGTGATTTTAGTTTAGCCGCTGGTATGCTCTCTACCTTTAGTGTGATTAATGCCGTTACACAATGGGGTTCTGAGCAAGTACAAGCTTTATATTTAAACAGTTTTGCGCAAGACAGTAGCATTCGCGCTAGCTTTGCAATTCAAGAAGTTACGCCTGCTTTTAATCCTTACCAGTTAAAAACCAAAGCCATTTCACGTGATGGTCAATATTTTATTCAAGGTGAAAAGACACTGGTACTATTGGCTGAAAGTGCAGATATTTTCCTTGTCAGTGCCGAACTTAATGGCCAAGCTGAAGTTTTTATTCTCAGACGGGATGAAAGTATTCAGTTTAAAAAATCTCCCGCTATGGGGCTCAAAGCAACCGAAACAGCAACTTTAATTTTTAATCAAACCCCTGCTTTACGCTTAGGTGATGAAGATTTCAACTACACGGCATTTTTAGACCTCGGCAATTTAATGTGGTGTGCAATGGCGGTCGGCACATGTGAAGCGGTCAAAAAATATTGTATTGAATATGCCAATGAACGTACCGCCTTTGGTGAACCCATTTCACATCGTCAAAGTGTTGCTTTTATGATTGCCGATATGGCCATTGAAATTGATGCAATGCGTATGCTCATTCTAAATGCCGCAAGTCTAGCTGAATCTGGGCAGACATTTCACCGTGAAGCCTATTTAGCACGCTTACTTTGTGCCGAAAAAGCCATGAAAATTGGCACCGATGGTGTACAGATTTTAGGTGGGCACGGATTCACCAAAGAACATCCTGTTGAGCGTTGGTATCGTGATTTACGTGCAACAGCGATTGTTCACTCTGGTCTACATGCATAATAAAAAGGAAAACTGGCATGAATTTACAAAACCCTAAAAAATTTAAATTACTGATTGATCAAGCCCACCAAGTGGCCATCAATGTACTTCGCCCTATCTCCCGAAAATACGACAAAGCTGAACACAGCTATCCTAAAGAACTGGATATGTTGGCATCTTTGGTCGATGGTATGAATGAAGGTGGTGAAGGTATGAATGCGGGGGCTGCTGTCGGCAAGCGAGGTACAAATGAACAAGGCAATAAAAATGGAGTGAATCTCTCTACCGCTTTAAGTGTAATTGAAATGTGTTATGGAGATACCGCTTTACTTCTATCAATGCCCCGCCAAGGTCTAGGAAATTCAGCGATAGCAGCTGTTGCCAATGAAGAGCAGTTAGAGCGTTTCAAAAACACATGGGCAGCCATGGCAATCACTGAACCAAACTGTGGCTCGGACTCTGCTGCTATTCGCACCACAGCAACAAAAGATGGTGAAGATTACATCTTAAATGGTGAAAAGATTTTCGTGACTTCAGGTGACCGTGCCGACGCTATCGTCGTTTGGGCAACTCTGGATAAAAAATTAGGTCGTTCAGCCATCAAATCTTTTGTGATTCCTAAAGGAACTGCTGGTATGACAGTAGAACGTTTAGAACATAAGCTAGGAATCAAAGCCTCTGATACCGCAGTTATTCGTTTAATCGACTGCCGAGTGCCAGCTAATAACCTACTGGGAAATGCGGAAATTGACATTGCTAAAGGCTTTGCTGGCGTGATGGAAACTTTTGATAATACCCGTCCGCTCGTTGCAGCGATGGCTATAGGCTGTGCCAAGGCCTCACTAGAACGCATTAAAGAGATATTCAACGATTATTTAGATCCTCAGTATATAACACCATACTTACAGACGACTCATATTGCGAGCCAAATTTATCGTATGGAAGCCGAATGGGAAGCGGCACGTTTACTCACCTTAAAAGCCGCATGGATGGCAGATAACAAAAAGCCAAACTCAAAAGAAGCCTCCATCTCCAAAGCCAAAGCTGGTCGAATTTGTAATGAAATTACCCTTAAGTGCGTCGAACTTGCCTCAACAGTAGGCTACAACGAAGATGAGCTTTTAGAAAAATGGGCAAGAGATTCTAAAATTCTAGATATTTTTGAAGGTACGCAACAAATTCAGCAACTCATCATTGCACGCCGTGAACTCGGAAAGTCATCAAGCGAATTGAAATAAATTAAAACATCCCTTTCGGACATGTTGAAGCCATGGTTTCTCTAAATAAAGAATCATGGCTTCACATTGAAAGTAATGTAAATAAGAAAGCGTTGGACTTAGATTCATGCTATCTAACAACGGCTGAACTTATTTGTTGGGCTTCAAAAAACGTATCGCTATCACAGAATTTAGATTTATTGAGTAAATTTAATATTAGATAAATGTTTTTAATTTTTTATGTATCTCCACTCTATTTTTAAACATTATCGATGAGCATCATAAAACAAATATTCAATACTGTTTTCCATATGTGAGAAATACCCTTTTTTGAAATTTGAAACTTTTTATAAGTCCTCAGTCATGTCTTTACATTAGGCCTTATATCCTCATAATTTCAAACTTAATATTTGGAGAATAGCCAGTCTTACCAATGTAGATACTGCTTAGGCTATTTGCTATAAGCAAGAGGAATTTCTTTGACTTGTCCATGCAATCACCTATAAAGAAGCTAAATACGATGGGTTTATATGACAAAACTATCTTTGCAAGCGGGTCTACTCACAGCATAAAATCTAGGATTTCGATTAATCACCTCTATTTAGCTTAAATAAAGTACGGATTTAACAAAACCATAAAATAGTCCCTTCTGTCTCAACTTGACTGTAATTGCACAGCTCAATATGATCTTCTCAGACATTATACCAATGGATATACAGTTTGCTGAATTATCAACGATACTTGCCAACATCTCATATTAAAGCTAAATCTGTTTTAATTTTAACAATAACTTTAATATTTACTGGTTGTGCATCACTGGGTGGCGGTTCCGTTGAAAAGCGTTCAGCAAAATTAGCCAATGGCATTCAAAAGGCATATGCTGTTGAACCAACTACAGCACTACGTATTGCACCCATGATTGTACAAAGTGCCGATCGCTATAATGTCGATCCATTACTAGTTGCAGCCGTCATAAGACAAGAGTCTAGCTATAGAAATTATGCTGTTTCCCCTGCTGGTGCTATTGGACTTACTCAAGTTATCCCACGCTATTGGCAACAAACCTGCCCTGGCGATTTATTTGAAGAAATTAATAATATTAATTGTGGCACCTATATTCTCGCTAACTATAACCAAAAAGCAGAAAGTTGGCCCAAAGCTTTGGCTTATTATAATGTCGGTCCAACAGGCTACCATTCCAGCTGGAAGATGAAGCGTCAAGGTAAGAAATATGCCAAACAGGTTAAAGCACATCAAGAAAACTTAAAAGATGCTCTATAACCTCTTTTAAATAAGACATAAAAACCAGAAAATGCTGGCTTTTTACCATTTATGCCCTTATAGATAAGCTATTTCACTCGTTCTCTATCTCTTTTTTTATTATCTAACATTATTCAACCTTCCTTGCATAAAAAAATCCCCCTCAGCGATTAGCGGAGGGGGATTTAGAATTAATGAGCTGGCGATGACTTACTCTCACATGGATAACTCCACACTACCATCAGCGCTAAGAGGTTTCACTTCTGAGTTCGGGAAGGGATCAGGTGGTTCACTCTTGCTATTGTCGCCAGCACAACTGTTTATGACTATTCGTTGGGTCTTATTTACACATTGTGTATGCCTAACTTTCATCAAATGAGTTATTAACAGGTATATTTGAGTTGGATATTTTATCTAGCTTTATAACTAAATCAAGTTGTTTGCAGTGATTTGAACCACAACACCAACTGTTTGGGTGTTGTATAGTCAAGCCTCACGAGCAATTAGTATTGGTCAGCTTCACATATCACTATGCTTCCACATCCAACCTATCAACGTCGTAGTCTTCAACGGCTCTTTAGAGGACATAAAGTCCTAGGGAAATCTTATCTTGAGGTAGGCTTCCCGCTTAGATGCTTTCAGCGGTTATCCCTTCCGAACATAGCTACCCGGCGATGCGACTGGCGTCACAACCGGTACACCAGAGGTTCGTCCACTCTGGTCCTCTCGTACTAGGAGCAGATCCTCTCAAATTTCCAACGCCCACGGTAGATAGGGACCGAACTGTCTCACGACGTTCTAAACCCAGCTCGCGTACCTCTTTAAATGGCGAACAGCCATACCCTTGGGACCTGCTTCAGCCCCAGGATGAGATGAGCCGACATCGAGGTGCCAAACACCGCCGTCGATATGAACTCTTGGGCGGTATCAGCCTGTTATCCCCGGAGTACCTTTTATCCGTTGAGCGATGGCCCTTCCATACAGAACCACCGGATCACTAAGACCTACTTTCGTACCTGCTCGACTTGTGGGTCTCGCAGTTAAGCGCGCTTTTGCCTTTATACTCTACGCGTGATTTCCGACCACGCTGAGCGCACCTTCGTACTCCTCCGTTACTCTTTAGGAGGAGACCGCCCCAGTCAAACTACCCACCAGACATGGTCCTCGTCCCGGATAACGGGACAGAGTTAGAACCTCAATATTACCAGGGTGGTATTTCAAGATTGGCTCCACCGAAACTAGCGTCTCGGTTTCAAAGCCTCCCACCTATCCTACACAAGTAAGATCAAAGTTCAATGTCAAGCTGCAGTAAAGGTTCACGGGGTCTTTCCGTCTAGCCGCGGGTACACCGCATCTTCACGGCGAATTCGATTTCACTGAGTCTCTGCTGGAGACAGCGCCCCCATCATTATGCCATTCGTGCAGGTCGGAACTTACCCGACAAGGAATTTCGCTAC
>OEQT01000390.1_pt1 | contig 11018 bp, 6 predicted proteins | sample 1539831 | NCBI WGS metagenome assembly OEQT01 (sample SAMEA3891243, study PRJEB23780) | metagenome | biome: terrestrial biome; feature: animal house; material: water of meat washing | place: Italy | collected 2015-05-12 | reverse complement strand
GTGAATGAACATGAAAAACGTAATCAAGATGCTGGCCGTTGCAGGCCTGATGACCACTGGTTTCGCCCAAGCTTCCGTACCGGCTGACTTCAATGCCATGCCCGGCGTGCTGTTTGTGAACTGGAACGCCACTGCCGCAATGGATGGCAAAGCCAATCCGATGCTGGAAGTGCGTGACGAGTCTGGCGATCTGCTGGCATCAGTCCACGCCAACCTGACAGGCACCCAGCAGGTGCGGATCCCGAGCCGTACCCAGGGCAACCTGACCGTCAGCCTGGCTGACCAGAGCAGCGAATACCGTATTCCGTTCGGCATCGGTAGCGGCAAACAGCGTTAATCAACCGTCCCGGTAGGTGAGGAGCAGACCATGATGCAATTGAGAGCCGCAGAAGCGCGGGGCAAGGCCAACTTTGGCTGGCTGGACGCGCGCCACAGTTTCTCCTTCGGTCACTACTATGACCCGGAGTGGATGGGGCACTCGGTACTGCGGGTGATCAATCAGGATCTGGTTGCGCCGGGTGGCGGATTCGCCACCCACCCTCACGCCAATATGGAGATCCTCACCTGCGTGCTGCAAGGCACCATAGAGCACAAGGACAGCCTCGGCCATGCCGAGCAGATCCCGGCAGGGGATTTCCAGCTGATGAGCGCAGGCAGCGGGATCCGCCACAGCGAGTACAACCCCTCGCAGACGGATCCTCTCTCCCTGTTGCAGATCTGGATCGAGCCGAACGAGTTCGGCACGCCACCCGGATATCAGCAGAAGAAGATCGAGTCCAGACCGGGCATGACGCTGGTGGCGTCACCGGATGGCGAGGCGGGATCGCTGCGGATCCGCCAACAGGCCCGCGTATGGCGGCTGGAACTGGCCCCGGGCGAGACGCTCGAATGGGCACTGGCTGGCCGACACGGTTACCTGCAGATGATTTCAGGGGAGTTGACCGCCAACGGTCTGGCTGCCCGACCCGGCGACGGGGTACTCAGTCGTGATGAATACCGGTGGGAGCTGGTTGCGACCAGTGCCAGCCAAGCTCTGTTATTTGACCTACCCTGAAGCAGTCAGCGGTGATGTGACACAAACGAGGAATATGAAATGGACAAGATGAAAGATGTAGCGCTGCTGGCGGGTCGTGTACTGCTGGCGCTGATGTTCGTAATGGCGGGCTGGAGCAAGATCGGCGGCTATGCCGGAACCCAGGGCTATATGGAAGCGATGGGCGTGCCGGGCTTTATGTTGCCGCTGGTGATCCTGCTTGAGCTGGGTGGTGGCCTTGCCGTCGTGCTGGGTCTCTTTACCCGCAGCCTCTCCGTGCTGCTGGCCGGTTTCACCCTGATGGCTGCCTTTATTTTCCACTATCAGCCTGCCGAACAGATGCAGATGCTGATGTTTATGAAGAACGTCTCAGTGGCCGGTGGTTTCCTGGCGCTGGCGGCGGCCGGAGCAGGGGCTTTCAGTGTGGATGCCCGTCTCGGCAAAAACTGGTAATGCCCTGAAGAGTCAAGTTTTCCAATGCCTTTTGGCCGGTGCAACTGCACCGGCTTTTTTCTGTCTGCGTTTTCCGGATAGGTGAGGCGACGGCACAAATCTGCGGCGCCCCTCATGGTTCAGCGGTTTGCCCGCCTGCTGGCCACAAGTGCCTTTTGCATCTTATCCCCCGATCCCTGACAATTCCCTCTCTTGTGAAGTGACGGAAATGGCTCGCCTTTTCCCTCGCCCCCTCTCATCCACAGGCGGGAATTGCTCATGTTTACCCTCTACCACTCCAATCAGCTGGATCTGCTCAAAGAGCTGCTGGTGAGCCGCATCCGGCAGGCCCCTCTCTCTCACCCCTTCGATCGGGAGCAGATCCTGGTGCAGAGTCCGGGCATGGCCCAGTGGCTCAAGCTGGAGCTGGCCAAAGCCTTCGGCATCGCCGCCAATATCGACTTTCCGCTGCCCGCCAGCTTTATCTGGGAGATGTTCACCCGGGTGCTGGCGGATGTGCCGCGCCAGAGCCCCTACAACAAGGGCTCCATGAGCTGGCAGCTGATGACCATTCTGCCTGCCTTGCTGGAGCGCCCCGCCTTTGCCCCGCTCGCCGCCTATCTGGGCGGGGGAGATGAGGAGGATCCTGCCAAGGATCCCGAGCAGGTGCGGTTGTGGCAGCTCTGCCAGAAGGTGGCGGATCTCTTTGACCAGTATCTGGTCTACCGGCCGGACTGGATCGCCCGTTGGGAAGAGGGGGAAGGATTGAGTCAGGAGCTGGCCGGGGTGAGCGGTCAGGATTGGCAGCCGGAGCTGTGGCGCGAGCTGGTGGCCCGCACGTTGGCGCTCTCTCCGAGCGGCTACCACCGCGCCAACCTCTACGAGGAGTTTATCCACGAGCTGGAGCGTACCGCCGATCTGCCGGGCAAGCTGCCGCAGCGGGTCTTTGTGTTCGGCATCTCGGCGCTGCCGCCGCGCTATGTGGAGGCGCTGCTGGCCCTCGGCAGCCGGCCGGAGGTGGAGGTGCACCTGTTCGTCACCAACCCCTGCCGCTACTACTGGGGGGATCTGCTGGATCGCAAGACCCTGGCGCGCCTCGAAAACAAGCTCAAACCCGGCACCGATATCGAGACATTGCAGGGCCCCGCCAACCCGCTGCTCGCCTCCATGGGCAAGCTGGGGCGCGACTACCTGCATCAGCTGATGGAGCTGGAGGTGCCGCAAATCGAGGCCTTCGTCGATATCGACGAGGTGGATGGCAAGGGCAATGTCAGCCTGCTGCGCGCCATCCAGAAGGATGTGCTGGAGCTGGCCGAGCGAGGCGCCGGTCAGTTCGATCTCGACAGCAGCCATCACAAGAGCCCGATCGATCCGGCGGATGGATCCTTGCAGATCCACGCCTGCCACGGCCCGATGCGCGAACTCGAGGTGCTGCACGACCGGCTGCTGGCGCTGTTCGAGCAGGACCCGACCCTCACCCCGAAAGATGTGGTGGTGATGATGCCGGATGTGAACAGCTACGGCCCCTACATTCAGGCGGTGTTTGGCGCGCGCGGCCAGATCCCGTTTGCGGTCTCGGATCGGGCGGCGAGTCAGGAGAGCCCGCTGCTGCAAAGCTTCCTCGCCCTGCTCAGGCTGCCCAACGCCCGCTTCGGGGCGGGGGAGCTGCTCGCCATTCTCGAGGTGCCCGCCGTGCTGCGCCGCTTCGAGCTGGATGACGACGAGTTCAACCAGCTGCGGGTCTGGGTGCAGGAGACCGGCATCCGCTGGGGGCTGGATGACGGCTACCCCGTCCGTTTCGATCTGCCGCCCATGTCCGGCAACAGCTGGCTGTTCGGCCTGCGCCGCATGCTGCTCGGCTTTGCCATGGGGGATGGCGAGCCGGTGGCGGGCATCCTGCCCTACGCCGATATCGAGGGTCAGCAGGGGCTGGCGCTCGGCAAGCTCGCCTGGTTTGTCGATTCGCTGGCCGAGTTTTTGCCCCGCCTGCAACAGGCGCAGCCGCTGGCCGAGTGGAACGCCTGCCTGCTGGCGCTGCTGGAGCGCTTCTATCTGGCCGACGAGGATGAAGAGCGTCAGCTCCAGCTCATTCGCAGCCAGCTGGCCGAGTGGCAGACCCGGCTCGGCGAGGCCCGCTTCGAGCAGCCCATCACCGCCGACCTGTTGCAGGATTACCTCGGCAGCGTGCTGGGGGAGTCCCGCTCCAGCCAGCGCTTCCTCGCCGGTCAGGTCAACTTCTGCACCCTGATGCCGATGCGCTCCATCCCCTTCAAGCAGGTCTGCCTGCTCGGCATGAACGACGGCGTCTACCCGCGCACCCTGGCTCCCATGGGGTTCGATCTGATGGCGGTGGCGTCGCGGCGCGGGGATCGCTCCCGTCGCGATGATGACCGCTACCTCTTCCTCGAGGCGCTGCTCAGCGCCCAGCAGGGGCTCTATATCAGCTATCAGGGCTTCAGCGCGCAGGACAACAGCGACAAGGTGCCCTCGGTGCTGCTGGCGGAGCTGATCGACTATGTGCGGCAGGGCTTTGTGCTGGCGGGGGATGAGGATCTCGATGACGAAACCTCCGGCAAGCGGCTGCTCAACCACCTGATGGTGGCGCATCCGCTCACCCCCTACAGCCGCAACTACTTCTACCCGGAGCCGGGTTCGCGCCTCTTTACCTATGCCGCCGACTGGCTGCCCGCCCTCAATCCGGTGCGCGGCGCGGCCAACTTCCAGAGCGGCGAGCTGCCTTTACCTCCCGAATGGGGCAAGGAGCAGGGGCTGGAGCTGGCGGAGCTGCTGCGCTTCTATCGCCAGCCCACCAAATATTTCCTCAACCGCCGCCTCAAGGTGTGGTTTGAGCTGAACGAAGCCAACATCGAGGACAGCGAGCCGTTCGAGCTGGATGGCCTGCAACATTATCAGCTGAAAGATCTGCTGCTCGATGCCCATCTGGCGGAAGGTGAAAGTACCGAGCGTCGCGAGCGGTTGCAGCTCACCGGCCTGCTGCCGCAAGGGTGGTTCGGCAGCCTGCTGCTGGACGATCTGGATGCCGAGATGGGCAAGCTGGCGGATCGGCTGCGGCCATGGGTTGCTGCCAATGAGTCAGAAAAGCAGGCGGTGGAGATCGATATCTCCCTCACTCAGGGCCAGCTGCAAGGGTGGATCGACACCCAGAAGGGGCGCTTGCTGGTGGTCAAACCCGGCAGCTTCAACGGCAAGGATCTGCTGCTGGGCTGGATCCAGCACCTCTGCCTCTCATTGAGCGGCGCCCCCGGCGACACCCTGCTGTTCGATGCCAAACAGAGTCTGCGGTTAGCCAAGCTCTCGGCTGACGAGGCGCGGCCCAAGCTGGCGGCGCTGGTGGCGTGCTGGGCGCAGGGGATGAAGCGGCCGCTGCCCTTCTTCCCCAACACCGCCTGGGATTGGCTCAAGGCGATCGAGAAGGATCCCGACAAGCCGGAGGCGGCCGACAAGGCGGCCCTCACCCGTTTCAACGGCGGCTGGATGATCAATGGGGAGGGGCAAGACGTTTACGTCGCCCGCTGCTTCCCCGAACTCGATGACGAGGTGCTGGGGCAGTTGCAGGCGCTGGCCCGCGAACACCTGACCCCGCTGCTCAAGACCCTGGAGGAGCTGAAATAATGGCTAACCCGCTCAATACATTGCGTTTTCCCCTCCATGGTGAACGACTGATCGAAGCCTCCGCCGGTACCGGCAAGACCTACACCATCGCCGGTCTCTACCTGCGCCTGCTGCTGGGCCACGGCCCGCTCATCGAAGAGGGGGCTGATGCCGGTCAGCCGAGCGCCCACGAGCGGCCGCTCTCGGTGACCGAAATTCTGGTGGTGACCTTTACCGAAGCGGCCACCGCCGAGCTGCGCGGGCGGATCCGCGGTCGCATCCACGAGGCGCGGCTCGCCTTTATGCGCGGCCATAGCAGTGACACCCTGCTGGCCCAGTTGCTGGCCGAGGTGGAGGATCACGAGCTGGCGGCCCGTCGCCTGCTGGCCGCCGAGCGGCAGATGGACGAGGCGGCGGTCTTTACCATCCACGGCTTCTGCCAGCGGATGCTCAAGCAGAACGCCTTCGAGTCGGGCGCCCTCTTTGAAACCGAATTTCTTACCGACGACAGCCAGCTCAGGCTGCAGGCGGTGAGCGACTACTGGCGCGCCGAGTTCTATCCGGTGGATAAAGCCCTCGCCAGCGCGGTGCGCGCGCTCTGGCCGAGCCCCGCCGCCCTGCTGCGGGAGATGGGCAGCTGGCTCGACAACAGCGAGCTGGAGATCCACCCCGCGCTGGGGGACGAGACCCTCGCCGCCCGCCATCAGGCGGCCATGAGTCGCATCGCGGCGGTGAAGAGCGAATGGCTGGCGCAGACGGACGAGATCCGCCGCCAGACCGACGGCCAGATCAGCCGCTACACCGGCAAGAACTACGAAGGGTGGCTTGCCAAGATAGCCGACTGGGCGCAGGACGAGAGCAGTGGCTACGCCATTCCCAAGGAGCTGGAGCGCTTCGGCCAGACGGTGCTGGAGGAGAACCTCAAGAAGGGGGGCGCTGTGCCGACCCTGCCGCTGTTCAGCCAGATAGACGAGTTGCTGGCGAGCCGCCCCGGTATTCGGGATCTGATCCTGCAACGGGCGGCCAAGGTGGTGCGCAGCCGGATGCAGGCGAGCAAGCGGCAGGCTCATCAGCTCTCGTTCGATGACCTGCTCAAAGACCTCGACGGGGCGCTCGGCTCCAGCCTTGGCGAGCGGCTCTGCGAGCGCATTCGCGCCACCTACCGGGTGGCGATGATCGACGAATTTCAGGATACCGACCCCCAGCAGTACCGCATCTTCCATCGGCTTTACGGCGGCCACACAGACACGGCGCTGTTGATGATCGGTGACCCCAAGCAGGCCATCTACGGCTTTCGCGGCGCCGACATCTTTACCTACATTCAGGCGCGGCGAAATGTGAGCGCCCACTACACCCTCGGGCGCAACTGGCGCTCCAGCAGTGCGCTGGTGGGGGCGGTCAACGGCCTGTTCGAGCGGGCCAAGGATCCCTTTATCTACGAGGCGGATATCCCCTTCCTGCCGGTGGAGGCGCAGGGCAAGAGCAAGGCGCTGCTGCTCGATGGCGTCACCGCCCCCGTGCTCCACTGCTGGCAGCTGAGCGGCCAGCCCACCTTCAATCGGGGGGATTACCAGAGCAAGATGGCCCGCGCCACCGCCGCCGAGATCCACCGCCTGCTGACCCTGGCCCGCGAGGGCAAGGCGCTGATCGGCGACAAAGCGGTGAAGGCCGGGGATATCGCCGTGCTGGTGCGCACCGGCGCCGAGGGCAAGCTGGTGCAGCAGGAGCTGGCGCGCCTCGCCATCGCCTCCGTCTATCTGTCGAACCGCGAGAGCGTGCTGGAGCAGACGGAGGCGCGGGAGATTTTGCTGATTTTGCACGCCTGCCAGAACCCGAGCGAAGAGCGCAGCCTGCGGGCGGCGCTCGCCACCGGGCTGTTTGATCTCGACGCCAAGGCGCTCGATGGGCTGGCCAGCGACGAGCGGGCGTGGGAGAGCGCGGTGCAGGAGTTTATGGAGTACCGCAAGATCTGGCACCGCCGCGGCGTGCTGGCGATGCTGCGGGCCCTGCTGCACCGGCGCAATCTCGCCTCTTCGCTTTTGGCGAGCCCCTATGGCGAGCGGCGGCTGACCAACTTCCTCCATCTTGGCGAGCTGCTGCAACAGGTGAGCAGCGAGCTGGACGGCGAATATGCCCTGCTGCGCTGGCTGGGGGAGGCGGTGAGCCGCCCCAACGGGCAGGATGCGGAGCAGGTACTGCGCCTCGAATCCGAGCGGAAATTGGTGCAGATCGTCACCATCCACAAATCCAAGGGGCTGGAGTACCCGCTGGTGTTCCTGCCCTTTATCTGCAGCCACAGAACCGCCGAGACCCCGCTCTATCACGAGGCGGACGAGGCGGGCAATCGCACCATTCTCGATCTGACCGGCGCCGACTCGTCGCTCGCCGAAGCGGACAGGGAGCGCCTTGCCGAAGATTTGCGGCTGCTCTATGTGGCGCTGACCCGGGGCGTCTACGCCACCTGGCTGGGGCTGGCGCCGGTGCGGGCGGGGGCGGGCAAGTCGGAGAAGACCGACCTGCACCACACCGCCATCGGCTACCTGCTGCAAAAGGGCGAAGAGGGGGATGCGCAGACGCTGGCGACCGCCCTGACCGAGCTGGCACAGGCGCTGCCCGGGGTGGCCGTCGGTGAGCCCTCGCTCACCCGTCCGGCCCCGCTGCCGCCAGAGGAGGAGCAGTTGGGCGAGCCGCAGGTGCGCCACTTTAGCGGTTCCCTTGAGCGGGACTGGTGGATCAGCTCCTACTCCGGGCTGGCGGCGCAGGGCCACGGTCACAGCAAGGGTGTCTTGGCCAACCCCGGCTTCGATGATGAGGTGGTGACCGAGGCGGCTGCGCTGGCTTCCGAGCAACCGGACGAGGCGCCCCAGCCCTCCATCTTCACCTTCCCGAAAGGGGCGCGCCCCGGCACCTTGCTGCACAGCCTGTTCGAGACCATCGACTTTCAAAGCGCCGCGGGCGAGCCGCTGGCAGAGCATATCGCGAGTCTGTTGCTGCAAGACGGCTTCGACGAAAGCTGGGCCCAAGTGCTGCAACAGCAGGTGGAGGCGGTGCTGGATACCCCGCTGGAAACAGGCTTTGGCGAGCCGGTGCGGCTGCGGGATCTGGCCCCCGAGCGCAAACAGGTGGAGCTGGAGTTCTTCCTGCCCATGGGGCGGGTGACGGCACCGGCGCTGACCGCCCTCTGCCAGCAGCACGACCCGCTGTCGCGGGGCAACAAGCCGCTCAGCTTTGCCACCGTGCAGGGGATGCTCAAGGGCTTTATCGATCTGGTGTTCGAGTGGCAGGGGCGCTGGTATCTGCTCGACTACAAATCGAACCACCTCGGCATGAGCCCCGCCGATTACAGCCGTCCGGCGCTGGAGCGGGCGATGGCCGAGCACCGCTACGACCTGCAATACCAGCTCTACTCGCTGGCGCTGCACCGGCTGCTCACCCTGCGCCTGCCGGGCTACGACTTCGAGCAGCACTTTGGCGGCGTTTTCTATCTGTTCCTGCGCGGCATGCCGCAGGGGGGCATTTTCCATACCCGCCCGAGCCGTGAACTGGTGCTGGGGCTGGATAAGTTGTTTCGCGAAGGCAGTGAGCTGCCAGCAGCGGGATCCCAAGCATTGAACGAGGTAGAGGCATGAGCGGCACCATGATCAGCACCGCAACCAGCGCAATGATGGTTGAACGGTTGAAAACACTGGCGCTGGCTGGCCGCATCCGCCAGCTGGATCTGCAATTTGCCAGGCTGGTGGCCGACCTTGGCGGCAGCCCCGAGCTGGTGCTGGGGGCGGCGCTCACCTGCTTCGAGCTGGGGCGCGGCCATGTCTGCCTGCCGCTGGAGATGCTTGCTACCGGATCTTTGCGGCCGTTCGGGCTGGATCCCCAGCAGAGCCGGGATCTGCTGCTGGATCTGGCGGATCCTGCCCGCTGGCCCGCCCTGTTTGCGGCAAGCCCGCTGGTTGGTACCGAGCAGGATGAGGGGCTCGCCCCGCGCTGGCCGCTGCGGCTGTGGCACGGGCGGCTCTACCTCACCCGCTACCACGATTTTGAACTGGGGGTGGCCCGCCATCTGCGCGCTTTGAGCGAGCGAGCCGAATGGCCGGAGATTGCCCCGGCCCTGTCGCGGCTGTTTGCCCGCGACTACGGGCTGGTGTTCGCGGCGCTGCTCAAGGCCCGCCTCGCCCCCGACTTCTCGGCCCGCCACTTTATCGAGAAGTATCTCGATCTGGTGTTCCCCAATGAAGTGGATTGGCCCGCCATCGAGGGGCTGCTGGCCAGCGCCCAGGCGGCGAGCGACTTGAGCAAGCTGGATGCGCTGGTGCCCGAGGCGCTCTGCTGCAACGGCCAGAAGCTGGCGGCGGCCACCGCGGCGGCGCGCCCCTTTGCGGTGATCTCCGGCGGCCCCGGCACCGGCAAGACCACCACGGTCGCCAAACTGCTCGCCATTCTGGTGGAGACCGGCCTGCAAGCGGGCAAGGCCCCGGCGATCCGGCTGGTGGCCCCCACCGGCAAGGCGGCGGCGCGCCTCACCGAGAGTATCGGCTCTGCCCTGCAGGCCCTCGATCTGCCCCCCGAGTGGGTCGAAGCGATCCCCACCGAGGCGGGCACCCTGCACCGGCTGCTCGGGGTCATTCCGGGGCGCAGCCAGTTCCGCCACCACGCGGGCAACCCGCTGCACCTCGACTTGCTGGTGGTGGATGAGGCCTCCATGGTCGATTTGCCGATGATGGCGCGCCTGCTCGATGCGCTGCCCAGCCACGCCCGCCTGATCCTGCTCGGCGACAAGGATCAGCTCGCCTCGGTGGAGGCGGGGGCCGTGCTCGGCGATATCTGCAGCTTTATCGAACAGGGCATCAGCCCGGCGCAGGCGGATTGGCTCTCCCGCCAGACCGGCTACCGCTTGCAGGGCACGCCCGCGGGGGCACCGGTGCGCGACAGCCTCTGTTTGCTGGCCAAGAGCTGGCGCTTTGATCAGCACTCCGGCATCGGCCAGCTGGCGCGCGCCTGCAACAGCGGCGATGCCACGGCGGTGGAATCAGTCTGGGGCGCAGGATTCGCCGATATCAGCCTGCACCCCTGGGCCGGGGAGGCCTACGACGCCCTGATTGCCCAGGGGGTGGCCGGTTACGGCAGCTATCTGAAGGCGGCCCGCGCGGGGGAAGCGCCCGCCGCCGTGTTCAAGGCATTCAACAGCTTCCAGATCCTCTGCGCCCTGCGCGATGGCCCGTTCGGGGTGCTGGGGCTAAACGAGCGGCTGGAACTGGCCCTGTCACGGGCTGGCCTGATTGCCCGCGATGGCGACTGGTATGCCGGTCGCCCGGTGATGGTGGTGCGCAACGACCACGGGGTCGGCCTCTACAACGGCGATATGGGGCTCTGCCTGCCCGATGAAACCGGGCGGCTCAAGGTATGGTTTGAGCAGCCGGACGGCACCCTGCGCGCCCTGTTGCCCAGCCGCTTGCCGCCCCACGAGACGGTCTACGCCATGACCATCCACAAATCCCAGGGTTCGGAGTTTGCCCATACCGTGCTGGTGCTGCCCGACAGCCCCAGCCCGCTGCTGACCCGCGAGCTGGTCTATACCGGCATCACCCGCGCCAAGGCGAGACTCGATCTCTACGGCGATCGCGCCCTGCTGGCACAAGCGGTACGGAAAAAGACCGAGCGTTATTCCGGATTGGCGGAGAGGTTGGGGGAGTGATTGATTGGATGGCGGTAAAGGGATTTACCGCTGTTTGATTAGCAAATAATTTATATTTTTACAGTTCTATATCAACCTATGTGATTAGGATTCCTACTTAAATCCTTTATTACTTAGACATGCTTCTATTTTTCCGATTTAAAATAAGAAGACAGCTCAGCCCAATTTAGAGATATTAAAGGTTTGGATTCCGACACGGGAAATTGGATTTGGTTAATCGACTCCCGTCTAATAACATCTACAGTCTTTAAT
>OEQT01000371.1_pt1 | contig 11261 bp, 9 predicted proteins | sample 1539831 | NCBI WGS metagenome assembly OEQT01 (sample SAMEA3891243, study PRJEB23780) | metagenome | biome: terrestrial biome; feature: animal house; material: water of meat washing | place: Italy | collected 2015-05-12 | reverse complement strand
GATTGCTCCGCCGGTTACGAGGACATCCTCTATCACAAGTCCAACGATGGCATTGCCAAGATCACCATCAACCGTCCCCAGGTGCGCAACGCCTTCCGCCCCCGCACCGTCAAAGAGATGCTGCAGGCGCTGGCCGATGCCCGTTATGACGATCAGATCGGCACCATCATCCTGACCGGTTTTGGCGAGAAAGCCTTCTGCGCCGGCGGCGACCAGAAGATCCGTGGCGACTACGGTGGATACCGGGATGACGAGGGGACTCACCACCTCAACGTGCTCGACTTCCAGCGCGACATCCGCACCTGCCCGAAACCTGTGGTTGCCATGGTGGCCGGTTACGCGGTCGGTGGCGGCCACGTGCTGCACATGATGTGTGACCTGACCATCGCCGCCGACAACGCCCAGTTTGGCCAGACCGGCCCGAAAGTGGGCTCCTTCGACGGCGGTTGGGGTGCTTCCTACATGGCTCGCATCGTCGGCCAGAAGAAGGCCCGCGAAATCTGGTTCCTCTGCCGCATGTACGATGCCCAGCAAGCCCTCGACATGGGTCTGGTCAACACCGTCGTGCCGCTGGCGGAACTGGAGCGCGAAACCGTGCGCTGGTGCCGCGAAATGCTGCAAAACAGCCCGATGGCGCTGCGCTGCCTGAAAGCCGCCCTCAACGCTGACTGTGATGGTCAGGCGGGCTTGCAGGAGCTGGCGGGCAATGCCACCATGCTGTTCTACATGACCGAAGAGGGTCAGGAAGGCCGCAACGCCTTCAACGAAAAGCGTCGCCCCGACTTCTCCAAATACAAGCGGAACCCCTGATGACACTAGCCCTGTATCGCTATCAACTGCCTTTTACCCAGCCACTGACCTTTCACGGCAAGGTGGAGGTGGCGCGAGAGGGGCTGTTGGTGCGCATCAACGACGGCTGGGGGGAAATTGCCCCCCTGCCCGGCTTCTCGAAAGAGAGCCTGCAACAGGCAGAGGCAGAAGCCCTTGCCACGCTGGCGGCCCTGGCCGCTGGCGACACCCCGACCCCTGTGCTGCCGTCGGTGCAATTTGGCCTCGACTGCGCGCGCCGGACATGGCCCGAGCAGCGCAACCCGCTGCCGGAGCCCTATCCCCTCATTCAAGGCTCCCCCCAGGAGCTGCTGCGCAACTGGAAAGAGTGGCTGCACCGCACGCCCGGCAAGGCCAAGCTGAAGGTGGCGCGCTACCCGATGCGTGACGAGCTGGCGCTGATCCGCCTGCTGTGCGACCGCCTCCCCTCCCTCAAGCTGGTGCTGGATGCCAACCAGGGCTGGACTCGCGAGGAGGCGTGGACCTTCTGCGGCCACCTCGACCCGAATCGCATCGAGTATCTGGAAGACCCCTGCGCCGACTTTGCCGACATCGCCTTTGTCGCCAACCGCACCGGCATGCCGGTGGCGCTGGACGAACTGCTGGCACAAGGCAAGCCGTGGGAGCCGATCCCGCAACTGCGCGCGCTGGTGCTCAAGCCTACCCTGCTCGGTTCACTCGCCAACTGCGAAGCGCTGATCGCCCGCGCCCGCGAACTGCGGCTCAAGGTGATCATCTCCTCCTGCTTCGAATCGGATCTGGGCCTGAACCAGCTGTTTCATCTGGCGGGCGAATGGGCACCGGAACAGGCCCCGGGCCTCGATACCCGCCGCTGGATGGCAGGCAATCTGCTGGGGGAAGATGGCAAACCGGATCTGAGCCGACTGGAGCAACTGTATTACCGTGATTGACCCCTCCCGTTCACCCGAACAGACACCTTGCCCGGTACGCCACCGGGCAATCACAGCCCCGAACCGCATTGCCATCCACACCGCCTCGCCTCTCAGTTACCGCCAACTCGATGCCCGCCTCAACAGCCTGTGCCAACAGCTGGAACAAGCCGGAGTGCGTCGTGGCGCTCATCTGGCGGCGGTGGTGCGCGGTGCGCTGGAAGATGTGCTGCTGGCGTGGGCCTGCGTGCGCAGCGGCGTGGTGTTCTGCCCGCTCAACCCCGCCTTTCCTCTCGAAAAGCAGCGCGAGCTGGCGGTGCAACTCGATGCCGATGCCTTCTGGTCGGCAGGGGAGATCCCGGCAGGCAACTGGCAGCCCTTGCAGCTCGACTTCACGCGCGAACTGCCAGCAAGCGAGGAAACATGGCCGCTGGCATCGACCCAGCTCAACAACATGATCCTCACCTCGGGCTCCAGCGGCACGCCGAAAGCGGTGGTGCACCGGCTCTGCAACCACCTGGCCTCGGCGCGCGGCTCTGCCACCCTCATTCCCCTCGATGAGGCCTGCGGCTGGCTGCTCTCCCTGCCGCTGTTCCATGTGGGCGGCTACGCCATCCTGTTTCGGGTCTTTCTGGCGGGCGCCACGCTGGTGCTGGATCAACGTGAACGCTCCCTCAAGGAGCGGCTGGAGTGCCAGCCCATCACTCACCTCTCGCTGGTGCCAACCCAGCTCTGGCGCCTGCTGGCAGAGGGTTTTGATCCCGCCCGTACCCGCCTGCGCGAGCTGCTGCTCGGTGGCGCCGCCATCCCGCAGCCGCTGGTGAGCCGCCTCTGCGCCATGGGGCTCGAACCCAAGGTGAGTTATGGTCTCTCCGAGATGGGCAGTCAGGTCTGCACCGCTATCCCCGGCGATGCAGGCGTAGTTGGCAAACCGCTACCGGGACGGGAAGTGTGCATCAGGGAGCAGGAGATCTGCGTGCGCGGCGCCACCCTGTTTGCCGGTTACTACCGAGATGGCGAGCTGGAACTGCCCCTCGATGACGAGGGCTGGTTTCATACCCGCGACAAGGGGAGGTTCACTGCGGCAGGGGAACTGCTGGTAGAGGGACGGCTCGATAACCTCTTTATCTCGGGCGGGGAGAATATCCAGCCAGAAACCATAGAGCAGCGACTGGTAGATCATCCCGCTGTCGCCCAGGCGCTGGTGGTGCCGGTGCCGAGCGACGAGTGGGGGCAACGCCCCGCCGCCTTTATCGACTGGCACGGCGAGCCGGTTCCCGACTCCGAACTGGCTGCCTGGATCCGCAGCACCCTGCCCGGCTTTATGGTGCCCGACCACTGGCTCCCCTGGCCCGATCTTGGCGGCAATCTCAAGCCACAGCGGAAACAATTTCAGAATATCATTAGGTCGCAATAATTATTCATGCGACAAAAACTGACACCACGGAGCCATCCAAATACACATATGACTCAAAATAAAATGCTGGTGGTATCAAAATCCTCCTCCTCAGTCTGAATAAGTGAGAACGATTACATAAACGGCCTTTTTTTGCACATTTTTTGAACCAAATTAATTGGCTGTAGTACCATACCCTCCACCATGCATTTAGTAGGAAAGCTAACCATATGATAATAAAAGAAATTGACGATTTATCATTATTTGAACAAAGACTGCATGGTGGTAAAATGCACTCCTTGGCAGTAAGACGAGTCACACATGAGTAACAGAATTTATAAAATTGCAGAGGATATCTTTTTCTCCGCTGCAATATTCCGAATCTCGAAAGGGGACAAGGACATCAAGCTCAGCAACAAGGAAGCCGAGCTACTCGAAATGCTGTGTGATGAGGCAGGCACTGTCATTCCAAGAAGCAAACTGCAGGATGCCTTGTGGCCAAATCAGGACAATACCGATACCAATTTGAACCGGCAGATACTCTCGTTGAGAAGAAAGCTGGAATCCTTCGGCTTAATGGATGCGATCGATACCATTCCACGGGTTGGCTATATGTTTTGTGCTCCGATTGAGCTCGCTGGGGAAAGTGAAGAGCCAGCACCAGCGGAAGAAATTCATGCGCCGACGCCTTCCCCTGCACCTCAAGCCAGGCGGCAATATACTCGCCGCAAATATGACCGATATTTCAGCCCAAAGCGTATTTTGCTGTTTGCATTGCTGCTGGTCTCGCTGACTTCACTAGCCCTCGTCATTTATAACTATGCGACAGCAAATACACTACGCACTATCAATTTAGGTCAGATTTCTCTCTATATGACCAGCGAGACGGAAAAAGCACTGAATGTGAAAATAGATTCACTGACGCCCTTGATAAAACCTGTTTCACGTAAAGCTGATGAGCAGATTTCAATTCTGGTTGGAAAAGAAGCCATCAGCTATTTTTCCATCAACAATAGCAGCAGGAAATTATCCGAAAATATCTTCCTGTTGCGTAGCGGTCACCCGGTGGCCGAAGAAGTTCAATGCGTTATCACAACCATGAACCAGCAGGGAAATAATGTTTCCAACAACTATTACAATAATCAAGAAACCACAGTCAGATATCACAGAGATTGTCAGGCACCAGACAACTGGGTAGAAATGACCAGAAAGAGTAAATATATTGTGACCATGAACAGAGAAATAGTAGTGGCCACCGTGATAGCCACTGACAATCAGGGAAAGACGCTGTTCAATCTGGATTCTGTTGGGGATCTGGAGCGGGATAATGGCGATATTTCGGTCGAGATAAAAAATACCATTGTCAATTTCATTGACCAGCAGGCGCTGACCAATAACGCTATGGTCGCCACTCTGGTCGCGGCGCTAACGCCCCCCAAACAAAAAGCCAAGTTCATTCAATTGCCCGGAGGTATTTACCTTTCCAGTTATCTAGGTGGCGTCATCACCTGGCCCAGCCATGGCAATACAAAAGTCATCCAGCGCAATGACTTCTGAGTTTATTCATAAGCAACGATGAAATTGGCGACGGCAGAATAGTCGCCAGGCTGGATGTTCTTGGCGGTCAATGCCGCCGGATGTCCTTCAACCCTGGCAAAAAATTGAAGCTCATTATCTGCCGCACCACCTAGCAGATAGCCGCGGGAGGCACTACCCAAATTCAGAGGTGATTGAGCCACGTCATACAGGCGGATGCCTGCCCCCCTGGCAATCCCAGCCGTGAATGCCAATCCGCCGCTTAGTTCGGTATCCTGCGAGCCAGTAAAGGTCACCTTGGCCATGCGGAAAATACCCGGCTTGCAATTGGTCAGACGAATGGAGAACGGCACTAGCTCCGCGACTCCGTTGGCATAGAGTTCCTTCACATCAACTACCCCCATCTCGACCTCCTGATCAAGGGATTCAGGGGAAACCACACAGGGCTGATCGATGATCCTGCCATGGAGATGGACCGTATTGCCAAGCAATTCCAGATCATTGCTGGCACGGGGGGCTGCCGTTACCCCCAACAACGGGTACAGCATCAAGCCTATCCACAATGTCCGTAGCATAAAACATCTCCTCATTGGAACTCGGCAACGATGGTGGCTGTCGCATAGAAATCGCCCGCCGGAATATCTGCACCTGTCGGGGTTACCGGTGCAGCGATAAAGCCCCAATCACCGATATTTCCCTGCATGGAAACCGGATAGAAGGTATTCAATTTCAGCTGAGAACCATCCAGCTGTTTGAATTTTATCCCTAAATCGGAAATAACATTTCCACCTTGATAGCCATCCCGAGTTGTCCGCAGATAGTCTTGACTGAAAGAGGTTGGTTTTCCAGAAATGCCAAGATTGATCTTCAAAGCATCCCCTTCGAAAACACCACCACGGCATTGAAATGTCAGAGGGACCGTCTTTTCAAAGTTATTTCCATCCAATCCCGAGCCCGGCAAATCACCAAACTCTACTTCAATAGTCTGCCCACCATTGATCACGCACTCTTCTGGTACATATAAAATTGCAGATGTAATCGTAATTCTAGACATTGGCAAACTATTAAAGTCTGTAGTTGTAGCCCCTAGACGACCATACATCTCTACAACTTGACGATCTGATATTTGCACACCATTAATTATTTGTTTTCTCACGCGAAAAGTTACCTTTCCACGGCTACCGCTTTCGAAATTATTTATTCTTGTCTCTTTCCCTTTAGTACAAGAGTAATTTGGGTAATCGTTACTTTCATTCGGAAATGGGGCTGTAACAAATTTTTTCTTCCAACCGGCTATCCAAATTTCGACTTTCATATCCAAAAAGTCATTTAGTTTTACAAAACCATCACCAGCTTGAGGCAAGCCATCCGTCATTGTTGCTTTATAGTACACTGGAGATTGTGGAATGCTTCTATCTGGGCAGGTAACGATACCTGAGTATTGCCCTCCCAAATTCCACTCAAATGCCTTGGTAGTAAAACCAGGTCTGTTTTGAATGTCAGCCTTGTCCAACGATATATAGTAATCATGGGTTGGGTTAGGCGTCACATAGCCATTTGCCAATGCCGTTCCTGCCAACAGCATAAGACTTGAACAGAAGATAGAACGTAGCATAAGGCTTACTCGCTCTTCACGGCTTTACAGGCATTGCCTGTGCACTGGTATTTGATATCCATATATCCGCCGTAGTCATTGACATAGCTGATCACAAATTCATTGCCCAGGGTTTCCGGGATAGTGACCGTCAGCTCTGACTTGGGAGAAACCATAAAGGCGGAGAAACCCTTGATAGTGGTCCGCTCCTTGCCCTGCGGATGACCTAGGCCCACGTAGGTGATGTAGTAAGGGGTCGGATTGTTGACCTTGAGGGCCTTGCCCTGCTTGGTGATCAGCACCTGATCCTGCCAGACTGCCCCACGCTCGGGCAGAATGGCCTCGGGGCGGTAGAACAGCTTGATCTTGGACTGCACGGCAATCTGCATCACGTTGCTCTTCTCGCTCTTGGGCGGGATCTCGCGCAGGTTGAAGTAGTAGATGGACTCGCGATCCTTGGGCAAGCTATCGATGGCCGGCACACTGGCGATGCGCACGATGGACTTCTGGTTGGCATCCACCCGCTGTACCGGCGGCAGCACCACGAAGGGAGAAGAGATCTTCTGGCCTTGGGCATCTTCAATCCAGGCCTGCGCCAAGTAGGGCAGCTTCTGGTTCTCGTTCTTGATGTTGAGGCTGATGGACTTTGCGCCGCCCGGATAAACGGCACGAGTACGATCCAGCACAATGGCGGCACTGACGTTGAGTGAGGTCATGCCAAGCGCAGCCAGACAGATATAAGAGAGCAGCTTTTTCATCGGTATCCCATTACTTGCAAGTGAGAGTCTTCATCGACAGATCGGTTACTTGTTGCGGCGCCACTATCTTGCACTGGCGGGCCCCGCCCCAGGAGAGTTCAAACGCTTCATTCGGTTTCACCCCGGTCAGATAGACCAGGCCATCTTCATCCACCACCGAGAGCACACGGCCGGAATCCTTGACGACGGTGGCACCAAACGGCGGCACTGAGCCATCGGGTAGTCTGACACTGGCCAGCAGCTTGAACCCTTCCGCAATTTCGAAAGCATTATACCCAATTGCGCCCTCGGTCAGGGTCCCCTGCTTGATGGCATTCATCGCATCGATGTCGTCGCTCAGCTGATCCACATCGACCCGGGTGTCGCTCTTGCGATAGTCGGTCATGTCGCTGATCACCGCGACGCCAAAGCGGTTGGTCACGGCGCGGCCATTGTTGAAAGAGACGCCGGAGGTATTGTCGGTATCCACCATCATACGGGTACCGCCACGACGAGTCGCCTGGTGCAGGGCTGCACCGTGCTGGGTCGCCGTCAGACCGCCACGCAGGCTGGCACCAACCGAGGTGTATTCGCTCTGCACGCTGTAGGCATTGAGACTGACCGCTCCGATGTCGCTGTTGTGGTTGTAGTAACCCCGCGCCACGGCGTGGCCATTGCTCTGCACGCCCGCCCCCAGCTGATAGGTATCATCCGGTCGACTGTAGTCCTGATAGGTGGCCAGGTGAGTCACCTTGCCGTTGGAGGACTGTACGCTGTATCCCGCGCTCTTTCTGTCCCCTATTGGCACGCTGAGGGTCAACATGACGCTCTTGTCATCTTCGTAGTTCTCGGTCTTGGTCTTGTAGGCCGACACATAGACGGAGACATCCTTGAAGCTGCCGATGTTCACGTTCTTGTTGATAGTGAGGCCGTAGCGATCCTCTGCCTCGTGATCCCAGTAGGTTCTGTGGGTGTAGTCCAGATAAACAGTCAGCGCCTTGGCTGCATCCTCCGCCCAGAAGGTCTTGTTGGCGGTGATGGTGTAGAGCTCCTTGTCACCCCAGGTATTGTAATCATCGCTCGAGGTCGTAGTGTTGTTCTCCAACCGATCCTTGTTATTGAGGAACTGCGACATGGTCATGAAGTCATGTTGGGAGAAGCGATAACCCGCGAAGGTGATCGAGCTGTTGTATTCATCAAACTGCTTGGCGTAGTTCACCCGTACCGACTGGCCAATCTTGGTCGACAGGCCCGGCAACTTGGCGATGGACTGGGTCAGGTCGGCGGAAATAGCGCCGAAGGCATAGAGATCACGACCGATACCCAATCCCATGGAGTTGTATTCACCCGCAATCAGGCTGCCGCCGTACAGCGACCAGGAGTTCGCCACCCCCCAGGAGAAATCACCGGTCACAAAGGCAGGGCCGTGCACATCGTGCACCGAATCCGTCTGTTCGGAAGGTGCACCAACCGCCAGGTTGTATCGGACATAGCCAGGGCGAGTCAGGTAGGGAACGGTTGCCGTGTCTACCTGGAACGAATTGACACTGCCATCTTGCTCCTCTACCCGCACATCAAGGCGGCCGCGCACCGAGCTGTCCAGCCCCTGGATGCGAAACGGGCCCGCCGGCACGTTGGTTTCATAGATGATCCGGCCGGACTGGGAGATGGTGACCTTGGCGTTGGTCTTGGCAATACCGCTCACTTCCGGCGCATAACCCTGCAGACTAGGCGGCAGCATGCGCTCGTCATTGGCCAGGTTGACGCCGGTATAGCGGAAACCATCGATTAACTGGGAGTTGAGCTGCTGCTCACCCACTGTCAGCTTGGCGGCCATGTTCGGCAGCGGACGATAGGCATAGATACGGTTCAGCTCGGTCGACGTCCGCTCATTATCACCCCAGTAAGAGCTGGCCTGATAGTCACCCCGCAGACGCCAGGCGCCGTAGTTGAACCCCAGCGTACCATAGCTGCTGATGTTGTGATTGGAGTAACCATCGCCTTCGTTGACCTGGGCATTGATGTTGTAATCCAGCATCATCCCCGGGATCCCTTCATCCCATTGCTCGGGCGGAATCCAGTTGGGATCGCTGTACTTCATCCACGCCTGAGGGATGGCAATGCGCAGCAAGCCGTTACCGATATCGTTCGAGATCACTACGCCGTCCAGCGCCAACAGGTTGGCACACTGGCCATCGTGCCAGGTATCGATCTTGGCGATGGCCTCGTCGGTCAGCGCCAGCTTGGGGATCACGTCTTGCGGCAGGCAGGCCACCCCACCCTTTCCCTTGCCAGTATCGTTCTCGTAGAAAGGGATTTTCTGCAGGGGCAGCTTGTTCTTGTTGACCTCGATCTCGAGGTAGTAGTCGCCGGGCAGGATGTAGCCTTCGTCGGCAAACTGGGAGAGGTCTATCTTGGTCCGATCATCCAGATCGAGCGCATCAATATTAAACTCCGTTTCTGCCCATGCGTGATTTGCCACCGCCATCAGGCCGGGCACGCATAGCATAAAAGCCATTTTTGAATAATGTTTTTTTCTCACAGAGTCTGATGTTGAAACGCTCATATTTTCACTCTAGGAATTGCATAAAGGTCTCACGTAATGAGGTATCTACACTAAGCAATTGGTTTGCTTACATATAATTGAGTTCTAACAGCGTCGTACTGTCCGGAAGAAACAGCTGACTGCTGATGAGCCCCAAATTGAATTCCAGATCACTGTTGACGATATCCGAGACAATAAAGCGCTCACCGGATACCTTGTGATATTGGCCGTTATTGAGAATGCCCAGCTCATCGCTCATGGCACCACGCACGGACATGGAAATAAAAGGCAGTGATGCCACCGTCGCCCCGTCAACCTGACAACCGCTGATTTTCAACGTGCCCGGTTGCTGAGCCTGCAGTGGAATGCTGCGCAGCACCTTCAGCGTACAGCCCGATTCGGCTAGTCCATCCGTGAATTCGTTGGCGTGGACTGATCCCGCCATCATCACCAGCTGCAGCACCATGGCCGCCATCATTGAAGTTTTCATGATTAGGGTTCGATGTGAGGAAACAGAATGTGTGAAGTTGTGGTGGCTCGCACCACCACAACCCTTGTCACACGTTAAGGCACTCTATTACTCGTAGGAGAGAGTAAAGTTGGTCACTGCAGTGAAAGCACCGGCTTTCAGCGGGTTGGTGTCTTGTTTTGCATAGCCTTTCAGCACGGCGCTAAAGGGCAACTCGTTGTCACCGTTGACCAGGCCGAAGGCGGCAGTCGGGGTACCCAATACGATCGGAGCACCGCCCGGAGCGGTCATCTTGATACCGGCACCAGCGGCGTCACCACCACCGATCACCAGCAGGCTGGAATCTACCGGGTCTTTGGCACCGCTGAAAGTCACCTTGACAGCATCTTCGGCGTCGGAGATTTCACAGTTCAGCAGCTTGATGCTGAACGGCTTGGAGTTGGACTCACCACCGTTGGCCAGCTCTTTGGTGCTGATCTGGCCCATTTCAACTACCTGGTCAACAGACTCAGGGGCTACAGAGCAAGGAGCGTTGATGATTTCACCGTTAAAAGTGACTTTACCGGAACCGGCACCACCAGCAGCAAAAGCGGAGCCGCACAGCAGCATGGAACCAACACCCATAGCAACCAGAATCTTATTAGCTTTCATTCGTTTATACCTACATTAACGTGTGTTGTACTGCATCACTCCAATCATGCTGGAGTCACGATATTAAGTGATGCCGCGATATACTGCACAGCAACTGTTGGCGTTCGCCTCTCATTAAGCCGATGAGAGGTCATGCCAATAATAAACTGTGCCTCTTCAGGTTTATTTAAATAAGCAAAAGCAGCACACCGCATCAGGGGTAGTTCCCGCTACACCTCAACTGCACAACTACATACGTCCTTGTCGTCTGTGCAGAAAGCCGCATTCCGCTTTTGCTTGACGAACAAATTAACGACTCGTTTGATGCACATCAAATACATTTTGATTTGTATAAATTTTTTTATAAACACACTAAAAACAATGACTTAAACCAACAGTGAAACATAAAGCGATATCATGAAATAAATAAAGTTCATATAAAGGACATCTATTGCAATATTGTCAGACTGTGAATTCAAAGTCGCACACAAAATTTCAACAAGAACACAACAAAGATAATCTATCTATTTTTGACAATAGTTATCAACCACTTCATAAATCGCCCCCCTAAAGAGGTAATCAGGTAATCAGGTAATCAGGTAATCAGGTAATCAGGTAATCAGGTAATCAGGTAAT
>OEQT01000352.1_pt1 | contig 11669 bp, 8 predicted proteins | sample 1539831 | NCBI WGS metagenome assembly OEQT01 (sample SAMEA3891243, study PRJEB23780) | metagenome | biome: terrestrial biome; feature: animal house; material: water of meat washing | place: Italy | collected 2015-05-12 | reverse complement strand
ATGCCCTGATCCAGCGGGATCAGGGCCAGCAGCCAGCATGCAATCAGAAGCAGGGCTGTCTTCATCGCGGCCTCAGTCGGCAGACGGTGCCGGTTTGACCAGAGAGAGGTAGTTGGCATCCATCTTGAGGAAGACCCCCAGCAGACGGGCACTGGCGCCGTAGAAGCCAAACCGGTCGGCGGCGCGACAGGCGCTTTCGAACTTGTCAAACCAGCCCAGCAGATGGCCGTGCAGCAGCGCTTCCTGCTCGTCGAGCCAGCGTTCCCGCTCGGCCGCGCTCTTGGCTTCCGCCGCGCGGATGATGAGATTGCCCATCAGATCCAGCTCGATGGCCAGATGGTCGGCAGGCTCTTTGTATTTATCGCTGACATTGATGCCGAGGCGATCGAGGCGGGCCTGCATCTCGGCCATCGGGGCCTGCATCAGCAGCTTGGCATCGCCACGGTAGAGCGATTCGTAGGGCAGGGCGCCCTGTTTGGGATCCACCAGAAACAGGCCGGCGAAGTCGGCGGCGAGTTCCAGCTGGCGATCCGGGCGCACCAGCAGGCGGGCGATGGCATCGTTGAGCTCGGCCACGGCTTCGCGCATCGGATCCAGGGTGGAGAGGCTTTTCAGGAAGCTTCGCACATCATAGGTGTCATATTCGGCGATCTGCTCATCACTGAGTTCGGCGGCGAACAGGGTGGAGAACCACCAGTAGAGTTCGGCCCGGCGTTCGCTGGTAGCCATAAATTCCTGCATTTTTCCTCCGTGGATGGCAATCGGGAGCCTTGATGGCTCCCGATTCTAACGACTTTAAAAATAAAGGAAACTCAAGGGGGCGCTTTCGTCCCCCCGGGGTCAGAGTGCCGGGAACATGGGGTCGATGCCCTTGGCCGATTCCGGCGCGCCGAAGGCAGTGACGGCGGGCGCCTGTCCGCGGAACTTCTCGATCTCCACCAGCGCGGTATGGGCCGTGGTGGCCTGCGCCAGGCTGGAGGAGCCGATGTCGGCGGTCAGCACGTTGGGATCGCCGTAGGTACAGAGAGTCCCCACCTTGCCACCCTCTTGCGGGCCATACCAGGCTCCTTCCTGAATGCGCACCACGCCGGGGGCGTAGTCATCGCTCACCACCAGCCCGGCCAATACCTGACCGCGGCCGTTGAACACCCGCACCAGATCGCCGTCCTTGAGGCCGCGGGATTTGGCATCCTGCGGATTCATGTAGACAGGCTCGCGACCCTGCACCGTGTAGGTGGCGCGGTAGTTGTCGGAGGAGCAGAGCTGGCTGTGCAGCCGCTTGTCCGGGTGGCAGGATTGCAGGTGCAGCGGGTACTGTTTGCTGCCCGGCCCGCCGTGGGAGCGCTCGTAGGGCTCGATCCAGACCGGGTGGCCCGGGCAATCCCCATAGCCGTAGTCGGCGATGGTCTTGGAGTAGATCTCGATAAGGCCAGACGGGGTACCGAGGGGTTCCAGATCCGGCTCCTGACGGAACGACTCGTGGCGCACCCAGGGTTGGCCCGCCGGGAAGGTGACGAAGCCTTCGCCGTGCCAGAACTGGCTGAAACGGGGCAGACGGATGCCGATGCCGCGACCCTGCAGGCGGGCGTCGTCATAGATGCTCTGGATCCACTCCAGCTTGCTCTTGCCACCGGTGAACTCGGCCTCGCGACCGAAGCGACGGCAGAGATCGGCGAAGATGTCGTAGTCATCGCGCGCCTCGAACAGCGGCTCCACCACCTTGTACATGGCCAGAATGCCCGCGTTGGAGTGGGAGCCCCACTGCTCGATGTCATCCCGCTCATAGGTGGTGGTGGCGGGCAGCACGATATCGGCGAAGCGGCAGCTGGCGGTCCACTGGTGATCGATGCTGACCACGGTTTCCAGCTTGCGCCAGGCCGCGACCATCTTGTTGCGATCCTGCTGGTGGTGGAACGGGTTGTTGCCGCAGAACACCGCCATCTTCATGTGGGGGTAGGTGATGGTCTGGCCGTTGAAGGCGATCTGCTTGCCCGGATTGAGGATGCAGTCGACGAAACGGGCCACCGGAATGAATTTGGAGTAGCCCTTCCAGTCGCCGTCATGGAGCGGCTTGACCCCGGGAATGACCGAGCTGAAACCGGACATGATGGGGCCGCTGGAGGTGATGGTGCCCGCCCCGTTGTAGTGCCAGCCAAAGCCGTAACCGCCCCCCGGCAGGCCGATCTGGCCAATCATCGAGGCCAGTACCACCAGCATCCAGGCGTACTGCTCGCCGTGGTGCATGCGCTGCACACACCAGCCGCCGATAAGCTGGGTGCGGCCGCTGCTCATGGCGCGGGCCAGCTCGCGGATGGTCTCGGCTGGTACGCCACAGATGGCGGCGGCCCACTCGGCGTCCTTCACCTGACCATCGCTGGTGCCCAGCAGGTAGGGCAGGAACTTGTCAAAGCCGGTGGTGTAGTTCTTCAGGAACGCCTCGTCGTGGCGCTTCTCGCTGTAGAGGGTGTGGGCGATGCCCAGCATCAGCGGCACGTCGGTCTGCGGATTCAGGGTCACCTGATCGCAATTGAGGTACTTCTGGGTCTTGGATTTGACCGGATCGACACTGATCACCCGGATCTCGCCCTTGGCCACCTTCTCTTTCAGCTGTGCCCAGTAGTCGTAGACGCTGTGATCCGGCACCAGCCAGCCCACCTGCAGGTTCTTGATGGGATCGGAGCCCCAGATAACGATGGTCTTGCTGTGCTCCAGCACCAGCGGCCAGGAGGTCTGCTGCTCGTACACCTCCATGGCGCCCGCCACGTGGGGCAGGATCACCTGGGCGGCACCGGTGGAGTAGTCACCGGCCTTGGCCAGATAGGTGCCGTGCAGGTTCATGGCGCGTCCCAGCATGGCGCCAGCGGAGTGCAGCTTGCCCACCGACTGCCAGCCGGAGTGACCGGCATAGAGGGCGCTCGGGCCATAGGTTTTCTGCACCCGCTCCAGCTCGTGATAGAAAAAATCGAGCGCCTGGGACCAGGTGACCCGCACGAAGCGGTTCTGGCCGCGTTCGCTGGTGTCGGACTGGTGGCCCTTGCGCAGCCAGTCCAGCCGCACCATGGGGTAGCGGATGCGGGAGGGGTTGTAGACCACTTCACTCAAGGCCTTGAGCATGTCGGTGGGGTGCTTGTCATGCTCGAACGGCAGGGTCTCGACCCAGCGGCCATCGACCACCCGGGCACGGAAGGCGCCCCAGTGGGAGCCGGACTGCACCAGCTTGTCGCCAGACTCGGCGGCCATCACGGCGCGACCGAGCAGGGAGGGGCCGATCAGGGCAGAGGCACCGCTGGCCAGCAAGCCACCCAGAAAACCACGACGGGAAATATTGATCATCTTGTTATTCCTCTTTCGAATCCGGACTTAGTGGCTGCCCTGACCACCGGTATCGGCGGCATGGTTTTGCAGGTATTTGAGCAGGGTGCGCTCCTCTTCCTTGCTCAGGCGATAGTAGGCAGACATCGCCTTGAGCCCCGAGATCCAGCCGTTGGCAGTGAAGTGAGCGGGATCCGGCGCGCCGTGGCAGGAGTTGCAGGTGGATTTGTACATCTCGCCGGCGTAATCCCAGATCGGCTTGAGCGAGGACTCAAAGCCCTTGCCATCGACCCAGGCCTGCACCTGAACCTGTTCCCACTTGATATGGGTGGCGCTGTCGGTCTCCTGCTTGAGCACTTTCTCGCTCGCTTTCAGTTCGTCACGGATGGTGGCGACGAAGACCCGCTTGCCCATGTATTCGCTCAGCACCCGGCCCTTGCCATCGCTCTCGCGCCACCCTTCGATGGTCACCTTGAGGCGATCGCCGCTGCGGTCTACGACGTCGATGCGGGAGGCGGGCAGCAGTTTGCCGACCGGGTCGCTGCTCTGTTCGCTGGCATAGAGATCTTTTTCACCCAGGTTGTAGAGGGTCTCGGCGGCTGGCGCCTCTTGCGCGTCGTTGACCAGGGTGGCGTAAGTGGCCCGGAAGCCCCCCGCCATGTTGGGCAGTTCGTGGGCGATGCCCTTGTGGCACTCGATGCAGTTCATGTTCTTCGCCGCCGCATCTTTCATCGCCAGCGCTGCCGCCGGGGACTGCTTGGCGTGATCCATGTTGTCGTAGCTGTGGCAGGACTTGCAGGTCTTGGAGTTCTGGCTGCTCATCCGCGCCCACACCTTCTCGGCCAGATGCAGGCGCCGGTCCTCGAACTTCTCCTGGGTGTCGATGCTGTGGCCTATGTACTCCTGATAGAGGTCGTTGGCCGCCTCCATCTTGCGGGCCACCTTGCCGACGAAATCCTTCGGCTGATGACAGTCGGTACAGACCGCCTGTACCCCTGAGGCATTCTTGAAGTGGATGGACTCCTTGTACTCCGGATAGACGGTGTCTTTCATGGAGTGGCAGGAGATACAGAATTCGAGGCTGCTGGTTTTCTCAAAGCCGTAGTGCAGGCCGACGGTGCCCGCGAGGGTGACGCCGACGCCCACCAGAAGCAGCGCCAGTACCGACCAGCGACGGCTGGGGGTGCGCAGGAAGTGCCACAGTTTTTTCATCATGCTCTCTCACATCACTTTTTTGATGGGAGCCATGATAGGGAGGCGTTGTGAACAGGGCTGCCGCCACAAATTAATGAAATAGGGGTATTTATGACAAAATGTGAATAGAATAATCCTCCCTTGTCGACCATCGTGAACCCTGCCCATGAGCTACCACATTCTGGTTGTTGAAGATGATGCGGTTACCCGCGAGAAGCTGACCGGCTATTTCGAGCGGGAGGGCTATCGGGTGACGGCGGTCGAAAACGGCCAGGAGATGCGCGCCGTGCTGGCGGAGCAGACGGTCGATCTGGTGATGCTGGATATCAACCTGCCGGGAGAAGATGGTCTGCTGCTGACCCGTGAACTGCGGGCGCGCAGCACGGTGGGGATCATTCTGGTCACCGGCCGCAGCGATGCGGTGGACCGGATTGTCGGCCTCGAGATGGGGGCCGACGACTATGTCACCAAGCCGTTCGAGCTGCGGGAGTTGCTGGTGCGGGTCAAGAATCTGCTGTGGCGGATCTCGCTGGCGGCCGCCGCGCCGAGCGAGCCTGCGGTGGCTGACGATGCGGTGCGCTTTGGCCCCTGGCGTTTTGACATTCCCCGCCGCCAGCTCAGCAAGGACGGAGTGCCGGTGCGTCTGACCAAGGCCGAATATGAAGTGCTGGTGGCCTTTGTCGCCCATGCCGGGCGGGTGCTCAGTCGGGAGCGGATCCTGACCCTCATCAGCCATCGCGGCGATGGCCCGAGCGATCGCACCATAGACGTGTTGATCCGGCGGCTGCGCGGCAAGATGGAAGCGGATCCGCGGGATCCCCAGCTGTTTGTCACCGTCCATGGTGAAGGCTATCTGTTTGCCGGCGAGATAGCCTCCTGACCCCGTTGCGGCGGCCTTGACCTGTTTGACCGGGTATCAGACCGGCGGGCGGGTATCAAATTGCGGGCAGTCGTCGCCAATCTGGTGCCAGGGCGCCTTGGAGCCGACAAAGATGTGAAACGCGGGCCGCTGGCTCGGCACATCGTCCAGTACCCCGAGGCGCAGGTTGATCTTGCCGCTGCTGCTCTTCTGGCTGAACAGGCTGGAGCCGCAGTGACGACAGAAGGCCAGGGTGGTCTCTGCCGATTTCCGGTAGCGGCCGATGGCCTCTTCCCCCTTCACTATGGTGACCTTGTTGCCATCCAGTCCGCCGACCGAGGCGTAATCTCCCCCTGAAAACTTGCGGCATTCGCTGCAGTGGCAGTTCCCCATATAGTCGAACTGATCCGGCAGGGTCAGGGCGACGGCGCCGCACAGGCAGCTGGCATGTAACTCTTTCATCTCTTCTCCTTGAGTGTGCTGATCGGATTTGGAACGGCTATTCGACCCGATAGACGGGACGAAAAGCGCCATCCGAGAGGGAATCTGCGGGGTCGGCCAGCGGTGCAGACAGCGTCAGAATGGGTGGCCCCATCACCCGCGGGCACTGCTCGGCATTGGCATCAGGGTGTTGCAGCAGGCAGACCGCCTGAGCGACCGCAAGGCGCCCCTGCAGCCGCATCTGATCGCTGTTGGCGGCGAGGATCTTGCCCCGGCGCAGGCCCCGCTGTACCCCGTGGCTGAAGTAGGTGCTCAGCACCTGGGGCCTGTCGAGATGGCGCTGCGCCAGCTCGTTGACCGCCACTTCGGCGGCGATGGCGCCCCCCACCAGATAGTCGAGGTCGGGATAGCGGGCCAGCGTCTGCTGCACCAGCGTGCGCTGGATTTCCCGGCTGTTGTCGCCGCGCTCGGTGGTGACCAGCTTGATGGCGCTCCCCTTGATGGCATCGGCAAAGCCCGGCTCGACGAAGTTGTTGCCGCCACTTGCCTGCGGGCCGGGGAAGAGGGCGACCGAGACCGGCTTGCTGCCGGCGGGGTGACGCTGCGCCAGCCAGTGGCCAATCTGCCAGCCCATCTGGTACCAGGAGACCCCCACCTTGGCCTGCACCAGACCGCTGGGCAGATCGTTGACCAGCCCAAAGACCGGCAGCGGCGTGACCTTGATGGCCTCGCGCAAGCCCTGATAGCTCACCGCGCCGAGCAAGATGGCGTCGCTCCCTTCCTGCACGCAGCGCTGCAACTGCTGGCGCTGCTCGGCGAGGGCGCCATAGCCCCCCGCTTCGTGGATCTGCAACTTGACTCCCAGCCGCTTCGCCTCGTCCACCATGCCCTGATTGACCGAAAGCCAGTAGGCGTCGCGCAGATGGGGGTAGAGGGCACAGAGGGTCAGCGGTTTGGTTGCGGCGGCGGGTTCCTGCCACTGCTGGCGCAGCGGCTGGCCGCTGAATTCGCCGCCGGGCCAGATATCGACCGCAAAGGCGAGGGCGGCGCGGGGAAGCATTAGCAACCAGATCAGCAACAACGGGGAGAGATAGACGCTTCGCATGGTCAGGGGTTTTGTTAAAGTGTTGGGCCATATTATCCGGTCAAAGCCGACCACAACCAAGGGACTTCCCGTGAGAATCTTTTCCGGCCTGGGTGGCAAGTTGCTGCTGGCCTTCTCCCTGATGGCGTTGCTGACCCTGAGTGCCTCCCTGCTGGGCTGGGTGGGGCTTAGCCATCTGCGCCAGCTGGAGCAAGGGGTGCAGCAGACTCTGGCCGATCAGGAGCTGGCCCGCACGCTCTCTCGCCTCAGCGGCGAGATCCAGAGCGCGTCGCGGCTGCTGGCCACCGCGACCAGCGAGCAGGAGCGGGAGCATCAGGGACGCTTGCTCACTCTGCAGGGGCAACAGCTACAACAGGTGCTGGCGCAACTTGGCCGTGGGCAGGGTTCAACAAGCCTCGATCAGCTCAGTCAGAGCATCATCGGCAATCTGGGCCAGCAGGGCTGGCTGGTGGGGGAAAGGTTGACCCTGATGGCGCAGGGGGAGGCGCAGCGGGCCCGTCTGGTGGCGGCGGCCGGGCAGATCGCCGAGCTGGCGCGCAGCCAGATGGAGAACGCCGAAACCGTGATGGTGGCGGGATTGGGTTCCCTCTACCAACAGCAAGGTGCGCAGGCGACCCGGACGCTGGACCGCCTGCTGGAGCAGGATCTCGACTGGCTGGAGCAGATGACCGAGCTGCGTCATCGCACCCTGATGCAGCAGCAGCGCATCGAGGAGATGTGGCGCAGCGAACGGCAGGAACAGTTGCAAACGCTATTGCAAGAGGGGCAGCGGGAGCTGGCCATCTTGCAACTGCGGGCCGGGGCGGTGACCGATCCTGCCCGCCGGCAGGCGGTGGAGCAGGCGCTGACCGTGCTGGCGCAGAGCGACAAGCTGGTGCAACTGCGCAGCGACTGGCTCGGCAAGGGGGAGGCGCTGCGGGTGCTGGCCAATGCCAATGAAGCCCTGATGAGCAGCCTCAACCAGCAGGTCGGTGAGCTGGTCAGCCGTGCCCGCGATTCGCTGGGGCAGAGCCAGCAGGCGCTAAGCCAGCGCCTCAGGCTGCTGGAGCAGGCGTTGATGGCCATTGGCCTGCTCACCCTGCTACTGCTGATGCTGCTGATGTGGCGCATGGTCTACGGCCGGATCGTCTGGCCGCTGCAACGGGCGGTGGCGGGGATGAGCCGGTTGGCGCGCGGGGATCTGGCCCCCCTTGAGCCGATCGCCAGCACCGGGCGCGATGAGCTGGCGGAGCTGGGCCGGGCCCTGCAGGTGTTTCGTGACAATGCGGTGGAGCTGGGCCGCTATCAGCGCGAGCTGGAGTCGCGGGTCGAGGAGCGCACCGGCCAGCTCAGCCACGCCAACGAGCGGCTCAATGAGGAGGTGGAGAAGCAGCGGCAGGCCCGCGCCGAGGCAGAGCAGGCCAACCGCGCCAAGTCGGTGTTTCTCGCCACCATGAGCCACGAGATCCGCACCCCCATGAACGGCATTCTGGGCGGTCTGACACTGCTGGAAGATACCCACCTGAGCGATACCCAGCAGCGCTATCTGGCCGCCATCGAGCACAGCGGCGAATCCCTGCTGGAGATCCTCAACGACATTCTCGACTACTCCAAGATAGAGGCGGGCCATGTGGAGGCGCGCCGCGAGCCCTTCCCCCTGTTCCAGCTGGTGGATGAGCTCAGCGCGTTGTTTCGGCCAAAGGCTGCGGCCAAGGGGGTCACCCTGGCGCTGGAATATGCGCCCGGGCTGGCGCCTGTGGTCGAGGGGGATCTGGGCAAGCTGCGCCAGGTGCTCGGCAACTTGCTCGGCAATGCGGTCAAGTTTACCGCCCGTGGCCAGATTACCCTGACGGTGGCGCCCCTTGTCTGTCACGGCCCTTGCGCCGAGCCCTGCATCCGCTTCGTGGTGCGCGATACCGGCCCCGGCATTCCGGCCGATGAGCAGGAGGCGGTGTTCGAGGCGTTTCGCCAGCGCAAGCGTGATATAGGCCATCAGGGCGGCACCGGGCTGGGACTGGCGATCAGCCGCAAGCTGGTGGCCGCCATGGGGGGCGAGCTGAACCTTGTCAGCGAACCGGGCAAGGGGTGTGAATTCAGCTTCAGCCTGCCCTTGCAACGCTCGAGTGCCCAGCTGCCTGCCGAGGCGCAACCGCTGCACCTTGGCCAGTCCCGCGACATCCTGCTGGTGGAGGATAACGAGATCAACCGGTTGGTGGCGCACGGCATGCTGACCCGCCTCGGCCATCGCGTCACCCTGGCGGAGGATGGTCGCAGCGCGCTGGCGCTGGTGACCGAGCGCCCCTTCGAGCTGGCGCTGCTCGATATCAATCTGCCCGATATGGACGGCATGACCCTGCGCGAGGATCTGGCCGCCATCAGCGAGGAGATGCATGAGCGGCCGCTGCCCGCCATCGCCATCTCGGCCCAGATGTATCCGGAGGATATCCGCCACTGCCTTGCCGCCGGGTTTGTCGATTTTGTCGGCAAGCCGGTGCGGCTGGCGGTGCTGGCGAACGCCATAGATCAACTATTTCGGCAAGAAGGGGCCTCTATCGAGCCGCAGGTGCAGTTATCAGTAGCCGTGCCCCCAACTAACCAGCCCGAGTGGGCCAATCCGGTGCTGGATGCCGATCTGCCCCTGCTCGGCATGGCGCGGATCCGCCAGCTGGTCGCGCTGTTTGAGTCGCAAGGGCGGGTGTTGGTGGATAAGTTGGCTCAGGGTGAGGGAAGTGAGCAACGTCAGCTGGCGCACAAGCTCAAGGGGAGTGCGCTGGCGCTGGGGTTGACCGAATTTGCCAGCCACTGTGCGGCTCTTGAGGCGGGAGGCGGGGAGCCTGCGGCAATCGGGGCGCAATTTGACGCGGCGGTGAGCGGGTTGCAGCAGTGGCTGGCGGCCAACAGGGATGCGCCGTTCTGATCCCTGCTGGCGATGCACAACGTTCAGAGGGGGCCAGCCCCTGCGCCGTTATTCGCTCTCGCGAAACAGCACCTGCTTGCACTTGGCACAGACCCATTCCCGGCGAAAATCGGTCAGGTGCACCATGCCCACCTCCAGCAACTCGTGGTGGCCGCAGTGATAACAGAAGATGATGTCGCCATCGACTGATTCAGGGTGGGCCGCCAGATATTCGGCTTTGGTGGGGAGCTGCTCCCACGAGGTGGTGGGGAGATGTTTGCGTTGGCTGGTGTAGTAGACCCAGTAGAACAGAAAAAAGACAGCCAGGATCACGAATGTCAGCAGATGGTCCATCTTGAACTCCTCCGGTTAGGTGCAGCCCCTCGGATGCATGGCTGCAATCAGCTCCATCATCATTAAATTTGTTTCGAATGAATATGTTACAGGATGGATAAAGAGGGCGTTGTGATCCCCTTCGGGTTTTGCCCGCCCGCAGCGGGATGAAAAATGTGCCGTTTGGCGGAGCGGCCAGGGTATTGAACGGGGAGGGAATCTTGTTTTTTACAACATAAATTCAACATTTTTTTAGGTGGTTGGACTGTCTCTTTGATCCAGCTCACGTTACAATGCCCGCGCCCACTTCACCTAACGCGCAAACGATTTTCAGGAGAGAAACGGATGTTGAAACGTGACATGACCATCGCCAATTATGATCCGCAATTGTGGCAGGCCATCACAGACGAAACCCGTCGTCAGGAAGAGCATATCGAGCTGATTGCGTCTGAGAACTACACCAGCCCCCGTGTCATGGAAGCCCAGGGCTCCCAGCTGACCAACAAGTACGCCGAAGGTTACCCCTCCAAGCGTTACTACGGTGGTTGCGAGTATGTGGATGTGGTCGAAACCCTGGCTATCGAGCGCGCCAAAGAGCTGTTCGGTGCCACTTACGCCAACGTGCAGCCGCACTCCGGCTCCCAGGCCAACAGCGCCGTTTACATGGCTCTGCTGCAGCCGGGCGACACCGTACTGGGCATGAACCTGGCCCACGGCGGTCACCTGACCCACGGCTCTCCGGTCAACTTCTCCGGCAAGCTTTACAACATCGTGCCTTACGGTATCGATGAGTCCGGCAAGATCGACTACGACGACATGGAACGTCAGGCTGTCGAGCACAAGCCGAAGATGATGATCGGTGGCTTCTCCGCCTACTCCGGCATCGTTGACTGGGCCCGCATGCGCGAAATCGCCGACAAGGTCGGTGCCTACCTGTTCGTCGACATGGCCCACGTGGCTGGTCTGATTGCCGCTGGCGTCTACCCGAACCCGGTTCCCCACGCTCACGTGGTCACCTCCACCACTCACAAGACCCTGGCCGGTCCGCGCGGTGGTCTGATCCTCTCCGCCGCTGACGACGAGGAGCTCTACAAGAAGCTCAACTCTGCCGTCTTCCCGGGTGGTCAGGGTGGCCCGCTGATGCACGTCATCGCCGGTAAAGCCGTTGCCTTCAAAGAGGCGCTGGAGCCGGAGTTCAAGACCTATCAGGCTCAGGTCGTGAAAAACGCCAAGGCGATGGCTGCCACCTTTATCGAGCGCGGTTACAAGATCGTCTCCGGCGGTACCGACAACCACCTGATGCTGGTTGACCTGATCGGCCGCGAGCTGACCGGTAAGGATGCTGACGCTGCGCTGGGCAAAGCCAACATCACCGTCAACAAGAACTCCGTGCCCAACGACCCGCGCTCCCCGTTCGTCACCTCCGGTGTGCGGATCGGTACCCCGGCCATCACCCGCCGCGGTTTCAAGGAAGCCGAGTCCATCGAGCTGACCCACTGGATCTGCGACGTACTGGACAACCACGACAACGATGCCGTGCTGGCCACCGT
>OEQT01000334.1_pt1 | contig 11992 bp, 13 predicted proteins | sample 1539831 | NCBI WGS metagenome assembly OEQT01 (sample SAMEA3891243, study PRJEB23780) | metagenome | biome: terrestrial biome; feature: animal house; material: water of meat washing | place: Italy | collected 2015-05-12 | reverse complement strand
ATTTCAGTAAGGAGCATACTAAAAGTCTTAACAACGTTAAGTCTGTTATTACTCGCAACATATCTAGCACGCGCAAGTATTTAAGGGGGCTGTTTGTTAAATACGACCGCCTGCGTTTTGTTCGTGTGGATGTCTGGCACAACGGCTTAAATACGGACACGGCGATTGAAGACGTTATTCGTGACAGGGGGCTTTATATTAATGTAGCTTCACTGGACGTTAGTACAGTGTTAGGTTTCATGTGGAGGCTAGACCTTACTCGGGAGTTCCAGTATCGACATCAGTTTGTCTTTGTCGTAGCTGAATCGGAAGAACTTGCTGACGTCGAGTTAGGGGAGCGTCTATGCGGGGCTTGGAAAAAGATTGTAGGGGATAAAGGTGGCTATGCCAATTTGGCTAGTCGGCCAAGAGACCTCGATAACGGTTGGCTGTTAGGTGACTATCGTTCCATTGGGCACGATGAGATTGCCAAACAGACGGCGCTAATAACCATGATACTGAAAGATGCTGGCAGTGATGAAAACCTACTGGCAGTATTACCCCAGCGCCCTCACATCTTTGGGCGCGGAAAACGTCCTAGTCTTACTCGTATACTCACTGAGGTAATACGGCAGGGCATGGCTAAGAATTAAAAGGGAGATAACTAATAGTGAATAGCATCGTGAGTGACCAGCAGTACATTGACGAACTTTCGATTATGATGAAACGCCAGCGCGCGTTAACTGCGCTAAACATCGCCACGGCGATTAAATCAATCAACCCTGCTGCAAAGTTAGATGAGATACGGAAAGTAGTTGACGTTAGTCAGCACGCACTACTTGAAGCGTCTCGAAATGCCTACGGTACGACCACCGCCGAGGTATGCAAATTCAAACCGCTGTTAAGTGTCGACATGCTGAACCCTGCCACTTCAGTACCTGTTAGCTATTTCTTAGCTTCGGGTAAACTGGCAGATGCATTCTCTAATGCAGTGGCTCGCATTAATGGTGCAATGATTCAGACGCCTATCTACGGATACATCGATCAGAACGGGCACCAGATACTCGCGGTCAGCGGCCGTGGCAACGCAAAGGGTGATGCTAAGCTCCGCCTTAGGGGAAGTGTCGATATTAGAAAAATGCCTGGATACAAGGAAGTGTCGCTGGAGGAGATTCCTTTCGACCGCATTCGCATCCTTATTCGAAACTAAACAAAACGCATAAAGAGAGAGGGCTTAGCCCTCCCTCTTTTTTTTTGCCTATGCGCCAGACTGCGATTGCAGGATTGCCAATAGCTCTTCATTCTGCTGACGAGCCGCCTCCAGCAGTGCGGTCGTTTCCTGCAACTGTTGATAGATGGTCTTGGTTGCGCGGATAGCAGATACGCGCGTACGCTCCATCTCGACACCTGTCTCGTGACTTACAGCCCCAATGTAGGGAACAGTAACCGTTTTGACTTCGGTCTCTACACCAACGTGTTGCTTAACGATGTCTTTTAACAGCACCTCGATGTGGCTAGTCGGTACATCCGCCATCATCAACCCCAGCTCCATCACGATGACTTTGTTGGCATACGCCAGTCCGTCACCGCCCGGATAGGATTTAATGTAAGTACTGGGGATATACTTCTCGGTATAGTCCGCTCCTTCCAACACCACGATAGATGCGCCTAGCTTTGCATCTTCTTGGTAGATGGCTTCACTGAGTCCGGCAGGCTTGTAATAAGTCTTAAAGACGTCAATGTTGCGAAGCTGTAACTCTTCGAAGCTACGGATGGCCGTACACTTGTAGACTGCCGTATTGGAAATCTGGAAAGGCTCGTACACCAAGAACACGCCAGCGGTGTGAATAGGCGGTACTCGCGGTATACGCTTACGTTCTTCGGCCATCAGTTACCTCCTAGCCGTTATTAATGCCGAGTGCTCGTTCCATTGACAGGCGAGACAGAATGACGTAACTTACATCACCATGGGAGAACCCAATGTACATCAAGCCGTCACGATGGATACGTGCATACTGTTGACCGATAAACGAATACTCGTCCATCTGCTCAGCAGTAATGGTCGCTTCCACGAGCTTAATTACCCATTCAACCGTATCCTTTTCCATACGATTGAAGTCGATGGCTTTAGTATCGAGCAGTGCGTAGTCAGGGAAGAAGTCAGTGATTTTAAACTTCTTATCACGGTTCTCAGGACCACCTACAAACGCGGCGGCCAGGGACTTGTACTGGATACCTGCGGTGAAAAGGTTCTTCACAATGTGGGTAGCTGGCTGATACTTGATAAACTTCGACAAAAGCTCAGGCAGACCATCATATGGTACAAATGGGCTGTAAAGCGACGCTCTTGGTGTCGCATCAGGTACAGACCGTCTGTGCCAGAACGGGATGATCATAAACTCGGTGCTGGTAAAGATATCGGGGAAGACAGGGACCCAGTCCTCACGGTCAAAGTCAGAGTTTTCCAAGATATGGTCAGCGATAGCATCCTTGATAATCTCAAGGTTATTACCTGCTGCGCCGTAAATAGCAACCGACCACGTAGTCATCAACGTGGACTTAGGGTCTTCGCGATCGTGCCAGAGGTAATCCTTAGACACCAGGTAGGTGTAAGGTTCGCCTTTGGTCACGGTCTCAACCTTTCTGTGATGGTCCGGTACGTTGAAGGAAGCCATGGCTTTCTCAACATCAGTACGGACTTTCTGGAAGGTGTCGACCGGGTCTATTGGGGTGATTACGACGATCTGATAGTCGTCGTATTGAGAGCGGAAAGCGCCGTCGTTAAACCAGACGCGAAGCTTGTTAGTCTCAGAGGGGTCATCCAGACTCCAGCTGATATAAGCAGGCATCCACTGGCCACGCGCGGTAATCATCTTGCCGCACTCGAAGTTCTTCACGAGGGCACCGAATTGTGCCAAGAAGAGGGTTTGGAATGCTTCTGCATCGTTGCTGATTTTACCGGCAACGGACTGGTCGAAGATCCACTTGGAGAGGGTAAGAGTGTGTTCGGTGTATTTCACCGGTGCTTTGATAGTAGGACCATCATCGCGCTTGCTAGTGAAACTAACCAACTCCAGCCCTGGGGCTTTAGTGTACTGATAAAAGCCCTTTTCGATAGCGTACGTCAAAGACTTGTTGGACAATTCCCCCAAGTCAGAAACGTTCTCAGGCTCGTTGTTAGCGAGTGCCTGAATTGTGACAAATCCTTTCATTGTGTACATGACATTACCGCCCTTGGGTAGACTATACATAAAATGAGGTGGGCATGGGCTTATCAATACTTAAGCTACTCCTCCCACACCTCATCGACTTTGTTGCGAGCCTGCTTAACCCCAACAAGCCGGGACCCACTCTGGAGCGAATGAGTATCTTGCTTAACGTGTTGCTCATAGTTCTACTGGGTTATTTGGCAAACGGGGCGTGGACTGTTCATGAACAGCATGTTGAGACACGCTCAAAGTTTGAGGTTACGGAATTGAAAAATAAGCATCTCGAAGAAGGTGTCGGTGAGTACAGGGATAAAAACGTAGCCTTGGCGGCTGAGGTTGAACGACTCAAATCTCAACTGGCAGCATGTGTCCCCACTGCACCAGTATTGCCAAAACCTAAACCAACTCCAGTGAAAAAGCCGGAGGTTAAAAAGAGTACAGCTGTGAAGCCGCCCGTGGAGGCTGATCGTGAAAAGCTGATAAATGACATCAACCACGGATAGCGGGGTAAATATGAAAGTCTGGGTCTTGTTGTTGACGTTAACGGCCACCGGCTGCGTAAATGCACCAGCACCGCGGCCGGAGCCAACGTACTGGCAAGGTAACCCAACTCCGTTAAAGGAGATCGCTAAGCGTGCTGACGAGCTTAACTGGGCATTGCTGTATCTGTATGCCTACGTTAAGACATTCAATGAGTACGCCCTGCTTCACGGATGGAAGCGTCCAGACACAGCACCTTTGTGTCGCGGTGGAGAGTTGCCGGTAATGCCGGGACTCCCCAAATTTATACCTAGGGACGACAGCGCGGACCCAGCCTCTTTCGAAAGGGAGTTGGTTGAGTACGTTAAAACCGTTCGTAGGCACTACCGTGACGGTGAGGTGATGTTGAAGGATTTTGAAGAGTCACAGCGGAGAACCTGCCTTTACTAATCACCTAGGGGGCTTCGGCCTCCTAGGTTTTTTATTACTCTTGGCCGCATTATATAGCATTAAAGAGGGGAATCTCCATGCATGTAATTCCGAAGATTGTGTCTAGTTTAGACATAGAAACTGCTGGTACTGGCGAGAATGCCTACATCGCCTCTATCAGTTTGGCGAGTTGGGTTGTTAAAGATTTGAGCTTCTTGGGTTACTGTGACTATCTGATTGGTTTTAACGACCCAATGCAGACTGGGCGTCAAAGAGACGACCGTGTAATAGACTGGTGGAGAGGTCTTGGTGATAACCCACCGGACCGTCGTGCTTACGATATTTTGAATAACGCTCGCGGTAATCTGATGGACGGTCTGCAAATGGTAGACAACTATCTGTACCGCATCAATAAAGAAGATAACTTGAAGTTAGGTGAGCATGTCATTTTCTGCAAAGGTCCTGACTTTGACCCAGTTATCATCCAGAACGCTCGTAAGCAGCTCGGTGTGCGTTTTTATATGCCGGCCCGTATGCTCGACAGCAGTAGAACTGCGGAGCGCGTAGAGAGCTGCCTACAGATGCCTGCGGTCGACCGCGTTAAGTTGGGTAAGGTTAGCCCTTACAACGAAATCATCGATCATATTTCTGTGTGCGATGCAATCTTCGAAAGCTTCCAAGGCGCACGTATGTATAACACTCTGATGGCCCTCTCCGGAGCTGGGCTTGACGACTACATGATGGTGGCACCACATGAAAAGGATTAAGTACAAATACGGCGTTATCTACACCGACGGTGGTTATCGCCAGCATGACCAATCAGCTGGCGCAGGTGTAGGTATCCACGGCTATGCGTACGATACCATTGAGGCAGTTCGTTATGCTAACGTGCCGGTACTCGTAACGCCGCTTGGCTATGCCGAGAAGCCGACTGGGATTCAGCTCAAAGACGACACGTACAATCCAGAGTACAAAGCCTTTGACCTGTCACTCACACTCAAGAATGACAAAATGCAAGCACCTACTGCGAAAGGGTGGGAAGGTGCTGTTGTTATTGATGGTTGGGTTGGTCATGGTTCGCCGGTCTCTGCGCAGCGGGCTGAACTGCTGGCGTTCGTCAATACCATGGAGTGCCCGGAAGTTGAGATTGAGAATCTCATCGTCTGGTCTGATAGTCAGTACTTCGTAAACGGGTATAACCGTGACGCAGAGGTATGGCGTGAGAACGGCTGGCGTAAGGCTGACAAATCACCCTGCCAGCACGTAGACCTGTGGGAGAAAATCCTGGCCATCAAAGCCGAACGTGGTGAGACGGTTAAGGTCGGTAAGATAAAAGCGCATGATGGACACTATGGTAATGAGTGTGCTGACCGCAATGCCACCTATGGCGTCTCTACGGCTATGAACGGGCACTTGGAGAAAGACAAGTGGGTCATTACCGACTTCAACAACCAAGAGTACTGGAACCCATCTAAGTCGATTCCTGAGATACTCCGCTTGAAATGGATTTACGACCTGACTGGTCGTGATATCTACGAGTGGAGCATCAACAGCATTAAGCCGCCGGAAGACCCGACCGCGCCATACAAGCCTGAACAGGGTGGGTGGTATCAGTACTTCTTTGGTGACCACAACAAAGACAAAGACTCGGTAGAACTCTTGGGGATGGCCGACCCAGAGACGATGTTGGGTGTTGCATTTGTAAAGGGTCGTGTTGAAGTAATCGACAAAATCTCTGAGTACCACGAATCTGTGATGTGGAAAGATGTGAACAAGATGTATCAGTACGATACGATGCATCTTATTAACGTCTCGAACGTGGTTAAGCCGAAAGTGCTGTGGGAGATTGAGAACGTTGGTATGGAAAGCCTTTGGCTGCGGAATCACCGTAACGAGGTCATCTCGATTACCGACAGTCTGATTTCCATGGTGCAGCGTCCGCCTAAGCTCAGCTACCGTGCTCTGGAAGAAGAGGCTGCACTCGTCCAGATTCTTCGCTCTGCTATGGCGAAGATTGACGTCATAGCAATGCGTGCGACCACTGATGCTCAGATATTCGTTAACATGCCTGTTATTGTCGAGGACGTGACTGACAAGTTCTACGACTACGGTACTGATAAGAAGGGTGAGACTACCGTCAAGATGACTGACTTCTACGACGCCGTATCTAAGTCAATTGAACTCGACGTTAAGAATCATCTTGGTGGTCGTACTCGCGTTATCCTTGGTCGTAACCTCGAGATTCCTCCACGCAACCTGATGAACAGTCTGTGTGGTGAGAACCCGCGTGTGTACATGGTATCATGGCAATTCAGTAGCAAAGTCTTCCGATATGCTATGATGATTACCACGGACACTGCTTACAGCATCTGGGCCGGTGTCTATCGTAACTACCGCCACATCATTAGTGAGTGCGATAATGTCACTGATGATAAACTCGGAGTTGAGCAACCACTTTACCCACACCGGATTACAGACCCGGTCGCTGGCAAGATAGACGTTAAGGTACTTTCTGACATTATAGCAAAAACGACTAAAGTCGAAAAATAAGTCAGTTATATATTATCCGGGTGGAGTAATCTGCTCGGATAATTGTTTTATGTATTATTACAGGGCAAGGTATGCAATACACCCCGGCTATTAGTGAGCTTATTCGTTATGGGAATCGCACAATGAAAAAATATGTAGTTGAACTCAATGATTTGACCGTTGCTGTGGTAGAGGGATTTTGGAAACAGATGCTGCGCAATGGCGTTATGGGCTGTAGCTCTGACGTGAAGTCGTTCTTCTACGAGTGTTATCTTGATGTACTCGAGAACTACGTAGATGGTGCTATCAATAGCAACACGATGGCCGGTGACTACGCAGAAGGGTTGGAGGTGTTTGCTGAACGCATCATCGGCACCGACATGACTTCCCTCATCGAAGACATCGCATTTATGAAGGTGCGTCGCCTGCCCATCGGTGAGCATCTGCACGAACTGACCAAGGACTTGGATCCGGAAGACTACGGTCTGTGGCATTCTGCACTGGTCGAAGCGTTCGTCAAGGCCATGCCGTGCGAGGACGACTTCCAGAGCATGGCGGCGGCCATCTACAGCGACATCGATGATGTTAAAATTATCGACCTGCAACTCATCGACCATATCCACTATGAGTTTGCCGACCGTCTGATGTATGTCTACGTAGACAACGACGATGATGGCGATGATTCACTGACATCTGAGCAGCTCAAAGACATCCAACATCGTTATGACCAACGGTTGGAAGAGATGATCCTCGATGGAGATATCAAGGACGTTACAGAAGGGCGGGCAGAGAACATCAACGTCGCTTTGCTCAATGTTCTCAAACGTCTTGCAGAGGAGGCTCTGGAAGCCACTGGCTACAAAGGTGCATAAAGAGAGAGGGCTTCGGCCCTCCCTCTTTTTTTTGTCTTTACTTGCGCTTGGAGATCTCTTTGAGCTTCTTCGAGGTATCGGACAGGGCAGCGCCCATCACCATTACCTGACGCTGTACAACTGCGTAGAACTCGATCCACAGGGCGGCACGACGTACGATGGTAGCCATGTCTTTGGTGACAGTAGCGCTTACTTCTGGGAAGTCCTTATCGCCGTTAGCCAGTCGAGTGAACTGCTCGATACGGTCAACCAGAGCCAGTACGGATTTCTCCATCTTCTCCGGGCCCGGGATACGAGACAGCACTTCGAGTGCCTGCATGCGCTTGTTGACGTCGGCCACATCTGCAATGCGGGCGTAGGCTACTTTGAACTTGATCTGGTCACTGCGACCATTTTTGTCAAAGCAACCGGCCAGTTTCAGACCGAGCGGGTCAATACTCTCATACAGCATCGCGCTATCAACTTTACGCGGGGAACTACCGCGTACCATGGAAGGGTTGTTGATATAGGTACTGAAGAAGTCATTGACTGGCTTGATGACCTTACTTTCAATTTCGTTAGCACGTACAACAAGTTCGTTTAACACGTCCAGGTATTCATTGAAAGTAACGTTCAGACCACGGGGAGCAAATACCGTGATTTCACCCAGTGCCATGTAGTTGTTGTTGTTCAGCCAAGTAGCAATGGCCGCTTCCAAAGGAGGGGTTGCCAGTGCTTTTGGGCGGTTCTCTGCGAACATCGCAGCGATGCGACTACGGGTAGCGCTGAACACGCTATGGTCAGCTGGTTGGAACATGCGTCCTACGCTGGACGCAAACTCAGAACCAGCCTCTACGATGCCCTTCACCATGTCACCGCCGATGGATTCCAGACCAGCGATAGTAGTTGTTTCATTTGCGTGCATATGGACTTCCTTTAAAAAATACTTGTTGGTAGATTATTTGAACCTTCGTCATTAACCATTGGAGATAGAGATGGCTGGACCGTCTAATACTAAAACTGCTGCGTCTATACGACCGGCACATAACGCGTTCTCACTGCTGGATCACCAGACAGGGCGCTACATGCGGGGTAAGAACAATGCATGGTATCTCAATGGCGGCTTGCATCATATCATGGGTTGGTGCGGTCGCGGTAACACCTTCAAAACTGCCGTCGCTGCCTATGTAAGCTTGGTAGTTGCGGTTCGACAGATGGTCGAATGGTTTGAAGTGTTCGATTCTGAGATGTCGTTTAACTACGAGCGTCTCAATGACTTCCTCCACAATATCCCGGAAGCTAACGCAACTCTGGTACAGCGTGGCCTGGATCCCATTTATGCCGAGGACATGATTAACGAAGGCAAGTGGAACATCACTACTCTCGTTGAGCAGTTGGGTGATGAATGGTGGAAGTCTCGTCGTGATGACGCAGAAGACCGCGTTAAGACCAAAGAGAAAGATATGCGGGTTACCCCGTTCTTCGAAATCGATGGCTCTCAGCGCAAAACGACCAACCCGTGGATTTACCTCGTGGACTCCTTCACTGAACTGAAGGTGGCTTCCGTTGAGAAGATGCACGACAAAGTCGTGGTTGGTAACAGCGACCTGAACACCGAAGCAATGAAGTCCGGTGCTGCTAAGTCGCAGATGATGGCTCAAATGCCTATCGTGACTGGTCGTGGTAACTACTTCGTATCACTGACGGCTCACGTTGGTGACGAAATCAAGATGGACCAGTATGCACCGAGCCATCGTAAGCTGGCCGGTCTTAAGGGTGACCTCAAGCTCAAGGGTATCCCTGAGAAGTTCACCTTCCTCACCAATAACTGCTACATGGCCACTGCCACAGCGCCATTGTTGGATGACCAGAAGATGCCGAAGTTCCCCCACCCGAACAAAGAGCCTACTAAAGGCGATACCGACCTGCAGGTCGTACGCTTTGAACAACTACGGGGTAAGTCCGGTCCGACTGGTTATTTCCTCGATTTGATCTTCTCACAGGCCGAGGGTCTGCTGGTAGGTCTGACCGAGTTCTACTTCATCCTTGAAATCTGCAAAGGCTACGGCTTGGATATCAAGGGTAACAACATGGGCTTCCGTCTGGATATCTATCCGGAACTGTACTTCACGCGTCGTAACGTGCGTGAATTCTTGGCGTCCGATCCGAAGTTTGCACGCGCTATGGCAATCACTGCTGCCTGTGCCTACATGCACTTCTTCTGGATTCGTCATCCCGCCGAGATGCGCATGTCCATGGCAGACCTGTACGAGCGTATCAAAGGCCATGGCTACGACTGGGAAGAGATTCTCTCCAACACTGTCGAGTACTGGTACTACGAGGATATGGCCGACATCATCAACAAGCCTACCCTCACCGCCTACACGATGCAGAAAATGGCATTGGGAGAACACCACGCGACCTACCTCAAGACTCATCCCAAGGAAGTCAAGGTGGCGCCTATTACTCACAGCGCGGATGCCAAAGTCAAGTCTGACGACGAGATCTTGGTTGACTAACGCAAGCTTTAGGAGAGCGGGGCTAGTCCCCGCTAATTGCTATGACGAATGACGATATAATCCATCTGGTTAATACGGCATTACGTGATGCTGGGCCGGTTGGGGATGTGCTCACCCAGGAAATTTGTAGTGGACATGGCCGTCAGGGAATCGACCCTGGAGAGGTTCCTTGGGACACGTTAGTTAGTTCTATTAACGCAAGTCTGCTGCGCTGGCTGTGCATGAACAACATGCTATTGAAAGAAAGTCGCGTTGACATTGGCGCGGCTCGGGATGCGCTTTGCTTGCCGGACCGCAAGAGTTACATCAAATACTGGATTCAGGATATCTCCACCTATTACATTCCAAAGGCAAAGGAGATACTTCAGAACGCGGAGTAGGTATGAAAAACCCCATTTTTGATAAAATCGCAGATTCCATTACCGAAGGGAACTGGTTTCAACAATCTCTGGCTGTATTGGCGTTGGAGCGATTGAGTGAAGAAGAGCACGATCGCCCTATCAATATTGCCATAGTAGGTGACCGCAATATAAAAGACGTCAAAGCGGTCATGACGCATTTAGTTTCTTTCCTTCGGTACTTTGAAGACCCTGACTACTATCAGGTATTCACTGGGGATCGGGATGGGGTAGAGTCTATCGTACGTAAAGCGTGCGAGGCTAATAAAGTCAGCGTTAAAACTGTAAGTCAGGCGGATGGCGCCTATACTGAGGTTGATCGTAAAGACGCTGAGAAAGAAACCAATGACCAGTTGGTGGAATTGTGTGATGTGATGTTGGTCATCACTGGTGGGTCTGATAAGTCGACAGTTTCTATGTACAACAAAGCGAGGGCGGCAGGCCGACTCGTCTCTAAACGTATCGTGGGAGCCAAGAAGAAATGAAGCCAGAAACCAGAAAGGCCGTTGAAGCCTCCATCCATCGGCATCTTAAGATGATAGACCCATCTGGTGTAAACAATCAGATTTATACCGAGATATTCAAAACACTCGATGATAAAGGGTTGCTTAAAATCATCGAGAGCCGCGTACCTATTTTTATTCCGCCCAATTCTCCGGTCTACATCGACCCTTACAAAGTTGCCGAGCTGGCCAAGAAAGAGTTTGGCTATGAGTTCTGGCAGCACGGTTGGTTGACCGACCCCAAAACGGGGATTATCTCCAAGACGAAGTTTAAGCACATGTTTATCGAAGTGCCTATCCGACGTCAAACGCAGATGATCGAAAAGAAAATCTCCATCCCCAAACATAACCGTACGATCGATAAGTTGACCCATCAGCCCACCGGTGACTCCAAGAGTTCGGGTTTCTCATTCCCGCAGTCTTATATCATGTTCTCCCAGGGCTATGACCAGACGTTGGGTGAGTTCCTGCAAGACCGTGGTGGTAACCTTAAGGCAATGCAGGTAATCGACCGTAACATTCGGGCCAACGGACATTCCTCACGGATGTTCCCTGGCAAAGCACAAACCAAAACCAAGTCTGTTACTACCGGCGGCATCATCTACAAGTGTATGCATCTGGGTAACAACATGTAGGGATTATCATGAACCATCTGAACTATGCAATTGACATCATTTATCAGCGTCTGGAGAACGAGTTGATTCAGTATGCTGACTCGGCAGACAAAATCTCCACGTTTACCAATATCCTGGATGAGATTGGTATTAACATGGCGGCCGTATTGGACATCCGTACCACCAACACCTACACCGATTACATGGGTAAGTTGGATAACGTGTGGAGCAGTCTGATGATTGACTGCGGCATGGAACTGCAAGTTCGGATGGAGAGTGAGGTTCCTGGGTCTTACGGTGAGCTTTGCGACATCATTACTGTCGCCGCCCAGCGGGTAGCTGGCTCTATGCTGGTTCCTGAAGACTGGGAAGTTGACCCCGCCGTCGAGGATGAAACCATCGACCACTGCACAATACTGCGTGTCATCGTCGGTTACGCTGTCCCGCTTTTAGCTGGTCGTATCGGTGAGCTCATTGAAGC
>OEQT01000323.1_pt1 | contig 12177 bp, 22 predicted proteins | sample 1539831 | NCBI WGS metagenome assembly OEQT01 (sample SAMEA3891243, study PRJEB23780) | metagenome | biome: terrestrial biome; feature: animal house; material: water of meat washing | place: Italy | collected 2015-05-12 | reverse complement strand
CAAACTCCAGTCCATCAGATACTATCTTCATTGGGACGAAACAAGTCCAACCAACTAACCGAATCTGAGGAATGCATCATGAACACCACCAAAATCCAAGTAGTAGCCACCTTCATCAAATGCAACGTAAACGGTACTGTGAACAAATCCAAGTTCGCCGCTGAGCACAACATCAGTACTCGTACTCTGGGTCGTTGGATCGAAGCGTTCGATGTTGAAGCTCGTCAGATGATCGAAGCTGAGAAGGCTCCGAAGACCTCCAAGAATGCTGCTTCCTCCAAACGTGACCTGGCTGCTAAACTGTACACCGAACATTGCGTAGTTACTTCCCGTAAGGATCTGATTGCTCTGATGGTTTCCGAAGCTGGTTTGACTGCTGCTGGTGCTAGCACTTACATCAGCAACTTCAAAACCGGTAAATGGGAAATTTAATCGGTTGACCCAGGGATCGTTCTACCGGATGATCCCTATATCCAAACAAAAGGAGTTCACCATGAAAGCCAAGCAAACTCGAATCGAAGTCATCCTGTGTTTCCTGTGTATGATCATGATGGCAGTAACTATGGTTCTGATCTACGTCGATCGCGATTGGAATGCCGTTTGGACGTCCTTCGGTGCAGTTGCTTGTCTGTACGGTGCTACACACTTCAAAAAGATCACAAGAGGTTAATCATGTCAAATGTATCATTGTCTCAACCGGCTGTTCGTCAGATCGCTGAGTGGGCTGAGCGTAACGCTCAAGCTATCGAAGTTCAGTTGGGGTCACATCGTGCGTACACCATCGAAGGTATTGTCGATGAGATGAACCAGTTCCTCGCAACTGTTGACAACATCCTGGAAATTCCGTTTGGCTGCAGCTTCAATGTAGACATGCCAACCCTTAACGTCATCCGTACAGCAATGGAGACAGTCAAATGAATCAACATGACCAATTGTGTCAGGTAGCTAGCGTATATCTCGTTGGCGGTGCTGTTCGAGATCGGGTCATGGGTCGGGATCCAAAAGATGTAGACTACGTCGTGGTCGGATCCAGCATCGATGAGATGGACGATCTCGGGTTTGAGTTGGTAGGCATGGGATTCCCTGTGTTCATCGGCCATAATGGTTGCGAGTATGCTCTCGCTCGTAGCGAGAAATCTATCGGTCTGGGATACAGCTCATATGAAGTAGATGCTTCTCCAGCAGTGACTCTGGAAGAAGATCTCCTTCGTCGCGACTTCACTATGAACGCGATGGCGATGAGCACCGATGGAGTTATCATCGATCCGTATAACGGTCAACGCGACATCGAGAACAAAGTCATTCGTCTGGTTAACTCTGACGCGTTCCACGAAGATCCAGTTCGTGTGATCCGAGCTTGTCGGTTTGCAGCCCGCTATGGGTTCAGTCTGCACAAAGACGTTATCAATTCTATCGCAGAGTGTATTCGTCAAGGCCGCATGCAGCACTTGACTAAGGAACGCGTATGGAAAGAGTTCGAGAAAGCTCTGGACGATCGTAAGTTTGCGGAGTTCATCGGTTGGATGCAACGCGTTGGAGCTCTGACTCAGTTAGGGATCGACTTCAACCAGAAGATCGAAGGATTCATAGAGTTCTATCGCCAAGCGCCAGATTCTGGAATATCTGGCAAAGAACGTGACAAACTGCTGTCTATGGTATCTTTCCTCATGCTGCTCGAGAAATCCGAATACAACCGGTTCCTGACTAAGGTCAAGATCTCGCACGACTACAAGTTCGGCGCAAATCTGATGCGGAACTACGGGATCATGTTAATGTGTCCGCGTGCCGACTTCATGGTCCGGTTCTTGACCGACTGTAGAGTGCAGACCACTCCAACGTTCTTCGATCTGGCTCTGGACTACCTGGACGCTCTGAATACGAATGTGGCTGTCTTGATCAAGTCCAAGACTGCGTACTTCAAGGTGAAGGCAGCTCAGTTCCCAGAACTGGAAAACCGAGATCTCGGTAACGCCATTCGCGAAGCTCGTATTGAGGCAGTACAAGCTGTATTCGAATTGTGCAAGGATCGCGCTTTCACCCACGTCATTGTAAAATAACGGTTGCCTTTCGCGGGATAGGATGAGATGATTCCTATCCCTTAATCAGAGGAATAAATCATGTATTGGTTACTACTCGTTCTACCGCTAATGGTTCCGTTTATCGCGAAGTATGTCTTCAAACGGACTTACACGTATCAAGAGATGGGTATCAACTGTGCTGTTGCTATCGCGCTAACTTCCGTTGTCTACTTTGCTGGTGTGTACAAAAGCATGTACGATACTGAAGTGCTTAGTGGGTTCGTTACCGAGAAGACTCGAGAATGGACGAGCTGCGAACATAGCTACGAGTGTCGATGTCGCCAAGTCCGGAGCTGTTCAGGATCCGGCAAGAGCAAGAGTTGCTCATATCACGAGGAATGTGATACCTGTTACGAGCACTCCAATGACTGGGATTGGGACGTCAAGACTACTGTCGGCAACCATACTATCAACCGAGTGGATCGTCGTGGGTCAATAGAGCCTCCTCGTTGGACCGAAGTGACTGTAGGAGAGCCAGCCGCCAATGCCCACATGTACACCAACTACATCAAGGCAGTTCCGGATAGTCTGTTCGCGTACAACCAGAATATCATGGACAAGTACAAGGATCAGATCCCGAAATATCCCGAGATCTACGACTACTTCAAGATCAACAGGGTCATGAACTTCTCAGGCGCAGATACCAGAGAATGGAGTGACTACCTCAGCAACTCTCTGAAATCGATGGGTAAGGAAAAGCAGGTTAATATCATCGCGATTTTAACCGACAAGCCGGTAGACTTTGCAGATGCACTGTTCTATAGTTGGGCAGGTGGTAAGAAGAATGACGTCGTGATGGTATACGGCGTGAAAGAAGGGGTAGTCGAGTGGTTCCAAAGTACATCCGTTGGTAATGGGATGAATAACCAGGAACTGCACATTACTCTCCGAAATGAATCGATCGGGAAAGCTGTCGACTTGGAGTTGTTGAAGTCTCAGGTCGGCATCATCAACGCCAAGTTTAATCGTCTTCCGATGGAACAGTTTGAATACCTGAAAGACCAAGTGGAACCTCCTATGTGGGTTCTGATAATGGCCCTGATCGTTGGACTTGGATCCAGTCTGGGTGTGGCATACATTTTCGCTAAGGATTAATCGTGTTAGATAACTCGGTTGGGCCTTCGTTATAACGCTAATGATGATAAAGGAAACTACTGTGAATAAAACTATCGTTCTCGTACTGGTACTCGTGCTTGGCCTGTTCATTCTGCCCATTGGTGGGTTCATCGGGATGTATGTGTCCAACGCGAATACCGCGACTCGGTTCGAGACCAACATCGAGAAGTTCCACAAGGACTCTCAGAACACCCTGAGCGCGTACACCAACAAGATCCGCGATATGGCTCAGATTCCGGACATGTACACAGCTGACCTGAAAAAGGTGATCGATGCTACGTTCCAAGGCCGTTACGGTAAGGATGGATCCAAGGCCATAACTCAGTTCATGGCTGAAAACAATCTGCAGTTTGACTCCAGCATGTACAAGAGTCTGCAGGTCGCAATGGAAGCAGGTCGCAATGAGTTCAAGCTGTCCCAGACCAAGAAATTGGATGTGTGTGGTGGTTATGAGAACCATCGGAACTTCGTAATGAGTGGGTTCTTCGTTACAATGGCAGGTTTCCCGAAGAAAGATATCGACAAGATGTGCGCTATCGTCCTCGACAAAGAGACCAACAACGCTTTCGAGACTGGTGAGACTAGCTCCATCAAGCTCCGCTAAAATAAATCCCGCTTCGGCGGGATTTTTCGTTGTGCAGCATCACGCGTTATCGGATACTAACGTCATTGGGTCGACAGACCAACCAAACAGCAGAAGGACACAACCATGAACATCGAACTCGTACAGAACTCCAAACACACCAATCTGCTCAACGAAAACGAAGTTGAGATCGCAATCACCATCGATGGCGCATATACTCGGATTTTCGATGTGTATGGCAAGCCGACCGGTCGTAAGAATGGTTTTACTTCGACTGGTGCTCTGTCACAACGTGCTATCAAACAATCTGAATTGAAAGCAGTTCTGAAGTTCCTGGCTGACAACAACCACATCTAATTGGAGTTATCATGAAAAACTATCAAGCGTTGATCCTAGGTGGCGTTATAGCTTCTGGCGCGTTCGTTCTGGGAATGAATTGCGTTGATGTAGTCAGGATCCAAGAGACTCCTATCCAAGTCACAGATCATCGTCAGTACAAACCTGCAGACGAGACATATCGCGATGCTGGTGGCGAGAAGTATGATCCGGAGGCGGTATACGTCGAACAGATCAAGGAATCTTTCAACGATCTGCAGGACGATATTCTGTCCGCTTCGAATGAAGAAGCTACAATGAAGGATCAGATTAGCGATGTCGGGTTCGAACGGCTGATGAAAATCAACAACAAGATCGTTGAGAACCGGAAGTTTGTGGTTCAGCTCCGTTGTCGCTCATACGACAGACGTTACCACTTTGATGACAATCGCGACGTCCTGTTGTACAAGCAAGCTCAGGTTATATGTGCTGCGGTTGGCGAACACCTCTGATGTGGGCCATATTCAAGCGGAACGGAGATCTCGTCCGTTCCGGCATTAAAACGGAGAAGGGAGCGAAGAAAATCGCTAGCCAAAGAGGTCATGCGGTAGTAGGATATGTCATCGGACGAGAAGTTCATCGCGTCCAACGCAAGATCAAGTTCCCGGATTCCAGATCTTGGTGTTATGTTCCACAATGGAGACCATATGCATAGACTTCCACACGGGATTGTTAATTTCGATCCCCTGAAAACGGTCCACGTAGTCATTGGTGGATATTCGTACAAAGCTGTTATCAGGCAAGTCCTCGATAACCACGTATTGGTATACGTTAACGGCAAGAACGCCATAGTCAAGAAAACCAACACATTCAGATAAGGGATCGCATGGAGGAGTATTCAACAGTTGTATTCCACCTCATGATGCAGGATACTGGGGGATCTCAAGAGTGCATCGATGCATTCCGAGCTGAATACAAAGAAGTGCAATCAGCGATGCGAAAGCGCACCGCGAAGTAACAATCCAAAGGAGTTTTGGAATGAAAAAGTACAACAAAGCAGTAGTCAATGGTCGTTTTGAAATCCCGCACGTAGCCCATCTGGAGATGATCCGAATTGCGAAGAGTGTAGCTGAGAAGGTGTACATCGTCATCGGTTCCGCCAGTGCATTCCCGAATATCATGAACCCATTCCGTCCAGCTGAGCGCATTGCCATGTTGAAGGCAGCGATCAAGGACTACGGTATGGACTACCACGAGTTCGAGTTCGTGCCAGTTGACGATAACAACTATCGCAACGCACGTTGGGAAGCTGACATCCGTGACGCAGTCAACGAGATTGGGTCTGATAAGATCACAATGGTTGGGTATCACAAGGACAAGAACAGCTGGTGGTTGGATACATTTGGTTGGGAGTTGACCAATGTACCGGAACAAAAAGTCAACGGCTGGACTATCAGTTCTACTGACATCCGTCATGCATATTTCAGTGGCGCTGATGTTCGAGCTCTGCATCACGACAGTCTGACTCCATCCACTCTGGATTGGTTGGATGGGTTCAAGACCAAGAACCCAATCGAGTATGCTCGTCTTCGCTCAGAGCACGCATACAACCAGAAAGAGCTGAACAAGTTCAAGGCATATCCGTACGCAGCTTCTCTGAACTGTTGTACTGGCGATGCAGTGGTGGTGTGTAACGGTCATCTGCTGGTCACAGTTCGCGGCAACATGCCCGGTTTGGGTGCATATGCTCTCCCTGGCGGTCACAAGGACTCCAATGAGACCTTCAAAGAATGTGCCATTCGCGAGCTGAACGAAGAAGTTGGTCTCAAGGTATGCGAGCGCGTGATCCGCGGTAGCATCAAAGAAACCAAGATCTTTGACTACCCGACCCGTAGCTACCCAATCTGCAAGCCTACTCTGGGCGTGTTTATCGAGCTAATGCCAGACAACAACGGCAAACTGCCGAAGATCAAGCCGAAAGATGAAGTGCGCGACGTCCTGTGGATGCCACTGCATATGGTGCGCCGCAACCGTCACAATTTCTTTGACGATCACTACGACATCGTCAGCTACTTTACGGGTTTGTAAATACTAGCCACCTTCGGGTGGCTTTTTGTTGTCTGCAAATCTCGACCGTGTACAATGGAGCTCAACAAAGGAGTTATCATGAATATGAAGAAAGTATCCAAGTATATCGCCATGGTCGGTTTGATCTGGACCGTTGGGTCTATGGGTGGGTGTATGACGCAACCAATTAGTGTTCAAACTGTGGGCGAGTTACAAGCGTGCTACACGAGGATGAGCGGATCTAAGCACTCTGTCCGTGAATACTTCTATTGCGACTTCAAATACAGTGAAAACCAGTATCGGGAGATTTCGTACCGACCTTCGGCTTACATGAAGATGAAGGGAACGGATGGCACTCGATACTATACCGATGTCCCGAACCCCGATGTTGAAACTTGGGGGTTCCGCGCGATGATGGGATTGGTAATCGTTCTGGTTGGTGCCGTCCTCGGTCTCCTAAGCCACAACTTCCGCGATTCCGAATATCCGGCAGGTCGTGGCTATTTCTGAATACTCCACTAAATAGAGGACAACTCTATAAGGAATAGTCAGATGGAATACAATTTTAACGAATACGTTGCGGTGCAATCGGAGATTGAAGTTTTGGCCGAAAACAAAGAAGCGATGGCTCTGATCAAGACGTTTGATGGTACAGCCAAGAATTCTCGTGGGGCGTTCATTGCAAAAGCAGTTAGCGATCTGAAGATGAACACAACCACCGCTGGTGCTTACTGGCAGCGTAACAAGAAATACGCAGTTGGTACTCCAGGGACTCCGACAGCAGCTCATGCTCCGTCAGTTCACGCTCCGTCAATGGCAGCAATGGCTCTTCTCAAAACGTTCAACCACAAGGACGAAGGGGCGAAGGCTGAATTTATTAGTGCAGCTGTATCAACTCTGAATATGACCGATGAAGAGGCTAGTGGATTTTGGCAACGCAATTTTGTAGTTGCAAATGCAAAAACGCGGCCAACTGCAGCTGTCAAAGATACCGGTCCAGTCGGCAAAGACAATCTGTCTCGCGCTGCTGCAGCCAAGATCAAAGAGTGGACCGCTGCTGGCCAGAAATTTCTGAAGCTGGATGGGGTGTTGCGCCAAGATTCAGATGGATATATGAGTCGCGATGGTTTCGGTCCGCAGGGACGTTCGTACCGGTTTGGGATTTACAATACCCAGAAATATATTATGGTCGGCGTTGTGTTGTTCCCGAACGAACGATACGCATACTTCACCGATGGCGAAGGTAAACGTAGTCAGCCGGAGATCGTGACCAAGGAGTTTGCTAAGGAACTAACTACGAAGGTCAAGAATCTGGGCGATGCTCTGGGTATGTCGTCAGCTTCGATGGTCACCATGATCAACAACACTGCTGACAAAACCGTTGATGCTGCTGTAGCTGCAAAAGGTGCTGCTGGCGATATCAAGAAGTTCAGTACACAAGCAGACGCCGTCGAGAAAGCGATGTACGATCTGGACGCCATTGCACAGCGTATCGGTCCACATCTAATGGACGAACACTTCGCGTCTAGCGTAAGATACTACGCTGCCGAGCTGCGCAAGAATCTTGCTGGGTGGAAAGCCAATACACAGAAAACCAAGTAATCTAAACCTCCTTCGGGAGGTTTTTGTTGCCTTGTATTCCATATCCTGTAAAATGATCGCAACTACATAGACAAGGTGAAAAGAAATGAGCAACGAACTGGGATGGAAATTTGGAGTTGAATATTGCTGGGGATCATCCGGTGGACGCTCCAACTTCATGCAGCACGCTAGTGGAATCGAGGGAGAGGTTGTGCCGAGAATTGAAATGGGCGATAAGTTTTCCGTGAAGCGGGTCGATGGCGGCATTGCTCGTCTGATCGAACTGAACGGCAAGTCCCACGAAGTCCATTTGGACCTTCAACACAGGCTATCGTTTGCAGAGTATTCAAACGTAGTCCAGCTGGATACCCGTCCCACAGACTACGTTGAAGCTCTGAAGTGGTATGTTCGAGTCAAGCCAGATGACGTGGAGCTGCTGAATCCAACAATAATGGAAGTCGTGGGTGCATATCACGCGGCCCTTGATCGAGCTCGCGATCTGCGAGAAGCTATCGCCCGATCTAAGTCCGAATTAGCTGAAATGGACATGTTGTAATCCAGTACAGATGTGGGGATAATCTCCCCCACTAACCGAGGAGAATAATTATGACGAATCCGGAAGTAGTAATTGGGGATAAATTCAGGTTCAACGGTCGCGCGGACTTTCTCAAGTACGCGAATCACATCAGTGGAAAAGATTCTGTCAATCAGCGTGTTGCTGCTATGATGGAGCCACTTGGGTATGGCGATGGCGGTGCAATCATTACAGTAACTGGAACCAGTCCGGATGGCCTCAGCATCACAGCTATCGATGTTCAGTATCCTGATCATTCCAAGGTTTTGCACATTGATGCGAATTCGCTGAGGTACAATCACCCGATAGTTGCAATCTTTGGTCGTGTTGAGCGAGCTATGTTCTTGACTAAGCTGGATGCAGAAGTAAGTGGCGTTCGCGAAGGGCAGTATTTTCGATTCAAGAGCGCTGCAGCACTCAAGACATACGGCCGAACTGACCAACATCACGTTAACGCCAAGGTTTGTCGCGCGATGACTCGCAATGGATTTGATCACACATCGTCCATCCAGATCCTCGAGATGACATCTAGATTACCGTTGGCGCGATCTGTCCGAATGATCAGTGCCGACAATACCAAGTCGATGGTACTCGATGCCGAAGCTCTGGGGATCAAAACGATCGGCGGTGTTGCTATATTCACATCCGCAGAAATTGAGCAGTATCTGGAACTGATTGCTCCTATCACTAAGCCAATCCCGCCATCGATCAAGCCAGTTGGTGGATTGTATGACGTGGATGTAGTCGTTGTGCCTGGGAAAGTAGCATGTTCGTTCAATGAGGCATTCAAGTCTCTGTACACACGGCCACCCAAGCTAGCCGAGATTATGTCGAAAGTTGAGGTCTGCCAAAAGCACTTGGACTCTGCACGAGATGCCAAGAAAGCTGCATTAGCTGAGATCAAACGTCAGAATGAGATTCTGAACAAGGCGGATGAGGACATCGTGAAGTATACCGATGCGCTCGTTGGAGCAACATACATCATGGTTCAAGGGGACAAGTAATGGACATCACTCTGCATGAATGGAACAATCATCTGGACGCAATTCCAGCCGAAGAGTTCCTTCACAAACTGGAGACCGCAAAACCCTGCGGTCTCGGGGACGGATTCGCGAAGGCGACGTGGAACAAGATTGCTCGTAACGCAGTGATATTCGATATGCTGGATACCATGGTCAAGGCGATGAGTGAGCTCGGTTTGAAGCCAGCTAATGGTGCTAATGGTTATCGTGGGTTCTACGGCCAAGGTCAAAATATCTCATTCCGCGATGCGTGTGGGCTCATGGAACACAGAACACTGTACGGCGTGCGCGTATCGGTGAAGGATGATGTGGTCCACATCGATTGGACTCGTGGCAACTTCCGTCGCGGTGGATGCATATACGATCCGATGAATATCGTAGTCACCAAGGACCAATACGCGAAGGCATTAGCTCTCACGGTCCTACCGAAACCTGGATGCTATTTCTGGTTGCAGTATAACAAGTTTCAGCGTACAGTTAGCTACGTACTGAATGGGTACGAAAACACATGGGTATATCTATGATCAATCCACTTGTATGCTGGGATGTTACTATCGATGATCTCGAGCCTCGTGTATTCCCAGCACTTCGGGAATACTTGGGCGATCTCGGTCACACATTCTTTTCAGCAATCTATGCCGAACACGGATCTCTGAACGTTGTGCTGTCTGAGGGTCAATATCCTCACTCGGTGCACTTCAATGAAGGAATGACTGTGCGCAACTGGATCCGGAGATTCCATCGCGAGAACAATCTGGACCCCAGAGTGATCGAAATTGAACACTTCCTGGATGACAACTGGGAAGACATTGTTATCAAATCCCTCAACCTCACTAAGTAAGGAAATTGTATGTTGGTACACACTTGCAATAAATGTAGCGCTCCATTGTTCCACGCTGATGTAACTGACGGCAAATGTCCTTTCTGTGGCGACACAGATATGGAGCCTCCCTAGGTGGCATTAACAGGAGAACACAAATGATCATCGAATACGTAGATGGGAACCTGATAGCGTTCCTGCAGAATTGGAACAAGACTGGCAACAAACGGATCTACTCCGCGCACGGTTGTAACTGCTTCGCGGCAATGGGATCTGGATATGCTCCACAACTCGCGCGAGCATTCCCACTGGTCAAGTTTGCTGACGATCAGTATCACGGTACATTTGAAGATGACCGCGCTCGTGCACTCCATATGTTGGGGACAGTTTGCGGCGTAGAGATCTCTCGGAATCTGACCATCTTCAACGCATACACGCAGTACCGCCCAGGCCCCGACCTCCGGTTACCGCAGCTGGCTAAGGCGTTCCAGGATATCAACGATCGAATCGAATGTTGTGCGGAGATGGACAATCGAGAGAGCACTCTCCTCATCCCGAAGATCGGTGCAGGCGTTGCAGGCGGTAATTGGGAAGAGATCAGCAAGGTCATCGACGATAACACACCCAATATCGGCGTGATTGTATTTGAGTACACCCCACAACCGAGGCAGGGTATCAGTGTCTAAACAACAGCAGTTCCAAGACGAAGCGGAGTCCATCTACGATGTAGAGGATCTGACCGAAGAGGAGATGGAGGCCATTCGCAGAGCGAGCACAGCAACATTCACTCCGGACTACAGCTTCGAACAGAGGTTGTTCTAATGGCGATGAAGACGTTCTTCTACTCTGCGGAAGTGTGCAAGGTATCAGATATTGAAACGGAGTTCGGGGACAATATCATTGTCGAACGAAACTTTTGGGGAAGATCTCGGCGCAGCTGCAAAGGCGGCAATTGCATCCAAGATCAACAAGGATGATTGGGCTCCGGCCGTCCTACCGAAACAGATCCATCTAACAGCATTCAACCCAGTGTACTAACAGACAACCCACTTCGGTGGGTTTTCTTTGTAGCTTAAATAAAGTCAACAGAGGAGAGTATATGTTTAATTTGAAAATGATATTGTTTGGAGCGATTGGACTAGCGTTCGTTGCTCTGACGGCCAGTACGTATTTCATGTACGACACGATCCAAGATCAAGAGTTATCGATTGCCAGCTTGTCTCAAAGGGCTGATGATAATGCCAAAGCTGTAGTTGCCATGAAGCAATCCGTCGAAGATCTAGGCCGTCAACAGGAGAAAAGCAACAATGAGTTGTCAAAAGTTCAAGGTGAGTTTAGCAAGACGCAGAAAAGTCTGGAAGCATTCATTGGGCGCGACAACACTGTTGCCAAAAAACCTAAGCTCGTCGAGCGGAAGATCCAAGCAAGCTATGATAAGTTCACAACTGACTTTGGTTGTGTGACGGGAGGTTGCAAGTGAGAATCAAATGGATCCCAGCTTTGATTATGATGGGAGCACTCATCGGATGTGCGACTAAGATTGAGCAAGTGCCAGTGGAGGTCACAAAGAGTGTGTACCATCCAAACCGTCCATCTCCAGTCGAGCCATTCTCTCCCAAGTGGAAAGTGATGGTTGACGAGAACGGTAAGTCGTTTGTATCGATGAGCTATAGCGATTCAGTTCGATATCGCATCTGGTTAGAGGATGTCAAGCGATACATCCAGAGCCAGAACTCTATTATCTGCGGGTATAGAACCGATCTAAACGAATCGGAATGTAAGTGAACCTCCTTCGGGAGGTTTTTTGTTATCAGCTCGTTGACTTTCTAAAACGCGTTATAAGCGTTTGGGATTCAATCCTGTACGATCTATCGGGTTAGCGATAGGAATGGTGTATAGCGAGTTATAGACCGGTAAAATAGATAGTAGTAATCGGTTGACATCCGAAGGATGTTCCTGGAGCGAAGCGACAGGGAGGGGGGACTTATAGAGTCTCTTAAAGGGTATAAGGAGATTCTATT
>OEQT01000322.1_pt1 | contig 12186 bp, 8 predicted proteins | sample 1539831 | NCBI WGS metagenome assembly OEQT01 (sample SAMEA3891243, study PRJEB23780) | metagenome | biome: terrestrial biome; feature: animal house; material: water of meat washing | place: Italy | collected 2015-05-12 | reverse complement strand
GGTGGCCTTTCTTTTGGTGACTTTTCTTTGGCCACGCAAAGAAAAGTCACTCGCCCAAGCCCGAAGGGCGGGCGAAACCCCTTCGAGGCCAGCGGCCTCGCGTCCTGCACGGCGAAGCCGTGCCACCACACAACGGCTCCTGCCGCCAACGCCATACCTCGGAACGGACGATTACGCCTACCGGCTAATCGACCCTACGATTGCACGGCGCAGCCGTGCCTGCTTGCCACAGGCACGGAGTCTGGCTGGACGCCGGAATGCCACCGGCAAAGGGGGGCGTGGCCGCCCCTATCGGCCCAAGAAGGGTTCCCAGTCCTTGAACACCGGCTGCAACCCCGCCTGCCGCACGGCGGCGGCCACTTCCCCCACCGGGCGGTCGTCGTGGATGGCGAACTGCTCCAGCTCCTCTGCATCCCCCTCGGCATAGCCCCCCGGCTGGGTGCGCGACTCGGCCGACATCTGGGTGATGCCAAGGCGCACCGCGCCGTTGCGAAAGGTGGCCGACTCGCGGGTGGAGAGGGACAAGTCCAGCGTGGGCGAGAAGAGGCGCCAGGCGCAGATAAGCTGGGCCAGCTGGCGATCCGACATGACCACGGCAGGCTCCAGCCCGCCGGTGCAGGGGCGCAGGCGCGGGAAGGAGAGCGAGTAGCGGCTCTGCCAGTGGTGGCGCTCAAGCCAGCTCAGATGCTCGGCGACAAAGTAGCTGTCGGCGCGCCAGTCCGAGGAGAGGCCGATCAGCGCCCCCAACCCGATTTTGTCGATACCGGCGCGGCCCAGCCGATCCGGCGTGGCGAGGCGCCATGCGATGTCCCGCTTGTTGCCGCGCAGATGGTGGCGGGCGTAGGTGGGGGCGTGGTAGGTCTCCTGATAGACCATGACGGCGTCGAGGCCGAGGCTTTTCAGCTCGGCATATTCGGCCTGCGAGAGGGGCTGCACCTCCATCCCCACCGTGCTGAAGTGGCGGCGGATGATGGGCATCACCTCGCGAAAATAGGCGAGCCCCACCTTGTGCTCGTGCTCGCCGGTCACCAGCAGCACGCTGTCAAAACCGCGCGCCTTGATGGCCAGACACTCGCGCTCAATCTCCTCTGCATTCAAGGTCTTGCGCTTGAGGCGGTTGCTCATGGAGAAGCCGCAGTAGGTGCAGTCGTTGGCGCAGAGGTTCGACAGATAGAGCGGCACATAGAAGCCGATGGTGTTGCCAAAGCGCTGGCGGGTCAGCCGCTCGGCCTCGGCTGCCATCTGCGGCAGATACGCCTCGGCGGCTGGGGAGATCAGCGCCATAAAATCGGCCAAGGTACGGCGGGGTGAACCCAGCGCCCGTTCGACATCGGCGGCGGTCTTGGCGCGGATCTGCATGCCGATATCGTCCCACTCCAGCTCCTGCCATCGGTCGAGAAAGGAAGGCTCCTTAGCCCTCACCCCCAGCCCCTCTCCCTTATTTTGTGAAGAGCCGAGAGGGGGGCTATCACTCGGGCGCACTTGGGGTTGTGCAAAAGGCTCGAAGTCACTCATCGCACCAGCATCATGACTCATAACGCCCCCAGAAAATCGGTGAGCGGGCTGGAGGCTTGGGCCTGCAGGGCGCGGGCGCCAAGGCCTGCCTCATAGGCGCTGCGACCGGCGGTGCAGGCCAGCGCAAAGGCGCGGCCCATGGCGACCGGGTCGCCGCTCACCGCGATGGCGGTGTTGACCAGCACGGCATCGGCGCCCAGCTCAAAGGCGGCGGCGGCGTGGCTCGGCGCACCGATCCCCGCATCCACCACCACAGGCACATTGGCCTGCTCGACGATGATGGAGAGAAACTCCCGGGTCACCAGCCCCTGATTGGAACCGATGGGGGCGCCGAGCGGCATCACGGCGGCGCAGCCCACCTCTTCCAGCCGCTTGCAGAGCACGGGGTCGGCGCCGCAGTAGGGCAGCACCACAAAGCCCTCTTTCACCAGCTGCTCGGCGGCTTTCAGCGTCTCGATGGGATCGGGCAGCAGATAGCGCGGATCGGGGTGGATCTCCAGCTTCAGCCAGTTCGTCCCCAGCGCCTCGCGGGCGAGGTGGGCGGCAAACACCGCCTCGGCGGCGGTCTTGGCGCCGGAGGTGTTGGGCAGCAGCTTGACCCCGAGTTGCAGCAAGGGGCTCAGGATATCGTCGTGGGCCTTGCCCGGTTCGAGCCGCTTGATGGCCATGGTGACCAGTTGGGAGCCACTCGCCTCGATGGCGGCGGCCATCAGTTCCGGGCGGGCAAACTTGCCGGTGCCGGTAAAGAGGCGCGATGAGAAGGTGTGATCGGCAATTGTCAGCATGTCAGCCTCCGGCCACTGCGATAAGAAGAGATGAGGCCCCGCCGCAAGGCAGAGCGCTCGAAGATGGGACTGCGAGCATCATGGGTCAGCCTCCCGCAATGGCGGTGAAGAGGTGAAGTTCATCCCCGTCATTGAGACGGGTCTCGGCCCAGCGGCCACGGGGCAGCACGGCGCCGTTAAGGGCCACCGCTACGCCCTGTGGATTAACGTCTTGCGCCGCCAGCAGGTCGGCCACGCTCTGCCCTGCCGCCAGCGGCTGGGCTTTATCGTTGAGTCGAATGGTGAGGGTCATGGGGTGATCTCCTTATCGTGTGTCGGGCATCGGCGCTGCCCGCAAACCGGGCAATCGGGATCCGGGGCCAGAGTGAGGGTCTGCCACTGATGGGTCAGGGCATCGAAGCGGCGCAATGTGCCAGCGACCGGGCTCGGCATCCCGAGCAGCAGTTTCAGTGCCTCCAGCGCCTGCAAAGAGCCCATCACCCCGACCAGCGGGCCGGTGACGCCGCTGGTCTCGCAGCTCTGGGCGAGCTTGGTATCCAGCGGATAGAGGCAGGCGTAGCAGGCGTGATCGCTGCTGGTGCGCGCCATCAGCTGCCCCTGCCAACCCACTGCGGCGGCGGAGATCCAGGGCTTGCCCTGAGCCACGCAGGCGGCGTTGATGGCCTGGCGGGTGGCGAGGTTGTCGCAGCAGTCGATCACCAGATCTACCTCGGCCACAAACTCCGGCAGGCTGGCGGCATCGAGCCGCTGGTTGATGGCGATCAGCTCCACCAGCGGGTTGTGGGCGGCCAAGCGCTCGCGGGCCAGCTCCGCCTTGGAGTGGTTGACCGCCTCGCTATCGAACAGGATCTGGCGCGGCAAGTTGCTGGAATCGACCGTATCGCCATCGGCCAGCCACAAGGTGCCCACCCCGGCCCCGGCCAGATAGAGGGCGAGCGGCGAGCCGAGCCCGCCCAAGCCCACGATCAGCACAGATTTATCCTTGAGCCGCGCCTGACCGGCCTCCCCCACTTCCGCCAGCATCAGCTGGCGGCCGTATCGCAGATACTCTTTGTCACTAAGAGAAGCGGCATCAGAGCGCATGTTCTGCCTCCCGTATAACGGTGGCCGAGCGCGGCTCATCCCCCGCCCCCACGGCCGCGAGCAGCCGCTCGGTCGCCCCCTGCCAGTCGTCGCTGGCAGTGATGGCCGAGACCAGCGCGATACTGCCGACCCCGCTTGCCTTGACCGCCGCCACCCGCTCCTCGCTGATGCCGCCGATGGCCACCGTCGGCCACTCCGCCATCAGGGCGCGGTAGCGGTGCAGCCGCACCAGCCCCTGCGGGCGCGAAGGCATCGCCTTGGTGTTGGTCGGGAAGATATGACCCAGCGCCATATAGGAGGGGGCCAGCTCGCGGGCCCGCATCAGCTCGAAGTAGCCGTGGGTGGAGATGCCAAGGCGCAGCCCGGCCGCCTGAATGGCGGCGAGATCGGCGGTCTCCATATCCTCCTGCCCCAGATGCACGCCCCAGGCGCCCGCCTCGATGGCCTGCTGCCAGTAGTCGTTGATAAAGAGCCGCGCCCCATGGCGGCGACCGAGCGCTACCGCATCGCGAATGGCCGGTGCCACCTGAGCGGCGGGCAGATTCTTGATCCGCAGCTGGATGGTCTTGACCCCCTGCCCCAGCAGGCGGCGCAGCCACTTGACCGAATCCACCACCGGATAGAGGCCGAGGTTGTGTTCGGTCGGCGCGAAGGGGCCCTGCGGCAGGCGGGCACTGCTTGTCTCATAAAGTCCGAAGCGGCGATCGAGGGTTGATCCCGCCAATACGGCGCGGGGGAAGTGAGCCAGATCGGCGGGCCAGCCGAGATGGGCGATGGGGCCCGGGCCTGCGCCCACTCCCTGCGCCGCCGCCAACCCCTGTTGCAGGTAGGCACGCGCCAGGGTGATGGCGTCCTCCACCGGATAATCCTGCGCCACCACGGCGGCGATGGCGCTGGCGTAGCAGCAGCCGGTGCCGTGGCCGTGGCGGGTATTCAGGCGCGGCGCCGCCAGCCAGAATTCGCGGGTCTCATCCTGGTAGTAGTCGAGGCAGAGATCGCCGCTCCAGCCCAGATGGCCGCCCTTGACCAGCACGGCGCGGGCGCCGAGTTCGCGCAGCCGCTGGGCGGCGAAGCGCACCAGCACAGGGCTGGTCGCGGGAATGCCGGTCAGGGCTTCCAGTTCGGGGCCGTTGGGGGTGATGAGCGACAGACGTGGCAACAGCTGCTCGCGCACCGCCTCCAGCATATTGGGCTCCGCCATCGGGGTGCCGGTGCTGGCGATGGCCACCGGGTCGTAGACCACGAAGGGGGCCTCGATGGCCGCCAGTCGGCGGGCCAGCACCTCCACATGGAGCCGGGTCGGCAGCAGGCCGATCTTGATGGCGGCGGGCGGCAGATCGACGCCAAGGGCGTCGATCTGGGCGGTGAAGGTCTGCATCAGCACGGGGTCGACCATCTTCACCGCCACCGAGTTCTGGGCGGTGATGGCGGAGATGACCGAGCAGCCGTGCACGCCAAGGTCGTGCAATGTGTGCAAGTCGGCCTGAATGCCGGCGCCGCCGCCGGAGTCGGAACCGGCGATGGTCCAGACCACAGGTAGCGAGTCCGTCACTGGCGACAGGTCGGCGGGGCTGACAGCCCCGCTTGCGCTGCTCACGCCTCCTCCCCTGCGGCCTGTTTCAGCGCCGCCGCCTGATGGTAGATCTCGCCGCCGGTCTCCTTGAAGGTTTCAGCCATGCGGGCCATGCCGCTCTCCACCTGAGCCACTACCTGCTCCTGCTGGCCATCCATACCGACCAGCTTGATCTCCACCGCTTCAAGCTTTGCGGCATAGTCACGCACATCCTGAGTGATCTTCATGGAGCAGAACTTGGGCCCGCACATGGAGCAGAAGTGGGCCACCTTGCCGGACTCCTGCGGCAGGGTCTCGTCGTGGTAGGCGCGAGCGGTGTCGGGGTCGAGGGCCAGATTGAACTGATCCTCCCAGCGGAACTCGAAGCGCGCCTTGGACATGGCGTTGTCGCGGATCTGGGCGCCCGGGTGCCCCTTGGCCAGATCGGCGGCGTGGGCGGCGATCTTGTAGGTAATCAGCCCCTGCTTCACATCCTCCTTGTTGGGCAGCCCCAGATGCTCCTTGGGGGTGACGTAGCAGAGCATGGCGCAGCCGTACCAGCCGATGAGCGCGGCGCCGATGCCGGAGGTGAAGTGATCGTAACCGGGCGCGATGTCGGTGGTGAGCGGGCCCAGCGTATAGAACGGCGCCTCGTGGCAGTGCTCCAGCTGCTCGGTCATGTTGCGCTCGATCATGTGCATCGGCACGTGACCCGGCCCCTCGATCATCACCTGCACGTCGTACTCCCACGCGATCTTGGTCAGCTCGCCCAGGGTGCGCAGCTCGGCGAACTGGGCCTCGTCGTTGGCGTCATAGACGGAGCCCGGACGCAGACCGTCGCCCAGCGACAGGGCCACGTCATAGGCGGCGCAGATCTCGCAGATTTCGCGGAAGTGCTGGTAGAGGAAGTTCTCCTTGTGGTGGGAGAGGCACCACTTGGCCATGATGCTGCCACCGCGCGACACGATGCCGGTGAGGCGCTTGGCGGTCATCGGCACGAAGCGCAGCAGGACGCCGGCGTGGATGGTGAAGTAGTCCACCCCCTGCTCGGCCTGCTCCAGCAGGGTGTCGCGGAACAGCTCCCAGGTGAGGTCTTCGGCGATGCCGTTGGTCTTCTCCAGCGCCTGATAGATGGGCACGGTACCGATGGGCACCGGGCTGTTGCGCAGGATCCACTCGCGGGTCTCGTGGATGTAGCGGCCGGTGGAGAGATCCATCACGGTGTCGGCGCCCCAGCGGGTCGACCAGACCAGCTTCTCCACCTCCTCTTCGATGCTGGAGGTGACCGCCGAGTTGCCGATGTTGGCGTTGATCTTCACCAGAAAATTGCGGCCGATGATCATCGGCTCCGCTTCCGGGTGGTTGATGTTGCTGGGGATGATGGCGCGACCGGCGGCCACCTCATCGCGCACAAATTCGGGGGTGATGTTCTGGGGCAAACGGGCACCGAAATCGCGGCCCGGATGCTGGGTGCGCAGGAGCTCGGAGCGCACCCGCTCGCGCCCCATGTTCTCGCGAATGGCGATAAATTCCATCTCGGGAGTGACGATGCCGGCGCGGGCGTAGTGGAGCTGGGTGACCCGGCGGCCCGGCTTGGCACGGCGCGGCTTGGGCAGATGCTCGAAGCGCAGGTGATCCAGCCCCTCGTCGGCCAGACGCTCCTGAGTGAAGGTGGAGCTGAGCCCCGGCAGTTCGTCGGTGTCATCCCGCTCCAGCACCCAGTTCTCCCGCAGGCGCGGCAGGCCGCGGCGCACGTCGATGGCGACCCCCTCCTCCCCGTAACGGCCCGAGGTGTCGTAGACCGGCACCGGCTCGTTGGGCTCGAACCGGGGATCTTCTTTGGTGCCGCCGACGAAGGTGTCGGCCAGCTGGATCTCCCGCAGGGGAACACGAATATCGGGGCGGGAGCCTTCGATAAAGATGCGGCGGGAGTTGGGGTGAGCCATCCCCTTGAGGCTGTCGATAAAGGCCTGAGCGCTGGAGCGCTGCTCGCGGCGGCTGGATTTGGCGGTATCAGATACAGAAGTAGACATAGCAAAACTCACATTAACTGGTTGAAGTTATGGGTGTTTGCTTGTCTGGAGTTCGAGGAGAAGATGAACTTGCGGCGGGGTGTTTATCTCGGGAGGGAGTGCGCGCGGGATGGATCTCCGCTCTGCTGTTCTGCCACTTCCCGCTCTCTGCACGCTGTGGGCAAGGCGCCCCACGTGCTGGACAACCGGACGGGACAGACTCCCTCCTGTGCGCCCTGACCCATCAAGGGTGATCCCTTCGATGAGCGGAAGAGGCTTGTTCCTCCTCCGGCGCGGTAACCCGCAAGTTACCCTTGTTCCCTTCGCAGGTTTTAACCTGATCAGGTTCCACGGATCCCGAATTAACGGTCTCAGCTTCGCGTCGTTCGACGGTCAGCACTCCGACAAGATGGCGCCAGTATAAGGGGGAAAATCTAAAGCACAAGCCGTTAACAATCTGGCCAACACGCCTCTTTCAACAAATGAGTGAACGATGCCTCGCTCACGGGGCCACCCCAAACAGAGGTCAAACCTGCGTTGGCATCACCTTGGCACGCCACAGATTCCCGCTGTGATCATTCAGGGACAAGAGGAGAAAAAGAGGGAAAATCGAGGGGCGCAGGGCAAGTGCATCGTCTTGCGCAGAACAGAAACAGGCCCCTATGAAAGGGGCCTGCGAGGGAGGTTATTGAACCGGAACTATGGTCAGGGATACATTGCCAAACCCTTCGTTGGCAAGGGCCTCGCTGTCCAGATCCACACCGGTAAGCGCCACCTCATCGGCAGAGGCACTGCGCAGCTGGGCAGCCTTCGCGGAACGGGTCTGGGGCTGACCGATTTCGATATCGCCGGCAAACTGGCTCTCGGCATAGAAGTCACCGGTCACCGCCGAACGGATCGGGCGCAGCACACGACCCAGGTTATTCTGCATGGTCGACAAACCATACTCGCTGATGGTCCAGTTCCAGTCCCACCACTTCACTTCACCCGGGATATAACGCTTGTCCCACTGGTAGCGGATGCTGCTCGCCTTGTCGCGGAACGGGCCGACGGCAAAGGTGTGCTCCCAGGTGGGGCGATTCTCCGGATGGGTATACCAGGCATTGCCGCCCCAACGCAGGAAGCCCTTCATGGTCAGGTCATAATTGACCTCGGCCTTGAACTCGTAGGGGTAGGAGATGTTGGACTTGTAGAGGGCAACCCGCACCGGCAGGCTGGAGTGAGGCGGCACCGTGGGGCGCGCTTCAACCGAGACGGTCTCGGTCGTCGAGCCCCCTTTCTGGGAGGCCCAGCTCTGGCTCGCTGCGATCTCGATGGCCAGTTCGGTTTCCCCCACCAGCGGCCACTGAAACTTGTTCTTGGTGGTCACCTTCTCGCTCAGGCTGTAGGTGTCGGTCTTCGACCAGTTGGTGGCCTTGTCGTACTTCAGGGTCACCACCACCTGCTGGGGCAGGTCGGTGTAGTTGGTCGCATTGGCCGTGATGGTCTTGACCAGCTGCTTGCCGCTCTCGGTGACCTGACCATGGCTGAAGGAGTCGGGTTCCAGGGTATATGAGAAGTTGCTTACCTTGATGGAGCTCTTCTCCCCGCAACGATATCCGGAGCAGCCGCCGTCATTATTTCCCTTTATCAGCCAGCCATCGCCAACCCGGGTAACATCCATATCTTCCCCGACATAGGGGCTATGATTTCCACCCACCCAGGCGTATCCCAAATAATGGGCGAGATAACTGACTGGCTTGATAAAATAATCATTGTCGTGGACAAGCCGCCATTGCACATCGACCTCATCACCCGCCGGAATATTCCAGTCAGAGAGTGTTGGTATTTCTCCGGAAACCGGTGAGTTGGGATAACACCAGGTTTCTCCGGCAGTGCCCTGTTTGATTTCGCCATTATATCCCGGCCCCATAATCACCCAGCGATCAGCCAGCCCGGTGATCTGCCACTGCCCCATGCGGCTGACCAGATTACCCTTGATACTCATGGCTTCATCGCGGGTCAGAGGACGGTAACCACTGGCACAGACGCCCGTGCCAAGACCCGCCCACTTGACCTGATCAGGGTAGACAGGTTCAGCCGCCTGCACCTGAGCGAGCATCAATGAAGACGCCAAAAACGCCAGATTGGCGGTAATTATTCTATTCATCATTTATCCCTCTTTCAGACATACGATAATTGTTATTGTGTAGAAATATCCTTTTTCATTTGACAGGTATGGACTCCGACAAAACCTGACACAAATAAAATAAACCACCAAAAAACATCCATGACAAACAAAATAATGGTGATACAGGAAAATAATTAGAGCGATGACTTTATTGAGGAATAAATCATAAATATTGTGACAGTCATTATTTAATGGCTGCCACAATATGGTGAAACCATATTAAATAAGAAGATGCTGAATTACTCTTCCGGATTGATCACTTCAATTCCCTGCAATATTCCATCCGCCGAACGGATCAATACCAGCTCGCTCCCGGCATGCAGATCGGCGGCCGAACCGTTGACCCAGCGCACCTGCGGATTGAGTGGCACAGTGCCCAGGGTGGCCAGCGTGAGCTGCCGGTCATCGAAGGATTGCAGGCGATCTTGCGCCCGCTGCCAGGGCTGATTGGCCAGCGGGGCTCTGGCGGCCAGCAGCTCAATCCGGGTGGCAACGCCATCGGCCACCAGCAGGGCGAGCTGGTCGCCGGGTTTGAGTGGCTGCGGCCAAATCTCCCCCTGCCGCCAGACGGCGGCACTGCCCTGCTCCACTTCGGCCCCCTGAAATTGCAGGCGGATGCCGTCGCTGTGCTCCAGCTCCACCAGCCACAATTCGTCGGCTCCCGCCTGCGCCGCCCAGAGCGGCACACCCAGCATCCATGCACACCACTTTCTCGATTGTTCCATCTTCGTTCGTCCCTGAACAAAAAGCCCATGCTGGACAAGCATGGGCTTCATTCGGGAGCATTTCTAATCGGAACGCAGAGATCGGATCAGTCATCCTCGCGGCAGCGGCTCAGGCGCATGCCGTCAAACTTGCACTCCAGCTCGAGCCAGCGCCCTTCGAACGGCGCCAGACTGTTGTCCGAGGTGGTGTAGCCCCAGATCCGCCCCCCTTCGACCGGCCCTTCCAGATCCATCTCGTCCTTGTCATCTTCGTCGAGGGCTTCGACCTTGCGCACATAGCGCACGCCGTTCTCCACCACCCCCTTCATCTCGACCCAGGTACCGCCGAGATCATCCTCGTTGAGCCAATCCTTGAAGCGGGTCTGGTCGTCGATCACGAACGGCATGCCGTTGACCATCAACTGGCCAAGCTGCCAGGTGGTGCGGCCGGTCAGTTTGAATTCGGTCGCCTGTGCGGTGCCAAGTGGCAACAAGATCAGCAGCAGGAGGGCGCAGAGAGACTTCTTCATCAGGGATCCTCGGGGTTACACTGGCAAACAGGATGCCGAATCCGGTGTGAAAAGAGCGTGAAACGCTCGCCAACCAGGAGAGCAAAGCATGAAGATTTTGGTAGTGGAAGACAATCCTCAGGTGGCGGAAACCATCATGGATTATCTGGAGCTGGCCGGTCACCGCCTCGATTGTGCCTATCACGGTCAGGCGGCGCTGCAACTGCTGGAGGAGCAGCGTTTCGACGTCATCATCATGGATGTGATGATGCCGCGCCTCGATGGCCTCAGCACGGTGGCGCGCCTGCGCGAGCAGGGGATTGCCACTCCCGTGCTGTTTCTCACCGCCCGCGACAGCCTGGAAGACAAGCTGGCAGGCTTCAAGGCGGGAGGGGATGACTATCTGGTCAAGCCGTTCGCCATGGAGGAGCTGGAGGTGCGACTGCAAGCCCTCAGCCTGCGTGGCCCGCGCGGCGATGTGGGGGCCATCAGCTTTGGCGATCTGACGGTCGATGTCGCCAGCGGCCGCGCCACCCGCGCCGGTGAGCCCCTCAAGCTCGGCAAGATCCCGTTCCAAATCCTCGCCCTGCTGGCCCGCCGCGCCCCCGCCATCGTCAGCCGTCAGGAGGTGCTCGACACCGTCTGGGGGGATGAGGAGCCCGACTCCGATGCCCTGCGCAGCCATATCTACGCCCTGCGCAACGCGCTGGACAAACCCTTCCCCACTCCCATGCTGGAGACCCTGCACGGTCAGGGCTACCGACTGGTGAGCGCATGAGCCTGCCGAGCCTGCGCCGCCGCCTGATCATGGCGCTCGGCGGCGCCGGGGTGGTGCTGCTGATCCTGCTCTCCGGCCTGATGCTGGTGGCCGAAGACAAGATGGAGGAGCTGAGCCTGCGCCACTGGCTGGAAGCCGAAGTGACCCGCTACAGCGATGACTGGCTGCGACTCGGCCCGGCCGCCGCTGCCCCGAGCCCCAGACAGTTCTCCAGCTACTGGACCGAGGCGGGCCGCCTGCCGAAATGGCTGAAGCCCTACCAGACTCCCGGCTTTTTCGAGCACCAGCTGGGCAAGGAGGACAAACACTTTCTGGTGGCCCGTCACCCCTCCGGCGAGGGACTGCTCTATCTGGTGTTCAACGACGACGCCGACGACTACCTCGACCCCTACGAAGACAAGCTGCATCTGGCGACCCGGCTGATCGGGGTGACCCTGCTGCTGGGCTGCCTCGGCTTCGGCATCTGGCTGGTGCGCCATATCACGGGGCCGCTGCAACGGCTGCAACAGAGGGTCGCCCACCTCACCCCGGATCAGGCGGATTTCGAGCCCGACGCCCCCTGGCAGGAGCTGCGGGATATCGAGCTGGCGCTGCTGGCCGGCAAGCAGGAGGTGAGCGCAGTGTTCGCCCGCGAGCAGGAGTTCAGCCGCTTCGCCAGCCACGAGCTGCGCACCCCCAACATGGTGATCCAGGGCTCGGCCGCCCTGCTCGGCAAGGTGACGGATCTGCCCGCACCGGCCGCCCGCGCCACCACCCGCATCCGCGCCGCCGCCGACGAGATGGCGCTGCTCACCGAGACCTTCCTGCTGCTGGGCCGCAAGGAGGCAGTGGAGCGACCGCTGCAACAGGTCACCCCGCTGATCCGTCAGGAGCTGGCCCGCCTCGCTCCGCTGTTGCAGCGGGAGGCCCTCGATATCCGGCTTAATCTGGACGAGAGCAGCGAAGTAAACGCCCCCCTCTCCCTGCTCGCCATCGCCCTCGGCAACCTGCTGAAAAATGCCCTGAGCTATGCCGAGGGACATATCGACATCGAGCTGTGTGGCCCGGTGCTCACCATCAGCAACCCGACGGCGGCGGC
>OEQT01000321.1_pt1 | contig 12199 bp, 10 predicted proteins | sample 1539831 | NCBI WGS metagenome assembly OEQT01 (sample SAMEA3891243, study PRJEB23780) | metagenome | biome: terrestrial biome; feature: animal house; material: water of meat washing | place: Italy | collected 2015-05-12 | reverse complement strand
AAGGGGGGAGAAATAGAATCTCCTTATACCCTTTAAGAGACTCTATAAGTCCCCCCTACCGACCTACGGTCGGAGATGTCGCTACGCTCCATCCATTTAAACCTTCTATAACCGTCTATACGGAATCCGATCGCTAACCTGATAGATCGTACTGATGCTAACTAGAACGCTTCTAGATCATCGAATGAATCGGGTATAGACGGTTTGTGAGGTTCTACTGGGAATACAACTGGATGCACTCCACCTCCGATGAGGTTATCGAACTCTTCCACAAACGTGTCAGCCTCTGCAGCAATTGCGTTGTCCTCAGAATACTCTTCAATGTTGGTATCAGCGCGGCCATCCAGCATACGGATTGGATCCAGTTGAGAATCGAATAGCAGATCTGTAGCATCGAACTCTGGCTTGAGTTCCTCTCCAGAATAAACAAACTTCTGTGCAGTGATCTTGTACTGACTGACTTGGCCGGCTTGCAAGAATGGAGCATTCGGTTCCACCCAGATCACCTCAAATAAGCCCTTACTCATCGGGAAGAAAATCAAGTCCCCTTCTTTAACCACTTCGCCGTCAGCTTGTATACTGAACAACTCTGGACTGACTACGAGAGTCATTTCGTCATTCACCTGCATACCAAACTTGCTAAAGAACTCCTGCTGCCCGCTAAATCCATCGAAGCTCTCGATGTACATAGCAACTCGGTACGCTTTCTTAAACTTGGATTGGAGATCTTCTCCGAATAGCTTATCGAAGTTGACAAACTCTCTCCGGATGTAGAACATCTCGATGCCCTTCATTTGGACAGCTTCCGATACTAGCGATCGGGCGAGAGCTTGGGTATTCGCGTTATTGAAGTTGTTCACGAAAGGGTTTGTGATGTGGTTGTCGTGTGTATCGTTATAGCCAGACTGGTTTTCCAGTCTGGCGAATAGATGCGAACTCTTCTTGTACATGTCTTACCCCATGATAATTGGAAGGGGTTCTTCTAGGAGCAGAAGTTCCTGACGTAACGTTTCTTTCTCCATCCTCGCTTCCTCGATCAAGCGCTGACCGTCGATGGTGACGCCACCAGGAAGAGCCATGCCCTGGTGTTTGGCCAATATTTGACCCCACACCTCTTTGACGAGCGTAGTGGAGTAGTCTTTGACCCAACGAACGTTGAGCACGCCTTGATCGGGGAATTCAGATCGCTTTTGACCTGCGAGATTTTTGGGCAGTCGCTTGAACGGATCTACCCACATATCAGCAATACTTGCTGGGTCTTTTGAGGATCCAGCGCGACCATTTGATCCAGCGATGCCTTGGACAGATCTTTCGATTTCCACAAAGTTCTGGACGTGGACTTCCATGATAATGAGATCATCCTCGCGGAAATTGCCAGTCAGTTGCAGGATGCCGTTGATGGGATCCAACCAGTAATCCGGAAGTGGATCTAGCTGATCCATCATGAGGTTCTGGTAGCTGTTGAATTGAGCAAAGAACCCGATATTGCCAAGCGCTCCAAACGGACCGTGATAGCTGATCCCTTGTGGACCGCCGCCAAGCGTAGTCATGAAGTCTGTCATGAAATTCAGAGTTGCGCCTCCCCCAAGTCCGCCCCAGAGTAAACTCTTCTGGCGAATGATTTTGGAGATGGCAAAAATTGGATAGTGACTTAGATCGATGTAACCCGACTCCGCTTGAGTCTCGTCCATCTTGACAGTGATGTAAGCCTTGTTGAGCGCATCGTGGTGATACTCTTTGTATAGCTCAAGAGCTCGCCCGATGCTATCGTAAATTTGATCCTCAGTGATCTCGATCTGGATCACAGGTGCACCAAGACGGCGCAAAATTAGATCCTTGAGATCCCTTGGGTTCTTGACGTAATTGAGCGCCATGTTGGTTTCCTTATTTGTGGACGATTGGTTGAGCTACTTCATCGCGAGCTGTATTCACGCGACTCTCAATAGCGCAAGTGTCATCGGAACAAATGTTGTTATCCTTACGAGCTTCGAGGATGCGAACCAATTCTTTCAGGATGTACAGAAGAACTTCTGTACCGACCTTGCGGAGAATGGCTAATAGTATCAGTTGCATAACTTTTCCTTATTTGGTTGATAGTGCGCGGCTGCCCCACGACCCATTTCGCACTTTGATTGTAATTGATGATGGATCCACGAGTTTGTATACTCCATCGATCTTGATGTATGCTTGGGCTACCTTATATTTACCGTTGCATTTAATTGATGGGACGCTAACTCGATCCCGACGTTCAGCAGTCATACGATCTCCGTTTAAGGGTGGTGGACGAATCCACCACTCCCTTTAGTATTTCAAGTAAAGGTGACCGTCTGGATAACCATCGTCATCCTGCGGTTCTTCCGTGCCGTACGTGTACATATGATGCATATGCAACACGATATAGTCCTTGATATTACCGTCATCCACCAAACGGTGGTCAGCCCACTCATCGCTGCCAGGAGTAACTTCTCTCCGGACAGACGCCGACTGATTCGGCCCATGAATAAGAACAATGGACGAAGTTGGGTTCCCTACAGTCACATTGTTATCGGTGCCCATTCCAATTAAGGATTTTTGTTCGCGTTCTTTTGTCCAACCATCAAATGATTGACCACAATCTACACTCACATCACTCAACACTACACCAGATAGCACCATATCGGTGATTGGCTTAGAGCTCCCACCATTCTTTGGACCAACATAATAATAATGGAGTCCATCTTTACTCATCTCAATCAAGTTCTTTCTGCCACCATCGGTAGCAGCTTTGATTGAATATTCGTACGGAACGACGAACTCCTTACTGGTAGAATCAGAGAAAAGCAATACAGCTTTCTTGCTCTCATCTCCCTGCACTACTTGACCGCACTCCGATCCGTCCCCATTGTTGTGGATGACGTCCGGTAGATCAGTAATCTTCACGATTGACATATTCTAAGTCCTTCTTACGGGGTAATGTTATTTCCTTCTTCTGTACCCATTAGTCGCCCGGATTGTGTAGCCATTAGGTTCTTCTTGGAACTGACTATTCTAGTTGTGTTTGTTTGCACTGTACCAAATCGATTGGAATACTCTGCGTAATATTGGAGTCCATAGTCGTAGGATGCACCTAATACCACAGTCAATACAGGCTCTGTTGCGCCTTCGATTGGTCCGTACTGCGTTCTCCACTGCACCTTATCGTAACCAGCTGCGGACGTTGGAATATTCAGAGTTGCTCCGGATGTACCTACGTATGTTGGATCTGGTTGCTTGAGGATCCGTGGAAGTAACTTACCGATCCATCGGAAGTCCGTATCCTCGAATCCAGCCACAGTCACGAACCAAGGTTCGAAACTCCCTAGCACAGATTCTCTGGAAATGTTGCCCGACCCCTCTTCGAGGTTGAACAGATAATTGGTCTGGTTGAAATACAACGCAAACTGTTCTACATTCAGACCCTTCGTCTTATAGAACTTCGATCCGAATATGGAGTCGAAAGATCCGATGATTGGTTGAGCTGGTTTGAGCTGGCTCACGAGCTTCCCGTTGACGTGAAGTCGAATGTTGCTTACGTAACCGCCAGCAACGTCGAACCACAGTCCGAACCCCAGAACCACGTTGGGTGGTAGAGTTCCCACGACATTGGATTCAGCCACAATGACTCCATCAGACATTACAAACATCGTGTGGCTTGATTTACGATACCCAATGCCAGTTGACTTAAACTCATCAGACCGAGATAGCATCATGATCGTATCGCTAGCAACATCGGACATGACAATACTCGATTCTACGTGGTGAGTTCCTTGGTCGAGGTTGATCGTGCGATCGAACTGCATCCAAGAGTTGTCCAGTATTACTGCGTTATATGTAACTGTACGTGGAGTGGCCTGATAGCTGAGCAATGCGCTAGATTTAGTCACCTGAGGAGCTTGGATCTGGATATATCCGCTATCGTTGTAGTCAACCCCAACGCCAATGTTGAACTGAATCAAGCAATCTTTGAGTGCCTTGAACACACACTGAACTCGAGTGTTAGCCACCAATTCCGGTACCGTTGGGAATGGAGTAATGATCTGGACGTATTCGGATTGACGGTCAGCAGGAACCCCATCCGCATAGATGTCCAACGATTTGCGTCCAACCTGTAGGTTGATCCGTTTGATCATGGCACTAGCGTTGTACGTCTCACCTTGTCTCACATAGATGCGAGCTTGGAAGAACATTCGACTCTGAGCAGCCTTGAACGTGTATGATCTGCTGTATTCTAGGTCGCTATTCGCGTACGTAGCGTATGCGTTGCCGCCAGCAGATGGAGCATTTGAGAAAGCACTCCACCCAGGAGGTGGAGTCCCAATCATAGTCCCATCGATGTACGTGAAGTAATCGGATCCGTTAAGCATCCGACTATTGGTTACAAGGTTTTCATCCACTGGATCGTACGTCCGTCTCCACGTTCCGCCAGAGAAAACCCAAGCTACTGCATCTCTCCAGTAGCCGCCATAAACTTTTGGCGCTGCCTCGTGCAGCGCCAGTTTGTCGTCGTAAATTTTGATAGGCATGCGTATTCCTTAGTTGACAAACTCGAAGAATACATCGCCTTCTTTCGGGTTTGCTGGTTTATCGGTTGCGAAGTTGCCGTAGTAGTATGACTCGGTCCATGCCCCATCACGTCTTGAGAACCGCTTACCGTTCTTCGGCGCTTCGTATGCATTGGACGTCATTACTACGTCTCCGTTCACCGTTACAGCACTCTTAGAGTTGATCACGGTGTCTGCAACAACGTCACCGATAACAACTTGGTTGTTACTAGCTCCGTTATCGGCAATAGCAATCACGTTAACGTCAACCTTGTCCAACATTCCGCGAATGCTAGTGCGTTGACTTTCGGATGGCTGTGCGAGTGCGAACGACATTACCTTACCATTTAGCTTGGTGTACGAAGCAGCGTTGCTCAGATCCACAACCGTGTCAGATCCTTGAACGGATGCGCTACCAACTACTACTCCAGCAGCTTTGTAACTCTTGCCGGTGTTGATCGACACATCAGCGTCTGGGTTGACACCATTGAAGATCTGTGTCCAAGAGTTGTTGCGTCTTGCGTAGTATTTTTGGTCGTTTGGAGCATCAATACCATCGTGCCACACTCGGTGAGTTGCCTCGCCAATCGTTACACTCGGAACTGACGCGAATACCGTTGGAGCCTTGATGTCACCAATAACCAACTTGTCAGTCAGCATGGTCAGGATATTGACATCTTGACTCAGGATGCGACCAGCAATCTTGGTACCTTCTGCCATCTTAACGTTGTCCAGAGTACCACCGAGAGCAATCTTCCGGTTGGTCTTATCGCCAATCACGATCTCACCAGTTGGAGCAGCGTAGATGATGTCCACAACTCCAGCATTGGTATTGCCAGTCAGCTTCATCGCACTCTGTAGCGCAATACTCTGAGCGCCGACCAGATCCCACTTCCCAACCCCAGCTTTACAAACACGAGTGTATTGCATGCCGTTGTTTGGAGCTTCTTCTCCGATTCCGCCGCCACCACCGCCTGGATTGAATGCCGTCCATGCGTGATCTTTACGAGCGTAGAATGCGCCATCTGCTGGAGCATCTAGACCATCGTGCCATACTTTGTGATCGAAGTTACTACCACGAATGCGGACAGACGATAGATCGTCTCCATGAGTTCGGATCACAGTTTTGTGCGAATCGTTGCCGACGATCAACTCATCTGCAACGTTGATGGACACTAGACCCACCGCATTGCCGTCAGTATCGCGACTAGAGATTCCACTACCAGCTGCAATCGTCAGATCTGCAATATCGCTACGTACAGACATTGGGATCTTAACGTCACCAAGATCTAGTCGAGATCCAGCTACGTTGTTGCGGACCACGTTATATGTGGTAGTTCCATTGGATCCGGAGATTGCAGTATCTGCAGTCATCTCAAATCCAGCTCGAGGATCGATGTCCTGAACAAACTCAGCGAGGTTGCCGGTATGCAGCATCTCCTTGGTTTCTGCGCCGTAGGTAACGGTCATGGACTTGCCATCGGCTACGTGGAAATCGATCAGACTGCGTTTGATCGTCAGCTTATCAGCGGTTGCATCGATAGCAGGGGTTCCGCCAAATGTAATAGACGTTGCATCCAATGGCTCAACTAGCTTGCCGCGAATAGCTACATCTGCTGCCGTTTGACCTATCACGACGAGGTTCGGCTTGGACTCACGAGCCTCGTGGGAGACCAGAGTAATCCCTTGTGGAGTTCGCAGAGTTCTAGTTGCGCCGATCACGATGTCGTTGTTGAACGCATCAATCCACTCCCACTTGCTGTTCACAAACTTACGAACGTATGACGCGTCGATGTTTTGCGCGGTCGGATCGAGAATGAATCCACTACCGGCGATGTACGGTTTGTACATCCGATCGTACATCAGACGCCCAGCTTCCCCGACCCCAATTTGTTGGTACTCGGTATCTGCGACATCTTTGGTACCGCGGATCACTTCCTTCAAACCAGTTTTAGGAGTGTCAATGGTCTCGCCGAAGTTCTTCAATTTCGGGGTATGATCCAAGTTGACCACATCGCTCAATGACTTCAGGATCCCATCGTGACGATTGTAGTCGTTAGCTTGCTTGAGGGCTTGAGTTGCCAATTCGCCACGCAGACCGTCTGTTGGACTCAGACCCACCAGACCTTCGAGGTTTGCGACCTTGCCTTGGCTAATCTCAATCTCTTGCCAAGCTGTCTTCTGACTTTTGGTTGGTTTCCCTACGTTGGACTTCAACTCGATAATGTCACGCTGAGCGGTGAACAAATCCGTTTGGTTGGCACCAACATCTCCGCGCATAGATCGTGTGTATTCCCAGATGTTGTTGACGGTGACCTGTTCTCCAGCACGGTTGTTGTACACCATTGGGAATCCCGCGGTATTAACAGCTACGTCCAACCGCGCGATGTCTTTAGATCCTTCATCCACACGCTCTTCGGTTGCAGACAAACGGTCATAGATCGTTTTTCCTTCAACTGCTGCAGTAGTAGGACCCATCTCGTTACGCAGATCGCGAGTATTTCGGATCAGTACGTCAGGAGTGTCACCATCCCACCACTTCTCCAGACCAGTAATGCGAGTCTCGTGATTTGTGATGGTTTCCCAGTCGCGTTCTACTTGACCTTTGACCCCAAGTCCTGGAGCGTCTACATCTGGGTTGCCGTTGACGTCAAACCCTTTGTAGTTACCCAACATGGTCTTGATGTTGCGGATCTCTTGTCGCACGTTGGTCTTGGGCTCAGTTGGTTCCTGAGTCCCGATATCGACCTTGATCCCAGCGACATTGCCATCAGTGACAGCCAGCGCGTCGTGAACCTCGGTGACTTGGAGCTTCAACTCAGCTTCCGATTTCTCGACAGCTGTGACGCGATCGTAGATATTGGTGCCATCGCCAGTAGCGTTGATGATCTCATCGTGTACGTTAATCAGATCGACAACCTTATCCAGTACACCTTTGGATACGTTGACGTTGTCGTTCAGCGTAGCTACGTTGATTTGGACCTTGACTGACCCACGGTTCAACGCACCTTCGTTGGTTAGTGCACTATCAGCTCCGTCTAGTTCCTCCCCATCTTGGATCCAGTCAATACGAGATTGGCCTGCCACTGGCAGGCCATCTACATACGGCAACTGGTGCAAATCTTTTTTCTCAATCGTCATAGATTTCACCTTATTGGTTGTAATACTTGTATTTAGGAGATTGTTTTGTTTACTCCCACGACTCTCCAGATGTAGCAGTTCTCATTGGCGACCACGAACGTTCTACCATCTGAAGCAAACTTGCCATACCAGTAGTACGCTTCGTTGGCCATCAAGTCCCAGTTTGGATATAGGTTTTGGACGCGCTCGATCTGCTGCCTGGTTATCTCTCGGGTAAACCACCAACTCCCACCATCTCGAGATCCGTCAATGATGATGGAATCGAAATTCCACCAAGGCTGATTCAATGTAAAGTTGCCTCGATCTAGTGGGCCAACAAACAAGTCGGTATACGACTCGGTTATGGATCCGTGACTGTGACCGTTCAGAGATCTCGTTCCCACCTGTCTATCCACGTAGTCTTTCCGAGTGAGTGCATCTCCGCGTCCGCTTTGTCCAACAGTTGAAAACACGTTCTTAGCGACTAGATCGCCAAGCATTGTGTCGCCATATCTGTTGATAAAGAGAGTTGCACCGTGAGCTGACAACGCTTTGTTGGTCACGTTAGCAGCAGCTCCATGCAGGAGTGCAGTGATCCCATACTGACTATCTGATGCAATTGGCAATGTTGCTGGAGAAATAGCTACATCTCCGATAGATCTCGCATTGGCTTCAGCTTGAGTCGCCATTCGAATAGTACCGACTTGGGTTTGGGACGCTCTCGTATTGATGAATCCTTTCGGAGTCACTGCATAGCCTTCGTGTAGAGCAGCGTTCGTAATGGGAGATGCCGCGTTCTTGACCGTTCCAGAAGTTGTTTCCGATGCACCGCTGATTGAAGTAACCGCAAACGTATCGATAGCTGCTTTAACCTTCATAGGAGTCATTGCTGTAGTGTCATCTACACCACCTTTTGCTGCAGTCAACGTTGAGATGGACATCGTCCCACGCTTGCCCTCTGCTGAGATTGATTTGGTTCGCAGTACATCCCACAGTGTAGATGTGCTGACAGTCAGATCAATCTTCGCGGCAGCTTCTTCGCGTTCCGCTACGGTGCTGTATCGAACCAGACCGTATACAGATTCAGTAGCATTCGGGCGTGACATCTTGGTGTGCAATGTGAATGGAGTGACAATCTTCGTCTGGTCGGTACCTGCAATGACTTCATCCAGCGTAGCCAACTCACCAATCCCACTCACAGTTTCAGTTGCGACTGGGAGTGGCTTAGTGGCATGATCGCTGATGGCATTGGCCATCAGCTGGAGGTCAATAATTGTGGATTCAAATGCTGCGGTTTTGGTCGGATCCAGAATAACCGCGTCAGCTTTCGAGCTAATGTGCTGACTGTTATTATTCGCTCTCAAGATATTCTCTCCCAGTAATAAAGTGTGCTGACTTTCTTATCCAAATCTGTGATTGGGACCTCCGCAAACTTCTGCCATTGTCCGTACCCAAACGCTGCTGGAGATGATACAACCCCACTCATAGTGACATTGAATTGCGTCCAGAATTGCGGGACGTGTGATGCGTGATCGCGATGGCGGAATGCGATACCATCGGAACCTACAGTCTCAACGTTCTTGACGTATTTGCCAGACGCCTCCATATCAGTCAGGATGGCCAGAGCTGCATCTCGTACTTGCGTTGCGATGGCAGAATCCGGTAGAGTGACTCGGCGTCCAAAGATATTCATTTGGACTGGTTGCCCAGAGATTGGGGATTTGACCGTTCCAGCAAATGTCAGGATTGTTTGCTGAGCGTTACCACTCGGATCGATGTTGTTTCGGTTGATGATGTCGGATCTGATCGCCATCATCATACCGCTAGCAATCCCAACGATTGCAGCTTGGACGTTTGGATGATCGATATGATCTGACGCATCATCTAGGGTCGGTGTCCCCAGACCCATGTTCAAGAAGGTGTTGGATAGTGCTGGATCCAGCTCAAACTCCGAGTGGCGAGCCAGTCGGGATCTGATGTTGGCCGCATCTCGAGTCTTCGATCCGCTAGCATTTGTACGACCTTCAAACATCGTTGCATTTGCAGACGTTGATATGAGCTCGGTAACCAGTACTCCAGCATCTGTGTAATCGGTTAAAACGCAACGGAACCAGTTGGTTCCGTATGGTCCAGTCATCGACGGAAGTACCGTCAGAGACATAGTCTCGGCGCTAGGATGCTGAATAGCAGTCCACGCCGTAGTTCCAGGAGCTGTGTACTCCCAACGGTATTTGAGATAGCCGCCTGGACTATCGGTATGAGCACCCACGCTCATACCGATCTTGCTTGATTTCGCGAACGTCATGCTCGCAGGTTGTTGGTATATTGTGATCATAGAACCCTTACCCAAATGTTGACCGTGATGAACGGTTGAAGGTTATTCATAGCGCTGGCGACCTCGCCTGGACGGAATTTAACTTGATCTTCACGGTAGCGTTTGAATCCAGGACCATCATCGTCTGGATCGAACTGACACCCACCGATCAATACATCGCCCACAGGATCAGCAATCAACGCTTTCTCGTTACTAACGAGAGGAGGAAGGTTTGTGGTCAATATGGTGTTGCCAACCGATCCGCCAGTTCCACCCGCCGAGTGTCTCGGATTGCCGTTGAGATCCTTGTCGTTGTTGTTGAGACCAAAGTTTGGATCATTCGGGTTGGATTCGTTCCACGATACGAGGACTTTGCCCTCTCCAAATCTACGCCACTCTCCAAATCCCATGTAGGATTTCGGGTTGTTGGGGTTGTTTGCGTTCATGTAGATCGATCCAACTGGATACATCGACAGCATAATGCTGCTCACGTCATGGATCCGAACCTTGACCTCATCATCTGGATCGTCGCGTGCAGTAGTTGCACTTGGATTGTTGACGTCCACGTACTCGATCTTGTCTACTCGACTCACTAGCTGTTCGCTCACGAGGTAACGCGCATCGGCCTTTTCTTGGATTCCACCGTCACCATCCCAATCAAGAGTAGTTCCAATATCGTTATTGAACCAACGGATGCACACGATGTCTTCGTGATGCAGCTCTTCGTTGATGATAAACTCGCGCCACCGATCATTCAGATCCATCGCTACGCTGAAGTCCCCACCAGATTGAACCCATGCACCACCTTGGGAGATACACTGTACTTCATCAGCTGCGTTAGCTCCCTCGCAGATAAACGCTGGAAGATCTGCATCACCAGCTTTCGTTAGATGACGACCGTTGACTGTTACCTCAAAGCTGAATGGGTTGAAAGTCTCGCGCTCCAGTAGATCAAACTCATCCAAGCTGAATCGTACCTTGTTTGGAAGATCCCCAACCCAACGCTGACCTGCAATAGTCGTGATGTTGGTTGGAGCCATCTTGACGTCATACATCCGGATCGTATATCGTTGATACGAACTGCGGTACGTTGCCAGTCCATCCATATACGTCACGATAGTGATGACATCACCGCGATCGCATGGCTCATTCAGACGGATGGTTTTGCCATCAAGCACATCCAACTTGTACACGCTGAATTTGTACGTCTGAGCTGTTGCAGACTTCAACTTAGTTGCCAGTCCAGCATCATTGCCGATGTACTCTTGAGTACTCTCGTCGTATTGCAGGAATGCTTTATTGAGCGCATCCACTACGATGAAAATGACGTCCGCGTCCATCGGCTTTGTGCCAGCGGTAAACTTAACTCTAATTGAGTTGGTGGTATTCTCCGCAGCAAACTTGATGATGGTAGTTGATTCCAGAACGCTCTCGGTAATGGATCCAAACAATCCAGCCCAGTAACCAACGTAGCCGTTAGTTCCGCCAGCCGACGTAATTGAGATGTCAGCTGGGACTGGAGTTCGGTTAGTCACGGACCCGTAGTCAGAGTCCTCGTTGATCTTATCTCCGTAATACAGAAGGTTACCGCGACGATATACCTCGATAGCTCCTGGATTGTAGCTAGATGAGAAAATATCCGTAAAGTCAGTCTGACCTGCCGTTGCAATGATCTCCTTCTTGGCTACTGTGCTCAAGTCGGAACTGGTGATCCCAGTTACCAGCTTGTTGTCCGCATACTCCCACTTACCAGGAGTACAGTAGACGAGCTCAGCGTCCAAGTAGTTGCGCCACAGTTTGTGGGACGTATTAGATCCCTTGATCGTGTCGGAACCACCTGGGATCAATCGAACGGCGTTAACGGCCCAAGAACCATTCACGTCTCGGACGCGGATCACTCGACCGTAGTCTGACGGCTTGCCGGTTGGCAATTTCACATCAACTGGTCCACGAGTAGTGTCGATGGTATACGCTGCGCCGAAGTTGACAGTCAGTGGAACTGCTGGATCGGAATAACGCTTCCAATATCCAGCAGCGTGGGGAACTAGACCATCGCCTAGCTCCGAGTAGAGTTCTTGGAAGTTGTTGTTGATCTTTTCACCGCCACGACGCATGTAGTCGCCAGTACCGTCATCAACAACGTTCCCGATTATAATATTCTGTTTCAAGATAAACCTCCCATCGCTTCGATAGCTTTGACATGGAC
>OEQT01000320.1_pt1 | contig 12201 bp, 14 predicted proteins | sample 1539831 | NCBI WGS metagenome assembly OEQT01 (sample SAMEA3891243, study PRJEB23780) | metagenome | biome: terrestrial biome; feature: animal house; material: water of meat washing | place: Italy | collected 2015-05-12 | reverse complement strand
CATTCTGAACAGTACGTTCTGGATGTCGCCGATTGGCCTTATTACTGCGCTGGCGGCGGGGATTGCCCTTCTGTGGGAGGACTATCAGACCTGGAAGGAAGGCGGCGACAGCCTGATTGACTGGGGCAAGTGGAAACCGGAGGTCGATGCCGCGTTGAAGATGGTTCGTGACCTTAAAACAACCGTTAACGACCTGGCGAAAGCGCTGGCGAAACTGCTCAATATTGACCCCAAATCATGGTCCCTGAAGTGGGATTTCAGCAACTTCATCGACCAGATGGGCGAATTCAGCAAAATGCTGAACATGATCGCCGACCTGCTCAACGCTATCAAAGATGGCCGCTGGGCTGATGCCGTCAGCATCAGCAAACAGATACTTAATCAGGGCAGCGAAAATCCGTCAGCGATGCCGATGGTTACAGACAGCGCTAACAGTACTGCCGACTGGATTAAAGAGCACTGGGGATTCGATCCTCGCAGCGTGGGCCGGACGGTACGCGGCTGGTTTGGTGATGATGAGCCGGAACAATATGCACAGGCTACGAAACGAGGAGAACGGAATAACAATCCGGGAAACCTTAATTTTGCTGGTCAGGCAGGGGCTTCTCTTGAACGCCCGGGCGGGCGATTTGCCAGATTTGAAACTGCTTTTGATGGATTACGGGCTCTTGCTCGTCAGTTAATGCTGTACGCCGGACGGGGAATAAACAGTGTGGAGAAAATTATCTCTACCTGGGCACCTGCGTCTGATAATAACAACACAACTGCGTATATCAGGGCTGTATCGCAACGACTGGGAGTGGATCCCCGGGCTGCCCTGAATATGAGCGATCCGCAAACCATGTCAGCATTGATGAGCAGCATTATCCAGCATGAAAATGGAAGAAATATCTATTCCCGAGAGCTGATTAATAAGGCTGCCGTGGCAGGAATTAGTGGCAAAGTGACAGAGGTTAACCAGCAAAATACCTACCACATTTACGGTGGCGGAGATCCGCACGCTGTCGGTAATGAGGTTGCACGTCGGCAACAGTCTGCAAATGCTCAGGTCATGCGAAGTAATCAGGTGAGGGTGGGTTAGTGGATATTCTCTCTACACTTTTTCATCAGCAGAGCAGAAAAATAGGAATGATTGTTCCCAGTGTTGTTATTTCAGAGAAGCATACAGATATGCTTGAAATAACAGAGCATCCGGTAGAGGTTGGGGCCGCTGTCGCTGATCATGCCTATAAAAAACCGTCAGAAGTGGTGATGGAGGTTGGTTTCGCCGGTGGCGGCGCATTGCTGGATTTTGCCAGTAACCTGACGGCTACCAGCCTGCTCGGCCTGAGTCCTCAGCAGACGTATCAGGAGCTACTGGATCTGCAGGAAAGCCGTATCCCCTTCGATGTGGTAACCGGTAAACGGCTGTACAGCAACATGTTGATCCGGGCGCTGGAAGTGACGACGGACAAGACAACCGAAAACGTCCTGTCCGCCGTCCTCACCCTGAGGGAGGTCCTTATCTCCCGGACACAGCAGATCACCGTCGCTGATAAAACCAACATGAAGGAAGGGGCCAGCACGTCGGCGGTACAGAACAGCGGCAACAAAACCACAAAGCCTCCAGATACTTCACTGCTGAAAAGCATCACGGGTAACGTGGTGTCATTACTGGGAGGCGGATAATGACAATTCAGGAAATTCCGCTGACAGCGGACAACCAGCAGTTCAGCATCGTCCTGGGTGGTGTCACCTGGCGGATTAGCATCATATGGCGCGATCCTTACTGGATTATGGACCTGCAGAACGACAGAGGGGAGCCGGTAATCTCCGGTATACCTCTCGTCACTGGCGCTGACCTGCTGGCGCAGTACGCCTGTATGGGACTTGGTTTTAAGCTGTTGGTGGTCTGCGATGACAACACACAGGATTATCCCACGAAAACTGACCTGGGCGGGCGCAGTCATTTACTGGTATCAACGGAGTAAGCATGTCACAGAACTGGATGAGACATTTCGAGCTGCAGCTTGTGGACGGGAATGGTCAGGGAATTGAGCTAAGTGATTTCAAAGTCACCTTTACGATCGACTGGTTCAACATCAGCAGCGCGTCCCGGGTAGGGACTATCAAAATTTATAACCTTTCGGCAGATACTGTGAACCGAATTACCGGGCAGGAGTTTTCGAAAGTGCGGCTGATTGCCGGTTACGACGGTATCGCGCCTGAGGTGGCGGCAAGCGACGTCGGGACCGTGCGCGAAGTCGACGCGGCAGATGTGGGCCAGAGTGATGGCCGCAATTACGGGCTGATTTTCAGCGGAGAAATTCGCTACTCGGTCACAGGAAAAGACAGCCCTATTGATTCCTATGTCCTGATTCAGGCAGCAGATACGGATCTGGCATTTGCCACCAGTATAACCTCGCAGACGCTGGCGGCCGGTTACACGGTCGCAGATGTGAACCGTGCGCTGATGAAAGACTTTGAGGCCAAAGGCGCGACCGAAGGACTGACGCCTGAAATGCCTGCTACCGTATTCCCTCGAGGGCGGGTGCTGTTCGGCATGACACGGCATCTTATGGATAACGTAGCCGGGCAATGTGGCGCAACATGGCAATTCGTGGACGGTCAACGCCAGATGGTGGCGAATAACGAATATGTTCATGAAGCGATTGTGCTCAACAGCGCCACCGGGCTTATCGGCATGCCGCAGCAGACTATCGGCAACGGCGTAAACGTCCGCGCGCTTATTAATCCGAACATCCGGGTTAACGGGCTCATTCAGCTGGATCAGGCTTCCGTCTATCGTACCGCGTTGTCGAACAACGATATTGCGATGGCTGGTGGTCAGATCACCGACCAGAACACGGACGGAAATATCACGCTAAGCGGCACCACAGCACAACCTGCCAGCATCGCAACGGATGGCGTTTATATTGTGCGCGGGATTATGTACACTGGCGATACAAGGGGCCAGGCGTGGTACATGGATATGATGTGCGAAGCGCGTGGCGCGGCGGATCTTCAAAGTCAAGGAGCAATGAATCGGTGGGGATAAGATTGAATAAGAAAGCCATTTTTATTGCAATAAGTTTACTTGTTCCGATGTCGGGATTAGCCGCTCCTGGGAAGTATGAAAAAATGGCTGTTGATTTAATGGATCAGCAAAAGTTTACGCAGTGGCACCATTACGCCTCTGCTACTCCTTTTTTCGCTATGAATGGTCGCAGATTCGCCATGACCATTGATGATTTCGCGGATATAGTCAGCAACTCCTTTCAAGAATGCGAAGATCTGGATTCCTACACCAATCGGAAAGGAACTACGGATGATTGTAAGTCCTATGTTTACAAAGGCATAAAGGAGTGGGTAAACCTCTCTCAAGATAAGTCTGTTAGCGATACAGCATGGAAAATGGGCCAGCGCTATGCCTTCAACACACGTAATCCTATTGCCCATAAAAACGCATGGGATTTCAATGGGATGGCGGCCGGTATTCGCGTTGCTAAATCTCAAGGTTATTAAGTCATGGATGCGCCGAAAATCATAGGATCTTTCCCTTGTAAAAAAGTGGCTGGGCGATGATTTTTGACGTCCATAATATTATGGATGAACTGTTGCCAATTGCGCTAATTTTAACAAATTAATACTGGTTAACGCATTTTTTGAACCATCTGTACACAGTAGTTGTCTACACTTTACCTTAAAGGTAAACTCTGCGCTCCACTGATGTTCACTATGGGAGGGGATATGAGGAAAATCGTTAATCGTTACTTAGCCGCTGCCGGTAGTGTTATGGACATTATGCCGACTACAGATTACTGGCAATATGCTGCTTCTGGATCTGATTGTCGGGCAATAAGAAGTGATGTTAAAGTCATTGCAAGTGACATGAACAGAGTTATCAGGTATGAGTTCAAAACCCCGCAAGCAGGCGGCCGTTCTCAAAAAGCATCAGGAAAACAAAGCGTCGCAAAAAGCCGTTCCTGATTCGGATGGTATCGACGAAGATATTGATTCCTCGGAATATGATGAGTCTCAGGAAGTAGTGGAAAAGCTGTCTGCAGTTGCCAACCTTGATCCTGAGCTAAAATCGAAGTTAACACCTGAACTTCTTGAGAGAGTTTCTAAGAACCCGAAGGTTATTGCCATGTTTCAGCAGGAGTCTTTTCAGGGACCACTCCCACCTCCTGCTATGCTCTTACAATATAATCAAATATTACCCGGCGGCGCTGAGAGAATTTTCAGGCTAACCGAAAAAGAGCAAGAGCATAGGCATAAGACGCAAAGTGATGCATTACTTGGTGCGGTTTCACGCGACAAACGTGGGCAATGGATGGGATTTTGCATTGCAATGGTAGTGCTTATAATGGCTGCGTTTTTTGCTAATCGCGGTAACACTTGGTTCGCAGGTACTCTTGCTACTTTAGATCTCGTAGGATTAACTACAGTGTTTGTTTATGGTAGGAAGAAACCTAAATAATCCATACATCCTTTCAAACCCGCTTCGGCGGGTTTTTTGCTTTCTGGAGCCTACTAAATGGCCGTATCTGACCAGACCCGCAGCGGCGACCTTGCCGAAACATTCAAATCTGAACGGGAAACAACAAAGAACCAGATCCGAGTCGCCTTGCCTGGCATTATTCAGTCATTCGATCCTGATGCGGTGACGGCGGTTGTGCAGCCTGCTATCCGTTCGGTTGAAAAGGATAATGACGGCAACCGCATTACCAAAAATTACCCATTGCTGGTGGATGTTCCAGTGATATTCCCACGTGGCGGAGGATGTACGCTAACGTTTCCGATTAAAGCCGGGGATGAGTGTCTTGTCGTTTTTGCCGATCGTTGTATTGATTTCTGGTGGCAGAGCGGCGGAATACAGGAGCCGGTTGATGACAGAATGCATGATTTATCGGATGCGTTTTGTATTGTCGGTCCCCAGTCGCAGGCGAGGAAGATTAGCGGTATTAATACCAGTGCAACACAGTTGCGTAGTGACGACGGCAGCACCTATTTTGAGCTTAATCCTGATACCAGGAAAATTAAAATTGTCGCTCCGGGGGGGCTTGATGTGGTTGCCCCTCTGGCTGATTTTTCTGAGAAAGTAACCATTCATGGCCTGTTAACCTGGATGGGTGGCATGGTAGGGTCTGTTGTTTCTGGTGTGGCTTCAAAAATCACTGGTGCTGTTGAGTTTTTGGGTAGCGTGAAGGCTAACGGCAAGCCAATCGATGATACGCACACTCATGGCGGTGTTCAGCGCGGTGGAAGCAATACCGATGGGGTAAACTGATGCGATACAGACGTGAAGACGCCGATGGCGATTATACCTTTGGCAGCGGTGATGACACCTGGCTGATTAACTCACCGGAGGCCGTGGCGCAGGCGGTAAAAACGAGATTCGAATTGTGGTATGGGCAATGGTTTCTCGACACCACCGAGGGGACTCCGTGGATCCAGTCCGTACTCGGTAAGCAGAAGCCGGAAACCTACAACCTGGCGATCCGTAAGCGCATCCTCGAAACGCGGGGCGTTAAATCAATCCTCTCTTTCAATACGACGGTGGATACCACGACCCGACGTGTCATGTTTTCCGCTGAAATCGACACTCTTTATGGAATAACGACTGTTACATCGGAGGCGTAATGGCTCTGAACCTTGATTCTCTTGGTTTATCTGCAAAGGTAACCGCGGAGGGGATCAGTGCGCCTGATTATCAGACGATACTCAGCACCCTGATTAGCTATTTTCAGCAGATTTATGGTAGTGATGCCTACCTCGAACCGGACAGTAAAGACGGCCAGATGGTGGCTCTGATGGCGCTGGCGATTCATGATGCCAATAATATGGCGATAACTGTCTACAACTGTTTTTCACCAGCAACCGGCTATGGGGCCGCACTGACCAGTAACGTGAAAATAAATGGTATTTCACGTAAAGGCGCGACGAATTCTACGGTTGATTTGCTTCTTACAGGAACTGCCGGAACAACCATCATTAATGGCAGCGTGAAAGACAGTAATAATGTGATATGGCGTTTGCCTGCTTCAGTGGTGGTCGGCGTGGATGGTACAGTGATGGTGACCGCAACATGTTCCGTCAGTGGTGCAGTGGCGGCGCTGGCTGGAACTATCTCTGAAATTAATACGCCAACCCGTGGCTGGGTTTCGGTAACCAATCCTGCTGCAGCCACTGTGGGCACTCCGGCAGAAACTGATGCGGAGTTACGTATCCGTCAGTCGCAAAGTGTTGCGTTGCCATCAATAACCCCATTTGAAGCACTGGATGGTGCTGTTTCTAATGTTGCCGGTGTAACCCGCCACAAACTCTATGAAAACGATACTGGTTCGGAGGACGGTAACGGGTTACCGCCACACTCTGTTGCTGTAATTGTGGATGGCGGTGATGTGACGGATATTGCTCAGGCTATCAGAGGGAATAAAGGCCAGGGGACATCCACTCACGGTACAACATCCGTTACGGTTCCGGATAAATACGGCAATCCCCATGTAATCAAATTCTCGCGCTCTAGTGATGTGCCTGTTTATGCCCGGATTAAATTAAAAGTTTTTACGGGTTATACCTCACAGATAGGGCAGCAGATCCAGCAGGCTATTTCCGACTATATCAATAGTCTGATGATTGGTGATTCGGTCCTTTTAAGTCGCATTTACTCACCGGCGAATCTTGGCGTGGTGAGTGGCGGGAATGCACGCTATTACGATATTCAGGAACTGACGATTGGGAAATCCCCGGGGGCTTTGTCGTCATCAAACATTGATATCAGATACAACGAATCTGCGTCCTGTACACCGGAAAATATCGTTATAACGGTGGAGTCATGAGCAAATACACCGAACTAATCACGAACTACCACGCCACCAAACCTAAATTTCTTGCACATGTTGATCTGATGACCCGGCCGCTTATTGATGTTGCGGCGGCCACCAGAGGGCTGATTACTGCATTTGATATTGACTCTGCGGTTGGTGTGCAACTTGACATTCTGGGATTGTGGATCGGACGTAGCCGTGTTGTCAGCCAGCCTATCTCAGGTGTCTATTTCAGCTGGGATACCGACGGGCTTGGATATGATCAAGGTGTATGGCAGGGGCCATACGATCCTGATTCCGGATACATGTACCTCAGCGATGAAACTTATCGTGTCATCCTTAAAGCGAAGATTGCGATTAATAACTGGGACGGACGGAATGATTCGCTTCCAGCAATTCTTGACGCTGCAACAGCAGGATCCGGGCTGCGAATGCAGATAGTCGATAACCAGGACATGACGATATCGGTCTGGGTCTTTCCTGATACTGATATTTCAGATGTATCGCGTGAGTTAATTGCGGCAATTAAACAGGGGTATCTAACAGTAAAAGCCGCCGGGGTATGGGCGGGGGGCATTGAAACACCTTCGGTGGAAACTCCATCGGAAGGCTCTAAATTTTTTGGTTTTGATATGGATAACGAATTCATCAGTGGTTTTGATGTAGGGGCATGGGGAGTATTACTCTGATGGCGAAAAATGACTTTAAAGCGTTTGCAACTGATCGAAATGCCAATGTTATGTCGCAGGAAGAATGGGAAGCGTTGCCTGCGCTTATATCCGGATTTACAGCAGGGAAAGCATCCAGTGCGCAAGTCAATAAGGTTATTCGGCAGGCCAGCTTTATTGCTGCAGCTCTGGCCCAGTTTGTAAGTGATAAAACGCAACGGGATGTGCTTGATAATGGTGATCTGCCCGGTTTTGTTGAATTGCTGGGATCGGGGTTTGCTGTTGAATACCTGAGCCGCAAGAATCCGTTTGGTGATATCAAATCGGATGGCACGGTACCAACGGCTCTCGCAAACCTTGGTTTGGGAGAAGGTTCGGCATTACCCGTTGGCGTGCCTGTTCCGTGGCCTTCCGCCACTCCGCCAACAGGCTGGCTGAAATGCAACGGTGCCGCTTTTTCTGCTGAAGAATACCCGGAACTGGCAAAGGCTTACCCGACAAATAAATTGCCTGATTTACGTGGTGAGTTTATTCGTGGCTGGGATGACGGGCGTGGAGTGGATAGCGGTCGTACTTTATTAACGAATCAAGAGCATGCAGTAATTTCTCATAATCATGGAATACCTACAAAAGTGGGGTCAGTTACTAATATCCCGTATGGAATAGAACAGGTTATATCTGATGAAACCATTTTTTCATCAGCAAAAACAGTTGGTGTGGATTACTGGTCTAACAGTGAAAGAGTTTTTACTTATACCACTGGTGGAAGAAATGGTGCTGAATCAGTGAGTTCACCTGATGCCTCCTCTTTAATTAAAGAAACCAGACCACGGAACCTGGCATTTGCGTATATCGTGAGGGCTGCATAATGGATTACGCCGTATTAAATAACGAATTTATCGCCACCCAGGCAGGAAATATTACTGTTTATAACTATGATGGTGAAACGCGTGAATATATTTCTACATCAACTGAATATCTCGCTGTCGGCGTCGGTATTCCGGCATGTTCTTGTTTGGATGCACCAGGTACACATAAAGCTGGTTATGCAATCTGTCGCTCTGTAGATTTAAATTCATGGGAATATGTGCCAGATCATCGCGGTGAAATCGTCTATAGCACCGAAACAGGAGAATCGAAAGAAATCACAGCTCCGGGTGATTATCCTGAAAATACAACCACTATCGCCCCGTTAACGCCATACGATGAATGGAATGGTGAGAAATGGGTGACAGATACCGAGGCACAGCACGGCGCAGCAGTAGATGCAGCAGAAGCACAGCGCCAGTCGCTGATTGATACTGCAATGGCCTCCATCAGTCTGATTCAACTGAAATTACAGGCCGGACGGAAGCTGACGCAGGCAGAAACAACCCGCCTTAACGCTGTGCTGGATTACATTGACGCGGTGACGGCAACAGATACCAGCACAGCGCCGGATGTCATCTGGCCTGAACTGCCGGAGGCGTAGGCCATTCAATATCTGGCGCACCGGAAGTATCGATCAGCTCCAGTGCGTCCAGATAATCCAGCCACAAATTATATTGCGCCAGTTCATCACCTTTCAGACGACCAATAGCGGCTTTACCGGGCCATTGCTTACTGTTCATGTATTCGTTGGCCTGATTAAGCAATAATTGCCTTTCTGATTCTGCCTGTTGAATAAGTTCTTCATGTGATGGTGGAGGTATTAGTGCCCATGTGGGTAATCCATTTTTTCCTGCAACACGAATTTTGTCATCTGGAGGCGTATTGATTGCAAATTCATTATAAACATCATCACTGACAGCCAGAGCATCATCTGGCCATGAATTTGCATTAATGTAATCATCCTTAAGTGCAGGATTCACAAAAATGTTTAAAGATGGACTATAAAACATATTACACCCCTATAGCGATATAACGACCTAATACAGCGTTTGCAGCAGTCGCTATGCTTGAAAAACCGCGGAACTGATTTGATGTAATTGCAGAAGCCGACAAGATTCCTGCGCCTGAAGGTGTATGCCCCACATGACTAACTATCATTCCATAACATGCTGACGGAAAGGCAAAAGGAAAATCGTTAAGATATCCGGCATCTTCACCACCAGACCCACCAAATCTCGCCTGCCCCCACTGAATAATCAGTGTTCTCCGGGAACCTGAAATAATTAACGGGATCGTTACATACCCATTCAGGCCAATGACACCCGATGCAGTGCCAGCCAGAGATAATTCTCCCAAACCAACGTTTATGAAAATGAAGAAATAACAAGCAAATGGCATCATTCCTGCTTTTACCAGGGGGATTTAACATGCTTATTGGCTATGTACGTGTATCAACAAATGACCAGAATACAGACCTGCAACGAAACGCTCTTGTTTGTGCAGGATGTGAACAAATATTTGAAGATAAATTAAGCGGAATAAGGACAGGCCGACCTGGATTAAAACGTGCTTTAAAGCGCCTTCAAAAAGGTGACGCACTGGTTGTCTGGAAACTGGACTGACTGGGTCACTGTATGCGGCATCTTGTCGTGCTGGTGGTGGAAGCCTGGAAAAAGTATCGGGTGTTGCTGAACCGTGTTGATACATCAACTGCACCGGATATTGAATGGCCAACAGGACCCATTATCGAATAGTGCATTACGAACTGCAGGATATTATATGGGATAATATTCTGCAGTTTATTGGGGCTGTATTTTAAAAAGGTGTTTATTTTGAGTGAGTTATCACCTTGTTTTTTCCGGTTCTTTTGGCTTGATATAACGCTTTATCGGCATTGACTAACATTTCAGATGGACTGAGATTATTCTCTTTTGAAGTAAAGCAACCAATACTGACAGTTATTTTCTCAGGTCCATGCGATAATAATTTTTCCGAGCATTGCTCTTCAATGTTTTTTCTGATTCGCTCTGCAATTGATAGCAAGAGCTTTTGAGTATTACCTTTAATGATAATACCGAACTCCTCACCGCCTAAGCGCCCTAATATATCCTCTTTCCTGATGGATTTTTTTATTATTCTGGTAACCATTACTATGACTTGATCACCCATATGATGCCCCCATTTGTCATTGATGCTTTTGAAATTGTCAATATCTAACATTATTACTGAGAAATCATGGTGTTTTGATATATTCTTCAATGAGTCAATAAAGTATCTTCTATTGTATGTATTCGTTAGTGGATCATGAATTGCCATATGATTAGCATGATTTAATTTCCTGAAAACATAATACATGAGTGTTGAAATGATATAAATCATTGATATCAATTCAAGAAATTTTGTCATGTACCATGCAGGATGGGATTTATCAATAAAATACAATAAAATTAGATTATTGCATACTGATACTATACAAATAAGTATTATACACAGCCATATTTTTGAGTAATTACGTATGCTGATGCATGAGCTGATAAGTAATACAAGCCAAAATACTGATATTATTTTGGTGTACACGATATTCCACGTCGACAAATGACGATTCAGCGAGTATTGTATAATATTAAGACTATATTTTATATTGTCACTGCTTAGATTTTTTGCTACAAACGGAGTAATAAAAAGAATTAATATTGACAAAATAACAATTATTATGTTTCTTTTATCTTCTAAAACACTTTTATTTTTAACATTGGTGGAATAAACAGCCAGAAAGATTATAGATATAAAGCTGAACTGACGGAATAGATAATATATTGCGATATCATTTGATTTCTGATAGATTGTAGATAAATCGTTACCTAACGGAGATAAAGAAATAATAGCTACTTCTAATAAATAATACGTGTTGCTCAAAAACGCGAATGAAAGAATTAAGAGATAACTTTGCCTCTGATTAGAAACATAGTAAAGCAATAGAAAAATAAAAATCATCAGGTTTATGAAAAAAAGCCCAATAATGAAAACACTATAACTTATTTGTGTTGTTTGTGTTATGTATATTCCATTATTTTCATGCAGTAATAAAAATATAATAGAGATGCATGAAAATAAAAAGATGAAGATTTTTATTTTTATAGGTACCTGGTTGATAATCATGTACGCACCTGAGAATGATATATATAATATGTATCGCTACAAATAACGATAATTTCTTACTGGTGATAGTATACTATTATTCTGGTTAATCGCTGTCAAATTGATGATTTTGGTTAGTATTGCAATAGCGAAGGGTTTGATCCGGTAAGACTGGCTAGGCAAGTCTATACCAAAAAATCAGTGTAGGTTCAGAAAACGATGCACCATACAATCATCAATAATTTCAAATTGTCCATTGTGCATAAATCATAAAGAAAACCGCAGCACGTCGTATGCAAGAACGTGCTGCGGTTGGCTGGTGAACTTTCGATAGTGCGAGTATTGAATGATTTCCAGCTGTTGCCGATTTTACTATGTTTTCAGTAGAACACTTAGACAAAACTGAGGCACACAAATCTTTGCACTGGATTGCAAGGCTTTGTGCTTCTCTGGAGTGCGACATGTTTGATAATAAAAAATTAGCGCAAGAAGACAAAAATCACCTTGCGCTAATGCTCTGTCTCAGGTCACTAATACTATCTAAGTAGTTGATTCATAGTGACTGGATATGTTGTGTTTTGTAGCATCATGTAGTCTATTTTTTAGACTAAAGATATTGTAACACATTGATATTAATGGTTTTAATGTTTCACGTTCAGCTTTTTTATACTAACTTGAGCGAAACGGGAAGGTAAAAAGACAAAAAGTTGTTT